>Ga0180435_10006366_pt1 | contig 11312 bp, 13 predicted proteins | sample SS_ome_3_FD_132467 | JGI IMG/M metagenome (GOLD analysis project Ga0180435, IMG submission 132467) | Hypersaline lake sediment archaeal communities from the Salton Sea, California, USA - SS_3_S_1 metaG | ecosystem: Environmental > Aquatic > Non-marine Saline and Alkaline > Hypersaline >...
CACCGCGCCCAGCGCGGTGTTGATCTCGGCAAGGTCATCCACCTCGATCCCGCCCTCGGGCTTCTCGGCCATGATCTGCAACGTCTTGCTCTGGCCGCCCATCAGCCGCAGGCGCACGAGTTCGTAGCCCATCCCCTCGATCACGGGGCGGACGATCTCGGCAAGCGTGCGGTCAATCGCGGTCTTGGCAACCAGGTCGCTCATGTTGGCTTTCGTTCAGGCACAAAAAAACGGGCCAGCGGGCCCGTCGGTCGTTCCGGTGGAGCCTCGGGGGTGGAAGCCGAAGCGCCGCTGTTGAAGGGCATATAGGGCGGCGGGAACGAGTCTGCAAGGATTTTCGCGCTGGCAAAGCGTCGGCCCGGCGTCGGCAAAACGTATGGCAAAGTGTCGGGTTAGAAACCCAGCGTCTGTCGCTGCCGTCCGAGCTTGTCCATCGTCCGCACCAGCTCCGAGGCGATGCCCGGTTCCGACACCGCGTGGCCCGCCTTCGGCACCATGCGCAACTCGCTCGATGGCCAGGCCTTGTGCAACCGCCAGGCAGAGGCCGGCGGGCAGATCATGTCGTGCCGCCCCTGAACGATGGTGCCGGGCACATGGGCGATTTTCATCATGTTCGGCATGATTTGCTGGTTTTCGTCGAGAAAGGCGCCGTTCATGAAGTAGTGGTTCTCGATCCGCGAGAACGCGAGTGCGTAGTCGGCGGGGCTGTCGATCGCCGCGCCATCGTTGTCGATGGACGCGAGCGCGTTTTCCCACGCGGCCCAGGCCTTGGCATGAACGACTTCCTCGGCGCGGTCGCCAGAGAACAGGCGCTTGCTGTAGGCAGTGATCAGATCGCCCCGCTCGTCTGTCGGAATCGGGTCGACGAAGCGCTCCCAGAGATCGGGCCAGAATTTTCCGGCCCCGCCCCCGTAGAACCAATCGAGTTCGGCATCCGTGGCAAGAAACACCCCCCGCAACACGAGCCACGCTACCCGGTTCGGGAAGGCCTGCGTGTATACCAGGCCCAGGGTTGCCCCCCAGCTGCCGCCGAAAACGATCCAGCGCTGGATACCAAGCGTAACGCGGATATGTTCGATATCGCGCACGAGATGCCAGGTCGTATTGGATTTCACCGACGCGTGCGGCCGCGAGCGGCCGCAGCCGCGCTGGTCGAACAGAATCACTCGATAGACGTTGGGATCGAAGAACCGGCGCATCGCGGGCGAACACCCGCCACCGGGACCACCGTGGAAAACGACGACCGGTATGCCGTCGGGCTGGCCGACCTCCTCAACGTACAGGGTATGGCCGTCGCCCACCTCAAGCATGTGCCGCCGGAACGGCTCGCGCCCCGGATAAAGCGTGCCTGCGGTGTTTTTTCCTGCGGCCTTGTCCATGCGAACCCTATATAACGCGCCCGAGCCGATCGCCACGAGAAAGGGAACCCGATGACAGCCGTGCAATCAACCGTCGATCCGAACGAAGTTGCCAAGTTCGAGGCGATGGCGGCGGAGTGGTGGGACCCGACCGGCAAGTTCAAACCGCTGCACATGATGAATCCGGTACGCCTGGACTACATCACCAGCCAGATCGCAGCCGAGTTTGCCCGCGATTTGTCGTCCGAAAAGCCGTTCGAGGGACTGCGCCTGCTCGACATCGGATGCGGTGGTGGTCTCTTGTCGGAACCGATGGCCCGGCTTGGCGCGACCGTCGTTGGCGCGGACGCGGCGGAACGCAACATCCCCGTGGCGCGGGTTCACGCCGAGCAGATGGGTCTGGACATCGACTATCGTCACACCACCGCCGAGGCGCTGGCGGCGGCAGGCGAGCAATTCGACGTGGTGCTCAACATGGAAGTCGTCGAGCACGTGGCGAGCCCGATTGATTACCTGACCGCCTGCCGAAACCTTCTCAGGCCCGGCGGCTTGATGGTGGCTTCCACGATCAACCGGAACCCGAAAAGCTTCATGGTGGCCATTGTCGGTGCCGAGCGGGTGATGCGGTGGTTGCCCGTTGGCACACATGAGTGGAACAAGTTCATCACACCGGCGGAACTCGAAGACCTGATCACCCGGGCCGGGCTTCGGCAGGTTGACCAGAAGGGTTTCGTGTTCAACCCGATCAGTTGGCAATGGTCGATTTCTTCGCGGGACTTGAGCGTGAACTACGTAACCGCAAGCGTGCGGCCTGACTGAGCCTTTTTGGGCTGAAAAAGAGACTGTTTCAGCCGTTTTCAGCTGTGCTCGTCAAAGCGGGCACGGATCTCCCGCAGAACCGGCAGCGCGGCGCGGACCTTGTCCGGGCCAATCCGCTCGACGACGTCGGCAATGATCGGCGCGATGGCCGAGAGCGCCGCATCGCGCGCCGCGCGCCCGGCGGGACTGATATTCACGAGCTTTCGGCGGGCATCGTCCCAATCCGGATGAATGTGAACATGCCCGGCCCATTCGAGCTTCCCGAGCGTGTTCGTCATCGCGCCACGGGTGACGTGAAAGGTCTTCGCGAGTTGGGCGGGGCTCTTGGATTCGGCCACGTTGGCGAGATGGTTCAGTACGGAAAAATGGCTGAGCTCCATGCCCTTGGGCAGCGCCTTCGACAGGGCCGTGCGCGCCAGCTGGTCCGCCATGAACATCTCGCTGAACAGCGCGACCGACAGGCTTTCGGCGGAATCAGACATCAGGGACCTTCGAAATCTCGATCGTGCGCCAGTGACGGCACACGTTTGCGGGTATGTTCCACCTCCGCGAGATCGAAATCAACCAGTGTCACGCCGGGCTCGGTCCCGCCATCGGCCAGAACCTCGCCCCAGGGCGATACCGCAAGCGAGTGGCCGTGGGTTTTTCGTTTCGGTCCGTGATCGCCGGTTTGCGCGGGGGCCAGAACAAAGCACCCCGTTTCGATCGCGCGGGCACGCAGCAGGCTTTCCCAATGCGCGGTGCCAGTTATCTGCGAAAACGCGGCCGGAACGGTGATGAGTTGCGCGCCGGCTTGCGCGAGACGGCGGTAGAGATGGGGAAAGCGCAGATCGTAGCAAATCGTCATACCGATCTTGCCGAATGGCGTTTCGGCGAGGACGGCGCGCGACCCGGGCCGATAGCCCGCGCTTTCGCGATAGCGTTCCGTTTCCGAGATCTCGACATCGAACATGTGGATCTTGTCGTAGCGCGCAGCGACTTCGCCGTCCGGAGTGATCAGGAAGGACCGGTTGGCGAAGCGCCCGTCCGGATCATCCGTTTTCAGCCCGAGCGACCCGATCAGCAGCCAGATACCCAACGCCCGTGCCTCGGCACGAAGCGCCGCGAGTGTCGGGTCATCTTCTTCGAGACACAGAACCGCGGCCTGGCGAGCACGGTCGGCGGAGACGATATTGGTGACTTCCGGGGTGAGCACGAACGCGGCACCTTGCGCGGCCGCCGCGCGCACCAGCTCGACCGTCACCGGCAGGTTTGCAAGCGGATCGTCACCCGCCGTGATCTGAACGAGCCCGGCCCGCATTCAGCCCTGCAGAAGAGGGTCGAGTTTGCCCATGTGCTCGAGCTCATACATATCGTCGAAACCACCCACGTGTGTCTCCCCGATCCAGATCTGCGGCACCGTGTGGCGGCCGGATTTCTGCATCATTTCCTGGCGGAGTTCGGGGTTTCGGCTGATGTCGATCTCCGTGAATTCGACACCCTTGTTCGTCAAAAGCCGTTTGGCGGCATGGCAGAACCCGCAATAGGGCGTGGTGTACATGGTGACCTGTTGCATCGTGCTATCCCATTTCTCGTGCGCGTGGTCGCGCAGTTGGGGCGCAACTTAGGCATCCTTCACCGTGCGTGCCAGTGTCAGGGTTGTCACGTCAAGAGCGCCGACCGCGAGGCAGGCCTCGGCGGCGGCGGCGAGCGTTGCCCCCGAGGTCATCACATCGTCAACCAGAACGATGTGTCTTCGCTTGAGGTTTTTTCCCTGTCTGGGGTGCGGTCGGATCGCATTGCGGACATTGGCGAACCGCCCATCGACGCCCTTTCCTTCCTGCTTTTCGGTGCGCTGGGCGCGGATCAGCGCGGTCGGCGCAACGTCGAGACCGGTCTGGCGCGCGAGAGCGCGGGCAAGTTCCGACGCCTGGTTGTAGCGACGGCTGAAGGTCCGGGTCCAATGTGCAGGGACGGGCACAAGCAGCGCGTCGGCCGCCATGATGCCGCGCCCGGCGCGCGCCATCCAGCCCGCCGCCGGCGGGACGAGGTCGAGGCGATCCGAGAGTTTAATCTGCAGTACAATACGCCGGGCGTTGCCGCGGTAGACCAGGGCTGCCCGGCCGTGTGACCACGGTCGGGCCAACACCATGCAATCGTCGCAATGATCGACGGCGCCGTCGCCCTCACCAGGCAGCGGAGCGCCGCACAGATCACACACATGCCCGGTGATGAACGGCGTTTCCGCCCAGCATTTGCCGCACAGGCCATGGTCGTCCGTTATCGGTTCACCGCAGCTCACGCATTGCGGCGGGTAGAGGATGGCGAGGGGCGATTGCATTTCGGAGGTGTCCTTCTATGGTCCGCGCCATGGCCCGTCTCGTCGACTCCAACCGCCTCGAAATGGTCCGCGCCCGCGCGCGGCCGGAGGGCATGTTCCTCCACGAGATCGCGATCGACGAGATCAAGGATCGCCTGGAACTGGTTAACAGATCCTTTACACGGCCGGCCGTGGTGACCGGGTTTCCGGAAATCTGGCAGGCCGCGCTTCCAGATGCCCGGATTGTTCCGGACACCGAGATCCTCGATCTCGAACCCGGCGGCCATGATCTGGTGATCCACGGCCTGTCGCTGCATTGGTCGAACGATCCGGTGACACAGGTGTTTCAATGTGCCCAGGCTCTCGCGCCCGATGGGCTGTTCCTCGCGGCCGCGTTTGCCGGGCAGACCCTGCACGAGTTGCGCGCCGTTCTCGCGGAGGTCGAAATCGAGATCACGGGCGGTCTGTCGCCGCGCGTCTTGCCGATGGGCGAGATTCGCAGCTACGGCCAGATGCTGCAGTCGGTGGGTCTGGCGTTGCCGGTCGTCGACAGCGAAATGAAAACCGTTACCTACAGTGACGCCATTGCCCTGATGCATGACCTCCGCGCGATGGGCGAAGGCAATGCCCTGGCCGAACGGGCGTCGCACACGAAACGTGACTATTTCGCCCGAACAGCGGCCCGGTATGCAGAGACCTTCGGCACGGAGGGGCGGATTCCCGCGACGTTCGAGTTGATCTTTCTGACCGGATGGGCACCGCATGAAAGCCAGCAGAAACCGCTGAAGCCCGGGTCGGCCACTGCCCGTCTCGCAGATGCGCTCGGCACGAAAGAAACCAAATTGTCCGATTGACCGTACTCAAGGTCACGCTATCACGAATCGACCCAGCGAAAGAACCTCGACATGCGCGACACCTCTCACATGCCCGCCGATCACCCGAAGGTGCCCCAGGCGAAGGTCGGCGTCTTGATCGCCAACCTCGGCACTCCGGACAACACCGACTACTGGTCGATGCGCCGGTATCTCAACGAGTTTCTCTCCGATCAGCGCGTGATCGACTACCCGAAATGGAAGTGGCAACCGATCCTGCAAGGGATCATCCTGACGATCCGGCCATTCCGCTCGGGCGCGAACTACCAGTCGATCTGGAACCATGATCTCGATGAAAGCCCGCTGATGACGATCACGCGGGGCCAAACGGAAAAGCTCAAGGCGGTTCTGGAGGCGCGCTTTGGTGACCAGGTCATGGTCGATTTCGCGATGCGCTACGGCAATCCATCGACCAGGTCAAAGGTCGAGGAAATGGTCAAGGCGGGCTGCAACAGGGTCTTGTTTTTCCCGTTGTACCCACAGTACTCGGGCCCGACGACGGCAACGGCGAACGACCAGTTTTTCCGCGCCCTGATGGAGGAAACCTGGCAGCCTGCCGCGCGGACCGTGCCCGCCTATTTTGATCGGGCCAGCTACATCGAGGCGCTCGCGCAATCCGTGGAGCGGGTCTATCCATCCGAGGCCGAGGCGCCGGATGCGCTTGTTTGCTCCTACCACGGTGTGCCGGAACGCTACCTGATGCAGGGCGACCCCTATCATTGCCATTGCCAGAAAACGACGCGGCTGCTGCGCGAACGGCTTGGTTGGGACAAGGACCGCTTGGTCACCACATTCCAATCCAAGTTCGGGCCAGAAGAGTGGCTCAAACCCTATACGGTCGAGGAAGTCGCCCGGCTGGCGGAAGGCGGGAAGACGCGCATCGCCGTGATGGCACCGGCGTTCTCGGCTGATTGCCTGGAAACGCTCGAAGAGATCAACGAGGAGATTCGTGAGAGCTTCGAGGAGGCCGGGGGAGAGGATTTCACCTACCTGCCGTGCCTCAACGACGACGACGCGCATATCGACATGATGTCGGATATCGTCACCGAAAACCTGAAGGGTTGGCTGGAATAGAGACAGATCTCTGCCCGGAGCTGTCCGCTTTTTCCAGCCTCACACGCACCTGCTTGCCCTGGGCTGCGCCACCAACGGTTGTCGTCGGCGTGGCCGCGCGCCATATAGCGAAGAACACTACGGAGGCGATATGGCGGACAAGGATTTCCCCGGCTGGCACGGCACGACGATCATCGGGATTAAAAAGGGCGGAGACGTGGTCATCGCGGGCGATGGCCAGGTGAGCCTTGGGCAGACCGTGATCAAAGGCAGTGCTCGGAAAGTGCGCCGCCTAAAGCCCGGTGGACATGAGATCCTTGCCGGTTTCGCAGGGTCCACGGCGGATGCGTTCACGCTTCTGGAACGGCTCGAGGCCAAGCTGGAGGCGACGCCGGGACAACTTGCCCGCGCCTGCGTGGAACTCGCGAAGGATTGGCGGACCGACAAGTATCTTCAGAAACTCGAAGCGATGCTGATCGTGACGGATGGCGACGGGCTGTTTGTCGTCACCGGCGCCGGTGATGTGTTGGAACCCGAACATGACGTGACCGCGATCGGATCAGGCGGCAACTACGCGCTCGCGGCTGCGCGCGCGATGATGGACACGGAGAAGCCGGCCGAGGAGATCGCTCGAACCGCGATGGCGATCGCGGCCGACATCTGTGTCTACACCAACGGAAACCTGACCCTGGAGACCATCAAGAAATGACCGACCTGACACCGCGGGAAATCGTCTCAGAGCTTGATCGTTTCATCATTGGCCAGAAAGACGCCAAGCGCGCCGTTGCGGTGGCGCTGCGCAACCGTTGGCGCCGCAAGCAGCTCGGGCCGGAGCTGCGTGACGAGGTATACCCGAAAAACATCCTGATGATCGGGCCTACCGGCGTCGGCAAAACCGAGATTTCGCGGCGGCTGGCACGGTTGGCGAAGGCGCCCTTCATCAAGGTGGAGGCAACGAAGTTCACCGAAGTTGGCTATGTAGGCCGCGACGTCGAACAGATCGTGCGCGACCTGGTCGATTCGGCGATCATCCAGACCCGCGAGCAGATGCGTGAAGACGTGAAGGCCAACGCAGAGCGCAATGCCGAAGACCGTGTGATCGAGGCGATTGCGGGCAAGGACGCTCGCGGCCAAACCCGCGAGATGTTTCGCAAGAAGCTCCTTGCCGGGGATCTGGACGATCGAGAGATCGAACTCGACGTGCAGGACACCTCCGGTGGCGGGATGCCGACGTTCGACATTCCCGGGCAGCCCGGCATGGGCATGGGCATGATGTCGATCGGCGATATCTTCGGCAAAGCCTTCGGTGGCCGTACGGTGCGTCGCAAAATGACGGTGGCCGAAAGCCACGAAATCCTCGTGGCCGAGGAAGCCGACAAGCTGCTCGACGACGAGGCCGTCAATCGCGCAGCGCTGGAAGCGGTTGAGCAAAATGGCATCGTTTTTCTCGACGAGATCGACAAGGTCTGCGCGCGGGCTGACGTGCGCGGCGGTGACGTGAGCCGCGAGGGCGTGCAGCGTGACTTGCTGCCGTTGATCGAAGGCACCACCGTCAGCACCAAGCACGGCCCGGTGAAGACCGACCACATCCTGTTCATCGCCTCCGGTGCGTTCCACACCGCCAAGCCCTCGGATCTCTTGCCCGAGCTTCAGGGCCGGCTTCCGATCCGGGTCGAACTGCGGGCTTTGACGGAAGGCGATTTCGTCCGGATTCTCACCGAGACGGACAATGCTCTGACGCTGCAGTACACGGCCTTGATGGACACGGAAGAGGTCACCGTCACGTTCACCGAAGAAGGGATCTCCGCTCTCGCGTCGATTGCCGCCGAGGTGAACCAGAGCGTCGAGAATATCGGGGCGCGGCGGCTCTACACCGTGATGGAGCGGGTGTTCGAGGAGTTGAGCTTCAGCGCGCCGGACCGGTCGGGCGAGGAAATCACCGTCGACAAGGCGTTCGTGGAGGCCAATCTCGGCGAATTGATGCGTAGCGCCGACGTGAGCCGATATATGCTCTAGCACGTGCCCGGTTTCCGGCGTAGCGGTGCTGAAAAAGACGGGATACCCATGCCATGGATCGACGTTCGTTCGGCCTCGCCCTCACTTCAACCCTTGCGCTTTCGGCCTGCGCCGGCACGCCTCGGCTCGTTTCACTGTCCGATGTGAACACGGCGGGCGGCACGGTGGTGCCCACGCTGGTCGTTTCCAGCCGAAACATGAAAAGCGATGGATCGCTCGGGTCAGGCCGCGGAGAAAGCCTTGTTTTTGGCCGCTATGACGTATCGGTTCCACCCGATCGTCGGCCCGGCACGCTGCGCCTGCCTTCACTGCGCGCGAATCCGCGTCGGCATTTTGCGACGTTAAGCAACGAGATCTTCGCCAACGCAACGCTGTTTCAAAGCCAGCTGAAGGCCCAGCTGCTCAGCCGCCCGGCCGGCAGGCGCACCGCCGTGATCTTCGTGCACGGCTACAACACCGGCTACGAAGATGGGCTGTTCCGGTTTGCCCAGTTCTACACCGATGTCGGGCTCGACGACGTGCCGGTGCACTATTCCTGGCCCAGCGCCGAAAAGCTGCTGCGATACGGCTACGACCGCGACTCGATGCTGTTTGCGCGCGATGGTTTCAAGGCGACGATCAAGGCGGTTCTGGCCGCGGGCGCGGAAAAGGTGCTGATCATCGGCCATTCCATGGGGTCGATGCTGATCATGGAAACGCTGCGCGATTTCGCGATTGCGCGCGACACACTCACGCAGCGGCGGATCGGCGGGGTGATCCTTGTCTCGCCGGATATTGATATCGACGTGTTCCGCGGGCAGGTCCGCCGGATCGGGACCTTGCCCCAGCCCTTCGTGGTGTTTTCTTCAAAGAAAGACCGGGTGCTCGAGTTCGCGGCGTCGGAAATCTACGGCAATACCCGTGTTGGCGCGTTGCAACTCGACGGGTCGCTGTCGGACCTCGATGTGACAGTGATCGACGTTACGCAGTATTCCGACGGCATCCTGAACCACAGCACCGCGATCACATCGCCGGCGTTTCTCAAGATCATCGGCAACATGAAGGCCTTTACCGGCAGTTTCGGCGAGGGCATGACAGCCGCAATGAGCGACATTCCCGATGCGATCATGACGGTTCAGGACGCCGACACGATCCGCGTCGGACCGATGCCCTAGGCGCGCGGCCGGCGCAGGTACACGTAATACGCCCCCTGCCCGCCGTGCTTGGTGTGTGCCTCCGCGATCTGCAATACATGAGGCTTCAAGGGTGCACTGTGGAGCCAGTGCGGCACCTGATGGCGCAGCGCCCCGTGGCGTTCCGGGATTGGCCCATGATCGGGCCTGGATTTGCCTTTTCCCGTGATCACCAGAACCAGCCTGCGCCCATCTGCAACGGCCCTGAGGATGAAGCCCGTCAGGGCCGGGTGAGCCTGCGCAAGGGTCAATCCATGCAGGTCAATGCGGGCTTCGGGGGCGATCCGCCCCCGCTTCATGTTGGTGTAGCGTTTGCGGTCCATCGCCACAGGATGGCGTGCGATGTCTTCGGCGATCGGGCGAGCCAGATTGTGTGCCGGGGCGGCGGGTTTCGCGGTCTCACCGAGGCGAAAACGGGATCTCTGCGGATGGACCGGCTTTTGGTCTTTTTCCCGGAGAACCGGAGGGCTGGACGGGCGTTCAGGGTGCAGCGGCACCGCCTTCTCGACGACCTTGGCCCACAAATCGATCTCGTCCTGCCGGAGATTTCGCGGTCTGCGGCGCGTCATCTTCAACCCTCCGGTTTGAGGGCATAGGCACGCTGTATCGGTAGCAGAACGACCATGCGTCCCGGGTCGCGAATGCGTCCGGCTTCGCGCCCTGCCTGGTCGCCCGTGCCATAGAAGATGTCAGCCCGCTGCGCGCCCTTGATCCGCGAGCCGGTATCCTGCGCGATCATCAGCCGGTTCATCGGCATCTCACCGGCCTTTTCGATCCACACCGGCGCGCCAAGCGGCGTGAAAGCCGGATCAACGGCGAGCGTTCTGAGTGCCGTGATCGACCGGTTCATCGCACCTAGCGGACCGCGATGTGATGGAACCTGCCCGACTTCACGGAAGAAAACGTAGGATGGATTATGGTACAGAAGCTCAACACCCTCGAGCGGATTGCGCCGCACCCAGGACTGGATGACGGCGGCGGACACCTGGTGGGGTGAATAGACCCCCCGCCGGACGAGCTCATCGCCGAGCGACCGATAGGGGTGGCCGTTGTTGCCCGCGTAGCCAAGCCGGATCGACGACCCGTCGGGCAACCGGATCCGGCCCGACCCCTGGATCTGGAGAAACTGGAGCTCCACCGGGTCTTCGACCCAGGCGATTTCTAGCCCGCGGCCTCGAAGCACCCCTCCGTTTTCGATCTCTTCGCGGGTGTACCATCGGGTGCCCGGCATCAGTTCGGGCGGCAAGCGATAGACCGGGTACCGGTAGCGCGCACTCTGGACGCGCGATCCTCTGATTTCCGGCTCGTAGTATCCGGTGAACATCGCGTCCGATCCGTCCTCGATCAGGACCGGGCGAAAGAACACTTCGAAAAAGCTTCTCGCCGGCCCCTGATGCGCGCGCGCGAGGTTGCAGATCGGGCGCCATTGAGGATCGTTCAGAAGCGTACAGGTCTGCTCGAAGACTGCGAATGCGGCGGAGTGATCGTCTTTCTCCCATCCAGCCATATCGGAGAAGGAGAGAATGGTGACGTCCGCTTTGTTGAGATCGGCCGCGACGGGCGCGGCCAATCCGAGGCCGGCGATCAGCGCGAGGGCAATGCGCCCGAACATCTTACCCGCCTGTGGCGACGAGCAGCCAATTCGGGTTGTTCGAGCCCATTTCGCGCGCGAAGGTCCAGGTGTCTTTCTGACGCTTCACTTCCTTGGGGTTGCCCTCGACAA
>Ga0180435_10006367_pt1 | contig 11311 bp, 10 predicted proteins | sample SS_ome_3_FD_132467 | JGI IMG/M metagenome (GOLD analysis project Ga0180435, IMG submission 132467) | Hypersaline lake sediment archaeal communities from the Salton Sea, California, USA - SS_3_S_1 metaG | ecosystem: Environmental > Aquatic > Non-marine Saline and Alkaline > Hypersaline >...
GATCGCGTCGGTGCCTTCGTCGTGCCGGAGCTGAACCTTGGGCAGATCGTCCTCGAGGTCCAGCGCGCCGTCTGCGGCAGGACCGCCGTCCGTCACATTCCGCATGCCGGCGGTGCGATCCTGAGTCCGGAAACGATCCTTGCTGCGATCGAGGAGGTACATGCTCATGCTGGCTAAGACACAAGCTCCTCCCAAAGGAGAAGTGCTCGAGAACGTTTCCCATCCGATGGAGCGCTTCCTGCGCGCCGACCGGCTGCCCCATATTTGGTGTTCCGGATGCGGCCTGGGAACGGTCCTCTCCTGCTTCACCTATGCGCTCGATGAGCTCACGTGGACCGATGAGAACGTCGGCATCGTCTCGGGCATTGGCTGTACCGGACGAGCCGCCGGCTACCTGAACCTCGATTCCTATCACACGACACACGGGCGAGCGATCGCATTCGCCACGGGCCTGGCCGTCGCCAAGCCGGACAAGAAAGTCGTCGTGATCTCGGGTGACGGAGACCTGTTCGCCATCGGAGGCAATCACTTCATTCACGCCGCGCGGCGCAACGTGAATATGACCGTCATCTGCGTCAACAACTTCAACTACGGCATGACCGGCGGTCAATTCGGCCCGACGACGCCCATCGGCTCGCGCGGAACGACGGCTCCCTACGGCAACTACGAGCAGCCGTTCAACCTGCCGTATCTGGCCGCGTCGAGTGGCGCCGTCTACGTCGCCCGGTGGACGAGCCTCCACGCTCGACGCTTGAAGGATTCGATGATCGAGGCCCTTGAGAAGCCGGGATTCAGCTTCATCGAAGCGATCTGCCCCTGCCCCACGAACTATGGGCGGCGGAACAAGATCGGCGACGGCCTAGACGAGCTGAAGTTCTACGCCGACCGAAGCGTCATCAAGCATGGCGCCGACCCGGCGAGCGCCGACGTTGTTCCTGGAAACGATCTCATCATCGGCAAGTTCGTCGAGCGCGAGCGCCCGACGTTCCTTGGACTGTACGAGCAGCAGATCCTGGACAAGCAGAAGTTCGTCAAACCGACGGGCATGGGCAAGGGGCCGCATCGGATGTCCGGAGCGACCTCGACGACCCGTAAGGCGTCCTCATGAGCGAACAGATCAAGAAGACTGTCGTTGGCGCGCTGACGCTCGCATCGACGATTCTTCCCGAAGACGTCGTCGGCGCGCTGAAGGCTGCTCGGGAGCGGGAGACCTCATCCCTCGGCGCCGCGCAGCTCGACGCCATCCTGGAGAACGTCGGCATCGCTCGCGAGGGATCGATTCCCATGTGCCAGGACACCGGCCTTCAGACGTTCTTCGTCGAGGCGGGCGTCGACAGTCCTTTCCTCAAGGATGTGCGCGATTGGCTCGAAGAGGCCGTCGTCCAGGCAACAGCCGATATTCCGCTCCGGCCGAACACGGTCGATCCGTTCACCGGCGCCAACCCGGGGAACAACACTGGCCGCTTCATGCCGTTCATCAACTGGGACGTCGTCGATGGAGACCAGATCAAGATCACGGTCCTCCCCAAAGGGGGCGGCAGCGAGAACATGTCGACCGTCAAGATGCTCCCTCCGGGCGTTGGTCTGAAGGGGATTCAGAAGGCAGTCGTCGAGCATATCGTCTCTTGCCAGGGCAAACCCTGCCCGCCGACCGTCGTCGGCGTCGGCATCGGCGGAGGGGCAGACATCTCCCTTAAGCTGGGCAAGAAGGCGATCCTCCGACCGATCGGCTCCGCACATCCGGATCCGCAGGTGGCCGCCTACGAGAAGGAACTCCTGGAACTGGTCAACATGAGCGGCGTCGGCCCGATGGGCGTCGGCGGAGAGACGACCTGCCTCGCCGTCCACGTCGAGTACGCGTATCGCCATCCGGCCTCGCTTCCGCTGGGGATTCTCGTCCAGTGTTGGGCCGACCGACGCGCAAGCGTCATCGTCAAAGCGGATGGATCGACGGAGGTGAGCTAGATGGCCGAACCGAAACGACTGACACTCCCGATCGATGAGGCCCAAGCACGCGAGCTTCGCGTCGGCGACATCCTCTATCTCACTGGGCAGATCTTCACCGCCCGTGATGAGGCCCATCTGACGATGCTCGAAGCGAAGGAGAACGGAGAGACGCTCCCATTCGATCCGGGCGCGATGGCCCTCTTCCACTGCGGCCCGGTCGTCCGCCAGGCGGGCGACGGATGGGACGTCATTGCCGCCGGCCCGACGACGAGCGTTCGCATGGAGATCTTCGAGGACAGGTTCCTCGAGGCGTTCGCCCCGCGAATCGTCATCGGCAAAGGGGGCATGGGTGATCGCACGCAGGCCGGCCTAGAGAAGACGGGCAGTGTCTACACCCACTACACCGGTGGGGCGGGAGCGCTCGCAGCCAAGCGAATCGAGAAGGTGGAGACCGTCTACTGGCTCGAGAAGCTCGGCATGCCTGAAGCGGCCTGGATCTTCGCCGTCAAGGACTTCGGACCTCTCCTGGTCACGATGGATAGCTCCGGCGGCAATCTCTACAAGGAACTCGAGCCGAAGATCGCCGAGAACATGAAGGCGATCGAGGCACGGATCGGATAGGACGCCTGCTCCGCAGGAACACGGAAACAACTCTCGAAAAGAGGTCACTCAAGATGGGCGACGATCGGAATCTGACGGTTGAAGAACGGATCGAGCGCGCCAAGCTGCCGGGCAAGAAGGCGCCCGGCATGCACGCGTTCTACCAGGGTAAGGTGGAGACGACGCTGAAGTGCGCAGTCACCAGCTTCGACGACTTCGGCATCTGGTACACGCCGGGCGTCGCGGCCCCCTGCAAGGAGATTCACGCCGATCCGGCGAAGGCATTCGAGTACACCAACAAGGCCAACGCCGTCGCCGTCGTCTCGGACGGATCGCGCGTCTTGGGCCTTGGGAACATCGGTCCGAAGGCCGGCCTTCCTGTCATGGAAGGAAAGGCCCTCCTGTTCAAGTATCTCGGCGGCGTCGGCGCCTTCCCGATCGTCCTCGACACGCAGGACACCGAAGAGATCATCCAAGCCGTCAAGTGGATCGCTCCCGGCTTCGGAGGAATCAACCTGGAGGACTTCTCCAATCCGAAGTGCTTCGAGATCCTCGATCGCCTGCGCGCAGAGCTCGATATCCCCGTCTGGCATGATGATCAGCAGGGGACCGCGTCGATTACGCTCGCTGGTGTCATCAATGCCATCAAACTCGTCGGCAAGGAGATGGACAAGGTCACCTACTCGGTCATCGGAGCCGGTGCGGCAAACATCGCGTTCGTGCGCATCCTGATCGCGTCCGGCGTGCCTGCCGAGAACATCATCCTGGTCGATTCCAAGGGCATCCTCCATCCGGGCCGCGAAGACATCGAGGCCGACAAAGAGAACAACCCCTACAAGTGGAAGTACGCCGTCGAGACGAACGGGGAGAAGCGGACCGGCGGCATGGCCGAAGCGATTGCCGGCACCGACGTCCTCATCGCCGCCTCGAAGCCGGGTCCGGACACGATCAAGAAGGAATGGCTCACCAAGATGAACAGCGACGCGATCGCGTTTGTCATGGCCAATCCGATTCCAGAGATCTGGCCGTGGGAGGCCAAGGAAGCCGGCATCCGCGTCGTCGGCACCGGTCGTAGCGACTTCCCGAACCAGATCAACAACTCGATCGGCTTCCCGGGCATCTTCCGCGGCACGCTCGACGTGTTCGCCGAGACCATCACGGATGAGATGGCCATTGCCGCCGCCTACTCCATCGCCAAGACGGCTGAGGACAAAGGGCTGTCCGAGGAGTACATTGTCCCGACGATGCTCGAGACGGACGTCTTCATCAACGAAGCCGTCGCCGTCGGCCTGAAGGCGATCGAGCAGGGCATCGCCCGCCGTCCGCTGTCGGAAGCCGAGCTTCGCAAGGAAGCGGAAGCCAAGATCCTCCGCGCCCACGAAGAAGTGAAGGCACTGATGGACGCCGGCGTCATCAAGACGCCCGAGTAGACATCCAGAGACTGCTACACCGAACCATGCTCCAAGGAGCCGCGGCCCTCGGCACCCACCGAGGGCCGCTTCCCGTTTCTCGCTCCTCTTCTTGCTGTCGATGAGGCCGCATGTCGTGGATGGCGCCCTACAGCGGGCGCGGAGTAGGTCGTCCGTGCAGATCGCCGCTGGCGCGCTTCAGGAAGGCGACTCCGCCTCCCAATCCGTGTGATGGTCTCCTTCAACGTCCACGCGGCGGTACGTGTGCGCACCGAAGAAGTCTCGCTGTGCCTGAATCAGATTCGCGGGAAGCCGGTCGGCTCGGTAGGCATCGGCGAAGTCGAGCGCGGAACTCATTCCAGGAACGGGAATCCCCGTTTGGCGCACATAGGCGAGCAATCGCCGGAAACCCGCATGGTGTTCGTTCCAGATCGCCCGGAACGGATCCGCAGCTAGTAGCAGCTTCAGATCGGGGCGCTCTACGAACGCCTCACGGATTGGAGTCAACAGGGCAGATCGAATGATGCATCCTGCCATCCAGATGCGCGCGACATCTTCGAGTGACAACCCGTACTCCATCTCCGTCGATGCATCCTTCAGCTGACGGAATCCCTGGGCGTACGCAACCACCGTGGAGATCACCACGGCTGCATGGAGGTCAGCCAACACCTGTTCCTGATCCTGACCGGCGGCCGGCTCGGGTCCGGCGAGGAGCTTGGCGGCCTCCTTCCTCTCGCTCTTCAGCGACGAGACGAGCCGCGCGAAGACGGAGGCGGCGATGAGGGGCGACGGCGATCCGATGTCAAGCGCAGCCTGCACGGTCCATGCCCCTGTCCCCTTCTGCGAAGCCTCATCGACAATCCGCTCGACCAGAGGATCTCCGGTGAGAGGATCGGTGTACTGCAGAATCGGAGGCACGATCTCCAGCAAGTAGGACTCAAGGAGCCCGCCATTCCACTCCCCGAACACGTCGGCAATCTGGGTGATCGGCAGACCGAGCCCGCGTCGCATGATGTCGTAGGCCTCCGCCAGCACCTGCATCAGGGCGTATTCGATGCCGTTGTGGACCATCTTGACGTAGTGCCCAGCTGAACCGGGTCCGAGATAGGCGCAACAGGGTCCCTCCGGTCCTTGCGCAGCGATCGATTCGAGGATGCCCGCGACGTTCGCGTAGGCCTCGGCGGATCCGCCGGGCATGATGGACGGACCGTGCCTGGCGCCCCACTCGCCGCCAGAAACCCCAATGCCCATGAAGTGCACGCCGCGATCCTCGGTGAGCGTCTGCCGGCGCTCCGTGTCGGTGAAGTGCGCGTTCCCGCCGTCCATGAGGACGCTGCCTGGGCCAATTGTCTCAAGAAGCTGCTCAATGAACGCGTCCGTCGGTGCACCTGACTTGACCATGAGGAGGATCCGCTTGGGCTTGGAGAGTCCTCCGACAAGTTCATCGATCGAGTAGGCAGGCGCAATCGAAGCCCCGACGGGCAGTGTCTTCGCGAAGTCCCTCGTGCGTGCTTCGGTTCTGTTGTAGACCGCAACGGAGAATCCCTTCTCGGCCGCATTGAGGGCAAGACTGCGCCCCATCACACCCAGCCCGATGATTCCCAGATCGATCGCCGTCATGCTCTCCTCCTCTTCAACCCGTCGCTCAGCGACCTGGCCTGGGCGCAGTCTACTGCAACGAAGGTCGGGAACCTGCAGGGTTCCGTTGCCCCCGCAGGACTTCTGGTATAAGGTCTATATAGCCAAACCCCAACTCCGGAGTGTTTGTAGTTGACACGGATGCAGCATGATCCGTCGACTCCATCTGCTTCGAGAGACCGACATCAGGAGATCCCATGCCCGTTCGAGTCATGCAGAAGCCGGTGATGACGCTGTGATCGCGCTGCTGCCTCTGCTTCTCGCCGGTGCCTATGTCGGATGGAATATCGGCGCCAACGATGCCGGCAACTGCGTCGGCACGACGGTTGGCTCAGGACTCCTCTCATATCGGCGAGCAATCATCCTCGTCACAGTGTTCGCGGTCCTTGGCGCAGCACTTCAGGGCGGTAGCGTCATGAAGACGATCGGGAAGGGCATCGTCACGTCAGAACTCTCGACGATCGGAATCCTTGCCGCGCTCATCTGCTCCGGGATCTTCGTCACGATCGCCACGTTCTTCCGAGCTCCTGTGTCGACCTCGCAGGCCATCGTCGGCGGTGTCGCCGGAGTCGGCCTGGCAGCAGGAGCGGATGTGAATCTCTCTACGATCGGCCGCATCGCTCAGGTCTGGGTGGTCTGCCCCATCCTGACCGGGCTGCTCGCGTTCGTGATCTACTGGTTGGCTCGTACGATCCTTCGGCAGCTACGCGAGGATTCGATGTGGCAGCGCGTCCCTGGACTCCTCCTGGTCGTCAGCGCCTGCTACGTCTCCTTCGCCATGGGCGCAAACAATGTGGGCAACGCCATGGGCCCCATCGCCAATCTTGGCTTCCAGGCATCATGGCTAGGCCTCTTCGGTGGCATAGCCCTTGCCATCGGCGTTCTCACCTTTGGACGGCGAGTGACCGAGACCGTCGGAGGTGGCATCACACAGCTGGACACAGTGAGCGCCTTCTCAGCGCAGATGGCGGCCGCACTCGCGATTCACTTCTTCTCGATCGTGGGTCTTCCGGTGTCAACCTCTCAAGCTGTTGTTGGCGCGGTGATCGGCGTCGGGATCCTTCATGGGGTACGTACGGTTCGAGCCCGGAAGATCGCAGGGATTGCCGTCGGGTGGGTGGCCACACCGACGGCCGCCGGTGTCTTTGCCTTCGGCGTATACAAGCTCATCGTACTGCTCGGCGGCTTCTAGCGCGAGACTCTCAGACGCGCCGCGCCGCGACAATCAGCTCAATCAGGTCCGACAGATCCTCCGCCCGGTCGGAAAGCCGAACGAGGCGCTGAAGGAACCCGGACACCTGAAGCTTCCAGGCCAGGTCGATATCCAGCTTGAAGAGGGTCTTCGTGACTTCCCGCTCGATACGGTCGACGTCACCCTCAAGATGCTCGATCTTCTCTGTATGCTTGAGCGCATCGCTCGTCTTGTGGAACAGGCACTTCACGGCATCCTTGGCTTCGTCAAACGCATCGTCCGAGATCACGGCGATCTTCAGCAAGTCATTCCGGATTTCCCGTGGGATCCTCACACGTTGAAGGAGGAGGTAGTCAAGAATCTCCTCGGCGGCATTGGCCAAGCGATCGACTTGATCGATGATCTGGAGGATGTCGCGGCGCGAGGTTGGAAGGAGTGAACCCGCGAGCATCTGCTTCTCCACACTTCGGCGCGCATCGTCGGCCTTGCCTTCGGCCTTGTGCGTTTCGAGCGCGTACTCCTCCGCTGTGTCTGCGTCGTGATCCTTGACGTACGCCTTGAACGACTTGGCGAATGCAGACAGTGTCGCATCCACCAACTGGACGTGTTCAAGAACCAGTTCCTCGATCTCCTTCTGTTTCTTCCAGAACATGGCGCCTCCTCCGAGCGCTACAGGATACCCCGGACGCGCGCGGGCGAAAAGCCTCCAGGCTCCCTCATCCCACCAGTGTGGCTAGAAGTACCTAGAGCGCCGGCCCCGTTCATCCAGCATCTCCCTGCTTGAGAGACTCAGCGGCTCGACCGTACCCTTTGTACCTGCATAGGTTCCTCTATAGAATACGGATGACCATCAAGACGCGACGAGGAGATCATGCACAAGCGAAAGGTACAGAAGACGGGCGGATCAACCTATTTCGTTACCCTGCCCAAGGATTGGGCAGAGAGTGTGGGGATCAAACCAGGCATCGAAGTGACGTTGATGCCGAACGATGCGGGCACGCTTCTTCTCGTTCCGGACAGTCTCGCCAAAGTGAACCGCTGCACAATCGAGCTGGAGGACTGGGACTTCGATCGGTTCCAGCGAGAGATTATCTCCCGATACATCGTCGGCTATGACATCATCGAGATCCGGCGCGATCGCATCCGGCCTGAGCAGCGGCGAATGATGCGAGAGATCGCCCAAGGTCTGGTCGGCCTTGAGATCTTCGACGAGACGCAAGAGGCGGTCATGCTACAAGCCATGGTCAACGTGCGCGACTTCCCAGTCGAGCGAACGCTCTCCCGAATCTTCGACATCACGCATGCCATGCTCAACGATGCCGTCTCCGCCTTCTGCGCCCATGACGAGGAACTCGCCCGCGACGTATTGGAGCGGGACGGAGATATCGATCGCCTCGTCCTTCTGGTCGCCAGGCAGTTCAGTCTGCTACTGAGAGACCTCCTCCTCGAAGAAGATGTCGGGCTCTCCCGGCTCGACTTCTCGCACTACCGAAGCGTCTCCAAGCAGTTGGAGCGCGTCGCGGACCACGCCGGGAAGATCTCTCAGGCCACGCTTGCGCTGTCGAGCGCCGTCCAGAAGGCTGCTGCAAAGGATATCGAGCAGCGTGCGAGGGATTCGATGTCCGTTCTGGGACGTGCCGTCCAGGCCTTTGAGAGTCGGAACCTGGAGCTTGCCAATGACGTCCTCAAGGAGAAGGGCAGAGCTGAGGAGCTGTTCCAAGCGACGCGAAAGGCCGCTTCGGAGAAGCAGCCGGAGGCCGCACCTTCCATCAGCATTGTTGTCGACAGTCTTCTTCGCATCCGCGAGTACGCGTTCAACATCGCCGAGAGCGCCCTCGATGCGCCGACGACGGGGAACATCCAGTCTCCAAAGTCTCGGTAGAAACCCGCACGTTCTATCCAGCGCTTCCATAGACTCCTGAGGTCTCCGACCCAGGCGGGTTCCGTGTTGCATCATTCCCCCACGACTATATACTTAGCGCTAGGGGTATAGATATGGCGAAGCGGAAACCAACTCAGAAGAAGCGTGTGCTCTTCATCTGCACACACAACTCGTGCCGCTCCCAGATGGCCGAAGCGCTTCTCCGGCACCGGCTTGGCGACACGTATGAGTCCTTTAGCGCAGGAACGGCTCCCTCACGTGTCAATCCGTGGGCCATTCGCGTCATGTACGAGCTCGGCGTCGACATCTCGAGCCAGATCTCAGATCACATTGAGAAGTACATCGGTGACACGTTCGATGCCGTTGTCACGACATGTGACTCGGCGAAGGAGATGTGCCCGGTCTTTCCAGGCGCAAATCAGACGATCCATCACAGCTTCGAGGACCCGGCTGGCGCAGCCGGCTCCAAAGAGAAGATCATGGAGGTCTTCCGCCGGGTGCGCGACGAGATTGATCGATGGATCCAGGACGAGTTCGGCTCCGCCAGCACTCCCCCCAAGCAGGAGCCCTAGGAACATGACGCGCTGGACGAGTGAGTTCCTCGGCACGTTCGCCCTCGTCTTCTTCGGAACCGGAGCCATCATCGTGGCCGGCAGCTATCCCGGCACCATCCCGCACTTCGCTGTTGCCGTCGCCTTCGGTCTGACCGTGATGACAATGATCTACGCTATCGGAGACATCTCGGGCGCGCACATCAACCCGGCCGTCACCATCGCCTTCTGGCTCGCACGTCGCCTCCCTGGCAAGGATGTTCTTCCGTTCGTAGCGTGCCAGCTTCTGGGAGCCCTGGCGGCGAGCGGCGCCTTGCGGCTCGCCTTCCCCGGACACAAGACACTCGGGGCCACCGTGCCGTCGATTGGGATCGGCGCAGCGTTTCTGTTCGAAGCTCTGCTCTCCTTCATGTTGATGTTCGTCATTATCCATGTGTCGCAGGGCGCCAAGGAGAAGGGGATCATGGCCGGCATTGCCATCGGCGGAACCGTCGCACTGGAAGCACTCGTGTTCGGTCCGCTCACGGGGGCATCGATGAACCCTGCGCGATCCTTAGGCCCTGCTCTGGTCAGCGGCACCTTTGCGGGCCAATGGATCTACATCGTAGCACCGATCGTGGGAGCCGCTCTTGCCATTCTCTCCTGTCGGATTCTCCGGGATGAGTGCTGTACCATCCTGGACACCGATGGGGGAGAGAATGCCTAGATACGAAGCCCAGTCCGCCGATTGCCTGCATCAGACGCCGCTCACCACGCTTCTGGCCTTGGGGGAGGCCGTCGTCCGCGCTGCTCTGGAGGAGGATCTGGCAGGGGGGGATCCGGCGTCGGCCGCATTCAATCGTGGCGAGACAGCGCGCGCCCTCTTCCTTGCCAAGGAATCGGGAGTGGCAGCAGGGCTTCCAATCGCGGAGCTTGTCTTCCGCACTCTCTCTCCATCGATTCAGTTCGAGTCGCTGGTCGACGAAGGCGAGCGAATAGAACCTGGAGACATCCTCGCCGAGATTGTCGGGCCCATCTCCCATCTCGTTGAGGCCGAGCGAACGGCACTCAACTTTCTTCAGCGCATGTCGGGAATCGCCACACGCACAGCTCGCTACGTGCGGGAGATTGCGACATCAGGGGCTCTGCTGTTGGATACGAGAAAGACGGCTCCCGGATTGAGAGCGCTCGACAAGTACGCCGTTCGCGTTGGAGGCGGGCACAATCATCGCCTGAATCTCTCCGAGATCGCGATGATCAAGGACACGCACATCGCCGGCGCTGGCTCAATCGAGCAGGCCGTCCGAGCATTCCGCGAGACTGGTTCCCAGGTTCCGCTAGAGGTCGAGGTTCGAACGCTTGAGGAACTCGATGCGGCGCTCGCGCTTCGCCCGGCCCCCGAGCGGCTGCTCCTCGACAACTTCGACGTTGACACCCTCCGTGAGGCCTTCAACCGTGTCGGTGGCCGATCTGCGACCGAGGCATCGGGGGGCATCAACCTGGAGACGATCGCCGCAATCGCACAGACGGGAGTCGACTCAATCTCCGTCGGCGAACTCACGCACTCGGTTCGCGCGCTCGACATCTCTATGGAAGTGCGCGCCGGTAGCGAAGGCCACTCCCTTGCACAGCGCATCGCCGTGGCGAGAAAGCAGCTCGGCGATCGCATCATCCACCTTGCGCACCACTACACGCGTGACATCATCGTCGATCAGGCCGACATCGTCGGCGACTCGCTTGCCTTGGCTCGCGCAGCGGCTGACACGGAGGCAGAAGTGATTGTCTTCTCCGGCGTTCACTTCATGGGAGAGACGGCGGCCATCCTCAGCCGTGAGGACCAGCACGTGGTCATGCCCGTCCCGGAGGCCGGCTGCTTCCTCGCCGACTGCGCCACGCTTCCTGCCATCGAAGCCGCGTGGGAGACGCTGGCTGGATTCGTGGAAACAGAGACCGTCATCCCCGTGACGTACGTCAACTCCGCCGCCTCCCTCAAGGCCTTCTGCGGACGAAATGGAGGCATCGTCTGCACATCGACCAATGCCTCAGCCATCCTCATGTGGGCTCTGGAGCAAGGACAGCGCGCCTTCTTCTTCCCCGACCGCCACTTGGGAGA
>Ga0180435_10006368_pt1 | contig 11310 bp, 9 predicted proteins | sample SS_ome_3_FD_132467 | JGI IMG/M metagenome (GOLD analysis project Ga0180435, IMG submission 132467) | Hypersaline lake sediment archaeal communities from the Salton Sea, California, USA - SS_3_S_1 metaG | ecosystem: Environmental > Aquatic > Non-marine Saline and Alkaline > Hypersaline > Sediment...
CCGCTTCGGTCGCACCTTCGATCTCGGGGGCGATCGTGACGAGGCGAACCACGTTCATCGCGAGGATCGCTTCGACGCGTTCGGGCGTGGGGAGCCCCGCCTCGTCGGGTTGTGCACCAAGGCGGTTGGGGCTGATGAAGGGGCCTTCGAGGTGCGCGCCGGGAAGGTCAGGGAGGCGCGTGTCGACCTGCGCGTCGCGTACCTGCGCGATGCCGTCGAGGGCAGCGAGGACGGCGTCCCATGGGTTCGTGATGGTGGTCGGGTACAGGGTAGTGGTGCCGCGGCGTAGGTGGAAGTTCGCGAGGCTGCGCACGCCATCGGGCCCGTCCATGGCGTCCCCGCCCCCACCGCCGTGGACGTGCGGGTCGATGAAGCCGGGGAGGATGCGGGGCGCATCGTCGGTCGGGACGTCGACGATGGGTCCTAGGGCGTCGACGGCTTCGATGTGGTCGCCGACGTGCACGGTGCCGCGTTGCATGCCGCCCGGGCGGGCAATCCAACCTTCGATCTCAACCATGCCTTACGGTATCCGGGTTCGGGGAGGCACAGCGCGATTTCCGTGGCAGCGTCGCGATGAGGCAGGTGCGCGTCAACCCGCGGACGCCGTCAGCGCCGGTCGATACGGCGGCCGCGCATCATGAAGGCTCGGATTGCACCGTTGCCGTCAGTGTCGTCTCGCCGCCCAGCGCATGCCACGCTCGATCATCGTGGCGACCTCGGGAATGTCGAACTCGGCGATGTCATGCCCGATCGAGCAGTACGAAACCCGTCCCGCTCCCCAGCGCTTCACGTACGTGACGGGCATCACGACACCGTCGATCCAGGAAAGATACTCACCGGAGAAGGTCGTCGTGGCCAGCACCTCGACGGCGGGGTCGACGTGCAGGTAGTACTGCTCGCTGTGCACGGTGAACGGCTCGAGGCCCCGAACGATCTCATGGTCGCCATGCGGTTCGACGCGATAGTCGATGAAGTCCTCTTCGGGAATGGGGCGGTCGGGCCAGCCGGGGGGATGGGCGACGAACTGGCTGCCGGCAAGGAACTTGAACGTCGGACGATCGCGAAACGCGTCCCCCATGTGGCCGTGCCAACCAGCGAGCCCGGTGCCTGCCGACACGGCGGCGAGCAGACCCTCCTCCTGCTCTCGCGTGAGGTTGCCCAGGCGGGGATCGTGGGAGCTTCCCATGCTCGACCAAAGGGGGACCACGAGATCGGTCCTGGCCATACGGTGCTCGTCGGTCAGCACGTCCAACCGATCCGCGATCTCGATGACCGACCCTTCGCCCTCGAGGGTCGTGCGCGTCCACTCGGCGAAGGCGGTCGGCGCGTGCTTGTCCCAGCCACCCGCAAGGATGAGTACGTTCATGGTTCTCCTTCCGTCCGCACCGTCGAGCCGGCGAGGAACGTCGCGAGGGCGGCCATGTCGTCGTCGCCATGACCGGCCTCGATGGCCGCCTCGAGTTGCTCCAGGTTGCAGCGCATTTGGCTCGTGGGGGTGCCCGCGGCGATGGCCGCATCGAGCACCAAGCGAACATCCTTGGCGGCGAGGCGCAGCGCGAACGCCACGTCGGCATCGTCGCCGACGTACTGCGAACGACGGTACCCGAGCATGGGGGCCCCGGCGGCACTGTCCGCCAGCGCATCGTAGAACGCGGGTACGTCGAGGCCTTCGGCCCGGGCCAGCGCGAGCGCCTCGGACGTGGCCTGGTTGAGCGCGTGCAACACGTGATTGATCAGGAGTTTGGCGAGGGCGCCCCGACCCGTATCGCCAACGTGCACGATGCGTCGCCCCATGCGGTCGAGGAGGGCGCGACTCCGCTCGACCGCAGCTTCGGAACCGCCGACGAGGAACAGGAGGTTCCCGCTGCGTGCGGCATCGATGCTCCCGGATACGGGTGCATCGACGAATGCGATGCCGCGGCGTTGCGCTTCACGCGCGATGGCGCCCACGGTGTCGGGCGAGACCGTGCCGCATTCGATGACCAGGGAGGGAGCAGGGTCGGCGTACACCGTGCCGTTCGGCCCGAGGTGAACGTCCAGGGCGGCCTCGTCGTTGGCCATCATGGAAATGACCTGGTCGGCGTCTTGAGCTGCTTGGCGGGGCGTCGCCACTACGTCCACCGCGTCTCCATGCTGCTTGGCGAACGCATGGGCCTTATCGGAACTGCGGTTCCATACGCTGAGCGACGCGCCGGTATTCGCGATGCGGGCTGCCATGGGAGCACCCATGCGTCCCAGCCCGAGAAATGCCGTGCGCACCGCGTTCATCGGTGAGGCTAGGCTTCGTGGCGCGACGCAGCAGCAGCGTCATGGGGCACTTCGACCGAGGCGGCGCCCACACTGTTGATGCTGCCTGCGATGAGTGCATCCTCGTCTGCGTCGGCCGCGTCGAGGATGCTCGTGACGCGCCCTTCATACATGGTGACGATTCGGTCGCTGACCCCCAGGATTTCGGGCATTTCCGACGAGATGACGAGGACGGCGATGCCCTCCTGCGCGAGTCCGCGGATGAGCTTGTGAATCTCTGCCTTGCTGCCGACGTCGATGCCGCGCGTGGGTTCGTCGAGGATCAGGAGGCGAGGCTCGTTGGCGAGCCACTTGGCGATGACGATCTTCTGCTGGTTGCCGCCGGAGAGAAACTTCGTGGCTTGGCTGGGCCCCGGCGTCTTGATGTCGAGGCGCTCCTTGTACGTCTCGTAAAGCCCCCGCTCCGCGGCGGGTTGCACGAAGCCCAGGCGGGCGAGCGCGTCGATTCTTGGGAGCGTCATGTTGTCCTTGACGCCCATACCCAGCACGAGCCCTTGCTCCTTACGGTCTTCGGGAACCAGGGCGATACCCGCGTCGACGGCCTCCGCAGCGGAGGTGATCGATTGCGAGCGTCCGAACACGCGGACGGTTCCCGCGCTCGGTTTCCGAAGCCCGAAGATGGTTTCTGCGAGTTCGGACCGGCCGGCACCAACGAGGCCATAGAGGCCAACGACCTCTCCTGCGGAAACCGAGAGCGTCACGTCACGGAAGTGGCCGGGGACGGTGAGCTCAACGACGGAAAGGACTTCCTCACCAAGCGTCAGCGCAGCACGGTTGGTTCTTTCCTCGAGGTCACGACCAATCATGAGACGCGTGACTTCCGTCTCGTTCGTTTCGTCGGTGAAGACGGTACCGCGGTGTCGACCATCGCGGAGGACGGTAATTCGATTGCTCAGTTCGAAGATTTCATCCATGCGGTGGGAAATGTAGATGATCGCGACGCCCTCGTCCTGAAGACGACGGATGTTCTTGAACAAGATACGTTTCTCCTGCTCGGTGAGCGAGGAGGTGGGCTCGTCGAAGATGACGATGCGCGGGTCGAACGCGAGTGCGCGCGCAATTTCGACCATTTGTTGATTCGCGAGGGATAGCGATGACACGAGATCGGTCGGCTTGACGCTCGATTCGAGCCGTTCGAGAATGCGCTGCGCATTCATGTGCAGCGTGCGCCAGTCGACACCGAGGCCGCGTCGTGGGAGGCTGCCGAGAAAGATGTTCTCCGCGACCGATAGGCCTGGGACGAGCGAGAGTTCCTGGTGTACGAGCAGAATGCCCTGGCGCTTGGCGTCGAGGGGGCGACGGGGAGCGATGTACTCGCCATCGAGAACGATTTCACCGTTGTCCGGTGCGTAGGTTCCCGCCAGGATCTTCATGAGCGTCGACTTTCCCGCACCGTTCTCGCCGAGCAGCGCGTGGACTTCGCCCTTGCGGACGTTGAGCTCCACGTTGTCGAGCGCGCGAACACCGGGGAAGGTCTTGGTGATCCCGCGCAGGATCAGGATCGTGTCCTCCTGATGCGTTTCGGCGTAGGGCTTGGGCTTCTGGTCGTGGTCGCTCATGCACACTCCCTGGAAGGGCGTTCGTGGCGAGGCGGGCTGCGCCTCGCCACGAACGCTCAATGGCCTGGGGTCAGAACACCGGCTTGGTGAACTGGTCCTGGTTCTCTTGAGTGATCTTCGGCGTGTCGAAGTAGTTGAGGAACGGCACGTCCTCGCCAGCGATGACGGCGAGAGCGGTATCGAGCGCGTTCTTGGCGTCGTCGACGGGCGACTGGTAAATGCTGCCCCAGTACTCGCCGCGTTCCATGGCCTCGTAGCCGACGGCGAAGTTGGTGGCGCCCACGAAGACGATCTCGTCGGCACGGCCGGCATCGAGGGCGGCGTTCAGCGCGCCGACACCCATGTTGTCGTCACCGGAGTAGACGCCATCGATGACGTCGTACTTGATGAGCAGATTCTCCATGACGCGCTGCGCCTTTTCGCGGTTCCAGTCGGCGGGCTGGCTTTCGAGCACTTCGACGTTCGGGCACACTTCCGCGAAGCGGTCGAGGAAGCCGTCGCTGCGCTCGATGGCGGTCGTGTAGCCAGGCTGGCCCTGAATGTTGACGACCTGTCCGGTGTCGGCCTTCCCGAGTTCGGTCAAGCGGTCGCACATGATCTCTGCGGCGCGGTTGCCCTGCGTGATGTTGTCAGGCCCGGAGAAGGAGGCGATGAAGTCGAACCCGTCCTCGGCGATGTTGGAGTTCGTTACGACGACGGGAATGTCGGCCTGGAAGGCTTGACGAACGACCGGGACGACGGCTTGCCCGTTGGTGGGCCAAATGATGATCGCGTCGACGTCTTGCTGGATCAGGTCCTGCATCTGGGCAATTTGACGGGCGACGTCACCACCCGCGTCAAGGACGACGGTTTCGATGCCCAGCTCGGCGGCGTACTCGATGAACGCCTGCTCATACGTGGTCTGGTACGAATCGATGCCGACGTTGTTCTGGGTGATGCCGATGACTTGGGCGGCGGCAAAGCTCGTCACCAGCATGGCGAGGGCGAGGGTCAAGACCTTTTTCATTGATGTCTCCTTCGTGAGAGGCGTAGGGTTCGGGACGACAGAGTACGGAAAGCCGCATGGCGTTACATGACGACCTCCCCACCGGTGAAGCGACCGTTCATGCGCGCACCTCGTCGCCGCTTGCGCTGCTCCGTTGATCGAGCAGGAGCACGGCGATGAGCATGGCCCCGATGATCACTTGCACCCAGTACGCTTGGACTTGCAGCAGGTTCATGCCGTTTCGCAGGATTTGAATGGCGAGCACCCCGCCGACCGTGCCGACGATGCTGCCGTAGCCGCCGGTGAGTTTCGTTCCGCCAAGCACGACGGCGGTGATGACCCAGAGTTCGTAGACGTTGCCCATCGTGGGGGTGGAGGCGCCCATTTGGGTGGAGAGCAGGATGCCGGAGAGGGCGGCGAGGCCTCCAAGAAGCGCGAAGTTGATGAGCACGTGGCGTCCGGTGCGGACCCCGGCGTTGAGGGCAGCATCGCGATTCCCCCCGACGGCGTAGGCGTTGCGGCCATGCCGGGTGCTGGTGAGCACGAAGTGAAGAATGATGGCCAGCGCGAGGAAGATCAGAGCGAGGGTCGGGATACCGGCGATCCGGGAGAGTCCGAAGTCGGAGTAGGCGAAATCCATGGAGTAGAAGGAATCTTGCTGGGTGTACACGAATACGAGGCCACGGATGCCGAGCATCGCGCCGAGGGTGACGATGAAGGAGTCGACACCGGTCTTGAAGGTCACCACACCGTTGAAGAAGCCGAGGGCGACGCCGGAGGCGAGGCCGACCAATGCGGCGGGGATGAGGCCGAGTTCGCTTTGGAGACCCACGGACAGGGATGCGGCGAGCGCCATCATGGCGCCCACGCTCAGATCGATTTCGCCATTGATCATCACGTAGGTCATGCCGAGCGCAATCACGCCGATGAAGGTGGATTGAAGCAAGACGTTCAGCAGGTTGCCGGTGCTGAGGAACGTGTCTCTGGAGCCTGGCATGAGGCTGAAGAAAAGAATCTCGGCGAGGAGGAAAATCCAGATGGGCTGCGCGAGGAAACTACGCAGGGCGGCACGGAGGCCTCGGTTGGACGCTTCGGCCTTGGGGATGGTGGGGGTGGCTTGACTCATGCGGCCCACAACTTTCCGCGTTTGGACGCCACGTCGAGCCAGACGACGAGGATGATGACGATCCACGTGACGAGCCACTGCGCGTAGAAGGGGAAGCCGAGGAGGAGGAGGGCGTTGTTGATGAAGCCGAAGATGAGGATGCCAATGACGGTCTTGAAGATGCTGCCCGACCCGCCGAGAAGACTGGTCCCGCCGAGGATGATGCCGGCGAGGACTTGGAGCTCCCAGGTTTGTCCGACGGTGTTCTGTGAGCCCATGACGCGTGAGCCGAGAATCACCGCGCCGACGAAGACGCTGAAGGCGGAGAGCAGGTAGGTGCTGAAGACGATGCGGGAGGCCCGAAGGCCTGCGAAGGTGCTGGCGACGCGGTTACCGCCCACGGCGAACACCTTGCGCCCGAAGCTGGTTCGGTGGAGCAGGATGCCCATGAGGACGGCAAGCCCGAGGAACAAGACGACCGGCACGTTGATGTCGATGCCGCCAGCACTGATGAGGCGACCGCGCCCGAAGATGGAGAACCAGGTGTCGCTCTGGTTGGCGATGTCGACGTTCTTGCCCCCGCTGTAGAGCAGGGTGGCGCCTTGGAGGACGGACAACATCCCGAGCGTGACGATGAGCGAATTCAATCGCAGGAAGCCGACGAGCGTCCCGTTGACGGCACCGGCGAAGAGCGTGACGACGAGCGTGACGGCAATGGCGGGTCCGGGGCCAATCTTGTCGTGAAGGTCGACGACGAGGACGGTGGCGAGCGAGAGCATGGAGCCGACCGACAGGTCGAGATTGCCGCCGATCACGACGAAGGTGACGCCGAGTGCGATGGTGCCGAGAATCGACACTTGGCGGATGACGGCGAGGATGTTCTCGCTCGTGGCGAAGCGGTCGACCGTGAGGCCGAGAATGATCATCATCAGTGCGAAGGCGACGAGAATGCCGCGATCGCGCAGAAGATCGGCGATGCGTTCGCGCCAGTGCGTCGTGGGTGTTGGCGATGTGTGCAACGTTCCTCCGGGGCTCCCCAGGTCGCCGACGGTGGGGTTATGGATGAAGGGCTCGTTCGCATGCGCCGGGAGGTGGTATGGTGGTCATACCAATTGCCCGATGTGGTACCTGGTGCGCACGGCGAGCGGATCTGGTCGTTGACCTGGCCAACGCATGGGCGAGCGAAGGCAAGGCCGTCGAATGTGCGGACGCCCTTTTCGTAGCATGAACGAAAATGCAGTGTCAAGGACGCGCATATGCGCTGTCACTCAAGGGGAGACGCCGGGCGTGGGTGAGGCGCCTCGTCGACGCGACCTCGCCACCCCAGTTCTTGACAGCCATTTTCGAAGGGTGCTACCTTCACATCACGCAAGCCGAGCGGTATGGTGGTCATACCACCATCGTAATACCGTGTGTGACGCCTTTCGTTGCACACTCGTCCGCCCACACCTCGCTTCATCCACCCTCTGGAAAGGACCCCTGCGTGGAGCACCGCATCCGTTCCCACCGACTCTTCGAACAGGTCGTCGACCGCATCAGCGGCCAGATCTTCGAGGGCGTATTGAAGAAGGGAGATCAACTCCCCAACGAGCGAGCCCTTGCAGAAAGTTACGGCGTGAGCCGAACCGTCATCCGCGAGGCCATGAAGGCCTTGGTCAGCGAAGGCCTGGTTGAAGTCCGCACGGGCCACGGCACCTTCGTCGTCGACGACACGGCAGGCGCCTTCAAGAACTCCATCACGACCCTCATGCGCGTCGGCGGCGATGCAGACCGTCTCCGCGAACTCGTCGAACTCCGCGAACTCCTCGAACCCGGCATCGCTGCGCTCGCCGCACGTCGCGCTAGCGAGGAGGACATCGGCAAACTCGAAGCCTCCATCGCCGACATGAGTGGGGCCATGGATGACCTCGACGCATTCATCCGCGCCGACAACCGCTTCCACAAACAGCTCGCCGTCGCTAGCCGCAACCGCCTCATCCCTCGCATTCTCGACTCCGTCGTCGACATGCTCAACGAACTGCGTGGCGGCATCTTCGGTGTCGAGGGAGGACCCGAACGCGGCCAGTCCCACCACCGCACGATCCTCGCCGCCATCAAGGAGCGCGACGCCGCAGCCGCCCAAATCGCCATGGAAGACCACCTCGCCCAAGTCAAGCGCGACAGCGAGGCCGCCGCGCGCAGGCGTGAACGCCAAGGATCGGTCGAACCCAACCCCGACGAGGAGAACGAGCATGAGTGACCAACCCGACCGGGACGCCTGGCTGCAGGCGTACCGTCAGATGCAACGCATCCGCGTGTTCGAGGAGCATGCCAACGAGCTTTACCTCACTGCGAAAATGCCAGGTCTGACCCACATGTACAGCGGCCAGGAAGCCGTCGCCGTTGGTATTTGCGAACAGCTCACCCCCAGGGACAACATCACCAGCACGCACCGGGGGCACGGCCACTGCGTGGCCAAGGGCGCTTCGCTCGACCTCATGTTCGCCGAACTCCTCGGGCGCCAGGACGGGTACTGCCGCGGCAAGGGCGGCAGCATGCACATCGCCGACCAGGACAACGGCAACCTCGGTGCAAACGCCATCGTAGGAGGAAGCGCCGGCATTGCCACCGGCGCCGCCCTCGCCGCAAAGCGACGCGGGGAAGGGGACGTCGTCATCTGCTTCTTCGGCGAAGGCGCCCTCGGCCAAGGCCTCCTCTACGAAGTGATGAACATGGCGCAACTCTGGTCCCTGCCCATCGTCTACGTCTGCGAGAACAACCTCTACAACGAGTACACCCACTACAGCGAGGTCACGGCCGGTGAGATCCTCGACCGACCACGCGCCTTCGGCATCCGCACGGCACACGTCGACGGACAGGACCTTCGCGCCGTGCGCGAAACCGCAGCGGGCCTGATCGACGCCGCCCGTGCGGGCGAAGGGCCGGCCTTCCTCCTCGCGGACACGTACCGCTACCACGGTCACCACGTCGGCGACATCGCCCGCGAGTACTACCGCAGCAAGGAAGAAGAATCGGAGTGGCGGGACCAACGGGACCCCATCGTCCTCGCAGAACGCTGGCTCACCGAAGAGTACGGCGTGACGAAGGACGAACTGGACGCCATCGAAGCTGCCGTCCGCGAAGAAGCGGAAGCCGCCGTCAGCTTCGGCCTCGAAGCCCCGTACCCCGACGAGAGTGAGGTCGACCAGCATGTCTACGCCTGAGGTAGCCGAGCAAGAACGCATCCTCACCTTCTCGAAAGCGGTCAACGAGGCCCTTGCCGAAGAGATGCGCCGCGACGAGCAGGTCCTCATCCTCGGCGAGGACGTGGCCGAAGCAGGCACCCCCTTCAAGGTGCTGTCGGGCCTCGTCGAGGAGTTCGGAACCGAACGCGTCATCGACACGCCCATCAGTGAAGCGGGCTTCACCGGCATCGGTGTCGGGGCCGCCATGACCGGGCTTCGCCCCGTCGTCGACATCATGTTCGGCGACTTCCTGACCCTCATCATGGATCAGCTCGTCAACCAGGCCGCCAAGACCCACTACATGTCCGGCGGGAAGTTGAAGGTGCCGCTCACGATCCGCACCACGCTCGGCGCCACGCGCCGCTCGGCGGCCCAGCACAGCCAAAGCCTCCACGCTTGGGTGAGTCACGTCCCCGGCCTCAAGGTCGCACTGCCGTCCACGCCCGCAGACGCCAAGGGGCTCATGAAGACCGCCATTCGCGACGACAACCCCGTCGTCATCTTCGAAGACAAGCTCGCCTTCCAGGAAAAGGGTGTCGTGCCCGAGGGGGACGACTTCCTCATTCCCTTCGGGGTCGCCGACGTCAAACGAGAAGGCAAGGACGTCACCCTCATCGCCACGTCCAGCATGGTGCAGGTCGCCCTCGCTGCCGCCGACACGCTGGCAGCCGACGGCATCGAGGCCGAGGTGATCGACCCCCGAACCACCAGTCCCCTCGATGAAGCCACCCTGGTCGAAAGCGCCAAGCGCACCGGACGCGCAATCGTGATCGACGAAGGCCACCGCCGATACGGCGTGGGGGCCGAACTCGCCGCCGTCGTCGCCGACGGTGCCTTCTGGTGGCTCGACGGTCCCGTCCGCCGCCTCGGCGCCATGGACGTGCCCGTCCCCTTCTCGCCCGTCCTCGAGGACCTCACCGTCCCCACTCCCGACCAGGTGGTCCGGGAGGCCGTCGAACTCGTCCGCCCCTGACCCTTCACGATCCCTTTCAGGAGGAACCATATGGCCATCGCAACCCACGGAAGCATGGGCGTCGATTGGGAACAACGCATCGACTTCAACCGCCTGCGAACCGAACGCCTCGCACGCATCAAGGCGGTCTTGGAAGCCAGCGACGCTGGCGCCATCCTCGCCTTCGACATGAACAACGTCCGCTACCTCACCGCGACCCACATCGGCACATGGGCGCAGGATAAGGTCGCGCGTTTCGCGCTCCTGCCCAAGCATGACGAACCCATCCTCTGGGATTTCGGCTCCGCTGCGAAACACCACCAGCTCTACGCACCGTGGCTCGACGGCCCCAAACGTAGCCGGCCTGGCGTCTCCATGCTCCGCGGCACGCTCAGTCCCGAAATGGGTCGAGCCGAGAAGGTCGCGAATTGGATTCACGACGAGCTCGAGCAACGCGGTCTCCTTGGTGACCCCGTCGCCATCGACATCGTCGAACCCCCCGTCCTGTTCGCCCTGCAGAACCTCGGCATCAAGGTCATCGACGGCCAACAGTTGATGCTCGAGGCACGCAAGATCAAGACGGTGGACGAGATCTCGCTCCTCACCCACGCCGCCGGCATGGTCGACGCGTCGTACCAGCTCATCTACGAGAACCTGAAGCCCGGCGTTCGCGAGAACGACATGGTGGGCCTCGTCTCCGACTTCCTGTACCGCAACGGATCGGAAATGGTGGAGGGCGTCAACGCCATCAGTGGGGAACGCGCGAACCCGCATCCGCACGTCGCCAGCGACCGAATGCTCCGCCCGGGCGATCCGGCCTACTTCGACATCCTCCACTCCTACATGGGGTACCGCACGTGCTACTACCGGACCTTCGCGGTGGGCAGCGCCAGCCAGGCGCAGGTCAACGCCTACGACAAGGCGCGCGACATTCTCGACCACGCGATCAGCATGATCAAGCCCGGCGTGACCACCGCGGACGTCGTATCCATCTGGCCCAAGGCCCAAGAATTCGGCTTCGCCGACGAGGAAGCCGCCTTCGCGCTGCAGTACGGGCACGGTCTCGGCCTCAACATCTGGGAGAAACCCATCTTCAGCCGTCTGTTCTCGCTCGATCATCCCGAGGTCATCGAGGAGGGCATGGTCTTCGCACTCGAGACCTTCTGGCCCGCCGATGA
>Ga0180435_10006371_pt1 | contig 11309 bp, 5 predicted proteins | sample SS_ome_3_FD_132467 | JGI IMG/M metagenome (GOLD analysis project Ga0180435, IMG submission 132467) | Hypersaline lake sediment archaeal communities from the Salton Sea, California, USA - SS_3_S_1 metaG | ecosystem: Environmental > Aquatic > Non-marine Saline and Alkaline > Hypersaline > Sediment...
AAAGAGAAATCCCCCCACGTACTCGAAGAGCCCTGGTTCATAGTGAATGAAAAACAGGGTGAAATCGGAAACGATGCCGGCCACGAGGGCGGCGCCGAAAAATGGCGCCAGGCAGTGAAGCCGGCGCCGGGGCAGGGGAATTTTGCGGATCCTGGTGTAGAGGCCGGCGAGAACGGCGACGACCACCGCGCAGATGAAGGTCCAGATGAAACGTTTTTCCTCGTCGGGAAGGAAAATGCTCCGGGAGACGGAATAGAGGAGAAGGATCATCCCCAGCGGCACCACGGGAAACCGAACGCTTCGGGAACCATCGGCCGATGGAGCTTCCGGTTCGATAGCGGGGGATCGGGTGCCGCTTTGCGCTGGGGCCGGTGCCGCATTGTCGGCGGGGGGTGGCGTTGCCATGGCGGGTGCGGCCGCTCCATGAAACGGCCGGAGCAGGCCCTCCAGTGCCCGTTGATAGTCCCGTTCCCTGATCGAGGCCAGGGTGACACCGGGACGTCCCTCTGCCGTCTTCCAGAAGTGCAGCGTGAACAGCGGGCCGTCGCCGCGGAGGGCGATGAGGTAGCGGTAGCAGTCCGGCGCGATCACTTCGTGGGCCATGGCGGGGAGGGGTGTTTTCCAGTAGGAGGCGAGGCGCCGCAGTGCCTGGGTGGGCTGCCAGGACTCGTTGTCGAGCTCGATCAGCCCGAGGGATGTCACTTCGTCGAGCGCCTCTTCCGCCAGTTGATCTGGCAACGGTATGCTCACCGGCATGAGCAGGTTCAGCAGTGAGGACATCCACCGGGCATCGAGGTCCCGCCGTCCGTCCGCGCAGGCCCGGTGCAGCCGGTCGACGGGAAAACGATCGGTACACCGTCCGTTGCGGCGCAGCATCGACTCGAACAGATCCGCACGCAGGACGTCCACGGCTGCGGCCAGTGTGGCCAGCCCGCGCACGGAGAGGTCCAGCACCAGCGGATCCCGGATGTCCCGGACAAGGTGCGTGGCCAGGGCCCCGGTGGCGTGGGCCGCCAGGTCGGTCATGCGACAGGGCGCGGTGAGCTGCATCCTGTCGCCAACCGGCCAGTAGCCCACCGACAGGCCCTCGCCGCTGTCCGCCGCGCGGTAATGGACGGCCACGGCCACCCGGTCCGGCCAGGCCTGCAGCGTGCGCACACATCTCGTGGGCGCACAGAGCACGTGCATGGCTCCGGACCAGGGTTCGTCAAGCACCCCCAGCGCTGCCAGCTCTTCCGCCGGCACGGCTGCCGTGGGCCGGGGAAGGCCGACCAGGGGTGAGTCTTTTGTCGGCGCCAGGCCGAGCTCGCCGACCAGGGCGTGGATCTGGTCCGCCGTCAGGCGCTTCGCGACGGGTGGGTTCGATTCAAGGGTGGTCATAGCAGGGGCTCCAGCCTGAGGATGTCCGCTCTGGTCGCGGAGAGAAACTGCTCGCGCGTGATCCGTGCCTCGGCGAGGATTTCCGGGATGAACTGCGGTTCGCTCTGAATGCGTTTGGCCACTTCGAGCAGCCTGGCGTCCATGGGCGGCCCCCCGAGCCCGCGGCTGGCCTGGTCGGCACGCTCGAGACTCTTCGCCGCCTGTCGCACCTGGGCGCGGTCATGGTCGAGGGGGTCGATGTGCTGGGCCTTGCTCACCTGCTGGCTGGCGGTGGCCCGGTAGTCGGTGCCGGTCATCCGCTGCAGGGTGTCGTCGCCGGTCATCGGATGATCGGCGCGCTGATAGTGGTCCCGGGCCATGTGTTCCGCATCGACGAGGGCCTGGCCGGAGGTCTGGTAGCTCGAGCCGTCACGGTTGAAGACCGTGGTCTTGCCGCGAACACTCTGGCGCATGCGCGTGAACGCTGGGCCGTAGAGGTCGGTGGGGGCGCCGGGGCCCGGCGCGGCAACGCCGCCGTAGACGTCGACGCCCAGGTCGGCCGTGCTGACGTCGTAGCGCCGGTGGAGATAAGCGTCAACGCCTTGGCGCTGGTGGCCGGCAAACTTGTGGGTCAATTCGGCGTGGGCGTTGGCCAGGGCGACCTCGGGACGAGCATCGGGGAAACGGTGCTTCGCGTAGTGCAGCAGGTCCAGTTCTTCGAAGTCGGCATGGATCGTCCGGTCGTTGTCACTGTCCACGGAGCGGGGACCTTCGGTGGCGCTGGAGCCGCTGTCGCCCACGTACGCCTTCTTGATGCGCACGCCGGTTTCGGCCTCGAAGCGGCTCATCGCCTGGGGTGCCGATTGCTGGACCGCTTCATCCACTGCGGCGGTGCCGCGGGCCGTGAGGTGCTGCGCCTGGTCCACGGTGACCTGACCCCGCTCTTCAGCCAGGGCAAGACGTGCCTGGCCGCCATTGGCGAAATCGTCGAGATCATGAGACCTGGCGAGGTCGGGGAATTCGAATTCGGGGATGGTGCGCGGCGGCAGCGGCTCCCCCGGGGAGGCCGGGCTGCGGGATATGGATGGGTCGGAGGCGCCGTCATCCGTGGCCGCGGGGCGGACCGTTGCCCCGTCCTCGCCGGGGGCGGGGCGTACGGAAGTTCCATCGTCGGCACTTGTGACGGTGGAGGGACGGGAAGCCGCCACGTCGTCCCCGGCGGCCGGGGCCGACCGAAGTGGGGCCGAGGGTGCAACGTCGTCGGGGGGCAGGGGGGCCCCGGTGTGCTCTTCACTGGACCGCGCGTACCTGGCATCAACGTCCTGGTCTGGTGACCGGACCGCACCCTCATCGGCCGCGGATGAACGGGCAGTCGGAGAGCGGCCATCATCATCGACGACGGGGGCACGGGAGGCGGCGGGGGGGCCGTCATCGGTCATGGCGGGGCGGGCGCGGGGCGCGGTTTCGACATCGACCGTCCCGCGGGAGGGTGTGCCGTCGAGCCAGGAACGCACGCCGGGTTTCTGGCCCAGCGCGGAGAGGCCGTTCATGCCCCCGCCGATCAGGGCGCTGCGCTTGATGTCCGCCCAGGATCCGCCGTATGCCGCCATCTCGGCGGCCGCGATGCTCGACCCCGTGGCCACGTTCCAGAGCATGTTGCTCGGCGCCATCGCGCTTGCCGAGACGTCGGCATAGGTGGCCAGGCCGCCGATGACCGCGTTGGTCACGCCACGGCCTTCGGGGGCGAACACGTAGCCGAAGACAGCGCCGGTGGCGACCCCCTGGGTCGGGTCGAGCCGCGAGAGGCCGAAGCGCGCCACGCCCCAACCAAAGGTCTTGAGAAAGGTGCTCGTCTGCCGGCGGTCGAGCTCGGCGTGCATCCGGGCCGCCGCGGCGGACTCGTCCTGCCCGTACCGCAGGTCCCGCACGGCGCCGGCCAGTCTGCCCAGCCGTTCCAGGTCTTCGGGCGGGATGTTGTAAGGGTCGGACGTGTCGATTCGGGCGAGCTGGTCGTTGACACGCTGCCGCAGCTTCGGGGGGAGGCGGTCGATGTTGTCGTCGATATAGTCCTGGGCGCCGTACACGCTGTGCAGGAGGTGTATCGGGTAGTCGTCGCCGTCCATGTCGACCCACATCTGCCGCTCGGCGTTCCATCGGAAGCCGTTCTCCCGCAGGTCCGCCTGTTGCTGGTCGTAGTAGTCGTCGCGGCTCTCCTCGATCTCGCCCCAGCGCCGTTCCACTTCGTCGTCGCGCCGGGCACGTTCCTCGTGGATCTCCTGGATCCACCGTTCCGCGGTCTGCCGGTCGATCCACCCGTCGTCGTCATCCCAGTAGACCCGGTCACCGTCGGACTCCAGCGCTTTACCGTCGCGGGGATCGATCAGCGGCGGCGGCCGGTCCGGTGCGGCCGGGGCGGGGCGGGGAGCGGCTGCATCGGTCATCGACCGCGAGGCCGATTCGGCCGTTGTCTGCAGGGCCAGCCCGGAGGCCGCGGCCACCGACTGCACCAGCTGCAGCGCGATCCCCGCGGAGGCGAGCATGAGCAGGGTGGCGATGGACACTGCCGCTGCGCCGCCCCGGTGGGGAATGAATCCCCCGGGGCCGGTGCCGGAGATGCCGGCCATGAAGGCGAGGGTGTCGAGCATCATCCGGTCCAGCCTGGCGCCCTGTCCGCCGCGGTGCATGGTCAGCTCCACCAGCACCACGCGGTCGCCGCTGAGCAGAATCCCGTTGGCCAGGGAAACCCGTTCATTCGAGCCGGAGAGGACCATGGCGTAATCGCCGATACGGACCGGTCTGAACGTCATGTCATCGGCAAAGCGGACGTCGTCTTCCCACTGGTCGGGATCCATCACCCATTCGCGCAGCTTGTCCAGGGCCAGCGGCCCGAAGGCCTTCAGCAGGTAGCGGGCCGGGGGCGAATCGGGCCGGCCGGTGTTGAAAATGATTTTCAGGTGGTCACCGTCGCTGCGGGCCGCGAACTGGGAGTGGTCCAGGCGGATACCCATGAAGTCATTGAGCCGTCGCGCATCGCTCTGGTCCGCAGCACGCCGGATCCGGGTCAGCCGCAGGTCCCGGTTCAGCCCCGAGATCAGCGCCGCCGCGAAAATTTCTTCCGCGTCCCCGCTGGTGAGGGCGGCGTGCAGGTCGGTTGCACCGGGAGCGTGGTGTTGTGCGTGGGCGTACGGCACGGCCAGCAGGCCGGCGCCGAAGCAGAGCAGGGCGAGGAGCACACCGGCGGTCTCCCCGCCGGGTGGACCGGCCACCAGCGGGCGCCTCTTGCGCAGCAGAACCAGGGAGACCATGACGAGCAGGGCCGTGGTGAAGGCGCCGGTGACCAGCCCGCCGTGGATCATCCACACGCTGCTGGCCGTGGTGGAAAGGGCCTGGGTGAAGCCGTAGCCCAGGACCCAGCAGAGCAGGTAGCCGAAGGTTCGCCTGGCGAAGAGCGCCCCCGATTCGCTGTACACGCGATGCGCCGTGCCGCGCCACCACCCGAGAAGAATCCCCGCACCGATGGATGCCGCCAGGGCGAGCCACGGCAGGCCGGCCTCGGAGAAGAGGACCAGCTGCATGCCGTAGGAGATGGTGGCCACCACGGGTGGGATGAGGCAGGAGAGGGCGGTGAGGCGCCAGGGACGACGGTAGGTGCGGGCCATCATCCAGAAGGAGGCGAGGAAGAGCAGCACCATGCCCGTGAAGAGGAAATCGAAAAGCAGCAGCGCGAGACCGGGGGCCATCAGCAGAGCGCTCGTCGCCAGACTTCTGGCCAGCCCCTTGACCAGCCCCCCGACGTTCAGGCGGCCTGAGGCCGGGGGCGATACGGTCGCGGAGCGGGAGGCCGCGGGTGCCGCCTCGGGCGGCCCGATCCCGGCACCGCAGTGGGTACAGAAGCCGGCTCCGGGGAGCAGGGATTTACCGCACCGGGGGCATGGGGGTTGGTTTTCTGCCTGATGGTTCAACGTTCCCACGACGGTGTCGGAAGTGCATACTGTTCGAAACGGAGCCTGTGATCAACGGGAATGATCAGCGGCACTGCTACGTACCACTATACGGAAAACGGACAGGATTTCAAATCGTCATCACGACAGGCCGCCGGGTGGCCGGCTCAGGTTCCGCTCGTCCCTCCAAGCACCCGCACCGGGAAGAGGATGATCGCCCGCAGCAGTTCGAAAACGCCCTCCACGGCGATGCCCAGCAGGCGGAAGGGGAGCAGGATCAGCCAGACCAGCGGGTAGGCGATCAGGGCGAGAATGGCCAGCGGCCAGCAGACCACCAGCAGTATCAGCCAGAGGATGAAGGTCTTCATCGTCGATTCTCCTTTCATGTTCTTCCTCAGGTGTTACGGATGGCGAGCCGGAGTTGTTCGCGGGGCTTCGGGACGTGGTAGACTGAATCGGCACACCCGCCCCGGTCGGTGACCGATGGCATATCCGAAAATCGATTCGTGGAGGTTCCAATGCCCTCGATTCGGACCATCGCCGTCCTGGCAGCCCTCAGTATCGTCCTCTCCGCGGGCGGCATCGGCTGCAGCGGCAAGCGGGTAATGGTTCGCACGGCCCGCACCTTGCTGCCCGATGCCATGGCCGCCTTCAATGACGAGCCGGACCGGGAACTGGCCCGCACCGCCGGATTTTCCAACCTCAAGTACCTTGAAACCCTGCACCGTGCCGCACCTGGGGACCAGGAAATCCTCGTCGCCCTGGCCCAGGCCTTCGGCGGGATGGCCGTGGCCTTTCTCGAGGACGACATGGAGGCGGCGCGCGGTGTGGACGAGGCGCGTTTTGACGAGGCCCGGCAGCGGGCGGCGGCCTTCTACCGCCGGGGCCAGGAATACGCCGGACAGGCCCTGGAACTGCGCCATCCCGGCATCCTTCAGAAGTTGGAGGGCGGGGGGGCGGACCAGGCCCTTCGGGAACTGAACGGGGACGACCTTCCGGCGCTCTTCTGGTACGCTTTCGACCAGGGCGGCGCGCTCTGGCTCAGCCGTTCCGAGCCAGCGGCGCTTCGGGAACTGCCGCTGAACCGGCGGCTCATCCTGCGGGCCATCGAACTCGATGAGACCTACTTCTTCGGCGGGCCGCTCCTGCTACGGGGCCTTGTTGACGCCACGTTGCCGCCGTTGCTCGGCGGCTCGCTGGAGGCCGGCGACCTGCTCGTCAGCCGGGCCATCGAGATCTCAGACGGCCGGTTCCTGCTGGCCCGCGTCCTTCACGCCCGGTTCGTGGCCCTGCCCGCCGGTGATCGGGAACGGTTCGACGACGAACTCGATGCGGTGCTCGCCGCCCCCCTCGACGTCCTTCCCGGCTACCGGTTGTTCACCGTCGTGGCCCAACGCCGGGCGGAGCGGTTGAAAGCGCGTGCTGAACAATTGTTCCAAGCGAACTATCCTCATTCGGCCGGCGTAAGAGAATCAAGGACTGGAAAACATGGCATGAAGGGAAAGGGATGACCATGAACACGATGATGCGCGCCGCTCTTGCGGCGGCTCTGGCAGTGGTGCTTGCCGGGTGCGGCAGTGTGGCGGTGAACAAGTCGATCCGGCTGGCCGACGGTGAGACGCGGGAGGGCAGCTTCACCACGGTGAACGGTTCGGTTACCGTGGGGCGCAACTGCGAGGTTCGCGGCGAATGCCGTACGGTGAATGGCCGGGTCGAGGTGGGCGACGGTTCCCGCGTCGGCGAGTTGAACTCGGTCAACGGCGGGATCACCCTGGGGAGCAAAGTCGAAGTGGCCGGCGATGTGAGCACGGTGAACGGTGCGATCAGCAGCGGCAGCGGCTGCAAGGTCGACGGTGGCCTGAAGAACATCAACGGCGAGATCTCCCTTGACCGCACAACGGTGGGCGGCAACATCCGTACCCACAACGGCGACGTGCTGCTGCGCAATGGCTGCATCGTGGGTGGCGACGTGGTGGTGAAGGACAGCAACAGCAGTCACGACATCGAGCGGGAGTTGCGCATCGAGGTGGCCGGCGGTTCGGTGATCGAGGGTGACGTGATCAGCCGCTCCGACGAGCGGGACGTGGTGGTATACCTGCTCGACGGCGGTCAGCTCAAGGGTGAGGTCATCGGCGCCCGCATCGCCGAATAATTCAGAACATCGTCCGAGGCCCAATGGCCGCGTTGCACGACGATGCGAAATGCTCACCTGCCACCGGAACAGGCTCCGCGTTTTCATCGTCGTACGCCTTGCCCTTGAACCTCAGCCGATGGCCTGGCCGAGTTTAAACCGTTGCAAAACAGCTGGTTCAGGGGGCGAGCCCGGTGACCATGCACGTGTCGCTGTCCGTCCCACCCGCCGGCTGGTAGGGCGGCTGGTTCCAGGGCGGCGGTGTGACATCCTCGGCGTGCAGGGTGAAGCTGTTCGCCCCCACCAGCGCACCGAGGGCCGGGAACGGCTGGGCCCATGTCACTGTAAAGCTCTCCCCGTCGTCGAGGTTGCTCCAGCCGGCCCGCCACCCCGGGTAGCTTTGGCCGCCGGCGGTGAGTACGTCCATCCGGGCCGCCACCCGGCGGTTCTCACCGGGGGTCAGGTTGGTCAGCGTCACGGCGAACTGGCTGCCGAAGGGCAGCGTGCCCTGGGTGGGCACGCAGTCCAGGTCCACGCTCACCGTTTCCACCGTGGCGGTGGAAAAGGTCCAGACATCCCCCTGGATCGGTGGCAGGCCGCCACCGCCGAAGGTCACCTCGTCCACCCGCCAGTAGCATGTGGTTCCCGGGGCCAGCGCCGGCTGGAACTCGGTGCCGGGCTGGCGCCCCATGTATTCGGGGGAGCTGGTGTCGGCCGACGCCACGGCATCGGCGTCGGTGCCGAAATAGACGTCGTGGGACGTGGCCGAGATCCCCGGCACCCAGGCCAGGGCCGTGCCGTCGGTGATGCCCGCGCTGCCGTCCGCCGGGGTGGGGTTTGCCGCCCGGCCGCCGCGCTGGAGGTCGCCGATCGCGTCGACGGAGAGCGTGTGGTTGTAGATCCGCACGTCGTCCACTTCAGCGGCCAGGCGCAGCAATGAAGTGCAGAGTGAGTTCATCGGCATGGCGATGGGGGCGTCCACCGTGGACCAGTGCAGGCTGTTGACGTAGAGCGACGTGCTCGGCCCGTTGCCGACCAGGGCCAGGTGGACCCACTGGCCCACCGGTGCCGAGTAACCGAAACTCGGGTCGTCGCCGCCGAAAACGGTGATGCCCATCTCGTCATTGTTCCACTGCTCGAGCCGGAGGGCTGCCGCCGAAGAGGCGAAGAGGCAGCTGCTGCCGGTGATGTTCTCCGTTTTCCTGATCCACATCGCCGCCGTCCAGGGCGCCGGGATGTCGTCGATGTCGAGGTGCTCCATGTTCACGCGATAGCCGTTCTCGTCGAAGCGCAGGGCCCCGCCGAAGCGGCCCGGCACGGCGTCGTTCTGGAAGCGCATCCCGCCCTCGAGGAAGCCGCGGTGGTCGAAGCCGCTCGAATCGTAAGCGATGAATCCGCTTTCCTCGTCCATCTTCCAGTGGATGGTCATGACCCGCGGTTCCACCGTCACCCGAGCCTTCCGCTCGATGGTGCTGCCGGCCCCGGTGAAGATGATCCGTGCCTCGTGCGCGCCCACCGGTATTTCTCCGGAGGTGACGGAGAGGGTCACCGAGATCCGGGCCTCGCCGCCGGCTGCCAGCGAGCCGGAAGCCGGAGCACAGGTCAGCCAGCTTACGTCGGCCGTGGCCGACCAGTTGAATGGCGCGTCGCCATTGTTCCTCAGGATGAAGGTGCGCTGCCCTTCGGACCAGGCCTCGTGGCGCACACCGCTCACCGCGAAGAGGTCGGTGGGGGAGACGGTAAACGCAGGTGGCGGGGGCATCACCACCACCGAGGGGTCGCCGTAGAGGTTGAACAGGGCGAAGTTGGACCAGATGCCGGGGGTCAGTTCCTGGCGTACGTCGGCCCAGGCCGCACCGCAGGGCTGCCCCTCGACGAGCTTGCCGGCATACTGAAAGCCAAGGCCGCCGCTGCTCGTGGACCAGGTGTAGTTCGTTTCTCCCACGTAATACCAGCAGGAGCGGGAAGCGCCCATGGTGGCGATGGCGCCGTGGCGCAGCAGGGCGTAGGCGATGTTGCGCGTGTGTTCCGGGGTGGCGTTCGAACAGGAACCCTGGAAGGTGGCGCCGGGGTGATCGTCGTCCAGGGCGAGGATGGTGTCGCTGGTGGCCACTTCGGCGCCGCCCTCCTCCCAGCCGTGGGTCGACCAGACCACCAGCCCGGTGGGCTCTGCGGTCCAGTCGGCGATCACGTTGTCGTAGCTGCAGGGGATGGATTCCGGCTCGGGGACCAGCCCATAGTCGTCGTGGTAGAGACGGTGTGACGGAATCGCCGCCGGTTCGAGGAAGTGCTGCTTGATCTGCTCGCCCAGTTCGAAGGACTGGGTGGCGTCGTCCAGCGGCACCATGGGCAGCAGGGCCCTGCGCCGCCAAAAAATGTCGGTTTCCTGTTCGAAGTCGATGATTTTCTGCAGGATGTGGTCGGTGTCGGCAATCTGGCCGTAATGCGGGATCCGGCCCACGACAACCTCCCAATAGCGGTCGATGCCGCCGTCCCCCATGTCCTCCCACTGGCCGGCGTTGCCGTCCTGATTGAGGTCCCAGTTGCCGGAGAGGTCGGAGAAGAAGAAGTCGGTGGGCATCTCGTACATCCCGTCGACGCTGTCGTAGCAGCGCTTCATCGGTATGGCGCCGTCGCCGGGGTGCGGGTTGCCGATGAGCAGCACCCATCTCGTCTGGTCGGCGAGGTAGTTGGCCTGCAGCCAGCCGCGGATGTTCTCTGCCGCCATATCGCCGGTGCCGCCGCCGAAGTCGTCTTCGGTGACCAGCTTTACCGTGAAACCGAGGGACTCCTTGTGAGCGATGAAAGCGGCGAGCGTGGTGGAATCGTTCACGATCTCGCTGGTGCTGATGATCGTGTAGCCCTCGGCCCGGCCTGGGCGGCCGTTCCCGTAGGCTTGAGCTGCCGAGGCGAAGTTGATCGCCAGCGCGGCCACGCGCTCACGGTCCCGCAGGCTGCCGGGCGCGATATCGGGCCGGCCGGGCCGGTGGCGGTAATCGAGGTGCAGCTCCGCTGCGCGGAGTACGGCCAACGTACCGGAGGCCGGGTCCCAGCGTGCCAGCGGCACGCCCACCTCGCAGAGCCGCCAGCCGTGCAGCCGGCCGCAGCCGAGGACCCGTACCCGCTCGAAGGGCCAGAAGCCGCTCGTGCCGTAGATCGAACGGTCTCGACCGTCGACGATGTCCGCCCCGGCCGTCCAGCGGCACAGCGTGGTGCCCGACGGCGTGCGGGTCTGCGGCGGGGGTAGCGGTTCCAGGTCGAAGATGCCCTCGTGCTGTTCGTAGACGGCCCCGGACAGGCGGCAGGCGAGGGTCGTCGTATCGGTGCCCGGCGGGAGCAGAAGGGTGGTGACCCGCCAGGGGATCCGCGGTTGGCCCGGCTCACCGATCCAGTGCAGCCCCTCGCCGTGGAAATGATGCGCACCGTCGCCACCGCATCGGATCTTTACCCGGGGAAGATCGGTCACGGCCGCGGTGCCGCTGGTCAGGGGGGTGTGGATGATCAACGGGCCGGCCTGAGCTGCGATGGTGCAGAGGAGGCCGGCAAGGGCGAACAGCGACAGTATTCTGATCTTCACGGGTACGGAAACCTCCGGTGGGAAACAGCCCTCGGCGAAGCGCGGATCGACCAACGGACCCGCTTCAGAATAACAGAACTTCCCCTTTGGTTCATCCTGGTCGGCGCCGGTCGACAGTTGCCGGGCCCCGGGTTACAATCGGGCAACGGCAAACGGAGCCCATCTCATGGCTGATCTTCAGAGTTCGAAGACGCGGCGGGAATTGCAGGATGAACTGGACCGCCTGCGTCTGCGCTGCCGCGAACTGGAGGTTCTGCTCGAGCGGGACGGCCACGAGCCGGAAGTGGCCACCGGTTTCCGC
>Ga0180435_10006373_pt1 | contig 11307 bp, 9 predicted proteins | sample SS_ome_3_FD_132467 | JGI IMG/M metagenome (GOLD analysis project Ga0180435, IMG submission 132467) | Hypersaline lake sediment archaeal communities from the Salton Sea, California, USA - SS_3_S_1 metaG | ecosystem: Environmental > Aquatic > Non-marine Saline and Alkaline > Hypersaline > Sediment...
GTCACCAAGCCGCCCATCATGGCCTGGGCCGCGCTCAAATTACACGAGACCGACCCTGATCTGGACTTTTTGCAAGAGATCTATGTGCCCTTGGTCCGTTGGAATGCCTGGTGGTTCAGCATGAACGACGACGACGCCGACGGTCTGGCGCAATATAACCACCCCTATTCATCGGGCCTGGACGATAGCCCGCTGTGGGATTACGGGATGCCGGTCGAATCGCCCGACTTGAACACCTACCTTTGCGTACAAATGGGGTCGCTGGCGATGATAGCCGAGGCGCTGGGCATGGATGCTGAAGGTGCTATGTGGCGCCGTCGCGCCGCAGCCATCGTGCGCCGGATGATCGAAGACTATTGGGACGAGGAAACGGGTTTGTTCCGCGCCCTGCACCATAATCAGCCCATCCCTGTGGTCACACCGTTTAACCTCTATCCTTTGTGGACCGGCCAATTGCCTGAAGCCATTCGCGCCCGGCTGATCACCCACCTCATCAACCCCGACGAGTTCTGGGGAGAGTACGTTATCCCCTCAGTAGCGCGCAACGACCCGCACTACGACCCGGAGACGATGTGGCGCGGTCCGATATGGGTCAATGTCAACTATTTTTTCATCGAGGCGCTGCGTCAGGTCGGTGAACATGCCCTGGCGCACACCTTGCTGGAAAAGACCCTGAACCTGGTGGTGAGCCAACCTGGCATCTACGAATACTATAATTCAGAAACTGGTGAGCCGCCGACTACGGCCGTCGGCGCCTTTGGATGGACTGCCGCCGTATTTATTGACCTGGCAGTTCAGGCAAGCCGCGAGGAAGAGATTTAGACATTGGGGGTCCCTATGATAGAGCCAGATATGGAAGCTATCCACCAGCACTGCGAGGCGTTGCAGACCGATTTTTTCGCCAACCGGGCGCTGATCATCGCTGCCAATCGCGGCCCGGTGACTTTTGAGACAGCCGAGAATGGAAGCCTACGATTCCAGCGTGGGGAAGGCGGACTGGTCACGGCGCTCCTGGGCCTGTGCCGGCACACCGACGCCACCTGGATTGCCTGCGCGCAGACCGAAGCCGATGCCATCTGGCGAGAAGGAAGCGTGAAGCTTTTGGACGATGACAGTGCCATTCGGGTGCAATTCCTCTCACCTGAAGCGTCGGTTTACGAGGGCTATTACAATGTCATCGCCAATCCACTGTTGTGGTTCTTGCAACACTCCATGTGGGATGTGCCGCGCGCGCCAGTGATTGACCGGACCGTCTGGGAAGCCTGGGAAGACGGCTATGTGGCCGTCAATCGCCTTTTTGCAGAGGTCATTGCCGAGCGGGTCCGCTCCACGTCTCGCCCCACGTTGGTCATGCTACAGGATTATCACTTGTATCTGGTGGCACGATTCCTGCGAACGAACATGAATGCCCGCGAGCGGCCAACGCTGTTGCACTTTGTGCACATTCCTTGGCCTGGTCCAGAATATTGGCGTATCTTACCACCTGCCATGCGACAGGCCATCTTGGACGGGCTATGTGGGGTGGACCTCCTGGGCTTCCAGACACGCGAGGATGGGCTGAATTTTATTCGCACCTGCCAGTCGCATCTACCTCGCGCTCACGTTGACTACGAGAGAGACCGGGTATGGTATCGAAATCACGCCACGCATGTGCATGATTTCCCGATTTCGATAGACGTGGATGCGCTGAGGCAAATGGCAGAGTCACAAGAAGCAGCCGACTATCTGTCTGAAATCCAGGACGATGTGGGCGACCAGCAACTGATCTTGCGCATAGATCGCATCGAGCCGAGTAAGAATATCGTGCGCGGCTTCCAGGCCTTTGAGGAACTGCTCGGAATCTACCCTGAACACCTCGGTCAGGTGCAGTTCCTGGCGCTCTTGGTGCCCTCGCGGATGGACGTAGATGAATACCAGAACTACCTGGACGACTTGATGGCTGCCGCCGGGCGAGTCAATGCCAAGTACGGCACCAGTGAGTGGGAACCGGTGCGGGTGCTGGTAGGCGAAAGCTACCCTCGGGCCGTGGCGGCCCTGCAATTATATGACGTGTTGCTGGTTAACGCCATCGCCGATGGAATGAACCTGGTAGCCAAAGAAGGGCCGATTGTGAACCGACGCCACGGTGTGCTCATCCTCTCCGAACGAACGGGGGCCCGCCAGCAATTGGAGCCAGGGGCGATCGTCATTTCGCCATGCGATGTATATGCAACGGCCGAAGCGCTCCACCAAGCACTCGTTATGTCAACTGTGGAACGATCGGAGCGCGCGACGCGGTTACGCTGGTTGATCGAACGCGAGGACATCACCGCCTGGCTATGCCGCCAACTGGAGACCGTGGCCGAACTAAATTTGTAACGAGGGTGGGTAACGCCGTATGCAAAGACTAGAGACGGCCCGACTGAACTCGCCAAAGTCCGCCATTTTGCACTACACCGCCCCGCCCGTCGTCGGTGGCGTAGAGGCTGTGATCCAGGCACACGTGAAGGTGTTTATTCAGGCTGAATACGCCGTCACCGTCATCGCCGGTCGGGGTGAGGAGACAGCACTGCCATCAAGCGCAGGCTTTGTCTTGATCCCGGAGATGGATTCGCAGCACCCTCAGGTCGTGCAGGCAAGCTCCATTTTGGAAAAAGGAAAGGTGCCAGCCGATTTCGATGACATGGTCACCCGACTGGCAGAGGCGCTGACACCAGTCCTCAGCCGATTCGATAACGTGATCGTCCACAACCTGTTCACCAAGCACTTCAACCTGCCCCTGACAGCAGCCCTTTATCGGTTGCTGGACGCAGATACCATTCGTCGCTGCATTGCCTGGTGTCATGACTTCACCTGGACCAGCCCCACCTCGCGTTCGAAAGTCCATTCGGGCTACCCCTGGGACCTGCTGCGGACGTACCGGACAGATGTAACTTACGTTACCGTGTCGAATCAGAGGCAACGCACGCTGGCGGAGCTTTTCGACTGCCCGCCAGAGCAGATTCACGTGATCTTTAACGGCGTGGATCCGGATGTGCTGCTCGGGCTGTCCCCGGACGGCTTTGATCTGATAACCAGGTTGGGCCTGTTGGAGAGCGACCTGATTTTGCTGATGCCAGTGCGTGTCACTAAAGCCAAGAACATTGAATATGCTCTGCACGTGGTGGCGGTGCTCAAAGCCCAAGGCTGCCGCCCGAAACTGGTTCTGACCGGTCCACCTGACCCGCATGACGAGGAAAGCATAGCCTATTTTCATTCACTGCAAATGCTGCGCAAGCAGTTGGGTGTCAAAGAGGAGATGCGCTTCGTGTTTGAGTCCAGCCCGGATCCGGACGAGCCATTCACCATTGATGCGCGGGTGGTGGGAGACCTGCTCCGCGTGAGTGACGTGATGTTCATGCCCAGCCATAGAGAAGGCTTTGGCATGCCGGTGCTGGAAGCAGGTCTGCTCGGCGTGCCGGTTGTGTGTACGGACGTCCCGGCGGCTAAGGAAATCGGCGGCGAAGATGTAACCATCTTTGACGCCGCCGAAGACCCGGCCCGCGTGGCCGGGCAGATCCTGGCCTGGGCGGAACAGAGCCCGGTGCATCGCCTGCGCCGTCGGGTGCGGCAAAACTATACCTGGCACGCAATCTTCCACCAGGATATCAAGCCTCTACTTGATGGCAGGGTAGATGCATAATGCTGTGTACCCATGAACGGATCAATGAACGCCTGGCCCAAGCTAAGCGCCTGTGGCTGTTCCTGGACTACGACGGCACGCTGGCTGACTTTGCGCCCACACCGGAGCACGTCAACCCCAATCCAGAGGTCGTGGATCTGCTCACCAAGTTGGCGCGGCATCCTCGCATCCGTATAGCCGTGATCAGTGGCCGGCGACTTGGCCACGTTCAGACGCTGCTACCGGTGCCGGGAGTTCTGTTAGCCGGTACCTACGGCATCGAGTTGCAGACGACAGAGGGGGAGCGGATCAATCGGGTGGAGTACGAGGCCATACGCCCGGCGCTGGATGCCCTCAAATCACAATGGTTACACCTGATCGCTGATCGTGAGGGTTTTTTCCTGGAAGACAAGGGCTGGGCGCTGGCGCTTCACGCCCGTTTTTCCGATGATGAGGAGGCGGAAGAGGTGCTGGCCAATGCGCGCAGCATGGCGACCGAAGCGGCGACACCCAGCCTGTTCCGCCTGTTGGGCGGACACAAGTTCCTGGAGATTGGTCCCAGGCTAGCACACAAAGGGCGGACGGTAGATTGTCTGCTGGATCGTTACCCCTGGCCAGGGGCGTTACCCCTCTACCTGGGGGATGACGACAAAGATGAAGAGGCCTTTGGCGTGATCAAAGCACGAGGAGGCATCGCTATCTTGGTCGCTCCGGAACCGCGCAACACAAAGGCCGATTGTCGCCTGGAGTCGCCGCAAGCCACGCGCCACTGGCTGGGAACCCTGCCCACACTATTGGCCCAGTAAGAACCTTTGCTCCCGGCCTCTGTCCCCCTCATGCAGCGGAATGGTTTGAAATGAGCCTAACTCACCGGCTCAGCCCGTTCTGTTAGATACTCTTGAGGAGTCAGAACCGTCGGTATCGTGGGAGAGAGGTGAACTTGCCCGGCCCCGTCACTATTGCGATCATGACGTTGATCGAGAAGCTGACTCAAAACATAGACCAGCAGCACTGCCGCCCCAAGACCTAGCACTACCTTAATCATAACGGGCGGCGTAAGCACCAGGTTGACTTCAGGCCACAACAGGTTCAATCCCCAGATGGCAACACCCAGACCGACGAATTTTAATCCTTTCATTATCCTGCTCATTTTTTTACCTCTTATTCTCTCACCTACCAGTGACCACTTTCTACATCTGACCTTTCTGGCACCCACTCCGTCCGGCTGACAGCCAGGAGTCCTTTGAGCAGCGCGTCCTTGGTACCGACGACGTTGCTCACCTATTGCTTTTGGAGATTGTCGGCACCAGGCTCCTCACTGTCTGATTACATCATACCATGTTTCAGCCCAGCACACATCGGCGGGAAGGAGGATTTTAAGCTAAGCAAAAAGACCGCTCTGAGAGCGGTCTTCCCTATGTCAAATAGCCGATGAGTTATGACAAATGACATAGTCCTCCCCGCATCTACGTCAGCCTTGTCGCCAGGCCCCCGAGACTCGTTTGGATGGTCGGCGCTCTCCTACCAATGTCAGCAGGCATTCCGGGCACACTCCACGTTCCACTCAATCTCCTTAAGCAGGCCAACCCACCGGCAGCAGGTACAGCGGCGTCTCCTGGCGCGAGAGAATCAGGACGTGGCTCACCCGCGCATCATCAAATTCGCTGACCGGGGCACTTGTCAGACCCAGGGCGGCCGCCTGCAGGAGTGTCCTCTCAACAGCGCGACCAGCCTCTATTGGCAGGTAACATAGCTGCCACCGCTCTCCATAGCGCTTCGCGTCACGCCTTGGGACGGCACTGATAGTAAGAACACACGGCGCCTGAGCGAGAAACCACCGATTCCGAGCCGCATCCGCCAATTCCCCACGCACGTCTCTGTTTAGGTGCCGTGTCAGACAGTGTTCCTGTGTGTGGTATCTCCACACCCCGTCCATGCGGCAGACATAGAGTATCAGCCATGTTGACCCATTGGCGCCCTTTCTCTTGCGGACACTGCCAGAGCCGTGGGCAGCCCACAGGAGCTGCCCAATCTGCTCTCCCGTTAACTGCTCCTCAGCATAGGGGGCCACAGTGTAACGCTGGGCAATGACGGTTTCTAGTGAGACCGGGCTGTTGATACGGGGAGGAGGTAGTGTAATGAGTGATTTAGACATTCTTGCATCCTCCGGTCTTGCCGAGTCCCGTGGTCAGGGACACGGATATTTCTTAACTATGAATCCAAAGATCACGAGGCTGTCCAACAGTAGAAATGCAATCAACAATCGCTTGCTCCAAGGTGTTCTTGTAATTTGTCTCCATTCCCAATAGAGCAGCGCAATCACAAATTGATGCGGCGACGCCCTAACTGTCCCTCATCCTCGCGGGCTGCCCTCACTTTATCAGCCAGGGCTGCCCGGTCATCGAGCATTTCCCGGTATTTCGGTGGAAGCAGATCGCGGTCGTTGCATTCTGCCACAGCCAGAAGGGTCATTAGCTGGATGTCCGCTGTGGACGGGCTAAGTCGTTGTACAGCCTCACAGAGTGCCCAGGTGGGCTCGACATGCTCATCCTCCATAATCTCGGCGGCCTTCACCACTGCTGCCTCGATTTCGGCACCGGTCCACCCTTCGGTGCTGTCCAGCACCTCATCGGGGGCTTCCACCTCGTGTCCCAGATAACGGCGGGCCATCACCCTGAAAATCGCATCTCGCTCATCCCGAACCGAAATGAGGAAGGGGACCTTTTTGTCGAACCGACCCGGGCGGCGAAGGGCAGCGTCCATCAGATCGGGACGGTTCGTAGCTGCTAGGAACACGATTTCGCCTCGGTGGCCGGTATCCGCCATAAACTCCAGCAGGCGTTGGAAGATTCGTTGATCCTGCTGGTTGCTGCCCCCATCAACGCCACGCTTCATGGCCTGATCGATTTCATCCATGAACACGATGGTAGGTGCCAGGCTGACGATGGCGCGCAGGGCTTTCTCCAGGTTGCGTTCGCCTTCGCCTTGCCATTTGGAGGCGATTTGACCGCCGATGCGCAGCCGCACGACATTGACGCCAGCTTCCTTGGCCACAGCCTCGGCCATGATGCTCTTGCCTGTACCCGCCGGGCCAGTCATCAGCACGCCCATCGGTACCCGGCTCTTGCGTCCCTCACGGATGGGACGGATGACGTTGTGCAGGAAGAACTCTTTGATATACTCAAAACCGCCAATGTCATCAAAGCCGAAACGGGGATCAAGAATCTCCAAGACATCGCCGAACTCGGCTTTGATGATGCTTTGTTTCCGATCCCAAATCAGATTACTGGTCAATACGCTGGCACCCTCGGCCCGCAAGAGGATATCTTCTACCTGGACCAGGCTCAATCCGGCCGTCGCATTGGCAACGGCCTCAATGGTGAGGCCATCATCCAGCACAAATTGCCCACGCTCATTTATATACCGCTCAGTGTAGCGGCGACGAGCATCAAAGTCCGGCAACGGGACCTCGATGGCTTCAAATTTGTTCCGCGCTGCCCGTAGTTCTCTGTGCAAGTCTGCCAGGGTTCCAACGATAAGGATGACGGGGTTTCCGGCTCCCTCAATCTCTGAATCAGTCCCCCACCTGACGATTGTCGCCAGGGCTGTCCGGTCTTCCAGTCTCATCGCCGCAAGGTCAGTACCCGGAACGATGAACTCAGCCCGTTCGATGATGACAGCAACCATAGGGGGAGAGCCGTCACCATCTCCCTGGGGTCTGGGCGTGCGGAGCAGCTTGTCCAGCAATTGCAATGCGTCAACTGGAGAGCTGGGCAACTCCTGGTCATCGGTGGAGGATGCAGCGCCAACGAGCTGCAACGCATCTAAGGTGAGAGCACCGTTTCCCTGACCTTTCGCAAGGCCCAGGATTTCTAAGGCCTTTTGCTTCATGGACTCAAGGGGGAAGGTGATGCCACGGTCGAGGCTGTAGGCCGCTACGATCTCGCATTGGCTCAGTTTCTTTGCCAGGTAGGTCGGCAACCGGGTTGGCGCCTCCGGGCTGGCATAGTCCATCGTATTGAAATGAAGGATGAACGAGTGGGCAATCCTGGTCTTGACCAAAAGCTCGTCCCACCACTTGGGGTTGCCGTTTGTCTCGTTGCTCCTGCCTTTGCTCATACTTGTTTCTCCTTGGAGTCCCATAAAATCGTACCGCAGTAGCTCCTGTGACGGATGTGGTGACCTCGGACAGACAAAAAGAGCCACCGGGAAGGAGGGAGGACGACTCCCTCCCAGTGCACTCACGCGGGAAAATCCCGCAATCTCATCATCAAGGGACTGCAACAGGCAGCGCGTGGGCCAAAGCAAGGTCTGCCGTTGTGCTGTAGACATAGACCCAAGTTCCGGGGTTGTCTTCTTCTGAGAGTACGGCCCGTCGCCCTTGGGGCAGCGAGGGCGAAGCCCAGTCGAAGAGCCATCTAGCATCCCACGGGCTCAGGTTGACGCATCCACGGCTGCGGGGAGAGCCAAATCCATCGTGCCAATAAGCGCCATGCAGGCCATATCCGCGATAGAAGTACATGGTCCACGGCACATCTTGCAGATAGTAGTAGTCGCCGGTCTCCACACTCCCACCACTCATCTTGCCAGTATACAGCTTGACCCAAATCCGAAACAGACCTTCGGGTGTCCGCCACCAGGGCAGCCCGGTGGACACGAGGGTAGCGAATACCATCTGGTCACCCTCGTAGGCTGCCAGCGTCTGCTCTGACAGGTTGACCGCTATCCACTTGTCGTCAGGTGCCACATTGCTGGGCCGAGGCATTGCCGCTACGATCCTGACGTGAGCACTGTGCACATAGCGGTCCGGGTCAATCTGGTACCACACTCCGTCATTCATAGTCTCCTGTCCCAGGATGTTCACCACCGTGTAGCGCGGTAGCATGTTCAAAGGTGGGTTATCCAAAGCGACGCCAGGCCTGAGACGCACATTAAGGTAGTCAGCCACCACAAAGCCAAAAGGTAAATGACACGTTTGCCCGAGAGCAAAACCGTGAAAAGTGGAGGGTGAGACTGGCAAGACATCGCTGATCAGCACGTATTCCTCCTTCCCAATGCAGTACCAGACACGTTGGTCCACCTGGATTTCGTCTTGGATGCTCACCCAGGTATTGGGAGGCAGCAAGTGACGCACGGGCACCATCTGGGCCGGATCCCCAGGGGCCGGGTAGACGGGAACCTGCGCGCTCCACACGCGGGCATAGCGGAATGGGACGAGTGGCTCTACGATGTCAAGTCTGGGCTCATCAGCCCAGGCCGGCACTACGGACACGATCACAAGTATGATCGGCCAGACAAAGCTCCACATCCAACGCTTCATCACTCCACCCCACCTGATCAGAGGGCTTCCCTCTTCCCTTGTAGCTATTCACCTCGATGCGCAGGAAGGTGACTGCTGGAAGGCGTAAGAGAGGGAGAACGGGCCTCAGCCGATGGAACCGGCCGCAGTGTGCGGGCGATGGCGTCGAAGAGGCTCGTATCGCCGTAGCCAGCCAGCCGCAGGCTGCGGCCGTTGATGACTGTGAGCAACAGCGCCATTTCACCGCCGACTTCACCCTTGACCTGCATGCGCACCGCAGGCACATTGTCGGCTAACTCCCAACATTCCTCCCAGAGCACTTCAAGCACTTCTTGGTTCCTGGCTTGGGTGTAAATCTCGGCCACCAACTCTTCCAGCGATTTGCTTCGATCGGGCTTGTCCGGCACCAGGTCGACTTTCGCTTTGTCCGGTGGAACACCACCCATACCTGGTGCGCTGGCCGGATCAAAAGAGGTGATGATCACTAACCAGCCTGGCGTAGCCCGAATGTGCCACCTGGCTGGGTAATCCAGGGCACAGCCGATTTCGGTGTCAATATAGGTGGCAACCAGACTGGGGATCGGAGTGGACGGAGCAGGTGCGGCCACTGTCGCCACCTGGATAGCCAGGTGGGTGTTTTCAGTGGCCAGTGCGGCCACCGTAGCCGTGGCGACGTGTTCGGGCATGGGGATGCACTCCACCCCCACCTGCGGGGTGCCACAAGCAGCCAGGAACAAGATGCATAGAACGAGTGGACTGAGGTATCTTGGCAAAAGGCGTCGCATTTTCATTGCCACCTCCAAAGACATATCAACGGTTAGTGCCCGTTAGCGCCAGCCGACAACCACGGCTGCGGTGGGCAGCACAAAGGACCGGCTCTCTGCGGTCGGCAAATGCACGAGCGTAGCCGTATCTTCGTAGGCCGACTTATCTTCCTTAAGGTGTCGTAGCAGTAACCACTCTCTACTTGCGCTAAGGAAAGAGGGCGGCTGCCAATCCCAGGTTTCGGACGTCGGTATTGCGCTAGGAGGTAGCACGACCTTCTCTACTACATTGGTCGCAAGGTTTATCAGCGTGCCCATCTCTGTGCCGCTGTGTCGCAAGAGCATCCACCCTCCTCCAGAGCTGATGGTGACCCACGGCTCTTGTCCAGGCTCGCCAGGCACTACCTGCGATAGTATTCCCGTCTTTACCTCAAGGCGCCATAGTCCGTACGAAGTGCGCTCATCACTAAACCAAGCGCCGGACATGAGAACGAAGTACAAAAAACGACCATCCGCCGACCAAGCCCATCCCCAGGAATGACTGGGGACATTGGGCAGTAGTATGACCTTGGAAGAGACAACAGTTTGCTCACCCAAAGCATAGATGTTCAGAGTCCCTTCCGGCAAGTCGCCACGCTCATCAGTGGTTATCAGGTAACAGCCGTCAGGTGATAGCATGGCTCCACCTGTTCCTTCAATGGACAGATCTGCTGTGATCTCTCCCTCTGGAAGAGAGACCTCCAGCACGTGCGCGAATCCAGGGTCTTGCCCGCGCGGCAAGAGGTAGAGACCGCTGCCGTCCGCTGTCAGCCCCAGCACACACATGTTCCAGGCAAAGTACAGCGTTGCCCGGATAGCGCCGCTCTCGCTATCATACAATCCGATGTGTGTCCCCATACTGAACTCCGCCAGCGGGTCATCCACAGTCACCTGATAGATAATCTGGTCGCCGTCCGCCATTAATGCTCCAAAGCGCGCCGGCACATCAAAGCGCAGTAGCAGGTCGATCGAACCATCCGTAAGCACTGCCCGCTGGAGTCCCTGCTCACGCAGCACGAGCACCACATCGTCCGTTCGTCTGCCATCCAGGACCGCTCCCGCGTCTGGCAAGTCGATGAGGTGCTGAGGCGCACCGCCGGCGACCTGCTCGATCAACCTGCCCTGATGGATATAGAGGAGCGGCGGGGGTGTCGCTGCAAGGGGAAGCGTAGGCGTGGGGGGCAACGGCGTTGGCGCGAGTGTAGGCACGGTCTGCCTAGCCGCTTGGGTGGTCAGAGTAGTCGCCGTAGCTGTCACATCGCATTCAGGCGTGGGCCTGCGCTCGATCCCCACCTCTGGGAAGTCGCAGGCAGCAAGAAACAGGATGCATAGAACAAGTGGACCGAGGTATCCTCGCCAAAGGCGTCGCATCTTCATGGCCTCCTCATCTATCTAAGTCGCCTTTCGTAAAAGCACGGGGCTGCCTGTTCATTCGTCAGGAGCTGCGTGCCCGTGGTCGCATTGGGTCAGCCCTCGGCGGGCACCACGACGAAGGGCTCAGGGTATGAGGCAGATGACGTCCGCGATCTTCCACTGCCCGTCCACCATTTGTAGGGCAACCTTCA
>Ga0180435_10006374_pt1 | contig 11306 bp, 10 predicted proteins | sample SS_ome_3_FD_132467 | JGI IMG/M metagenome (GOLD analysis project Ga0180435, IMG submission 132467) | Hypersaline lake sediment archaeal communities from the Salton Sea, California, USA - SS_3_S_1 metaG | ecosystem: Environmental > Aquatic > Non-marine Saline and Alkaline > Hypersaline >...
CCGGTGCTGTCGGCCACCTCCCTGTTCCACACCTGTGCGTGCAGGGTGGTGGCGCAGGTGAAGATGGAAAGAATTGCAATGGTTGCAATGATTGCGGTTCCTGGGGTTGCCGCGGCTGGTGTGCTTCGGGACAACAGGATTTTGCGGGTCGCGTTCAGGATACAGGAGAAACGGGCCGGTCGGGTCACGCGGCATGATCGGGATGTTAGGGTTTCCATTTTTTTTTAATTTGTTGGCAGTGAATGAAATGGAATAACCAATCAATTTAAGGAAATTCAGGTAACAAATCAAGCAAACAGCGCAAACTTTACCTTCAGTTTTCCGGAGCGCATGGCGGTCTGTTTGCCGGTTGTGTTTTTCCAGCTGCAATGTCGCGGCCATCCCGGACATAGGTGTTGCCAAGCTGGGGACCAGGAGTATTTTTCGCCGAACCGAGGTAAAGAAATTCTTCCTGGTGTGGCTGATTGCTCCCATGATCGCCTTCGGGTTGTCCATTGTTCTTGTTTTTCTTGCTGACAGGTATGGAATGTTATAAATGACTGGGCAGAAGTGAAAATTGAGCGTAATGTTGTCCGGAATAAAATCATTTTAATAACTTACACCTGAAATTCTTAATGGCATTGTACGTATTTCATCCCCGGCAAGTATGAAGCTGATCCCATGGTACCCGGCAATCCTCTTCCTTTTCTGCGTGCTGTCCGCCGCGGAAATTTCTGCGCAGAAAATTGAAAACGTTCATCCCGACATAGCAGGTGACCAGGTCATGATCCATTATGATCTGCTGGGTATTTCCGGGGACCAGTCTGTGCTTGTCTCGGTATACATGTCAACGGATGGGGGAAAGACTTATGGGGAGCCCCTGGAGAGCGTCACCGGTGATGTAGGGCTGGTAAAAGGTCCGGGCAGGCAGAAGACCATCGCCTGGGACGTGTTCAGCGACCTGGACGAGCTGGTGAGCGTAAACGTAAAATTCAAGGTCAGGGCCGATCTGCTCAATGCCGGTCAGCAGGGGCTGTCGCCCGGGCGCACCATAAAACTCGGTCTGAATACGAACATCGGCTACATGAACCAGGTTGGCTATGCCTCCTATGGATTGAATGCAAAGGGATCCGTTTACCTGAACCAGCTGGGACTTGGACTGCGGGCTGATTATTACAGGACCTTCAGGCAGGAGATCAATTACCAGGAAGCAAGTGTGGTGTATCCTGATACCGGTTTTTACTGGGGCTATTCAGGGGGTGTGGTGGTTGAATACGATCTGCTGAAAAGCAAGCGTTCCTCCCTGTATCCCTACCTGTATATTGGACAATCAAAATTCATTTATGAATACAACGCTGATTACAGGGATGCGACCCATTTTGCCTATACAGTTTTTGGCGGCCTGGGGATAGGATTTGATACCAGGGTTAATTCATTTCTTTCCGTGGGGGCGGAGCTGGAATACCTGATGTCGCCATGGATCGACCTGGTGCCTTCTGCTGCGCCCGATGAAGCGATGGATGGCATCAGTGCGGGTATTGTGCTGAAATTTTTAATTGGAACATAGATATCTGATGGTGATGTGGTTAAAAAGTGTGCGATGGATCGTGCTGATGGTCTCCCTGCCTGCGGCCAGTTTGTCATTGTTCAGCCAGGCGGAAGGGGAAAGCGAGGTCACCACGGTGATCATCAGGAAGCCGGTTCCTGCTGAGACATTATCTGTTGTGCCGCTTCAGGATGGAAAGGTTTCCGTTGCATCGGTTTCGGCCGAACCATCATCGGGTATGCTTCCTGTTCAACCACCCGGCTCGAGGAATGAAGATATCAACCATGCCCTGATCATCGGGATCGACAATTACGCGGACCCGGACATCACGGACCTGGACAACCCGGTAGCGGATGCAACCGAACTTTTCAATACGCTTACATCCAGGTATACCTTCGATTCCGGAAATGTAGTTTTTCTGAAGGATCCCGGCAGGGCAGAGATCATCGATGCGCTCGACCGGTTAAGTGCCAGTCTGACCAGTCATGACAACCTGCTGATTTTTTATGCCGGTCACGGTTACTGGGATGCAGAGAAGGAGTCGGGATTCTGGTTGCCCTCCGATGCGGCAAAAAACTCCACTGCGAACTGGATCAGGAACAGTACCATCCAGGATTTTGTGGATGGCATCCGGACACAACATACACTCTTGATCACGGATGCCTGTTTCGCGGGATCTATTTTCAAGACACGGGGAGGGTTTAATGATGCTTCGGTAGCGGTCAATAAACTCTATTCCCTTCCGAGCAGGAAAGCCATGACCAGCGGGACCCTGGAGCAGGTGCCCGACCGGAGTGTGTTTTTGGAATACCTGCTGAAACGGCTTGAAGACTTCGATGGCAAATACCTTTCATCCGGAGACCTGTTCAACAGTTTCCGGGAGGCGGTCCTGAACAACAGCCCCAATCTTCCCCAATACGGTGTGATCCAGAATACAGGAGATGAAGGCGGGGAATATATTTTCATCAGGCGATGAACCCTGGTTGCAGCCTGCTTAAGATCAGGTGCTGATGTGCTACTTTATAATATGATACGATTTTCCAGGGGGGCCGAATAAGGCTAAATACTTACTTCAATACACCTGCTGAGGAAGGTTTCTCAGATTGCATCGTTTTGCATTTCACTGAGAAGACTTTATTTCCGGTATTTTACATTAATTTTTCTATTTTCGCCGGAGCATGCAAGGAACGCACATACGATACTTCCGGTCTTTTGGCAGCAAATCATTATGGTTGCTGTGTATTGCCTGTACCCTGAATACGACGGCCCAGTCAGGTAACTATTTTGCTTCAGCAGTTGCTGATACCCAAGCAGGAATTGATGCTGTTAAGGATGATACAAGAATTCTTCAGCATGCCAATCCGGAGGTTCCCGGAGCAGATACGAGCCTGTCTGCGAACACAGAAAAACCAAAAAACCTGCGTGCCTTCCCTTTTGCGGCCCCGGCTTATACACCTGAACTCGGTCCGACACTGATCGGGGTGATGATGGTTTCATTTAAAACAAATCCTGCAGATTCCCTTATACAGCGTTCCTCCACACCTGTGAACATAGGGGCCTCACTGCGTGGATCCTATTTCATGAATACGATTATCTCGACGTATTGGCTGGAGGACCGGCTGCGGATTTTTGGCGAGGTCCGCTTCAGGAACATGCCCGACCATTATTGGGGCGTTGGGTTCGAGAAAGCGGCAGCAAAGCGGGGCAGGGACGAAACCACTTCGTATACCCGGCGCTACTGGGAGGTCCATCCGAGGATCCTCTGGCAATTTGGGAGACACTGTTTCCTGGGTATGGGGATCGATTACCACAAGACACAGGTGCGGGATCCCAACCCCACGATGCTGGCCGACCCTGACTACCTGGCATTCGGACCTGTTCATTTCAATTCAGGACTGGGTCTGATTGCCCGCTACGATTCACGGGATGTGCCGGTAAATCCCTGGAAAGGGTCGCTCGTCGATCTGAAATATATGCAATACAGCGAATGGTTTGGCGGTGACAATAACTTCAGCGTTACTACTATTGATATGCGGCATTTCCAGGAGATCCTGCGCCCCGGCAGCACCCTGGCCATGGAGATCAAGCTGCAGCATGCCTCCGGGAAGGTGCCGTATACGAACATGAGCATGCTGGGCAGTCCATATGACCTCAGGGGCTACTTTCTCGGCCATTACAGGGACCGGTCCATGGTATTTGCCATAGCCGAATACAGGCACCAGTTCCTGAAAAGAGATGGCTCCCCAAGCCGCCAGGGGGTGGTTGGGTGGATCGGGACCGGGTCCATTGCAGCACGGTTTGGTGCGTTTTCGGACTGGCTTCCCAACGCGGGCTTTGGTTACCGTTTTGAGGTTCAGTCGCGCATGAACGTGCGGGCAGAGATCGGTTTCGGCAGGGAATCTGCCGGTTTCTATTTCAGCTTCAACGAGGCTTTCTGAACGGAACACTTTGGTTGGAGCGGAAGAGCAGTGGAGCGGTTCCTGAACAGCTGAAGCTTTGGTATTTCAATGATAATGCCCTGCACATGATGTTGTCAAATGTCTCGATTTTCCAATTTTCGGAGCCGGGATGAGATTACTTTTGACACGAATATTTTAATCAACAAAAAAGCAAAACAACAATGAAAAAAATCATTTCATGGGTAGAAATCCCCGCACAAAATTTTGAAAGAGCAGTTGGCTTCTACAAGGCTGTATTAAAGATTGATTTACAGGTAATTGATTTCGGTGAAGAAAAGATGGCTTGCTTCCCAAACGGAGAGGGAGCGATTTCTTTTGCACCAGGGTTTAATCCCGGAAAAGACGGTGCCCTGGTTAGTTTCAATGCAGAAAATGACCTGGAAGGAGCGATTGAAAGAATCGAAGCAAATGGTGGAAGTATAGTTCAGCCAAAAACGAAAATTGAAGCCGAAGGCCGCGGTTATTTTGCAGTATTTATAGACTGTGAAGGAAACAGGACAGGCCTGTACGGCGATACATAATTGAAATTCGGGATGGTGGTTCAGGGATTCTGAGCCATCATCCCGATCATAAAATTATTACATTTGCAAGCGGTTATTGAACGCAATGGTCTATCATATCTCACAACCATCGATTCAGCTCTCAAAGTTCATCAAGCACTACTGGACTTTGGAGAACTGCATGCCTGACGGCAATGCGCATATTCAACGAATTGTTCCGAGCGGACTGATGGAACTTATCTTTTATTTTCATGACCGGCCGGAATCAACCGACCGCAACCGGTCAATGAATGAAAATACCTTGATAACCGGACAGTTAAGTGAGTATTACGATATAAAAGTTTCCGGCAGGATCAGCCTGTTTTCGATTATTTTTCAACCACACGGATTGGCAGCATTCCTCGAAATTCCCCTCCAGGAACTGGTGAACCAGCATGTACCCCTGCAATGTATATTTAAGAAGGATGTACACGAGGTTGAGTCCCGGTTATGCGAGGCAAAAACTTTTGAAGACCGGATAGCTATTGTGGAAAATTACTTTTACAGGTTATTGAAGAACAAGGAGATCAAGCACAATTATGAAAGGATCAGCCACAGCATAGGAAAAATAAATCAATCGAAAGGAATGGTGGATATCGACGCGCTGGCTGGTGAGGCTTGTTACAGCCGGAAACAATTCGAGCGAAATTTCTCATACCTGGTCGGAACAACTCCCAAACAGTTTCTGAGGGTTGTCCGCTTTCAACATGCAATTGCCATTAAATCGAATGACAATGCTGTGAATCTTACCGATTTGACCTATCAATGCGGTTACTATGACCAGGCACACATGATCAATGATTTTCAGAAGTTGTCGGGCATGACACCACGGCAGTTCTTCAGTGACAGTACACCCTATTCAGACTACTTTCAATAAAACGTGCAACCAGGCACATCTCTACCCTTCGTCCATGAGCATCTTTGCCCTGCGCCTATGTCATTGAATGACCTGCCGGATCTCCCGGTAGCCAGGTGCGCAGCGGAGTTAAACCTATTATAAACTATTGGATTTTCAATTGTTCATCACCAGGATATAGAAATAATTTGCCGGTTATGTCTGGGTCATTATTGTCTTATTTTGATGGTATTAGCTCCAACAGTATATGTGTATACCGAAGCAGGATAAAAATTCAATTCAATCCCTGAATAGGTAAATGTACCCTCTTTATCAATCGTTGTGACAATGGCATTGGAAAGATTATTTTTATTACAAAACTCAAACAGACTTTTTAATTCATTGGGTTTTTCAAAATAGCGATTGCTCCATTTTATTTCAAGACACCAATAAGGTTTAAGTTTTTTTTCATCAATTTGTATCATATCGACTTCTCCTTCCATCCTTCCAATTTTCCATTTCGCATAGTACAAGTCAATGTTTTCTCTGTGCATCCATTGTGCAAAGATGGCTGTTTCAACCAGGTTACCAATTTCATCATCTGTAGGAGTAACAGGCGAAAATAGCGCTGTTCTTAGCGAAGGATTTGTCAGGTAAATTTTAAAACCTGTCACCCGCTTAAAATGCCTGGAATTGTCATTCACCTTATGTACCACCTTAATAAGAAACGCTGCCTCCAGGTATTCCATATATCGTTTTAATAAGCCTTTTTCCAGCCCACTCTCCTTCGCCATTTTTTCAAGCGAAAATTCCCTGCCTGAGTGATAAGCCAGGTAGGCAAAAAAACGATTCAGTTCCTGCACGTCCCGGATGCCATAAAGACTGGGTAAGTCGCGCAGCAAAACTTTGTCTATGATGTCATTCTTGATAAACCGTGGCATATCCTGGCGTATAGTCTCAGAAAAAATCACTTCCGGGTACCCACCATAATTCAGGTAGTTCAAAAACTGATGGTTGAGTTCTTTTATGTCCAGAGCTGAATAAAAGGGAAATTCCTTTCCTTTGTAATGTGTAATATGAGGTCGTATGAGCGTTTGCAAATCCTGCAGGTGCAAAAATTCATGGAACGTAAGAGGAGGAAGCAGAAAATCATGAAAACGACCTGCGCCACTTTCACTACTTTTTAACCTGAGGGCTGCCGCTGCTGATCCAGATGCAATAAATTTTGTTTTGGGATAACTATCAACTAAAACTTTCAGGTGACGCTCCCAATCTTTTAGGTACTGTATTTCATCAAAAAATACATAATTTCCTGTAATATCCTCATTGCCTGAAGCCTTCCTGGCCAATTCATATAATTCTTCCAGTCCCAGATGAATGTATATGGGGTTATCTATTCCTATAAAACAAATTTTTTGTGGATGAATGCCATTTTCAAGTAATTGATGAATGGCATGTTGTATCATCACAGTTTTCCCAACCCTTCTCGGACCCATAAGGATGATTGCCCGTTTGAGGGTCATATCTTCCACATGTGGTATAAATAAATCGAAATATAAACGCCGGGGCATTTGGGCAATGTCTCTATCGATAGCTTTGCTTTTCCACCAAGGGTTTTCAAACCGCAGCCGTTCCAATATTTTTTCTGTTGGAATAGAATAGGAATTTCGCATATTTATTGACTATTTATACACAAATGTAATAATAAACAATGTATATACATCATAAAAATACATTTATGTCAAAATAAGACAAATTAAATTAAACAATGCACCTTAATTTGTTTTTATTTCTATCCTGATATTTGCAAAACCCTTTCCGGTCAGTGGGCATTGATGCCGTGGACCATCAGGATCATGTGGAACAGTACTTTCCGGATCTCTGCGAGGTATTCGCGGACGGCCTTCGGACTGCCGGGCAGGGCAAATACCAGGGTCTTGCCGGTGGTGCCGCAGATGGACCTGCTCAGGAAGGCATTCGGTTTTTCAGCCCCGTACTTTGAGCGGATCATTTCCATGATCCCGGGGATCTCTTTTTCCAACATCTTCGAGATCGTTTCGGGGGCAATGTCGCGTGCGCCGATGCCCGTGCTTCCCGTGGTAAACAGCATATCGTACTGACCTGAAAGCGAGGATGTCAGCTCTTTTTCGAGGCGTTCCCTGTCATCCGGAATGATGACCGCATCATACGTCACATTCAGCCTGTTTTCCTCCGCCCATTCAGTGCAGCCTTTTTCGATCTCCGGACCGCTCTGGTCTTCATACGCACCTGATGATGCCCTGTCGCTGAGGGTGATGATTTTTATCCTGAATGTTTTAGGGTGGTACGCCAGCTTGTCACCGGGTTGCAGCACCCCTGCACCGGTCACACGGGCAAAAATTCCCTCCAGGGGCATGATGCAGTTTCCCACCTTGCGCCCGATGGCACATTTGGCGTGACATTTTTTCCCGATCTGGGTCACTTCGAGTCCGACCGAGTCATTTTCGAAGCGGTCGAGGATATTGGTTTTGTGAATTTCAATGCCTGCCGTTGTGATATTTTCAGCAAATGTTCCATCCGGAAATGTTTCGCCCGCAGCTGCTTCGGCCTGTGCGATGCTTTCTTTGGCAAGCAGGCTCACCTGGCGGTGCCAGCTTCCGGCATGTGCATCGCCCTTCACACCCTGGTCATACAACTCGATCTCACTTACGGGAACTTTAACGGTTCCCTTTTCTTCTGAAATATTAACAGAAACAACTTCCAGTGTTTTCAGTGGTTCTCCCATTGCACTTTTAAAATTTAAACCTCTTTCTTTTCCTTCGACACGAGCCGTACCTCTTTGATCACCATATTCTTGTCCACCGCCTTGCACATATCGTACACGGTGAGCAGGGCCACACTTACAGCGGACAGGGCTTCCATCTCGACGCCGGTCTGACCGGTACATTTCACCATGCTTTCGGCACGTATTCCTTCATATTCAACCTGGCATGTTACCTCGACTTTTGTCAGCAACAAATTGTGGCACAGCGGGATCAGCTGCGCTGTGTTCTTGGCTGCCTGGATACCGGCAATTTCAGCAACTGTGGTCACATCGCCTTTTTTCAACATGCCATCCCTGACCAGGGAAATGGTTTTGCTGTTGAGCGAGATAAATCCTGTGGCCCTGGCAATGCGTTGCGATTCCGGTTTGTTGCCGACATCCACCATCCTCGCTTTTCCGTCCTTGTCAATATGTGATAATTTATCCATGTTACCGTCCTTTTCAAGTCTGTGAAAGTTGATCCATCTTATCCACCGATGTTATAAAAATTATGACCTACCGATATCTTACCGCTTTCAGGTTTGCTGTGCAGTGCTTTGGAAAAGGCCTCTTCAATGCCATGTTCCCTGGTACTGTACCCCACATCGGAAAACAGGCAGGGGATGATCTTTCCGTCTGCCGTCAGCCGCAACCTGTTGCAGATACTGCAGTTTCCTCCAATGCCTCCTTCAACGGGGGAAAACGCGCCGGTAGCCAGGTCCATTTGCCGGATGAACCTGATCTTCAGGTCATGCGCACTGCAAAACTGCCTGACCTCTTGTTCGTCTGATTCGTTCACCCCCGGGATGCGGACAAAATTGATCTTGATCGGGTCAAACCCCCGTTTTTTGGCGATTTCAATCCCGGTCAGCAAATCCTCGAGATTGCCGGTCCGGGTTATTTCCCTGTACTTGTCTTTATTGAGGGTATCCAGGCTGATATTGATCCTTCTTAACCCGGCTTGCCAGAGGTCTTCCGCGAACTTCGGCAGCAGTATTCCGTTGGTGGTCAGGCCTATATCCTGAATTCCGTCGACCGCTTTGATCATCCGGATCAGTTCGGCCACATCTTTCCTGACCAGCGGTTCACCGCCAGTCAGCCTGATCTTATTGATCCCCAGTTTCACCCCGGTTGTAACCACATCGGTGATCTCCTCGAACGAGAGCATCTCGCCGTGGTTCTTCAGGGGAACCCCCTCCTCCGGCATACAATACCTGCACCTCAGGTTGCACCGGTCGGTTACGGAGATCCGCAGGTAGGTGATATTCCTGTTAAATCGGTCGAACATAGTTTATATTCCAGTTACGTGGTCGAACATAGCACATATTCCTGTTAAATCGGTCGAACATAGTTTATATTCCAGTTACGTGGTCGAACATAGCACATATTCCTTTTAAATCGGTCGAACATAGCTCATTTCTCCTTTTTCAATTGTGGTGGTACCGGCCGGGATTTCGAGCAGTACATCTGCCTGCGGAATGGCATTAAGATGCGCTGATCCGTTGAACAGGATGGGTTCCACCTCTCCCTCCCCTGTGATCCTGGCTGGTATGATGCCCAGCCGGGAGCCGTTTTTACGTGTATAGCCCGATTTCATCCTTGCCCTGATCCGGGTGGGGGTAACATCGGCCCCGAGTAGCTGGTAGATCACCGGTTTCACCAGGTAGGTGAACTGAACGAACGAAGAGACCGGGTTGCCGGATAGTCCGAATACCCAGCTCCGGTCTTTTACCGCGCAGGTCATCGGGTTTCCCGGCTTGAGTCCCGTGCGCGTCCACAGCACTTTAAATCCTTCATCATCGATGATTTTCGGTACCAGGTCAAAATCACCCACCGCCGCTCCGCCGGTCAGTATCACGATATCGTTCTCTCTGATGGCCTGCTGAAAAAGCGCGCGCAGTTCTTCATACCTGTCGCTGATGATCCCGTAGAACACAGGTCTGAGGTGCATCTGTTTCAGCAGGGAGAGCAACTGGATTGAGTTGGTATCCCTGATTTTTCCTTCTTCCGGAATCTGGTCGAAGGGTACCAGCTCGGAGCCGGTTACGAGCACCCCCACGGAAGGCATGGCGGCAACCTTGATTTTCTTCCGGCCTGTCCCGGCGATCACCGCAAGATGTTCGGCGCCCAGCAGGGAACCTTTTTTTACCAGTACATCGCCAGGCTGATAGTCTTCCCCGAGATAACAGATATTCAGATTTGATTGCAGATTGGTGCACCTGACTTTTTGTGTATTGCTTGTTTGTGCACCGATTGTTTCTGCACCGTTTGTTTGTGTATCGATTGTTTCCGCTTCGATTGTTTCCGCGTCCTCGATCATAAATACACAGTCGGCCCCTTCCGGGACAACGCCCCCGGTCATGATTTTTGCACACTGGTTTTCGCCGATCCTGTGCACGGGGACCTTCCCGGCCGGTATCACTTCCAGCACCCGGAGTTCGTGGCCGAGGTCCTGCTTCCGGCATGCATATCCATCCACGGCAGATTTATGGAAAGGAGGCATGGGGAATTCCGCCAGGATGTCCTCGCGGAGTATATGTCCCAGGCTTTCGCCCAGTCCGGTCTCCTGCACCAGGCAGAATTGTTCCAGCGTATGAATACGCTCCTTTATTTTTTCATAGTTACTCATTGTCTCATTCTTGCTCATTCTTACTTATCGTCTCATTCTTACTCATTCTTACTTATCGTCTCATTCTTGCTCATTCTTACTTATTGTCTCATTCTTGCTCAATCTTACTTATCGTCTCATCCTTACTTAGTCATTCATTCTTGCTCATTGACTTTATTCTTACTGACTCTCTAATTCTTGCTCATTACCTCATTCTTGATCATCGTTGCTCATCGTCAATCCTCCGGTCACGTTCCATCTAAATATATGTCCGGATTATTCGGGTCCTGCAGCTGAAGCTTTCTGTCATGGTCGTATTATGTTCGTTCGTTTGCCTTTGCACTGCTAAAATTATTTTTCCGCAACGATGCGGAGCTCATTATTGGCAATAACCATTTTTTCGGGTGCAACATCAAATACATGGTTCAGGTTTGTCACAACGACCGGATCGAATTCCAGGTGTTCTTTCTTTTTTATTTCGCCGGAATGGTCCTTAATAAAGAAGAAATGACCGGGCAGTACGAATGCTGCCAGGCTGCCTGATTCAGCAACACAAAA
>Ga0180435_10006376_pt1 | contig 11305 bp, 4 predicted proteins | sample SS_ome_3_FD_132467 | JGI IMG/M metagenome (GOLD analysis project Ga0180435, IMG submission 132467) | Hypersaline lake sediment archaeal communities from the Salton Sea, California, USA - SS_3_S_1 metaG | ecosystem: Environmental > Aquatic > Non-marine Saline and Alkaline > Hypersaline > Sediment...
ATCCTTTTATGACAGCAGTTTATGATGCTTTTAAAAAAACTCTGTTTTTTGGAAGAATTTTCAAAAAATATTCATTTTTTTGTGTTTTTGAGCACTTTTAGACATCGGCTCGGTCAGTTTGAGCTGATAAGTAAATACACAATACGAAAACGGGGAAATTCAATCGCGATTAGTATATATGGGAAATTCCAGCTTGTTCAAAGCCTGGTGTGATCCCGATTTTCTCTTGCCCCCAAATCCCATCTTTGCTATTCTTGATCCGCCACAGCTCCGACAACGTATGTAAACTGTAACAGAATGTAGGCTGGACCTGAAGGTCGAGCCGTTTTTCTTAACCGCGGTAATAACGGCCCAAAATTATTGAGGCGAGTTCAACTGGAGTGTCGAAAATGAAAAATATCTTGCTCTGCACTGTAACACTTACCCTGGCTATGTCTCTTACTCTCAGCGGCGCCGACGCGCCTGATGCCCACTCCGATCTCAACATCCAGAACCTCCGCTGCGAATACCTCACCAACCCCATCGGCATCGATGCCAACCTGCCTCGCCTCAGCTGGACCCTCAGCTCCACCCGACGCGCCCAGAGACAGTCCGCCTACCGCATCCTCGTCGCCTCGTCCAGCGCCCTCCTCAAGCAAAACCAAGGCGACCTCTGGGACACCGGTAAATTCGCTTCCGACCAAACTGTTGAAATCACCTACCAGGGCAAACCCCTGACCTCCCGCATACAATGCTACTGGAAAGTCCGCGTGTGGGACGCTCAAAACCGTCCCTCCAGCTGGAGCCAATCCGCACAATGGTCCATGGGCCTGCTCAAACCCACCGACTGGACCGCAAAATGGATTGACAACGGTAAACCCCTGCCCAAGAAAATCGAAGATTTCTACAAAAACGATCCTGCCCCCCTCTTCCGCAAGCCATTCACCTCCAACAAATCCGTCCGCAACGCCCATCTGTACATCACCGCCCTGGGTTACTACCACGCCCGCCTCAACGGCCAAAAAATCGGTGACCATGTTCTTGATCCCGCCTGGACTACCTATGACAAACGCATTCTCTACAGCGTCTTCGACGTGACCGACCAACTCCGAACCGGTAAAAACTGCCTCGCCGTCACCCTCGGCAATGGCTGGTACAACCCGCTGCCCATGAAAATGTGGGGCTGGCTCAACCTCCGCGACCATCTGCCCACGGGGCGTCCCTGCTTTATCGCACAACTCGAAATCCAATACACCGACGGTTCCAAACAAACCGTTCTCTCCGACACTTCCTGGCGACACGCCCCCGGTCCCATTCTCCGCAACGACGTTTACCTCGGCGAACTCTACGATGCCCGCCTCGAACAAACCGGCTACGACTCCCCCGGTTTCGACGATACCGCCTGGCAAAAAGCACACCTCGCCGAAAACCGCCCCGCCGGCGCCCTTCGCCGACAGATGCAGCCGCCCATCAAGGCCTTTGCGCCGCTCCGTCCGGTTGCCCTTACCGAACCTAAGCCCAACATCTACGTCTTCGACCTCGGCAAGAACTTTGCCGGCTGGATCCGACTCAACATCCAAGGCACCGCCGGGCAAAAAGTTACCCTCCGCTACGGCGAACTCCTCCACCCCGACGGCCGCGTTAATGTTATGACCGCTATTTGCGGCCAGATCAAAAAAGGAGGCTGGGCCAGCGGTGGCCCCGGAGCACCCCCCTTCGCCGAACAAGCCGACACCTACATCCTCAAAGGCAATGGTCCTGAAACCTACTCCCAAACCTTCACCTTCCACGGCTTTCGCTTTGTCGAAGTCGCCGGACTCTCCAAAAAGCCCACCCTCGACTCCCTCCAGGGAGTGCCCCTCTACTCTGATCTGCCGCAAGCGGGCAAGTTCCACTGCTCCAATGACCTTTTCAACAAGATACAACAGGCCTGCATCAACACTTTTCTCAGCAACATTTTCGGTCTCCAGTCCGACTGCCCCGGCCGCGAGAAGTTCGGCTACGGCGGTGATCTGGTGGCCACCGCCAACACTTTCCTCTACAACTTTGACGTTGCCGCTTTCTACACCAAATCTGTCCAGGATTTAGCTGACGCCGCTCGGCCCAACGGCGCACTCACCAATACCGCACCCTACGTCGGCATCGACCAAAAGGTGCTCAGGAACAGCATACCCGGTGACGTCGGCTGGGGTCTGGCTCACCCGTACGTTCTCACGCGACTGCACGCCTTCTATGCCAACCGAACTCTGCTTCGTGACCAGTATCCCAAGGCCAAGGCCTGGATCGACTTTCTCATCGACAACGCCAAAGTCGCTGACAAATTCACCCACTTTGCCGACCATGAAGCCGTCGAACGCCCCCCACGCGAATTCTGCAGCCATGCCCAGTTCTACTACAACGTCGCCCTGCTAGCCGACCTTGCCAAGACTCTCGGCAATACCGACGACGCCCAACACTACCGCCAGCGTGCCGACGAGATGAAAAAACAATTTGTAAAACGATTTCGACAAAAAGACGCCCCCCTCTACGGCTCCGGCAACCAGTCCTGCCAAACCTTTGCTCTCCACTACGACCTGGTTACGCCCCAGGATCGCCGGCCCGCCCTGGACGCCCTCCTCCGCAACATCCACGACCACGACGACCACCTTACCACCGGCATCTTCACTACCGCTTATATGATGGGGCTCCTTACACAAAACGGCTCTGCCGATGTCGCCTACCGCATCGCCAACCAACGAACCGCCCCCGGCTGGGGTTACATGATCGAAAACGACGCCACCACCATCTGGGAACACTGGCCCGGCAGCGACAACACTTTCTCCAACAACCACCCCATGTTCGGCTCTGTTAGCGAATGGTTTTTCGCAGGCCTCGCCGGTATCAAACCCGATCCCGACCAGCCCGGTTTCAAACGCATTCTTATCGAACCAGCCCTCGTTCCCGAACTAGACTACGTTCGTGCCTCTTATAACTCCATCCGTGGCCCCATCGTCTCCAACTGGAAACGACAAAACGCCAACATTCATTTCAACATCTCCATCCCCGCCAACACCACCGCCGCCTTTACTGTGCCAACCGACAACCCCGACACCGTCACCGAAGCAGGCCAACTCCTCACCAAGCACCCCGATATCACCCTCATCCACACCCACGAAGGACACTCCACATTCCTGCTGCCCTCCGGCGACTACAACATCCAAACCCCGGTGAGCCAATGATTACCAGGATGACGATCAGGACCGTTTGTTCCGGTCTGATTATCAGGGATGTGACAGCAATGATATGTAAATATAAAAGACTGTAAATAAAGATGTTATATATTTGCAAAAAAAAGGGGGGGGCAAGATTTAACAAATGAAGAAATTGGTATTACTTTTATTTGTATCATTGATGTTTCACTCGGCTGCTAACGCTCAGTCGTCGGTTAACGGTTTTTCGAAAAAGGATGCTTCGTCAGGTGCCGCCAAAATAAACGGCGGTCCGAGCGGCTTTGTGCCAACGGCCAAGACATTAACACCTCGCCAGCGGCAGGCGCTTTATCTACAGTTGATAGAAGATTTTATCGGCTGGGCAGAACAGAAATACTGGGTCAACAGCAATGAACTCGAAGAGGGTGGTGGTTACTATAATGCCAGAGGCAACGGCGTTATCTGGGAGCGCGGCAACAGCAATATATGCTGGGCCCTGGCGGTACTGCTGACCGGCAGGCCGTCTCAGAGCACCTTCACCAAGCATAACATTGCCCGATCGAAGTTAGAGGACCACCTGGAAAAGACAATCCGCTCGCTGTGCCTTTCCAATAAGAACTATTCGGGCAAGACAGCGAGCAGGTGGGGCGGGCCGGCCTGGCAGGCGTCGTTGGGATGTATAGGCACCGCCTGGGCAGCGCACCTGCAGGAAGGTATTCTAAGAGACGACACCATTAGCATGTGGAAGGAAGTCCTGGGCGATGAGGCCGACGCCCTCTTGAAGAAGTCCATTCATTACTATAAACCCGGCAACACAGGCGCCGAGGACGGTACGTGGAACGCTCCGGTATTGGCGTTTGCGGCTAATAAACTCTCCGACGATCCGCGAGCTGACTCCTGGGACATGGGAGGCAAGAAATGGGCCATTGCCTCGGTCGCTATGCCGGGCGACATTAAAGACGATACGACCATGGTAGATGGGCATCCGCTTTCCTACTGGGTATCGGGCTGGAATATTAATGCCGATTGCACCCTCGAAAATCACGGGTTCATTCATCCGGGCTATAACCTCGAGTACGGCAGACTGTCTGCGGCTGAAATGGCGTACAAAACTTTCGGCAATTCCATACCGCAGGCGTTTTCATTTCGGGCCCAGCAGATATGGGACAACCTCGGCAAGGTTCTGCTCCTGGCCGACGGTGACGCGGCCTATCCCCACGGAAATGACTGGGCTTACAAAGACATAAACCATCTATACTACCCCAACAGGCATGCTACCGCCCGAGGCCAAAGTGAAGCGTCAGCCTTTGAAAGCAGAGCGGTACAGTTTCTACGCAAACGGCAACTCCAGCGTGGCAATGGCAGCGTGTGCAGATTCAACTTCGGCTACCACTGTGATGTGGTCGGTGGCTGGGCCCTTTCCTGGCAGACTCACAATAACTGGAAAAGTGCATCTGTTCCGTATGAGGTGGCCGAGGCCGCTTCCTATTGTGTGCGTCAGTATCCCGACGCTAAAATAGGAATCCATCGCAACCGTGAAAAAATAGTAACCGTATCCTGGCATCCGTGCGGACAGGCGATCCATATCATGCCCCAGGAAGGGATCGACACCTTTCCCGACCCGCCCTTCTATTTTAACTGGCAGCGTAACAGCGGCGTGACCGGCTCTGTATCCAGTTCCAGCCTGCACAATTTCCAGCATACCCACAATGGCCAGGGCATGCGCGTCACCGTCAAGCGGCCTATGACCAGTGATGTCGATCAGTATATTACCGTGGTATCACTGCCCAATGAAGCCACGGTCTATTCGACCATATTTCATGCCAAGAACAATGCCAGTTATTCGGTGGGCCGACTGTTTCCCCTGCAGGTTCGTTGGCTGCCTGAATCGCCGGGCTCCGTTACGCAGAGACGCGGCACACACTGGCTGAATATGAGCGACTATGTGGGATTTGTCTCGGCGAAACCACTGCCGAAAGAAATTCCCTCGGATAAGTTTTGGCTCACCGAAACAAAGCCATCCGTGCTTGGGGGCAAGTTGACCTGCAAGTACAAGCCTCATCCCCGGTACGCGCTGAAGCATGCCTTTGATGGGAATCCTTCGTCGTGCTGGATTTCGCACAGTGACAACGGCGACCGGAGCAAAGGTCCCTCGCCGCAACGTCCCGACTGGATTGAGATCACTTACCCCGCGCCGCGCGAAATTTCCCAGGTAATGCTTCAGTCGCGACAGATTTACGGCCCGCGCGAATGCGAACTGCTCTGCAGCGACGACGGCGCAAATTATCGGTCCATCCGAAAGCTGACGGCCCAAAACACCAACGTCAATCAGGTCTTCCATTTCCAACCTGTCAAGGCACGGCATTTCCGTTTCCAGATAGTATCGGCCTTCGACGGTTCGGCCACCAAGGCGCGTAATGCTCAGATCCGCGAAATTTATTTCGGCAAACGCGATGGCGATGTCGAAGTCAAAGCCGGGCAGTGGTTCAGCCCCGCCGTGGTGGTGGTTTATGTGGGCCAATCTCACGATCAGACGAAAAAGTTGGCTGAGAAAATAGGTCTTGTCGAGAACCTTTCGAATAAAAAACTGGAGTTGACGATGCGCAGTTCCAGCGGGCCGGCCGTGATAAACCTCTGGCCGGAAGACTCACCGTTGAAAACGGCGGCTTTGTTCTTCCGTGAAGACTGGAAAGAAACACCCGCAGAAGTACCGGTTACCCAGCAGCACGTTAAGAACCAGGATTTGCAAGTAACAAGGCATGGTCCCGGCGGAAGCTTTATCAAGAAATCGCATCACGATGTTGACCCATACTATATATGGTCGGGATTGTGCAAGAGCAGATGGGCCCTGACGCTGCAAAAGAAAAACTCACTGGTTGACCTGTCCAGCGGGCAGATTCGCTGGCGTACCAGGCAGTCGGGAGGCCACGTCCTAAAGGTGGTCCTGGAACTGGCTGATGGCACATGGTTAGTGAGTGATAAAGGAGCTGGTGAAACAGACGATTGGCAGGTATTCAGCATGAATCTTACCGAACTGAAATGGTATCGCCTGAATATCCATAGCATCAAGTCTTCTAATTTGGTCAAGACACCTGACTTGCGGAAAGTCAGATCCATCGGGTGGACCGACTTAACTACGGGCAGCGGCAGTACTGCCTGTACGCGCGTTGACTGGATTGAAGTTTACGGAAAGGACATTCAGTGACATAAATACCCCCTGGGTATGAGAATTCCCGGCAGGGCCAAATGTAATTGTTTTTTCTGATAAGTAAATACACAATAGGAAAACGAGAAAACTCAATTGCGATAAGTATACAATCCTTCTTGTCCAGGATGACCGGCAACGTCCACAGGAAGTGTTTACTCCGTTCAGAGGAGGTGCTGCTAATGAAGAGACACATTTTCCTGATTCCCAGAGATGTCTTGGGTATAACCACGACCCTTCTTACGATCATCTTTATGGCCTCCGCACCGGCTTTCCAACCCGGCCTGGCCTGCTCTACATCCGGCACTGCCCCACACACCAACTGGCGCAATCCTATCACGAAACAAGGCTACCCGTCCGTCCAGTCGTTGGCCGGCCTTTGGCGGGTCGCGCTCGATCCCAACAATGCCGGCGGGTCCAGCCGGTGGTTCACCCGCGACCTGCCCGACACAAACACCATTACCCTGCCCGGCACCACCGACCAGGCCCACATCGGCTACCCGCTAGACAAAGACACCATGACTTATCCCATCGACTTCCCCAAGAGTGCCTGGCCCCCATCCGGCCCCACGTCCACACGCGTCAACGAGCACGGACATCTCGTACGCCCATACCTATACATCGGAAAGGCCTGGTACCAGCGTATCATCGACATCCCCCCCGACTGGAACAACAAACACATCCAGCTACGCCTCGAACGCGTCTGTTGGCAATCCACCGTCTATCTCGACGACCGCCCCGTCGGCTCCAACGATTCCCTCGTCGCCGAACACCGCTACGACCTCGGCGTCCTCCCTCCCGGCCCCCATCGGCTCACCATCTGCGTCGATAACACTCTCATTCACAATATCGGTATTCTGAGCCACGCCTACGGACCCGAGACACAGTCACGCTGGAATGGTATTGTAGGTGACCTCGAACTTATCGCCACACCACCCCAATTCGTCCGGTCCCTGCGCGTCTTCCCCGCCCCGGACCGCCGTAGCGTCCGCCTCCGCACCGTGCTTGCCTCGCCTGACTCCACCACACTACCAATCACCGCCCGCCTCAACGTAAACATTAACCAGGCAGGAAACAAAAATCCCACACTTGCCACCGCCACCCAAGACGTCACCCTATCCCCTGGCGACAACACCGTCGACCTGACCATCCCTCTCGACAACCCCGCCCAAACCTGGGACGAATTTAACACTACCCTCTACCACGCCCTAATTACCCTCACCACCTCTCAGGGCCAACACATCTTCGCGCAGACCTTCGGCTTCCGCCACATCGAACGCCGCGGCCGCCACATCTACATTAACAATCGCAAGGCCTTCCTTCGCGGCACCCTCGACTGCTGCGTCTTCCCCAAGACCGCCCATCCCCCCATGACCCTCGACACCTGGCTCGACATCCTCGCCACCATCAAGAACCACGGCTTCAATCACGTCCGCTATCACTCGTGGTGCCCACCCGAAGCTGCCTTCCAGGCCGCCGATCTGCTCGGCCTCTACCTTGCCCCGGAGACTCCCTTCTGGCTCGACGACTGGATAACCAACACATCCAGCAAACCCAAGTGCCTGGGCCGTGACCCCGACGTATTGGCCTATATCGAACGCGAGATAAAAAAAATCTCCGACACTTACGGCAATCATCCCTCGTTTGCCCTCTTTGGTATAGGCAACGAATTCGGCAACAAAGGCACCGATTGGAATGCCGTTAACGACCTCCTCGCCCGCGCCAAAAAACACGATCCCCGCCGTCTATACAGTGCCTCCACCGCCCGCAAAAAAGTACCCGTCCAGGACTACTGGGTAACCCACACCACCGAAACCGCCGGCACCCGCGGCGTCGGACCTGTCCACACCAACTGGGACTTCTCCGCTGCCGCCCGTTCCACCGACCTGCCGCTGATTGCCCACGAAACGGGCTCCAGGCCCGTCTTCCCCCACTACGCCCATCTCTTTGACAAGTTCACCGGCCCCTTAAAGCCGTATAACCTGATGCGTTTTTGCCAACAAGCCCAAGCTGCCGGCCTCGCCGACCGCATTTGCCAATTCGAACGCGCCTCCGCCCTCTTCCAGATCATCCAATACAAATCCGAGCACGAAGCCATGCTCCGCACACCCGATTACGCCGGCTACCAACTGCTCATGCTCAACGACTTTACCGGCCAGGCCGAGGCTCACGTCGGTATCCTCGACCCCTTCTGGCAACCCAAGGGCATCGTCCAACCCGAAGACGTCCGCCAATGGAACAGCTCCACCGTCCCCCTGGCCCGCTTCAATCGCTATCTCTGGACCGCTCAGGAAACCTTTGCCGCCCAACTCGAAGTTGCCCATTATGGCTCACGTGACCTCTCCAATGTCACGTCGCACTGGTCGCTTTCCGTGCCGGATGGGCGCTTCCAAACCGCAGGTCACCTCAAAACCGCCACCATACCCACCGGCACCGTTACCACCCTGGGAACTATCAAGTTGCCACTCGCCGACGTACCCACTCCCTGCGCACTCACCCTCGAAATACAACTTGCCTCCGCTCGCAACACCTGGACCGTATGGGTCTATCCGCCAGACGACCAGACCGCCCCAAGTACAACCGAGCAGAACAGCAAACCCCTCGTCACCAAAGCCTTCGACAGCACTACCCTTGCCGCCCTCGCCCAGGGTGAACGCGTGCTCCTGCTTGCCCACGGTCTCAACACGCCACACACCGCCCGCACCGGCTTCTATTCCGTTTACTGGACCGGGGCGTGGGCTGGCGATCCCTTCTCCATGCTCGGTATTCTCTGCTCACCCGAGCACCTAGCCTTGGCTGCCTTCCCCAATCAGGGGCACTCCGACTACCAATGGTTCCAACTCACCAACGGCGCTACCACCTTCGACCTGACCAACATTTTTCCACCCGACTACCAGCCCATCGTCCAAGGCCTCACGGATTTCCACCACAATCGCCTGCTCGCCCAACTGTTCGAACTGCAAATCGGCTCCGGCAAACTCCTCGTCTGCGGCTACGATCTCACCTCCGACTTGCCCAACCGCCACGCCGCCCGCCAGATGCGCACCAGTCTTCTCAACTACATCCAGTCCGAGGCCTTCACCCCCACCCAAAAACTCACCCCCAAACAAGCCCGGACATTGCTTGCCCCCCTGTAAAGGTTCAGACGGAAATGAACTTCTGTCTGGTTCGGATCAGTATGAGCTCCAACCAGGCAAGAAATTTCGCTCGTTCTCGTGACAAAAGCAATTTTTAGAGATGCCCTTATTTTTTCGTCGCGGTGATCAGGGAATTCATGAAGGCGTCATGGCGGATAAGGGTGATTCGATCAAAGCCGGCGGTGCTCAGGTCCTGTTGGAATTCCGAGAAAGTATAGGTTCCGCCGGCGGAAGTGGCGGTTAGCATATTTACGGCAAAAAGAGCTCCTTGAGGTGGATCGGTACGATTGGGTTCCATGACGATATCGCGGATGATGATAGTGCCGCGGGGAGCAAGGGCGGTATGGATTTTAGTGAAGAGTTCTCGATTCTGAGCACGCGAGTTCTGATGGACGATAGCGCTAAGCCAAGCAAGGTCGGCACCGAGCGGTAATTCGTCCTGATAGAAATCGCCGGGGACGAGGGTGACGCGGTCAGCCAGGTCGGACGAAGCAATACGCTGTCGGGCGAGGGGGATAACGTCGGGAAGGTCAAAAAGGGTGGCCGAAGCCTGAGGGTGGGCGCGGAGAAAAGCAAGGGTCCAGGTGCCGGAAGCGCCGCCTATATCAAGCAGGTGGTGGAAGGTGATGGGGGGTAGTTGGCGGATGAGGGAGTCTGCCTGGGGCGAGGAAATATTGTGCATGGCGCTAATAAAAGCGTTGCGGTGATCGTCGTCGGAACGGATGGCGGATGCGGCCTGAACAGGGGTGCCGGTTCGCAGGACACGGTCGAGCTGAATCCAGCGACGATGGCAATTGCCAAGGTGACGGACAGCAGGGAGAATGGAAACGGGGGAAGATTCGGTTAACAGAAGAGCTACATCGGGGGGAACGTGATAATGGTTGTCATGTTTGGTGAGCAGCTTGACAGCCACCAAAGCGTCAAGCAGGATAATAAGGGCACGGAAGTCGGCAGGGAGAGCTAAAGCCAAGTCAGACGCGGTCATGGGTTCTCGGTCCAGGATGGTGAAAAGGTCCCAATCGGCAGCAGCGGTGAGAAGGCAGGTGGCTTGATAGGAACGGGCAAGCTCCAGGATGGTGTCGGGATTCCAGGGAGATTTCACGAATGACAACCCTTTCAAATTTTATTGGTATACCCATCGGGTATGAAAATTCCTGGCAGGGCCCGATGTAATTGTTTTCTGGTTAATTATATACATAATGCGAAAACGGGAAAATTCAATCGGAAGCAGTATAAATAATATATGCTATAGAAAAGTCCCGATAATGTCACCATGTTTTCCCCTCAAAAAAAAGAACTATGGTGAGGCTACGGTTACTTAAGAAATACAAGCATCCCGCAGATTCAGCCGTACGCAGTACTATTGGGGTGATCGGTTTTGGTTCGGGAGAGGATGGCGGCAGCGAATCTTCGAGGCTCGGAGGGGGTAACGAGGGTGGCAGCTTCGTATTCCCGAAGGAACTCGTCATAAGGGCCCTGGGGGGCGACGATGGGTGTATGGGCGGCGCGAGCGTAGAGAAGGCGGATGACATCGGTAGGTTGGGTGGCAGCGGCCAGGACCAGATCGCAGGCGGGGAGGAGATCGGGCCAATGGGTGTCGGTGGGGGCGAGGTGAATCATATTGGGGCTGTCCCAGTTGAATTGCCAATCGCGGAGGCGGACCCTGTCAGTGAATGCGGCAGAGCCGGAAATGAGCAGAGTTAAGCGGGGATTGACATGGTGGAGCAGGGCCGCGGTCCAGGTGGCAAGTCTTAAGGCTGATTTTTCGGAAGGTTGGGGCAGGGCCAGGATGACGG
>Ga0180435_10006377_pt1 | contig 11305 bp, 8 predicted proteins | sample SS_ome_3_FD_132467 | JGI IMG/M metagenome (GOLD analysis project Ga0180435, IMG submission 132467) | Hypersaline lake sediment archaeal communities from the Salton Sea, California, USA - SS_3_S_1 metaG | ecosystem: Environmental > Aquatic > Non-marine Saline and Alkaline > Hypersaline > Sediment...
AAAGGTTGCCACGCACTTATTTATTAAGTAAAAACATACAAGCCTTTCTCAATTTTGGGAAAGGCTTTTTTATTTATTTATACATAATATATAGCCACATAAAAAAATGCATAAGGAACTTAGAAGCGCAACTACAACCCAGGGACGTCGCATGACAGGAGCCCGAAGTCTTTGGAGAGCCAATGGGATGACTGAAGAACAAATGAGCAAACCAATTATAGCTGTTGTAAACTCATTTACTCAATTTGTTCCCGGTCACGTTCATTTGCATGAAATTGGACAGGAAGTAAAACAAATGATTGAGGAGCAAGGTTGCTTTGCTGCTGAATTCAATACCATCGCAATTGATGACGGAATCGCTATGGGACATGACGGCATGCTCTATTCCCTTCCATCGCGTGACGTTATTGCCGACAGCGTTGAATACATGTGCAACGCTCATAAGGTAGATGCAATGATTTGTATTTCAAACTGTGATAAAATTACTCCGGGAATGTTAATGGCCGCTATGCGCCTGAATATTCCAACCGTTTTTGTATCGGGAGGTCCGATGGAAGCGGGAGTAATTCGCGGAAAGCAATATGACCTGGTTGATGCCATGGTGATGGGTGCCGACAACTCTGTTTCGGATGAACTTCTAAAAGAAGTTGAAGCGGAAGCCTGCCCGACCTGCGGTTCTTGCTCAGGCATGTTTACAGCCAACAGCATGAACTGCCTTACCGAAGCACTGGGGCTTTCTCTTCCCGGAAACGGAACCATTGTGGCTACCCATTTGAACCGAAAAAAACTTTTTGAACAAGCTGCAAAACGCATTGTTGAAATGGCTTATGAATATTACAGGGATGGAAATGAAAATATTCTTCCGCTTAACATTGCAACCCGGACCGCATTCCTTAATGCGATGACCCTTGACATCGCAATGGGCGGATCGACCAATACCGTTCTTCACCTTCTCGCTGTAGCACGCGAAGCCGGCGTTGATTTCACAATGAGCGACATCGACAAACTTTCGAGAAATACACCTTGTTTGAGTAAAGTTGCACCCAACTCACACTACCACATCCAGGATGTAAACCGTGCAGGAGGGATACTTGGAATTCTTGCCGAATTAGATCGCGCAGGAGTATTGGATACTTCTGTGAATCGCATTGAATGTGCAAGCCTGAAAAAGGCCATTGAACAAAATGATATTATGAGCGGTTCTGTTACCGAAGAAGCGATTAAACGATATAAATCTGCAGCAGGAAACATCGGGCGAAACCTAGTAATGGGCTCTCAGGAAACCTACTACGAAGAGCTTGACAAAGACCGGGCTTCAGGATGTATCAGAGATTATGAAAATGCCTACTATAAAGACGGAGGTCTTGCTGTCCTTTTTGGAAATATTGCAAATGATGGTTGTATTGTAAAAACAGCAGGTGTTGACCCTTCTGTCTTCCAATTTAAAGGCATTGCCAGAGTATTCGAATCGCAGGAAGATGCCTGCAACGGCATTCTGGGTGAAGATGTTCAGGCCGGAGATGTAGTGATTATCCGCTACGAAGGGCCTAAAGGCGGGCCGGGCATGCAGGAAATGCTCTACCCGACTTCATACCTTAAAACCGTAAAACTCGACAAAGCCTGCGCATTGATTACCGACGGCCGATTCTCGGGTGGAACCTCTGGCCTTTCGATTGGTCATATTTCACCGGAAGCAGCAGCAGGAGGAGCAATCGGACTGGTTCGTGATGGCGATCCAATTGAAATCAACATTCCGGAACGCTCTATTAATGTATTGGTATCAGATGAGGAAATGGAGAAAAGAAAAGCAGAAGAGCTGGCCAGAGGAGAAGCTGCATTTACCCCTGCATCTCGTAAACGTCTGGTAAGCCAATCGCTTAGAGCTTATGCAAAATTGGTTTCTTCAGCAGACAAAGGAGCAATCCGGATCTTATAACCAGAAAACTGACTTAAAACATGACCATTGAAACCAGAAAAGAAAAGGATATGGATATACATATAGAAAAAGGTCAAAAAATAACGGGATCAGAAGCAGTAATCTTTTCACTGCTTGAAGAAGGTGTTGACACTGTGTTTGGTTATCCGGGGGGAGCTATCATGCCCGTTTATGATGTTCTTTACGGATACCAGGACAAATTAAAACACATTCTTACCCGCCATGAACAAGGAGCGATTCATGCAGCTCAGGGATATGCCAGAGTTTCCGGGAAAGTAGGTGTTTGTATTGCAACGTCCGGTCCGGGTGCAACCAACCTGATGACCGGTTTGGCCGATGCAATGATCGACAGTACCCCCCTGGTTGCTATTACAGGACAAGTTGGATCTTCTCTTCTTGGAACCGATGCATTTCAGGAATGCGACGTTGTTGGAATGTCCATGCCTGTTACGAAGTGGAACATTCAGATTAAAGATGCAGAAGAAATTCCCGAGGCAATCGCAAAAGCATTTTACATTGCCCGCACGGGTCGCCCCGGACCTGTATTGATTGACATCACAAAGGATGCCCAATTTGGGGAACTTGGCTTTACTTATGAAAAATGCCATAAAATCAGAAGTTATTTGCCATCATCGCAGATTGATCCGAAAAAAGTAAGCGAAGCTGCAGAGCTGATCAATAATGCGAAGAAACCTTTCGTTGTTTTTGGACAGGGAGTAATTCTATCCGGAGCAGAAAAAGAACTGAAACAATTCCTTGAAAAAGCAGGAATTCCTGCCGGTGCAACACTATTGGGACTTTCAGCGCTACCTTCTGATCATCCGCTTCACATGGGAATGCTGGGAATGCATGGCAATTATGCTCCCAACGTAAAAACCAACGATTGCGATGTTTTAATTGCCATAGGAATGCGTTTTGACGACCGGGTTACCGGCAACACCAAAACCTATGCATCCCAGGCAAAAATCATCCATCTGGAGGTTGATCCTTCTGAAATCAATAAAAACATTCATGCTGACATTCCTGTTTTGGGTGATGCAAAAAAATCACTTAAAATGCTTATTGAACAGGTAAATGCAAATTCCCACGACGAATGGGTGAATGAATTCCATGATTGTTACAAAAAAGAGTTCAACAGAGTGATCGAAAAGGATATCCACCCCACCAAGGAAGGATTGACAATGGGCGAGGCGGTTCGTTTAACTTCGGAAGCAACTGATCATAAAGCTATCCTTGTTACAGATGTGGGGCAGCAACAAATGATCGCTTCCCGGTATTTCCAGTTTACTCAGTCACGGAGTTGTGTAACGTCCGGAGGACTCGGAACCATGGGATTCGGACTCCCTGCTGCTATTGGGGCAAAGCTGGGTGCTCCCGACAGAACTGTAGTTCTTTTTGCCGGTGACGGAGGATTCCAGATGACCATCCAGGAACTGGGAACGATTGCACAAAATAACATTCCGGTAAAGATGATTGTGTTAAACAATCATTTCCTTGGAATGGTCCGCCAGTGGCAGGAGTTATTCTTCGAAAGCCGTTACTCCTTCACAGAAATCCAAAGCCCGGATTTTATAACCGTTGCAAATGCTTACGGAATAAAGGGAAAAAGCATTACGAAACGGGAAGATCTATCTTCGGCAATTAACGAAATGCTTGGAACCGACGGTCCTTTCCTGCTGGAAGTGAAAGTGGAAAAAGAGGATAATGTGTTCCCGATGGTCCCATCCGGCGGAACAGTTTCAGAAATTCTGCTGGGTCCTGAAGATTTATAAAACATGGTGTTTAATTAAAAACTTTATGGAATGAAAGAAGAATTTATTATATCAGCATACACCGAAAATACGATTGGCTTGCTGAACCGAATAACGGTAATCTTTACCCGCCGCCATGTGAATATTGAAAGCCTAACCGTTTCAGAATCGGCGCTTAAAGGGATCAGCAAATTTACCATTGTGGTTCGTACGGAAAGGGCATTGGTTGAAAAAATCGTACAACAGATTGAAAAACTGGTTGAAGTATTAAAAGCATTTTATCACACCAATGATGAAATGATTTATCAGGAAATTGCACTATATAAAGTTTCCACGGAAACACTTACATCATCAAACACAATCGAACAACTGGTTCGAAAACATGGTGCAAGAATCCTGGAAATTACGAAAGATTATACCGTAATTGAAAAAACCGGGCATGAGAAAGAAACTCAAGATTTATTTGAAGGATTAAACCTTTTGGGGGTTGGAGTACTTCAATTCATCCGCTCGGGACGGATTGCCATAACTCGCTCGCCAATTGAAAAACTCTCTGAGTTCCTGAAAGTACGCGATGCAATTTTATCCAAACAAGATGACTAAAAATTGATAATTGCACAAAATTGAAACAACCTGAGTATTCTTTATTCAGGTTGTTTTTATTCTTTCACTTTTTTAAAAAATCTCCTCCTTTCCTTTCAATCCCTCATCTTTTAAAAGTTTTTCTTTATAATTAAGCTTTTTTTCATCCTTTTTTCTTCTCTTTTAAAAAAGTTTTAATACTTTTGTGCATACAACAAGTTTAAACTTAATATAATTGAAATCAACACATATCATTATTATTAGCCTTTATTTTTTAGCTGGTCTTCTTCTTAAAAAGGCAAGGTGAGAATGGTGTGTATTATATAAGAATATTTAACAGCCATTCTCACACGAGAATGGCTTTTTTAATTAATGGAAGCAAAAACCATGAAAAACACAACTTATGAGTGATAAATTATACATCTTCGATACCACCTTGCGTGATGGGGAGCAAGTTCCTGGCTGCCAGTTGAACACCCTTGAAAAGATTGAGGTAGCTAAAGCTTTGGAAGAGCTTGGCGTTGATATCATCGAAGCGGGCTTCCCTATTTCCAGTCCCGGAGACTTCAACTCTGTTCGGGAAATATCGAAAGCAGTAACCTGGCCAACGATTTGTGCCCTGACCCGTGCCGTTGAAAAAGATATTGATGTTGCAGCTGATGCGCTGAAGTATGCAAAAAAAGGAAGAATCCACACCGGAATTGGAACCTCCTACTATCACATTCATCATAAGTTAAACTCGAATCCTGATGAGATCATCGAACGTGCCGTTCGCGCCGTAAAATATGCAAAGAAATATGTAGAGGATGTTGAGTTTTATGCTGAAGATGCCGGACGCACTGAGAACGAATACCTGGCCCGTGTGGTAGAAGCGGTGATTAAAGCCGGAGCTACAGTGGTGAACATCCCTGACACCACCGGTTATTGTCTACCCTACGAATTTGGCGAAAAAATCAAATTCCTGATGGAGAATGTCAATGGCATTCATAACGCCATTATCTCTACCCATTGCCATAACGACTTAGGTATGGCAACCGCCAATTCGATTTCCGGAATAATTAACGGTGCCCGTCAGGCAGAAGTTACCCTTAACGGAATAGGAGAACGTGCAGGAAACACTTCGCTGGAAGAGGTTGTAATGACGTTGAAAAGCCATAAGGAATTAAATATCGAAACCGGCATCAAAACACAGAACATATTCAAAACCAGCCGTTTGGTTTCAACATTGATGAACATGCCAATTCAGCCAAACAAAGCAATTGTTGGCCGAAATGCATTTGCCCACTCATCAGGAATCCACCAGGATGGGGTATTAAAAAATCGCGAGAACTACGAAATCATTGATCCGAAAGATGTAGGGATCAGCGAATCGTCAATCGTTCTTACCGCACGGAGCGGACGTGCTGCATTAAAACACCATTTGGAAATTTTAGGTTTCGAACTGGACAAAGAAAAGCTGGATGGAGTTTACCAGGAATTCCTGAAACTTGCAGATAAGAAAAAAGATATTAAATCGGAAGACCTTGCTCTACTTGTTGGTGATGTAAGCAAAGGAAGCCGACGTGTTAACCTGGATAGTCTGCAAGTGGTAACCGGAAAAGGTTTAATACCCATTGCTACCGTGACCCTGGATATTGCCGGAGAAAAATTCGATGCAACGGAAAAAGGGAATGGCCCTGTTGACGCTGCAATTAAAGCAGTTAAGAAAATCATCAGACGCACGGTTGTTTTGGAAGAATTCCTTATTCAGGCTATTACCCGTGGAAGCGATGATATTGGAAAAGTTCATATGCAAATTGAACATAACGATGCAATTTACTATGGATTTGGAGCCAACACCGATATTATTACAGCATCAGTAGAAGCATTTCTCGATGCGATCAATAAAATCCCTACGAATAAATAATAGTACAAATTATAATAAAAACAGATAAACATTGGAACCAAAAACATTATTTGATAAAGTATGGGACGCCCATGTAGTGAAAGAAGTAACCGGTGGATCTCACGTGTTGTATATCGATCGTCATTTCATTCACGAAGTTACAAGTCCGGTCGCTTTTTCAGGATTGGAAAATCGTGGAATGAAAGTATTCCGACCGGAACAAACCATTGCAACTCCGGACCATAACGTTCCCACAATTGAACAACATTTACCGATTAAGGAAGAGTTGTCACGTAACCAGGTCGCTACACTGGAAAAAAATTGTGCAATCCATGGAATTAAATACCATGGTTTAGGAACACCTCACCATGGAATTGTTCATGTAATTGGCCCGGAACTGGGGATTACTCAACCAGGAATGACCATAGTTTGCGGCGACAGCCACACCTCTACTCATGGAGCTTTTGGTAGTGTAGCTTTTGGCATTGGCACCAGTGAAGTTGAAATGGTTTTTGCCAGCCAATGTATTCTTCAACCTAAGCCAAAAAAAATGCGCATCAACGTTGAAGGAGAGTTAGCAGAAGGAGTTACTTCGAAAGATATTGCTCTTTATATTATATCAAAGCTGACAACCAGCGGAGGTACCGGCTACTTCATCGAATTTGCAGGTTCTGCAATTCGCAGTCTTTCAATGGAGGGACGCATGAGCCTTTGCAACATGAGTATTGAATGTGGCGCCCGGGGCGGCATGATTGCTCCTGATGAAATTACTTTCGAATATGTTAAAGGTCGTGATTTTGCTCCTAAAGGCGAAGAGTGGGAGAAAAAACTAGCATATTGGAGAACACTGAAATCAGACGATGGCGCTGTTTTTGACATTGAATATACATACGATGCTGCAGATATCGCTCCGATGATTACCTACGGCACCAACCCCGGTCTTGGGATGAAAATCGACGGAACAATACCTTCCGTTGACACCGTTGATGAAGCAAGCCGCATATCATATGTTAACTCATTGAAATATATGGGTTTCGAAGCCGGAGAAAAACTGGCTGGTAAAAAAATTGATTATGTATTTGTGGGTAGCTGTACCAATGGACGCATTGAAGATTTCCGTGCATTTGCCAATTTTGTAAAAGGAAAGAAAAAAGCCGATCATGTAACCGCTTGGATTGTTCCCGGATCACAATTGGTTGAAAAACAAATTCGGGAAGAAGGTTTGGTTGAAATTTTGGAAGATGCAGGTTTTGAACTTCGTCAACCCGGATGTTCAGCATGTCTGGCGATGAACGATGATAAAATTCCTGCTGGTAAATACTCCGTGTCTACTTCAAACCGGAATTTCGAAGGTCGTCAGGGACCCGGCGCACGTACCTTACTGGCCAGCCCGTTAACTGCTGCTGCTGCTGCAATTAGCGGAGTGATCGCCGATCCTCGCGAAGTGCTTTAAGCAGTTTAGAGTTTAAACAGGAATGAATTTTTAATCATCCTTAATTTTCAATTCACAACACGAAAAAAATGCCAATAGATAAATTTCAGACACTGAAGTCGCCAGCGGTACCTCTACCCATTGAAAACATAGATACCGATCAAATTATACCTGCACGCTTCCTGAAAGCGGTTGAAAGAAAAGGATTCGGCGACAATCTTTTCCGCGACTGGAGATACGACAATAAAAATCAGCCAATCGCTTCGTTCGTGCTCAATAATCCTACTTATAAGGGGAAAATTCTTGTAGCCGGTAAAAACTTTGGGAGCGGATCGAGTCGCGAACATGCAGCCTGGGCAGTATATGACTATGGTTTCCGTGTGGTCGTTTCCAGCTTCTTCGCGGATATCTTTAAAAACAATGCATTGAATAACGGATTGCTGCCTGTTCAGGTTTCGGAAGGATTTGCAGCCAAATTATTCCAAACGATCAATGCAGATCCAGAAGCAACTTTTACCGTAAATCTTATCGATCAAACGATCACCAATGATCAAACCGGCGAAAAGGAAAGCTTTGAAATCAATGCTTACAAAAAAGAATGCTTGCTTCAGGGATTCGACGATGTGGATTATCTCATAAATCAAAAAGAAGAAATTGTAGCTTTCGAAAACGCACAGTAAATTTCAAGTAAGCCTTTCGTTAGTACGAGAGGCTTACTTGTCCCTATTTTCTTTTGAATGTTCTTTGCATTTTCATAACCTGTTTTTTATTCTCGAGCTTGGTAACATCGCCTATTCAATTTGTTCTTTTAAATTTTACTTTGTGTTACGTCAGAGTAAAAAAATTATTCGATCTCTAATTCTGACTTTTTTGGAACAAAGTATTGCATGAAGACGATCATAATTGATAAAACAAATTTACCTTTAGTGAAATTCCACTCATTAATTATCGAATTCATTCAACGAAACAAAAAACGGTTAAGTGCAAAGTTTAAAATCTCTATCAATGACCCGGAATATTCAAATACTGGACACCACTCTCAGGGATGGTGAACAAACTTCAGGAGTGTCATTCTCGGATGCTGAAAAACTCAGTATTGCAAAATTATTGCTGAACGACTTGAAAGTTGACCGGCTGGAAATTGCATCGGCCAGGGTGTCGGAAGGAGAATTTGCTGCTGCCCAAAAGATTTCCAGCTGGGCTGCTCAAACCGGGAATCTCGATAAAATTGAGATTCTTGGATTCGTTGACGGGAAAGTCTCTCTCGATTGGATTAACAAAGCCGGGGGAAAAGTGATCAACCTCCTTTGCAAAGGTTCGTTAAACCACCTGACAAACCAATTAAAGAAAACTCCTGAAGAGCATGTAAAAAATATTCGTGAAAGTATTGCCTATGCTAACGAACTAGGCATTAACATGAATATTTACCTGGAAGACTGGTCGAACGGAATGCGCAATTCCCGCGACTATGTTTTCTTTATGCTGGATGAATTGAAAGACACTTCAATCAACCACTTTATGCTTCCTGATACCCTGGGAATCCTGCGCCCAGACGAAACTTATGATTTTTGTAAAGAAATTATTGAGCGTTTCCCTGACCTGGAATTTGACTTTCATGCACACAATGATTATGACCTTGCTGTTGCCAATGTTTTATCAGCCACTAAAGCAGGTGTGACCGGAATTCATACGACTGTTAACGGCCTGGGAGAGAGAGCAGGAAACGCTCCTCTGGCCAGTGTAATCGCTGTTTTGCATGATCACATGCAATTCACGACAAACGTTGTCGAAACCAAACTAAATTTGGTAAGCCGTTTGGTAGAATCATTTTCCGGAATCAGAATCCCTGACAACAAGCCAGTAATCGGGGAAAATGTTTTCACTCAATGCAGTGGCGTTCATGCCGATGGAGACAATAAGAAAAACCTCTATTTCAACGATCTTCTTCCGGAACGCTTTGGAAGAACCCGAAAATATGCGCTTGGAAAAACGTCAGGGAAAGCAAACATTCTGAAAAACCTTGAAGAGTTGGGAATCCAGCTTGATGTGGAAGCTCTGAAAAAGGTGACCGACCGGATTATTCAGTTGGGTGATCAGAAAGAAACGGTTACAACCGAAGATTTGCCATTTATCATTTCCGACGTTTTGCAATCGGGCGATTCGCATCAAACTATTTTGCTTCAAAACTATCTTATTTCCCATGCTAAAGGCCTGCGTCCTGTTGCATCAATCAGTCTGGTCATCGGAGATGAAGTTTACGAAGAAAACGCAAGCGGTGACGGTCAGTACGATGCATTTATGAATTCGTTGCAGATCATTTATCAGAAACTCAACAAACCTCTCCCGAATCTGGTAGACTATTATGTTACCATTCCACCCGGAGGAAGAACGGATGCCCTTGTTGAAACGATAATCACCTGGGAAATGGAAGAAAAGGAATTCCGCACCAGAGGACTTGATTCCGATCAAACTTCTGCTGCAATTATTGCCACAATTAAAATGCTGAACATATTGGAAAACAAAACATATTAATACATTGCAGAAGTATGTTATCTTTGCAATCCCTTTATTAGCTATTCAAAAAAATTAAAAACATAAAAGGAATGAAACTTAACATTGCAGTTTTACCCGGCGACGGAATCGGACCTGAGATTGTGGATCAGGCATTGAAAGCAACTAAAGCAATCTGCGAGAAATTCGGACATGAAATAACAACCGAACAGGCACTAGTAGGCGCTCATGCCATTGACGAAGTTGGTAATCCATATCCGGATGAAACACACGAGCTTTGCATGCGCAGCGATGCTGTTTTGTTTGGAGCAATAGGCGATCCCCGTTTCGACAATAATCCTTCAGCAAAAGTTCGCCCTGAGCAGGGACTTTTAGCAATGCGAAAAAAACTTGGTCTGTATGCCAACCTTCGCCCTGTAACCACTTTTTCATCGTTATTGCACAAATCGCCGCTTCGCCGCGACCTGGTAGAAGGAGCAGATTTCATGTGTATTCGTGAGTTGACCGGCGGAATGTATTTCGGCCGCCCACAGGGACGTTCGGAAGACGGCAACACAGCATACGATACTTGTGTATATACCCGGGAAGAGGTGGAACGCATTGTTAAGCTGGGTTGTGAATACGCAATGAAACGTCGTAAAAAACTGACTGTAGTAGATAAAGCAAACGTCTTGGCTACTTCTCGTCTTTGGAGAGAAGTAGCTCAGGAAATTGCCCCTCAGTATCCGGAAGTGGAAATTGAATATATGTTTGTTGATAATGCTGCAATGCAATTGATTCAGTGGCCAAAACGCTTTGACGTAATGGTTACCGAAAACATGTTTGGAGATATTCTTACCGACGAAGCTTCTGTTATTACCGGATCAATGGGACTTTTACCATCTGCATCCATTGGCGTTCACACTTCGGTGTTTGAGCCTATCCACGGTTCATACCCGCAAGCTGCCGGAAAAAACATTGCCAATCCGAATGCCACCATACTTTCCGCTGCTATGATGTTCGAATACGCTTTCGGATTAATGGAAGAAGGAGCCTTGATTCGCGAAGCGGTTGCTAAATCAATGGCAGAAGGAATTGTTACCGAAGATTTGGTTGAAAAAGGTGACAAAGCTTGCTCTACCAGCGAAGTTGGCGACTGGGTTGAAAATTATATCAAAAACAAATAAAAATCCTTCTCTCACCTTACAGAGAGAAAGAGGGTGTCCAAA
>Ga0180435_10006380_pt1 | contig 11300 bp, 9 predicted proteins | sample SS_ome_3_FD_132467 | JGI IMG/M metagenome (GOLD analysis project Ga0180435, IMG submission 132467) | Hypersaline lake sediment archaeal communities from the Salton Sea, California, USA - SS_3_S_1 metaG | ecosystem: Environmental > Aquatic > Non-marine Saline and Alkaline > Hypersaline > Sediment...
AAATATTCGACCACCAAGTCCTTTGTATTCGTCAGTGAAACGACTGATACGGCCTTTGCCAGTATTAGTGTGGCCGAAAATGTGGATATCGATGGAGGCAGCTGGATCATCCGGACCTTCACTCCCTGGTCGGATGCGGAGGTGAAGACTGGTGAAGGGATATTTGAATGCTCTATTTCCTTTTCTTCAGATACTGTTCTCTGGGACCTGGTAGCAATTTATCCTGTGTCGGCCGAAGTGGATGGCATCTATCAGACCGACGATCATACCGTGTTCCGCGGAATCCTTACAGATAAGAGAACCATGATCGATATCGTGGAAATCCAGGTCGATGAAAAGGGGAAAAATTCCTTTCTGAACCCGGTACTGGGATATGAGTTCTGGCTGGATACAAAATGCCTGGCTGCCGTTCAGGTGCTGCCCGCCAATCGCTGGTATATCTGGATGAGAGACGGTCTGGATCCGGACCTTGAATTTCTACTGGCCAGTGCCGTCACGGCCATGCTGGTCAGGTTGATGTAGGGAAATTCCCGGAAGCTCAGGGAATTATTTCTTTGGGAGAGAATCCCTTTACTTTCTTGAACATCTCCGAGAACTTGGAGAGGTTGCTGTATCCCAGGTCGTATCCCACTTCCATAACGGAATACTCCCCGGTTTTTAACCTCCGGTAGGCCTCATCCATTCGGCTGTGGGTAAAAAACTGGTAAACAGAAACACCGTGGAGTGCCTTGAAATCCCGTTTAAGCTTGGATACGCTGATACCAAATTCATCTGCCAGTGCTTCAAGTGTGATGCCTCCCTCCAGGCTGGACTGGATCTTTTTCCTGATGCGCTGCAAACGATGGTAATCATCGGCATGTAATCCATTTAGCTGCTTCTTTTCGGATTGTTTTTTCACCGTTGCAAAAATGGAGGTCAGAACCTCAATACCCCTGGCGATAACCATAGATCTGTTTCCAAATTCAGCAGCTCTGTATCGAAACAGGTCGTCTGATAAGCGGTCTATTTCAGTGGGGATTGCTGCATGGTAGCCCATGGCCTCCCTGGTTCCGAAAAGCTGGTCAAAGACTGGAACTGCCTCAGGCAATATGGTCCCGAGAGATTTTCTGCTTAGCTTGAATGCTACTGATTTGAAAGGGACCCCTGCCGGGTGGTGCGCAGTAAGAGGGAACAGTCCGTTGTATATAAATGCACCACGGGCGGTATCGGCTTCCACATTTACCCGGGTGTTTTTAAAGGATTGGGTTAATTGTCCCTCTTTGATCAGGTTCATGTGAACATATTCGGGATCTTCATCCGGAATACGTTCCAGGTCCAGACTATTCACATGAAAGGCTTCGCTGACCAATAGTTCCAATTGTGGCACCAGGAAATAGCTTGACATGTGGATTGAGGTTTCGGCATTGTTTATCACATAAGAGTCGGCTTTTAGCTCGCCGCCAAAGTGCTTGTGAAGCGCCTTGTAATAATTTTGGGCTGCTCCTTCTTCCATCCTCAGGTGGATTGTTCCGGGTTCTTCCATATCCTTTCTGAAAAGTGATGTAAGATATTGAAGAATTCCCTGAAAAGGAAGAAGGGCAGCCCAATATTGCTTCATGTGTTTATCCTGATTTCAGATAGTGGCCGCGAATCTCCTCCTCAATTTTCCAATCAGTCATTCGCTGCCTTACAATTTCTGCCATTTCCTGATAATACTCTGCCTGCTGACGGTCCCCCAGGTTTTCATATACCCTGGACAGGGCATACAGAGAGGGAAGATGCAGATCATTTACCTGGAGGCAGACCTTGTACTGTGATATGGCCTCCTCAAGGAATCCCAGTTCCGCAAGCTTATAAGCGCGCAGGAAATGTTTCTCGATGTCCTCAAGGTCGGTGGAAATCCTGAGCTTAAACACCTCCACTGATTTCAACACCACCACATTACACTCTACTTCACCAGTCACTCTTTCGGTAACGGAACCAAGAATGGCCCTGCGGAGTCCGGTTTTACCGGTACTTCCCATGTACAGGATTGTGGCTTCCTGGCTGTACCTGATAATTTCCAGATGGGGTGTCCCCCATATGAGTTCGGTCTGAAAATCTAATCCTGTAAAATCGAATCCTTCGATGAACTCTTTAAAGGATTTGGTGAACTCGTTGAAATGAACCTTATTCTCGCTCTTCTCATCCACACCGGCGTTAATCAAGCGGGACGAGCTGATCCTTATGGGCTCAAACACTGAAATAACTGTTAGCCTGGAATTGGTCTTCTTTGCATGCAGTATGGCTGAGTTCAGGGCTCTGGCTGAAGGCTCTGAGGTATCCACCGGACAAACAATGTGCCCTTTTTCTGCTGGCGGTGCTTCTGAAACCAGCGCAACCGGCTTATGTGCATTCCTGAAAATCTTCTGAGCATTCAGGCCAAGAGCTACCTTTTTCCCGGCTTCCTCTTTTCCCCGGTTGATGAAGATGATATTCACATCTTCCTCCTCTGATACATCCAGGATGCGATCCACCACATTCCCAAATTCGATCCGGGTCCGGATGCTATATTCACCGGTGAGCAAGAGTTTCTCTCTTACGGCTTCAAGTTCAGCCTCGATGGATTTATTGACTACCTCCCTGAAGGATGATTTATTCAATTCACCGGGAAGAATATGAAGCAGGATGATTTCGCTTCCAAACTGTTTGGCAACATTTCTGATTTTCTCTATGGATGTTGTGTGATCCTGGTCAAAATCGATTGCCCATAAAACTTTGCTTAGTACTTTCATGATTTCTTGTTTTTTATAGTTAGACATATTAATTCCTTGTTTTAAATCCGGTATCAAGCCTTTTAATCCACCTGTTCAGGAAAATCAGAAAAACGGAAAGCGAGAGGAAGAAAAACAACTCGAACATTGCGTTATCTCCAAAAATCAGGTAGACTAAAGAGCTGCCAAGCACTACCAAAAAAAGATAGCGTGATGATTTTCGTGATACTGTTTCATCTATGGACTTCAGGTATCTGCTGAAGAAATAAATGGAAAGGAACAGGAATAGGGCAAAAAAGGCAGCAAACATGAAATGCAGCTTATGAGTAAGTGCATTTACTTCCTCCACAGCAGGTGTAAGAGCTGTTAGTATCAGAAAGATACTGGAGAGGATCAGGGAGTGCCTGGCTTTCTTGTTCCGGAAATCCACTTTTCCATACAAGCGAAAGATGTAGTAAGCGATCAGAAGTCCGGTGACAGTGCTCCAGATAAAAAATTCGATCATCTGGTCGAAGCGGTTTGCGAACATACTCAGGGTATATTCCATTGGATTCTGCCTGGTTCCAAACCACAAGGTGTACAGAGGCACAAGGATGATGGCCAGGGTGGCCATAACACCACTGAAGACCATTCTTCTGTTTTCATTCTTAACAATTATTCTCGCTTTAGTTTTCATCTTTACCTGTTCTGTTTCTTTGTTAATGCAAAACTACAGCCCCTGGCCCGGGACTTTTACCCCGATTGGTTCAAGCACTGTCCCGAAAGGATCATTGTGAGAATGAATTAAAATGAAAAGCCCCGGGAATTTCCCAGGGCTCAACAGTAAGAAGAGGTTTAAATTAGTGTTCTCCGTATTCACACCCCCCGAGAGTTCCTGTCAATTCATCCAGGAGTATAAATCCGGAAGATGTCTTTTTATATAATTTTACAAGTCCTTCGGCATGGCCTCCGTTCCATAACTTATTATGCCTTTTTTCTCCATCCGGTGATTCATAGTTTACCAGTAGCATTTTTGATTTTTCACATTTGAAATTCACCTCTATCATATAATTTCGATTTTCTGATCTTACTTCCCAATGGATGAATTTTTCATCTTCATGGGAATTGAAATGCTGGTTTGATTTAAGCCAGAATTTGGAGAAATTAAATTCAATAAGTTGACCTTCATAATGCAGTGCTGTCAAAATCCTTCGATTCAGGGGAACACCAAATACTTTCGGACAACCACCACCCAGATCCAGACTGGCATCAGTAGGTTCTTTCTTTGCTGTAGAATAGAAATTATTGCAATTCAACCATATCCATGGACTGGTATAATCTCTTCCCCAGTTCTTATCCTGATAACCGTATGAAGTTTCAGGGTGCACATCATATTCTTCTTCATTAAAATAGATCTTTCCCCTGTACGCGCATCTCATTCCCTGAACATGCCAGTACATATGGAAGGCATTCAGGTAGTTAAAAAGTTTTGAGCTGCCATAGCCTACATCAAACTGCACCTTCTTTTCCACTGACAGGTCCCACCTTATGTTTCCTGCATCGCTCATTCGTTCAGGGAAAGCATCCCTTTCCTGTTCGGAAACACGCACCTCGCCGGAAAGTCCGGATTCGCTTAGGGTATTCGGACCTATGGAACAATCCAGTTCTTTTCTGGAAGCATGGAAGTCTGATATTGGATAGAAATTATGCAATTGCACTTTATCTTCTCCCCAGGTACCAACTTTTAGCATGGCATAGCAGGGTTTAACATGATTCTGCTTATTCACTTTCTGTTGCCCCCATACAATGTCCCCCTTCCATAAACCCGGATTTATCACGTAGTATTCGATGAAGAAAGGTTTTAATTCTCCTGTTTTTGAGTGTGTTGCAACAAATGAATGCCACCACCAGTCATATCCTTTCCTGGAAGTTCTTTTATTTAAACTATATCTGTTTTTATTCATGATTTCTAATTTAATATTAATAGTTGTGACTTCGCTCTTCTTTCCAGCGTGCTATGGATTTAAACAGCTCAATTACCCCATAGAGCAGGAATCCGGCACTGATGATCAGAATCCATCCGTTGAGAGGTAATGGACTGGTCTCAAACACCTGGTTCATGAAAGGAAGATTGGTCATCCCAATTTGCAGAAGGATCATTATTACTATCCCGCCGATCAGGTACCTGTTGGAAAAAAAGCCCAGTTTAAAGGCCGAGTATCTCAGGGACCTGGAAGCCAGCAGGTAGAAGATCTCTCCAAACACAATCATATTGACTGCCCCGGAACGGGCCTGCTCCAGGCTCCCACCATTGGTCAGGATCATATTGTAAATGGCAAAAACCGCTAAGAGCAGCATACCGCCTTTTAAAAGGATCTTCGTGATACTGGACCTGGAAAGCAGGGCAGCATCCGATGGGACAGGTGGTCTGCCCATGATCCCCGGTTCTTTCTTTTCAAATGCAAGCGTAGCTCCAAGAAAGACGGATGTGGTCATATTGATCCATAGTATTTGCAAGGGCATAAGCGGAAGTGCCAGGCCGAATAGGGCAGCGATCAGGATCACTCCTCCTTCTGCCAGGTTGGTAGGCAGGGTCCAGGTTATGAATTTAACCAGGTTGTCGTACACGCCCCTTCCTTCTTCCACAGCTGCTTCAATGCTGGCAAAATTATCATCCGTCAGGATCATATCGGCTGTCTCTCTAGTAACTTCAGTACCGGTAATACCCATTGCAATCCCGATATCGGCCTGTCGCAAGGCAGGGGCATCATTTACCCCATCGCCGGTCATGGCTACCGTGTGCCCTTCTGTCTGCAGGTACTTGACCAGGTCAAGTTTCTGGGACGGGCTCACCCTGGCAAAAACATTGTAGCTGGTGGCGGCCTGCCGCATCTCTTCCTGATCCAGATTTTCAAGCTGAGAGCCTGTAATTCCTTCGCCGCTTATTCCGAGTTTCCGGGCAATGGCTACCGCCGTACCCACGTGATCGCCGGTAATCATCTTTACCTGAATGCCTGCCTTTTGACTGACAGCCACAGCCTGGATCGCTTCGGGTCGCGGAGGGTCAATCATGGCCTGCAATCCTAAAAAGGTAAGGCCTTTTTTTAGATCCTCATGACCAATGGAAGTGGTCGCCTTCTTCAGAGTTTTTCGTGCCAGTGCCAGTACCCGTAGTCCACCCGATGCAAACTTCTCAACCTGCTCCAGTACGAGCTCCCGGTCCAGTTCAATCACATTCCCATCTTCGTCCAGGCTTCCTGAACAGGAAGGTAATAAGCGTTCCACCGAACCCTTGATATAGCTGATGTTATGGTCCCCGCTCCTATGGAGTGTTGCCATATACTGGTGCTCCGACTCAAAAGGAATGCTGTCCACTCTCGGAAACTCCCGCTTGATCCTTTCTGAGACGATCCCAGCTTTCATTGCAGAGGAGATAAGGGCTCCTTCGGTGGGATCTCCCTCTGTTCGCCACGAGCCTTCACTGTTTACTAGTTTTGAATCGTTACATAAGACACCTGCCCCAAGGATCTCCTTCAGCGAGAAGATATCTTCAGCATTCACGACCCTGCCATCCCGGGTAAATGTACCTTCCGGATCATATCCGCTTCCAAGAACATCAATGACCGATTTTCCAGTGAATACCTTTTGAACAGTCATTTCGTTCTGTGTAAGGGTCCCTGTTTTGTCAGAACAAATAACCGTCGTGCTCCCAAGTGTTTCCACCGCCGGAAGTTTGCGTATGATCGCTCTGCGTTTGGCCATTCTGGAAACACCAATGGCCAGTGTGATGGTGACCACGGCAGGCAAACCTTCAGGAATTGCTCCTACAGCAAGAGCCACCGCCTCCATGAATATTGTACTCAGGGGCAGGCCGCGTAGAAGACCTGCTATAATGGTGATTGCGGCCAGTCCCAGTATAAACCATAAGATCAGATGACTGAATTTTGCAATCTTTTTTGTCAGGGGAGTGTCGAGCACATCCGCCGAGCTTATCATCTCATTGATCTGACCTATTTCGCTTGAATCTCCTGTTTCTACGACGATGCCGCTTGCTGTTCCATAGCTTACATGGGTGCTTGCGAAGGCCATGTTGGACCGGTCGCCAAGAACCGTTTTAAAGGGAAGATTATCCGTTTGTTTTTGCACCGGAACAGACTCACCTGTAAGGGCAGCCTCATCGACTTGCAGATCGCGCAAACTAAAAAGCCTCATATCGGCAGGGACGCGGTCCCCTGATTTCAGAATCACAATATCTCCGGGGACAAGCTCTTCCGCATTCAAGTGCATCCTTTCCCCATCTCTGATCACCACAGCTTCCGATCCATTGGCCGATGCAAGTGATGCAATGGCTTTCCGGGCTTTATTCTCCTGGATAAAGCCAATGATGGAGTTAATCAGTACAACGGCCAGTATGGCCCACATCTCCACCCATTCCTGCATCAATCCAACTCCCAGGGCCGCTGCAAGCAGGATATATACAAGCGGCTGGTTGAATTGCTTCATAAACAGGATGAAGGAGTTTTCTCCACGTTTGGCGCTTAAGGTATTCTTGCCATATTTTAACTGCAGTTCGGAGACTTGATTCCCATCAAGACCTTTTGCAGGATTAGTACCCAACATACCAATCACCTCAGCTGTTTCCAGGTGATGCCAGTTTTTTTTCTTTTTCTCCATAGCGTTTATTTTTTTTGATTAATTCACCGGGATTGTTCAGGGATCCAATCCAAATACTTCCACTTCTGTGTCCAAGATTGAAATCACAACAGGATCCTTGGAGAGCTGAAGAATCTCTCGCAGCGCAGAGAGCAGCTCCTGCTTGTTCTCTTGCCTGACAGAAATCTCCATAATGATCGCCTGACTTTTATCATGGCCTCCAAACAGCCTGGGCATTTCAGGTTTCCCTTTCATCAAAACACTATCAATGCTTCTGAAGACGGAAGCACTGATTACATTATGATTTCTTGCACAGGATAATATCTCCTTATACAGGGGTCCGGAATTTGACCTTGCATAGTCCCCGAGACCGATTCTGAACAGTGCCAGTTTTTGTAAATCTTTCATGATGATATTTTTTTAGTTTGTGCAAAACTATAGGCCACCCAGGCTTTCCTTTATCCCGTTCGGCTCATTTAATAGCCCACTTGGGTCAAAGGGTAACTTCTTATTTATAAAGTATATCTGCCGCTGAAGAAGGTCTGTTTGGATCAGTGTCTGATCCAATCGGGATATTTGTTCGCTTAGCTATCCGGTAGCTTTGTCCCAGGCATTTTGAAGTAATAAAATCAAAAAGAAAACCATGAAAACACTGAACATAATTATCGTCGCAACGGGACTTGTCCTGGCATCATGCCAGAGTAAGGATATCACTTTTATGTATCTGAATAAACCCTTGCCAGAGAAGGCCATGGCTGGGATTCCGGCTTCACCTGAATCCCAGGTCACTCTGATGAACTGGAGTTCTCCCCCTTATAGTAAATGGGGATTCCGAAATCCGGGAATTGTTCCGAGCCTGATGGTCCCCAGGGGAGGGGAGATCTTTCACTTTAATTACGATTTATCCAATGATCTTGAGAAGTGGATCGTTCCCGGGCATGATGGACTAACAGTTCTGGAGGTTCTGGAGGGAGATGATACGGATGGAATCATTGTGATCAAGGATGGGAAGATCCGTTATGAGAAGTATTTCGGAGATTTTAAAGAAAACAATGTACACATCTGGGCTTCATCCACCAAATCGCTGGTGTCCATGGTCGCTGGCATTCTTATTGAAGAAGGTATACTGAATCCTTACAAAAAGGTGGAGGAATACCTGCCAGAGATGAGGGGAAGCGGATTTGAAGGATTGACTTTACAAGAGGTACTGAACATGGTTAGTGCTCTGAATTACTCTGAGGACTATGAGGATCTGCAGCCAGGAACCGTTCATTACGAGTATTTTCGAAGGATAGGTCTGGTACCGGCCTTTGATCTTATGATTCTGGATCCAGTGCGTGACACCACTCCCAGGGGAACCCTGGAGTTCTTGCCGAAAATCAAGCGTCATCAAGATAAAACTCCCAGGGAAGTATTTGAGTATCATTCCCCCAATGTGGATGTGATTGGTTTAATCTTGTCGCGCACAACTGGTCTCTCCCTGGAAGAACTGATTTCTGAGAAGGTATGGGGGAAGCTCGGCACCGAACATGATGCAATGATCATGGCCGATGTGGCTTTCAATCCGATAGCAACGGGCGGATTCATGTCTACATTAAGAGATTTTGCAAGGTTTGGATACGCTGTTCTGAATGATGGCGAGATCAATGATCATCAGGTGTTCTCTGAAGAATTTATTGCAAGGACATTTAAGTTGACTGACAATGAATTAATGGCTGGAGACCGGAGTGTATATAGAAAAGACACAGATGCTCCTGCCTATGATAAACACCTGTCGGGGTATAAAAATTTCTGGTGGATCCATGATTCAGAAAAGCAGATTATGACGGCTAGGGGCGTATTTGGCCAGGGGCTCTATGTGGATAAGAGCAATGATGTGATCATCGCCACTTTTGGAAGCGCTCCAACTGCCTCCAATGCGACGCGGGAGACCCACAAAGTAAAGATGGATGCGATGAAGTTCATTGCAGAAAACCTCAAATAATATCGATGCTTTGGACTTTCCGGATCATTGGATGACCCGATTGGGATCGATTCCTGGTGACCGGAAGTCTAATTTTACTTTCAACAAACAGAACAGTGGAGCAGAACCCACTTTAATAAACGGACATTTATTCATTTAATACTTATTATTATGTATAGTTATTTCATTCCAACCGTAAACCTGATGGGTGCAGGATGTGCATCTGAAACAGGGAAACAAGCCAGGATCATTGGTGGAACCAAAGCCCTGGTTGTAACAGACGAACCTTTAGTCAATATCGGCATAGCTGATAAGATCGTAAAGAGTCTTCAGGGTTCTGGTATTGAAACCGTAGTCTTTGACGGTGTATTGCCAAATCCTACTGTGAAAAATGTAGAGGATGGCCTGTCCATGTACCTGGCCGAACACTGTGATATCATTGTTGCAGTGGGTGGGGGGAGCCCCATTGATTGTGCCAAAGGGATAGGTCTGGTGGCCACAAACGGAGGATCCATCAAAGACTATGAAGGTCTGGATATGTCCGAGAAAGCCATGCCACCTTTTATTGCAGTGAATACCACTGCCGGGACCGCAAGCGAAATGACCCGCTTCACCATCATTACAGATACCGACAGACATGTGAAAATGGCCATCGTGGACTGGCATGTTACGCCTACAGTGGCCATCAATGATCCGGAACTGATGGTAAGTATGCCGGCTTCGCTGACAGCTGCCACCGGTATGGATGCCTTGACTCATGCTGTGGAAGCCTATGTGTCCACCCAGGCAACTCCGGTTACGGATTCGGCCGCGCTGAAAGCTATTGAACTGATTGGCAAATACCTGCGACCTGCTGTTGCCAATGGCACCAATATGGAAGCCAGGGAAATGATGGCCTATGCCGAATTCATGGCAGGGATGGCCTTTAACAATGCCAGCCTGGGGAATGTCCATGCCATGGCCCACCAGCTTGGAGGCTTTTATGACCTGCCACATGGCGTGTGTAATGCCATCCTGCTGCCCCATGTGTCAAGCTTTAATATGATTGCCTGTCCCGAGCGCTTTGCTTCAATCGCTGTGGCCCTGGGAGAGAATATTGAAGGGCTGTCGACCATGGAAGCCGGCGAAATGGCCGTACACAGCATCAGGAAGCTATCAAGGAATGTAAATATCCCCAGCGGATTAAATGAACTGGGGGTAAAGGCAGAAGATCTGTCAACTCTTGCTGATAATGCACTAAAAGATGCATGTTCACTGACAAATCCAGTGATAGCTACAAAAGAGGATATCATCCAAACCTATATAAATGCAATGTAATGCAATGTTTGATTTCTTAAGAGCCCGCTGGTATTAGTAATACCGCGGGCTTTTTTTATACAACATAGGCCATCAGCGCATCACCGCGCCTGATATACATTACCCCATTATGGATCACGGGGAAAGAAAAGTGGTGACCGCTTCCACCACGAATGCGCATTTCAGATTTCAGTTCCGGTATTCCGTCTTTCAGATGGAAGATCTGAAGGGTGCCGTTATATCCGTTTACAATAAGTTTATTTTCAGCATAAACAATGGCCCCGGAAACGGAGCGGAGCGAATGACTGATCCGGCCGCTTTCTGTGTCAAGCACGATCAGTTTCTTATTTTCCATGGTGGTGTAGAGCAACTTATCGATTACCTCGAACCCTCCAAAAACATTGAGTACCTGGGGATTTCGCCAGACTTCGCTTAGTGATTCTCCGTCCGGAGAAAGCCGCAGCTTGATACTTCCCTGGCCACGCTCCTCACATGCAACAAAATAGATATATCCTTCTTTGTGCACCACTGAATTGCAGTGTTCGTAACCATAGCGAATGTCTTCAAGCTGGTAGCTGGATAGCAGGGCTCCATCCTGCCTGTCCACCACGTGAATGTAATTTCGTGAAGTGCCAAGCAGGACTTTCCTGTTCGGTAGATCTAATAATACGGGTGTG
>Ga0180435_10006383_pt1 | contig 11295 bp, 8 predicted proteins | sample SS_ome_3_FD_132467 | JGI IMG/M metagenome (GOLD analysis project Ga0180435, IMG submission 132467) | Hypersaline lake sediment archaeal communities from the Salton Sea, California, USA - SS_3_S_1 metaG | ecosystem: Environmental > Aquatic > Non-marine Saline and Alkaline > Hypersaline > Sediment...
CAGCACTCAACTGGAGCGGTAAGATAGGGTACTAAATTACTCTGCGAACTTGGCGTCATTAGCGAAGCGGGCGGTGAAAATTCGGTCTGTGTCTTTTATGCTGACGACAGCGCTGCAATCCCGTCTTCGACGCTGTCGTGGATGTCGGCAAACTTGGTGATGCCCACCATATTGAATATCTTTTTAAAATGTTCGGAAAGACCGGTAATGCCGATGGTCTGGTTGTTGCGTTTGGTCTGGGCCAGCACCTGGATGAGGACGGCGATGCCGCCGCTGTTAATGTAGGCGTCCTGGCCGACCTTGAGGAGAATCTTGCCGGCCCCCTGGTCGTTGGCATCTTTATAGGCATCATTGAGGAACGGTTCTGAAAAGGCCGTGATATCACCTTCAATATCCAAGAGCATTACCGCGCCATGCTTTTCAAGTGTTATATCATTCTTGTTCTGCATTTTTTACCCGCTCTTTCATGTTGATGGTCATTTTCACCACATGACCTTTATCTCTCGTTTCCCGAAACTCAACTTCATCCGCAAGCCCTTTCATTAAAAACAGGCCAAACCCGGTGATCACCCGCTCCTGCGCGATGATTTCATCGATATCCGGTACCGGGGGAACGGTTTCTAATCCTACACCTTCATCTTTGACGCGCACAATCAAAGCTTCATCTTTGCATTGCAGTGAAACCTTGACTTTGGCATCGGAACGCCCCTTGTTACCGTGCTGCATGGCATTGGAGAATGCCTCGCCCACCATGGTTTTCAGATCTTCGATGCGGTCCTGTGGAAAACCGAACAGCTGGGCAAAAGATGCCGAACAGGCCACAGCCACCTTCTCGAACCCCAGCTGATTGGCCAGAATTATTTCAACGGACCTGTCATTGTTGTTAATCATATTATTCTTGTTACCGATGATGGGAAAAGGGAGCCTGTTTGCCTCTCGCAGAGTTTGCAGAGCCACAGAGATGCTAAACAACAGACCTGCAGTCAGGGAGAAGCCTTTACTTTCAGCAGTGCTTAAACCATAAATCTATCAAGATGCGTGAATCAAACTAAAAAAGAACACCAACGGTGTCAACATATAAAATGAATTCTCATTTGCTTTTTACGGAGAATTATCGCAACCTTCTAATACAATACCATTTATCATGCCGTATAGACAACCGAGGGACATGAAAATTCATTTTAGTTGGAAAATTTCAATTTTCTCGGAAAGATTTTTGAGGGTGAATTTACCTATGGACTCGAAGCTGAAATCATCTTTCACCCGTTCCATTGTACTGCCTGAAAAAAATACCTCCCCACCCTTGGCCTGACCGCAAAGGCGGGCGGCAATGTTGACGGTGTTCCCATGGGTGGTATAGGCCCACCTGGAGCCGGTGATGCTCTCGAACTTGGCTGCGCCCACAAACGCCTTGCCCGAGCAAACCCCCACATTGACCAGGCAGGGCTTTTGATCCATGGTGCACTCACCGTTGATCCCGCAGGCTTTCTCACGGATCATCTCAGCGGCCCTTGCAGCCTGAAGGGCGTTTTTCATGGGATCATCGTTCATGAAAAGCACCATCAACCCGTCGCCGGCGGTTTCCACGATGTCGCCTTCATTAGCATAGATGGCGTCCATGAACACGGAAAAGTATTTTTCGACCAGCGTATTCACCTCGGTGGCGCCAATTTCGCCCGTGATTTTCGTGTAGCCCTCGATATCCAGAAACAGAACAGATATATCTTCTTCCCGCGCATCCTGGACCTCGGTGGTGGGGGATTTTTCCACCAGTTTGGTCACTGCCGTGGGCACGAACTTGGTCAGGTTGGCCTTGATGCCTTCCAGAAGCTCGATCTTTCGCAGCGCCGCCTTGAGCTCGTCGTTCTTGGCCTGCAGGTCGGCATTGAGATTTTTTATATCCTCAAATGAAAGGGCATTGGTCAGGGAAACCGCCAGGCTGTTGGCCAGGGTGACGATGAGCTCCTTGTCATCCTCGCTAAAGGGCTCGCCGATCAGCTTGGCGCCCAACCCCAAAAAGCCGTAGCACGCCTCGTTCACCATGAACGGCAGGGCACACAGGGTGTGGGGGGCAAAGGCTGCCGGGTCAACCTGTATGTGCGCACATTCAATGGCTGACGTTCCCACACAGGCGTTGATCAATTCCACAGCACCGGTCTTGAGGAAATCCAGTTCGTCTTCGTCGTAGCCCGTGGCTTTGAAGTGAAGCACATCGCCGGTGGCAGGATTCAATGCCATGGCAACCCCCTCGATTACCCCGAAGTTGCCCATGACCATCAACAGGAAGTGGTCGATGATGGACTTGAACTCCACGGTGCTGAAAATATCCCGGCTGATGTCGTTCAGGGTTTTGAGGTGGTACACGCGGCGGTCGAGCTCCTCAAACGCCTTTTCCAGCTCCAGATTTTTCATCTGCAGGTCTTTGTTGAGGCCTGTTATGTCTGATTTATTTGTGGACATTGCAGAAATTGGCGGTCATTTTCTGTTTGAGGCTAATCTCATGATCCATTTTTTGAACATGACATCACTGAAACGATAAATACCATTCCTGTACACGATTTCATTGTCAATTAAGTATTCAATTGCTTTTTTAACCTGTGATGAACCTTTTAATCCAACTTGCTGGAAATTCTTCACCTGGTAAATATTTTCACCACCGAATTTGAATAAGAGAATACAGGCTTTTTTCTGATTAGGGGTCAACTTGTCCCAGATATTAGCGTATTCAAGATAGCGACGGTCTAAAATTTTTTCTTCTATTTGATTAACCACTTTGGATGTAATATCCGGTTCTTTCCATAAAAAATAGAAAAACTGCTGCACAAACAACGGGTGATTTTCACAGGCATTCACAACATCGTCAATGACTTCATCTGTGGGTGGATTTTTATCATACTTCCGGAAAAGTCCCTTTATCCATCTACGATAATGACCGGTTGCTATTTGTGATAACGGGTATGACGTCGCCATATTATAAAGTGCCCGGCTTTTTTCTGTAAACATCTGTTCCAGCATGCGACGTTGACTCCCCATGAAAATATAGCAAACATTTCTGTGGTGCTGGATAACTTTCCGCAATCGCTTCTCTATGGTTTTGTCACCGTAGTCATCTATTTCCTGGAATTCATCGAAAACAACGACAGCACCGGTTGTTTCAGAATACCGACCCAGCGATTCAACCACCTCATTAAACACAGGGATGTTTTCTCCGGGATTATAGGACGCCTCGACCTCTATCTTATTGTTATCAGGATTATAAGACAACTTAGGCCTTACGTTTGAAAAAAGGCTTTTCATGGTTTTCGCCAGCTTCTCCAGCTTCGTTTCAACTTGTGAGAAACTACTGAAAATTGATGCAATAAAATCTCTTTCATCTAGCGTACCGTAAAGATCAATGTAAAATGTCTTAATTTCAGGATTGGTTTTATATAATTGGTCCAAGAGAACCTTAATGAGAGATGTTTTGCCACAGCGCCTATGGGCATAGATAAATACATTTTGTCCATCCAGACAAAAATCCGTAAGGTCCTGCAATTCCTGCTTGCGATTGCAGAAGGATTCACCATCCACTGTGCTTGTATAAACAAATGGATTTTTCATAACCATGTGATTATACCAATAGTGAATATATTTCAAGTATAAAATTTTTTATACCAACGGTGAATATGCTTTAAGTATAAATTATTACTCGTTACAAATTCTCCGGGAATTCGGCCTGTGTTTTAGATTGTGAGCTCAGCTGTCATCGCCCCTGGCTGGACTGTTCTCCAGACAATCTACAAAAGCTGATAAATCTCTACCTTGTCTTTGACATTTTTGAATGTGAACTTTCCCACTTTTTTCAAATCAATTTGACGCATGACGCGTTCGGCTGTGGTTGTTGATAAGAATGTCTGACCGCCCTTGGCCATGGCACCGATCCGGGCAGCCACATTGACCAGGCTGCCGCGGGCCGTGTAGGTCCACCGCGACCCAGCCAAGCTGTCGAACCTGGCCGCGCCCACCAGGGCGCGCCCGGAGTTGATGCCGATATTGATTTCAAGGGGCTTGTACAGGGATGATATTTCCGAACTGATACAGGCTGCCTCGTCCTGAATGGTCTGGGCTGTGCTCACGGCGTTCAACGCATTGGTCGTTTTGTCCTCGTTCAGAAACAACACCATCAGGCCGTCGCCGGCGGTTTCATTGACATCGCCGTTGTTGGCATGAATGGCGTCCATGAACACGGAAAAGTGTTTTTCGATAATGGAACTCACTTCGCTGCTGCCCAGTTTCTCGCAGAGCCGGGTGTAGCCTTCGATGTCCAGAAACAGGACCGAGAGGTCCTGTCTGCGGCTTTCCGGCATATGGCCGGTGGGAGATTTTTCAATGGCCCTGGTGACGGCATGGGGCACGAATTTGTTCAGGCTGTCTTTAATGCTCTCCAAGAGCTCGATCCTGCGCATGGACGCTTTCAGGTCTTTCAGCGCTTTGCTCAGTTCGATGTTTTTAGCATCCAGCTCCTGATTGAGGCTCCAGACCTCTTCATAGAATTTTGCATTTTTCAGGGATATGATGAGGCTGTTGATCAGCGTTTGCAGCATCTCCAGGTTGCCATCCGTATAATCGCCTCCCACGAGCTTGTCGTCAAGCATCAGCACCCCCTGCCATTGCGGCTCGAAGAAAAAGGTAGTGGCAATGCTTACTTTCATGGGCATCGGTCCCTTAATACCCATTTCTTTTATTGAAAGCGTACGAATGTTTTGCCCCTCTCGCGCCGCAATAATTTCTCCCAGTTTGCGGAGCGGTCCCCATGCCTCCTCCATGTAGCCCAGGGCGGTATCGCGATCGATTTTTTTGTTCGATTGGTTGATGAGCATGAGAAATCCCCGCTTGCTGCCGAAACTGCCCATGCACATGAGCAGAAAATTGTGCATGATGTTTTCTGTTTCTATGCTGCTGTAAATGTCGGCACTGATATCCTGCAGGGTTTTCAGGTTGAATACGGTTTTGTCCAATTCGGCTTGTACCTTTTCAGAGGATCGCAGAGCTGCCCGTAATTGTTTGATTTCTTGGCTGGCACCCATGGCTGGTTCTCCATATTTTACCTGTAAGGAGCGTTTCAGCTTTTAGGATTGGATAATGCCTGCTGTTTGTACACGCACATCAAGTCGAAGTTGAACAATAGAGTTGAAAGAGAGAGTGGATTATCGGCAAACGATAGATGAATGGCCCAGTATTGTCAACAAGAGGAGAAAAGCGGGGGTCGAAAGACGGAGATCAGCCTTCTGATGATCAAAAAAGAATCACAAAAACACGAAATTCTAAAAGCACGAAATTATTTTTCGTAGTTAGTAAATAGGGGACGTTGATAAATATATAAATAACCAATGCCGCCAAACAGGTTATTTATATATTTATCAACGTCCCAAAATCTATGGACTGTATCAACAATCACCATTCTATAGACAGTTGAAAAACCACGGTGGGCGCCTTGACATTCTTCAGCTTGAATTGCCCCATGTTTTTTAACTGGACCTGATCGCGGACCCGATCGGCGGTCGACCGTGCCAACAGGATTTGACCACCCGTGGCCAGTGCCCCGACCCTAGCCGCCACATTGACCAGACTGCCGCGGGCCGTGTAGGTCCAGCGCGACCCTGTTATGCTGTCGAATTTAGCTGCCCCCACCAGAGCGCTGCCTGAATTGATGCCGATGTTGATCTTGAGGGGTTTATGCAGAGAAAAGGCGTCCTTGCCGATGCGGGCTGTCTCCTCCTGGATGGTTATGGCCGTGCGCACCGCATTCAGGGCATTGGTTTTGGGGTCCTTATCCAGGAAAAGTACCATCAATCCATCGCCGGCAGTCTCATTCACATCCCCATTATTTGCATGGATGGCATCCATGAATACGGAAAAGTGCTTTTCAATGATGGTGTTGATTTCCCGGCCCCCTAGTTTTTCAGTCAATGTGGTAAAGCCTTCAATATCCAGAAACAGAACCGAAAGGTCGTGGTTTTGACTCACCGGCATCGTTCCGGTGGGGGATTTTTCAATGGCGCGGGAAACTGCCTGCGGTACAAATTTGCTTAAATTGTCTTTTACACCCTCTAGAATCTCCACCTTCTTCATCTCCGCCCTGAGGTTCTTCAGGGCTGACTCCAGAGCAGTGTTCTTTTCTTCAAGGTCCTGGTTGAGATTCAATATGGATTCAAAAGACTTGGCATTCTGGAGAGCCACCACCAGGCTGTTGACCAGGGTTTCCAGCAGCTCACGTTCCCGGGTGCTGTAGGTGTCGGCCATGAGCCGGGAACCCAGTCCGAGAATCCCCTGAAAATCAGGTGCCACATGAAACGGAAATACCTGTTCAATGCCGAACGGCGACAAGGGGGAGCAGTCGCGCGAAAGGCTTTCCGCCCCCTGTTCCACGGGTCCGGTTGACACGACGCAGTGCCGGCAATTTTCACGCAGGTTTGCCACATCATCCTCAGGAAAACCCACGGCCGCAAAATGGTCGGGACCATCCCGGTCAACATCCAACAACTGGATAAATCCGCTGAGGATGCCAAAATTCCCCATGCACATGAGCAAAAAGTTTTTTAAAATGGTGTCGATTTCGACACTACCGTAAACATCCTTGCTGATGTCGTTGAGGGTTTTCAGATTAAAGTCGCAGGACGCCAGCTCCGCTTGAATTTGTTCGGATTCCATGCGGCAGGCATCGTGTTTAGCCGGTTGGTTCTGGCGGTTATATTCCTGAGTCATCCCCCCTCGTCTGAATGGTACATGTATCCACATTATCTGTTCTATATACCTTAAAACATAAGCACCACTTTGTGGCAATACAATAGGGGCGCTTAAATAACTGGATAATTTAAGGGACGTTGTTTACTTTTTTAACTTTTGAGCCAAAATACCCCATAAGTTGAAAAAGTAAACAACGTCCCTTATTAATTCATAGGATACGATAGATGCAGGATTAGGTAACAAGGGTTTGGTTACGGGTTGGTCGATTTTTTATTGGCCAAGTCTTCCTGGGCGCGCGTCATGAGGTCTTTGGGCGATCTATCTTGTCCAGGCTGGAAATCAGCCAGGCCCAGGGTCACGTGGATGCGGATACCGTCGACATCCAGGCGCTTCTCCATGAGGATATTGGCCAGGCGAGTGCAGACGGGCAGCGCTTTTTGCAGGGGGGTTACGGGCATTAAAAGGGCAAATGTGCCGGCATCCAGGCGGCCCAGGGTGTCGCTTTTTCGGACGATCCGGGACAACGCTTCCCCCATGAGTCTCAGGTTGCGGTCTTTAATGTCATAGCTCATCTCCTGGTTTGCCACCTCAAAGTCAATATCCATGAGGCAGATGGACAGGTTTTCCCCATAACGCTGGGAGCGGTGGAACTCCACATCCAGAAAATCCCCGAAGCCCTTGCGGTTGCACCACCCGGTAAGGTCATCGATGACACTCCGGCAGGTGAAGTCGTTGGTGACCCGTTCGAGACGGTCGCACAGTATGCGCATCAGATTGAAAAAGAACCGGTTTGCCGTGGGTGGGTAGAGCCACTGCAGGCGCTTGATCATTTTCAGGTTGATTTCCAGAAACTCGCTGGGTTCGGTGGCCACGACGGTTGCGGAACGCGGTGCCGATCTCAAAAGCCCCATCTCGCCCACAATGTCGCCGGCAATCAGGCGGTTGATCTGTTGGTACACATCATTTTCCGTGTAAGGCATATCGTGGTTTTCATGTTCCACCACATCCATGGTCCCGGATACAATGGCGCACATGGACTCGCTTTGGTCTCCCTTGTAAAAGAGCACCTCTCCGGCGCCTATTTTTTTCAGCGTACCGGCCATGATGATGTAGTGGATCTGCGTTCTGGACAGGCCTTTGAAAAGTGGGATGCCGAATCCCGGGTCCTTGCCCAGTTTGAGCCGGATAAGATCCCACAGGGTGACCAGCTCGGCGTGCAGCAGGAGCGAGGGCAGCAGGATCAGGTCGCCCACCAGGGCTGAAAACATGGTGATGGCCATTAAGATTCCGAAAATGGCCGTGGGCTTGAAACTCGAGAAAATCAGGATGGAAAACCCGATGCTGATGGTGAGTGTGGTAAAAATCACCGGGCGCCCAATGTGTCTCAAGGTATCCCGCAAAGCCCGCTGGTCATCCAGGTCCTTTCTGAACTCCCGGTTGTAACGCACCAGGTAGTGGATCGTGTCGTCCACGGCCAGACCAATGGCAATACTGGCAATCAGGCTGGTGAACATGGACAGTTCAATGCCCAGCCAGCCCATGATGCCGAAATTGACAATAATGGGAAACATATTGGGGATGATGGCGATAAACCCAACCTTGCTGGACAGGAAAAGGATGAACATGATGCCGAACACCAGGACCATGGTGATGGAAAGGCTCTTGATCTGACCGCTGGTCAACTGGTGGCTGCTTTCCGAAATCACCATGCCGAAACCGGTCACCTCCACATCATAGGTCTCGCCAAAGGTCTTTTGGGCATATTCCAGTATCTTCTCCCGGGTCTCCAGAAACTGCGCCGAGCTTGAAATATGCGTCAGCAGCAGGATGTTGACCATGGAAAGTTCGGGGTTCATGAAACGGGTGAACATGTCGTCGCCCAGCATGGTCTTGTAGCTGTTCATGAGCATGCGCACTTCCCAGCCCTCTTTTGGCAGGCGGTAATATTCGGCCTCGAAGCGGTTGGAGGCATAGTTGACCAATTGGAGATAGTCGGCAAACGATATGGTTTTGTCCACGCCCGGCAGGGTTTCCATGAATTGCTGCATCCTGGCCATATCAGCGATGTGCTGGGCATCCTCAAAAAAATCCGCTTCCCGGCCATTCAAGGTGACATTGATGGGAAAACACCCGGAGAGATCCTGATAAATATCGTGAAAGTTCTGGCTGATTTCGGTGTTGTCCTTGAAATATCCCACAGGATTGCTCTCCACCGGTACCTTGAAGATACCGATCACGCAGAAAACAATCAACGCTGCGATCAGCGGCAGGGCATATTTCTGGTACTTGATGTCAATCACGGCAATGGCGTCGAGCAGCCGGTCAAGGAGGCTATCCTTCTTTATCCTGTTTTGGGCCGCTTTGCCGTTTTCAGGCGTCTTTTCACCCTTGGGCAGGGGAATCAAGGCCATGACGGCCGGCAGAAAGGTGAGCAGGATGACAAGAAAGCTGGCAATCCCCAAACAGGCAAAGATGGCAAACTCCTGGATGGCAGTGATGCGGTTGACCATCAGCGATCCAAGCCCGACCAGTGTCGTGGCCACGGCCAGGGTGGTGGGCAGGGTGATGCGGCGAAAGGTGTTTATGGATGCCTGGACCGGCGAAGCTGCTTCCTTGGCCTGCATGAGATACTCGGAGATGATGTGCAGGCAGTAGGCCGTACCCACGGCGATCAAGAATACCGGCACGATCATGGTGAGTATGGAAAGGGGGATGCCGGTCAGGGACATGAGCCCGAAATTCCATATCAGGGCAATGCCCACACAAGCCAACGGCAAAACAACGTACACCAACCGGCGATAGAGCAGAAAAAGCACCAGGGCGATGAGGAAAAAAGTGATGGGCGGGAGCCTGAAAAAATCTTTTTTCGTAAGCTCGGCCATGGCCTGGGAAACCAGCGGCATGCCGATTTGATAGAGGGACATGCTGTCCGGCACTTCCGCTATCATCATTTTTACCGCCGCTATTACGGCATCAGGATCGGCCCCGTCTTCCAGCACCAGGGTCAGGATAGTGGATTTACCGTCCGGAGAATACAGGTTTTTTTGGAAAAGGGCGACATCGTCCAATACATCTGAGAATCTGCTCAGTTCCCATTTGCCGGAAAGATCCACCGCGTTTTTAACGCCGGGCAGGCTGATCACACGCCGGACTCCCTCGATCTTCTCGGCTTTTGCAACCAGCCCTTCGAGCTGCTTGTAGGTGGCTGTATCGAAAAGGTTTTCCGCTTTTACCACCACCCGGATGAGTTCGTCAGATCCGAATATCTCCTTGAAGGCCTCGTAACGGGCGGTTTCAGGCAGGTCTTCGATGATCAGATCGTAGACAGATGTTTTAAAGGAAAGATAGGGGACCCGCCAGGCGAACAGGGCGGTAATCAACAGCACCGCCAGAATTACGGCAACCGGTCTTTGGAGCATACGCTCCAGCAATTGCCCACTGGTAACCGTTTTCAAGTACTGTTTTATCATATGCAAAGATTATCTCGGGTTGAATGGGTATGACGAATGGACTTAGATTCCATATATGATGGGAGTGACGCTGTCAATAAAAGCGATTCAATACCAAAAATGTGACAACCTTTGATCAAGATATGACCGAGCAGGCGGGTTATTGCTCTGCGTATTTTTCCTCAAACGTATCCCAGAAGTCCTTTTCCGGGTCTGTCCAGCCTTTGCCGAAGAATTCGTTAAAAAGGGGTTTCAAGCGCGCAAACCATTTAAAACTGGGTTTTCTATTGTTTTGTCTGGCGTTCAGAACATCTTCTACATACAGGGAAATATCCACCATTTTATCTTTGGGTATATAGGCATCGGCGCCCAATTCGATTGATTTCTTCAGATTATCCGGGCTGAGTGCGTGCGCCGTAAGCATCAATGTCGGGATTCCCATGGCGTGGGTGGCCGCCAACAAATCATACCCTCTGACGCCCATAATATCCAAGAGAGCTACATCATAGGTGTTTTTCTTGAGAAGCGCTACGGCCTTCTCGAAGGAAGATGCCGTGTCCACGACAAACATATCTTCCAGCAGTTCCTCCAGGGTTTCGAGAATATCGATTTCATCGTCTACAACCAGTATTGTTTTTTCATCTGTCGTTTGTCTGTTTTCCATGGGTAACCCGCATCAGGTGGTTGATAGAAATTCTCTTTTCAATTTCTGCTGAATCTGTTCTATTTTTTTGAGCACTTCTTTCAACATCGCATTATCCAGATAGGAGAGATTCTGCGGATTGATAAAATTGTCCGGCGGCTTTTCTTCATCGATGATCGTGGTGATCTGTCGCATGAACCGCAAGTGCATCGCATAGTTGTAGGACTGAACCATATCAATATACTGCTTGTTGGATAAAATGTGTTTGGTGTAAAGCCTGAAAAGTCTGGTAAGCGTATTGGTTTGGTCGATTCGGTGTTTTAATGCATAGATACGCGCCAGATCGACAACCGGCAGCAGAGCCGCTTTTATATTTATGGCGCCCTTGTGCTCCCCTTGGGATTCGACAACCAGCTTGCCGAACATGCCGATGGGGGGTTTTGTCAACAATGCATTTTGAGCCAGAAATCTTAAAAA
>Ga0180435_10006389_pt1 | contig 11288 bp, 8 predicted proteins | sample SS_ome_3_FD_132467 | JGI IMG/M metagenome (GOLD analysis project Ga0180435, IMG submission 132467) | Hypersaline lake sediment archaeal communities from the Salton Sea, California, USA - SS_3_S_1 metaG | ecosystem: Environmental > Aquatic > Non-marine Saline and Alkaline > Hypersaline > Sediment...
CACGCGGAAGATCCTTGTCGGACTGTTGATTGGGCTCTCACTGGCTGCAACATACACTGCACCGCTGGTGGCGCAAACGTTCCACTCCGTTGGCGTACGCGTCGCCTTCTCTTGGGGAGAGGTACCAATCATGCTCGGTGCAGAGGTCTCGATGGAGCTTGGGGACTCGCTCGCATCAGTCTCGCTCTTTCTCTCTCCTGGCGGTAGAACGTTGCTACTCGCGAGCTACGACTTGCCAATCCTGAGCGAGGGACAGGCCTTCATCCGGGCGACGACCGGCTTCTTCTACTACGGGCGCAATCAGATGCTCCCCACACCGGTAATCGGTACTGGCCTTGCCTTTCGGCCCGTCTTGATGGATCCCATCGGGGCAACGTTTGCAGGAGCGTTCATCTATCCCATCGCGTTTCCGATGCCACTTATGTCTATGAGTCTGGGATGGTTGTTCTAGATGCGCGTTGCGAAGTTCGGGACGGATGGCGTTCGAGGGATCGCCAACGACTACCTCACACCTGAAGTCGTTACCCAGCTCGCGCGTGCAATTGCTGCCCACACCATGCCGCAGGGCGGATGCGTCATCATCGGTCGAGATTCGAGAACCAGCGGACCCATGTTGGAGGCTGCGCTCGCCGCTGCCTTTGCATCTGCCGGCATCGATGTCTATCTCGCAGGCATCATACCGACTCCAGCCATTTCATTCCTCATCAAGGACGAGCGCGCGCATCTTGGCGTCGTGATCTCGGCATCACACAATCCACCTTCAGACAATGGAATCAAGCTATTCAATCACCGCGGGAAGAAGCTGGGCACCGCGGACGAAGCAAGGATCGAAGAGCTGTCAGCGGACCCACTTGCCCCAGCATCGCGAATCGGCCACATCAGGGAACTAGAGGCTGCGGCAACGCGATACGCTGCATTTCTGACCGGGACCATTGATGTCGACCGCGTCGACTTCTCAGGCATGAAGGTTGTTTTGGACTGTGCATATGGGGCAACAGCAGAGATCGCTCCGCGCGTGTTCAGGCATCTGGGAGCCACGGTCGTTCCGCTGCACGCAAGTTGCGAGGGCGAGCGGATCAATGAGGCGTGCGGCGCCACTCACATTGAACCGCTTCAAGCGGCCACGCTGGAGCACAAGGCCGATCTTGGCATTGCATTCGATGGAGACGGAGATCGTGTGTTGCTTGTTGCTAGAGATGGCTCAATCATCGATGGAGATCGGATGATGGGCATCGCAGCCAAGTACATGTTTGAGCAAGGAACACTTCAACCCGCAGCGGTTGCGTCCACGGTGTTGAGCAACAGCGGATTTGAGTACTGGCTGTCCCAGCAGGGCATTCGTCTGGCACGAACCGATGTGGGAGATCGCTACGTCTCCCATCGCATGGAAGAAGAAGGGATCTTGATCGGGGGCGAACCGTCTGGTCACATCATCTTCTCCGAGCATTCTCCTACCGGAGACGGGATTCTGACGGCAGTGAAACTGCTAGAGATTGCGCACCTCCAAGACCGAGATCTCTCGTCCATGGCGAGAGAAATCCCGCTGTTTCCGCAGTGTGCGCGGAACATCCATTGCGAGTCTGCCCAGGCACTGGCAACACATCCAGCAGTGCAGGAAGCCGTTCGCAATGCGGAAATACAGCTCAAGCCAGCTGGCAGGATTGTCGTTCGGCCCTCTGGAACGCAGCCTCTGCTGCGCGTCATGGTCGAAGTAGAAGACGAAACCCTGTGCAACCAGACCGCGAATGCGGTCGAACAGGCAATCAGCAAACTCGCAAGCACGCTCGGTTAGTCTAACTACGCATCCTCTGGGAATGGATAGGTCAGCACCGGCTGCTTCGCAGCCCGGGTCTGATCCAGTCTTCGAACCGGCGCATTGCGCGGCGCTTCCTTGAGCAGCTCAGGATTCGTCTTGGCCTCTTCAGCAATCGCACGCATGGCCTCGATGAATCGATCCAGGGACTCCTTGCTTTCGGTTTCCGTGGGTTCAATCATCAGTGCCTCGCGCACGATCAGCGGGAAGTAGACGGTCGGCGGATGAATGCCATAGTCGATCAGCCGTTTGGCGATATCCAACGTGGAGACGCCATCCGCTAGATCCTTCCCAGAGAGCACGAACTCGTGCTTGCATAGCCTGTCATACGGAAGGCAGTATGTTGCCTTGAGTACGGCCTGAAGGTAGTTGGCATTGAGCACTGCATTCTCGCCGACCTGTCGAAGTCCGTCATCCCCAAGCTGCAACACATAGGTCAGTGCCTTGAGCGCGACGAGGAAATTGCCATAGAACGCGTGCATACTGCCAATCGTATGCTCAGCGTCCCATTCCAATGCGTATTGACCGTCTACCTGAACGATCCGTGGAATCGGGAGATAGGGCACCAGAATCTCGGACACGGCAATCGGACCTGCCCCCGGTCCGCCGCCGCCATGCGGCGTGGATAGGGTCTTGTGCAGATTGAAGTGGAAGATGTCCGCGCCCATGTCCCCTGGTCTTGCTTTGCCCAGGAATGCATTGAGATTCGCACCATCGAAGTAGCAGAGCGCGCCGGCCTCGTGCACAAGCTTTGTGACCTCTAGGATGTGCTCCTCGAAGATCCCCAGCGTGTTGGGCACGGTGAGCATGATCCCTGCCACGGTATCATCCAGAGCTTCCCTCAAGCCGTCGAGGTCAACCATGCCGGATGCATCAGAAGGAATCTGCGTGACAGAGAAGCCAGCGACCACGGCCGAGGCTGGATTCGTGCCATGGGCGGAGTCCGGGAGCAAGATGCGCTTCCGCGCAGTGTCGCCCATTCGTTCGAAGTGCTTCTTGAGCAAGAACATGCCAGCAAGTTCCCCGTGCGCACCGGCAACCGGCTGCAGAGAGACGCCAGGCATTCCTGCAATCCCTTTGAGATACTGGGAGAGATCGAACAGGACCTGGAGTGCACCCTGAGAGAACGCCATCGGGGCACGCGGGTGCATGCCCGCGAATCCGGGCAATCTGGCCATGTCCTCGTTGAGTTTCGGGTTGTACTTCATCGTGCAACTGCCAAGCGGGTAGAACCCATCGTCTACACCGTAATTCAACTTCGAGAGCTCGGTGTAGTGGCGTGCAATCTGTGGCTCACTGAGGTGCGGGATTCGAAGCGGGCGCTGGCGCACGAGAGATGAGTCCAGGATAGCGTCCACCGATCGCATGGCCTCGTCATCTCGTGGGTACAGACCCCCGACGTACTCGCTACATCTGCAATCGAACAGGGTCTTCATCGCACACCTCCGACAATGTCTACCACGCGATCGATTTCCTCCACCGTCCGCTTCTCTGTGACCGCAAACCGCAAGGCATCGGTCAGTCCATACGCCTCAAGCACTGCTGAAGGCTCCACCAGGAACCCAGCTTCGGACAATGCCTCGTGCACGGCGGCAGCACGACCAGGAATCCGGAGAACAAACTCGTTGAAGAATTCGCCCTGGAATGCCAGCTCAATGCCCTCCATCGATGCAAGGCGCTTCGCAAGCTGATGCGCCCGACTGAAGTTGAGTGCTGCCACGTGGCGCAGTCCGTGTGCTCCTGCACTCGCCATGTAGATTGTTGCCGCGAGTGCGCACAGTGCCGAGTTCGTACAGATGTTGGATGTTGCGCGTTCCCGTCGAATGTGCTGTTCTCGAGTTTGCGCGGCCATGGTGTATCCCACATTGCCGTCGGCGTCTACCGTACGTCCTGACATGCGCCCCGGCATTTGGCGAACGTATGCGTCGCGTGTAGCGAAGATCCCAAGTAACGGACCGCCGAACCCCATGGATAGTCCTAAGGGTTGTCCTTCTGCCACCACGATGTCCGCACCGAAGCTGGCTGGCGGTTCAAGCAGCGCAAGCGAGAGCGGATTCACAGCGACAACCAGCATGGCATCACCGATCTGATCTTTGATCCCTTGGAGTGGTTCAATCACCCCGAACGCATTGGGTGTTTGCAATACAACCGCAGAGAGCTCCTCTGGAAGCGTCTCCAGGGATACGCATCCTCGTTCGTCGAAGGGCAGCCTAAGAATCTCAATATCCGCAGCCCAGCAGTAGGTATCCAACACTCGAGACACCTGCTCGAACAACGAAGAGGCCACTGCGATACGTGCCTTCTTGCGCAATCGCTCTGCCATCAGCACGGCCTCTGCCAATGCGGTTGACCCGTCATACATCGAAGCATTGGCGATGTCCATGCCGGTGAGCTCGCAGACCAGCGTCTGGAACTCAAACATGGCAGTCAGCGTTCCTTGGCTAATCTCTGGCTGGTAGGGCGTATAGGCTGTGTAGAACTCGGACCGCGAGAGAAGGTTTGGCACGATGCTTGGCACGTAGTGGTCGTAAATGCCTCCGCCCAGGAAGCTCACGCGCGTAGCGGCATCGTTGCGAGCCGCCATCGAACCAAGCGCATCCGCCACTTCCATTTCGCTCTTGGCCTCCAGCCCGATGGGCTGGAATCGGTCTCGAATCTCCTGAGGAATGTCACGAAACAGCGCTTCGAGATCCGATACGCCGATCGCGGCCAGCATCTCCTGCTGGTCCTGCGTTGTGTTCGGGATGTATCGCATGGGTTACCCCGCTGCGATGAAGGCTTCGTACCCAGCCGCGTCCATCAGACCTTCAAGCTGGCTGGGATCGGCAATCTCGACCACAACGATCCAGCCTTCCTGATGCGGAGACTGGTTGATCGTCTCTGGCGCGGATTCGAGATCGCTGTTCACTTCCGCAACCGATCCGTTGAGCGGTGCAACCACATCGCCGACCGCTTTCACAGATTCAACGGTTGCCAGGTTTGCACCTGCCTGGGCAGCATCCCCGACAGCCGGCAGCTCCACAAACACGATGTCACCCAGCTCTTCTTGCGCATGCTGCGTGATCCCGATGCGTGCTCGATTGCCATCAACCTGAATCCACTCGTGGTCTTTCGTGTACTTGTAGTCCGTTGGATACGACATGGGCTTCCCCCTTGCGGTCTTTGCAGTTGCCGCGGATTATACGACCCCTTTAGTCCCGAAGCCACGATGGGCAGCGGGTTCTTCTCATTCTCCGGTTACCGGGTAGTAGCTCGCGTAGGCCTTGTGGAACATCACATCGATATTCCCCACAGGTCCATTTCGCTGCTTCGCAATAATCAACTCAGAGGGTGCAGACATATCGCCCGGTGCGCCAGTGCCCCCCTCATCCTGCTGTTTATGGTAGTCCTCGCGGTACAAGAACATCACGATATCGGCATCCTGTTCGATTGCCCCGGACTCTCGAAGATCAGCGAGGCGTGGACGCTTCTCGGAACGTCCCTCAGGCGATCGATTGAGCTGCGAGGCGGCAATGACGCAAACGTTCAACTCACGGGCCAAACGCTTCAGTGAGCGCGAGATGTAGGCAACTTCCTGTTCGCGACTGTCGGACCGAATGCCACCCTCAGCCAGCTGCAGGTAGTCCAACATGATGACATCCAAACCGTGCTGCGCCGCCATGCGACGCGCGCGCGCACGAATCTCCAGGATCGAAGCCCCTGGAGTATCGTCGACGATTACAGTGGCCTTCTGCATCTTGCTCGCAGCATGCGCCAGATCTCGCCACTTCTCACTGGGAACGTATCCGCCTCGGAGGCGGTGGAGACTGATCTTTCCCTCGCCGCATAGCAGACGTTCCAGCAACGCTTCCTTGCGCATTTCGAGCGAGAAGAAGGCGACCCGTGCGTTGTCTCGAATCGCCATGTGTCTTGCCATCGCAAGCAGGAAGCTCGTCTTTCCGGTACCCGGACGACCGGCAATGATCACCAAGTCGTTCGTCTGCATCCCGGCCGTCATTTCGTCAAGCTCTGCAAAGCCGGTGGAGAAACCGGTAACCGTGTGCTTGCCTGGATCACGATGGAGCTTTTCCAGGGATTCGATGTGCTCATACAGGAAGTCACTCACCAGCGCATAGGATGCTCCGGTGTTTTTGCTCGAAATCTCGAAGATGCGGGATTCGGCTTCGTCGAGAATAACGTCCGTTTCCCTGAGCTCATCGAACCCAAGTTCGGAGATACGGCCGCCCGCCTCAATGAGCGCGCGCAGTGTAGCTTTGCGCTTTACGATTTCTGCGTAGTACTCCAGGCTTGCGGTCGTAGTCACGCGATCCAGCAGCTCGTTGAGGTACATCCTGCCACCCGCACGATCCATATCGCCGCGTTCCTCAAGACGATCCGCAAGTGAGACGATATCTGAGGGCTTGCTGTCCTGGAACAACTCTCGGATCGTGCGGAACACCACACGATGGCGGCGCTGATAGAAGTCCTCAGGAACCAGCTTCTCGATCAGAACAGGAATCGTTTCTTCGGGTTCAAGAATGGCGGCTCCCAAGACGACCTGCTCTGCCTCGAGGTTCTTCGGGAGCTCCCGGACTTCGGACCGTTCGGCCCGTGTGGTTTCCACGTGATTCACCGCCTTGAATGGTGCATCATTATCCTGCGCTCTCGGGAGCCGGACAAGTGCTCCCAGCAGAAGAACATGGCAATCCCAGTCAGCGCCGCTGATTGCGGATTCAACGGCCTTTCGCTATACTTCCGCCACATGAAATGGGACAATTTGGGAGGGTGATGTGGACGTCCTAACGATGAAGGAACTGCTCGAGACTGGTGTACACTTCGGGCATCGAACCCGAAAGTGGAATCCCAAGATGGCTCGGTACATTTTCACCGAGCGCAAGGGGATTCATATTATCGACCTCGAGCAAACTGTTGATCTCTTCAGGAAAGCCTACTACTTCGCGCGCGATCGCGTTGCCAATGGCGGCGAGATCCTGTTCGTAGGAACCAAGAAACAGGTTCAGGCAACCATCCTTGAAGAAGCTCAGCGGTGTGGAGCCCATTATGTCAATCGCCGCTGGCTTGGTGGCACGCTCACGAACTTTTCAACCGTGAAGCAGAGCATCGAGCGCATGAAGAAGCTCGAAACGATGCTCGAAGATGGCACGATCGATGCAATGCCCAACAAAGAGGCAAGCAAGACGCGCCGTCAACTGGCCAAGCTGCAGCGGAACCTGAACGGCCTGCGCCATATGGAGCAGAAGCCTCAGCTGATGTACGTGATTGATCCGGATTCCGAAGCCATCGCAGTGCACGAAGCGAATCTCGCTGGCGTGCCCGTGATCGCGATCGTTGACACGAACTGCAATCCAGATCCGATCGATTTCCTGATTCCAGGGAATGACGATGCAATCAAGGCAACCAAGCTGATTACCGCCCGTATTGCCGATGCAGTACTTGAGGGCCGTGAGGGTCGACAAGATGCGCCAGAGGAAGCTCCTTCCGCTGAAGCCGCACAGGCGGCAGCCGAATCGAAAGAAGAAGCTGCTGAGACCCCCGTTGATGAGACTGTTGCCGAAGCCCCTGTTTCGGAAGAAGCTGCTGAGGAGAAGGCTACCGAAGAACCCGTAGCCGAGGCCGAAGCAGAAGCAACCGAGCCGGAAGCCGAAGCCGCAAGCGAAGAAGCTGAACCCGCAGCCGAAGAGACCGAAGCAGAGGATTCCGAAGCAGAGGAACCCAAAGCAGAGGAACCCGAAGCAGCCGAGGAAGCTGAAGAAGCGGACAAGGCTGAAGAAGGGACAGCAGAGGAAGCCAGTCAAGAAGAGGAATCTGAAGATGACGATTAGTCTCGAAACCATCAAACAACTGCGCGAGGAAACCGGCATTGGGATGATGGACTGCAAGCGCGCGCTCACTGAAGCCAACGGCGACCTGGAGCGAGCCAAAGAGATCCTGCGCGAGCAGGGACTTGAGCTGATGGAGCAGATCGGCCGAGAGGCGTACGAAGGGCGAGTTGTTTCCTACGTGCACCACACCGGCAAGGTCGGTGTGTTGGTCGAGATGTCCTGCAACACGGACTTCGCAGCGAATGGTGACGAGTTCATCCAGCTGGCGAACGACATCGCACTGCACATTGCTTCTGAAGCTCCGCTGTTCGTGGCTGCGGAAGATGCGCCTGAGGAAGTCATTGAGGCCAAGAAGGCTGAGATGCGCGCACAGCTCGAAGAGCAGGGCAAGCCTGCTGAGATCATTGAGAAGGCCGTCGAGGGTAGCATCAACCGCTTCCTGAAAGACTCCTGCCTGCTCAAACAGCAGTTCGTGAAGAACCCTGAGGTTCTGATCGAAGACATGCTCGCTGATTTGCGAACCAAGACGGGCGAGAACATCCAAGTTGCACAGTTCACCCGGTTTGCGATCGAGACTCCGGAGGACGGAGCCTAGCATGGCTGATCAGCCCCTCCGCATCTTGTTCAAGCTGAGCGGAGAGGCGTTGAAAGCTGCAGACGGACCGTTTTCTCCGGACGCGCTGCAGCGATTGAGTGAACAGATTGCTACTGCCCCCGCCGAATGGGCGATTGTCGTCGGCGGGGGCAATCTTATTCGGGGCGCACGCAGCCCCTGGCTGGATCGCATTGAAGGGGACACCCTAGGGATGCTAGCCACAGTGATGAACGCGCTTGCGCTGTGCTCCCATCTGGAGAAGCTCGGGAAACGAGTGATCGTGCAATCTGCAGTGGATACGCAGCTCACTTCGCCCATTGCCCCCAAAGAGGCCAAGGCCGCGCTTCGAGAAGGGGCGGTTGTGTTGTTCGCAGGCGGCACCGGCAGTCCGCTTGTAACCACGGACACCGCCGCAGCCATCCGGGCTGTATCCATAGGCGCAGATCTGCTCATCAAGGGCTCCAACGTGGACGGCGTCTTTACTGGCGATCCCTCGTCAGGCGAATCCGTCAGCCTGCTGCCAAAGGTGAGTTACGATGAGTTTCTTGCCAACCGATACGGTGTCATGGATCAAGTAGCCATCGAGATCTGTAGAGAGCACAAGCTGCCTGTCGAAGTCTTTAACCTCGCGAAACCAGATGCGCTACAGGCCATCACTTCCAGGCAACAGATCGGTACACGCATCGAGTAGCTCTTCGCAAGAACGGATCACACACGCATCCACTTCAACAGCTCTCCAAAGCGTCGATGCACCCGTGCGTTCAGGGTCTTGGGAACCCCTTCCGCAACGAGCGTCTTGGCTGCATCGCGTGCTTGATACATCAGATCAAGATCCTCGATCAGATTCACTGCCCGGAGTTCGGTGAAGAATCCGTGCTGCTGCGTCCCCACGAGATCACCAGGCCCCCGAATCTTCAGGTCCGCCTCTGCAATCGAGAATCCATCCTCAAAAGATGAGAACGCGGTCATGCGCTGTACGGCCTCGTCGGTCCGAGCATCTGAGAGCGCGAAACAGATTGCATCTTGGCCTGCACGTCCGATCCTCCCGCGCAGTTGATGCAACTGCGAGAGTCCGAAGCGATCTGCATGCTCGATCACCATGAAGTCTGCATCCTGGATATCTATGCCGACTTCAATCACAGTCGTTGCGACCAACAGCCGAACCTCTCCAAGCCGAAAAGCCTCCATCGCGGCGGTCTTGTCTTGCGAGGCAAGCCGTCCATGGATAAGCCCTACTCCGGCGTCTGAAAAGCGTGGACGAAGCTCCTCTGCGACTTGTGTGGCCGCTTTGGCTGCAACCTTCTCAGATTCCTCCACCAACGGAAGCACCACGAAACCCTTCTTCCCATCAGCGAGCAGGCGCGCAACTTCCTCATATACAACGCTACGCTGTGCCTGCTCGTACCACTGCGTACGAATGGCACGCGTGCCGGTGGGCATCTCATCCAGGGTCGAAACATCAAACTCCCCGTACAGCGTGAGCGTAATCGTCCGTGGAATGGGTGTTGCACTCATCACGAGCACATCGACCTTGTCGCCCTTTTCCTCGATCTGCGATCGCTGGATTACGCCAAACCGGTGCTGCTCATCGATGATCACGAGCCCCAGATTCTTGAACTCGACGGACTCCTGGATCAGGGCGTGAGTTCCAACCAGAAGATGGATCTCTCCAGCTTCTGCTGCCTCACGCAGTGCCTCCTTGTCTGGAGTGGAACTCGTCAGGAGCTCCACCCGAATCGGAAGGCCTTCCAGCAACTGATGGAACGTCTCCGCATGCTGTGCGGCAAGAATCTCTGTAGGAGCCATGTATGCAACTTGGCAGCGACCGTCCATTGCGTACAGCGCAGCAGCAAGTGCAACCAACGTCTTTCCTGAGCCGACATCGCCTTGGAGCAATCGCATCATCCGGATGGGGCGCTTCAGATCTGCCACGATCTCGTCAATCGCGGCACGTTGCGCGCGGGTGAGTTTGAAGGGCAATCCAGCGATGAAGGAGTCCATCCATCCGTCCACAGGTGCATGGATTCTGCCGGCTTCTGCACGAGCCGTGCTCGCGAGTCCAACCTGTAGCAGGAACAGCTCCTCAAACGCCAGCGAGCGGCGCGCTGCTTCAAAGGACTCTCTTCCTTGCGGGCGATGTACCGTCTCAATAGCTGCACGTCGAGCAAGGAGTCCGTGCCGCGTGCGAACGGGCTCAGGAAGAATCTCTTGGATGGACGAAAGCGCAGAGTCGAGGTTTCGAGACAGAATCGATCGGAGGTTGCGCGCGGTAATCCCTTCGGTCGCAGGATAGACCGGAACCCACCGTCCGATTTCGAGCCCTGTTCCCTCAGGCTCCCAAACCGGAGCGCGCATCTGCAACTCACTGCGGGTCCGCTCAACCCGCCCAAAGACGTCGACCCGCATTCCCTTCTTCAGTTGCTTCGCGATCCAAGGTTGATTGAAGAACACGGCAAACAGGAATCCGGTACCATCACCAATCGCTGCCTTAACGATCGTCATGCGCCCACGGGCCCGAATGGTGTTGACAGTGAGGACTTCTCCGCGAATGCACACGTCTTCGCCAACCTGTGCAGACCCAATCTCTGAAAACGTGGTCCGGTCCTCCAGTCGAAACGGGAAGTACAGCATGAGATCCTCCACCGTCTCGATCCCTAACTTTGCGAGTACCCCTGCGCGCTTTGCAGCCACTCCGGCTGCTGAGGTGATGGGTGCATCCAACGGTAGGCCCGGTGATTCCGGCAAGGGGCTCGGTTCAGGAATGGCCGTAGCGGCAGTGGCCGGGGCCTGAAAACTGTCAAGCGCGGCGCGCAAGGATTCCAGCATCCTAACACGCTCGTCGTGAGGTGCTGAGGCATATCCCGCGACATAGTGCGCGAGTGCTTGACGCTGGCGCGCAACAAACGCCTCAAGTCCACCGGTGACGGCTTGGTCTTGGCAGTTCGTGGCCCCTTCAAGCTGCAGCACTTTGTCTAGCAGAATCTTCCAATCGCTGTTCTCTTGTGGCATCCCGACGGCTACTTTATAATGCGGCCATTCCGGACGCAAGAGGACATCA
>Ga0180435_10006391_pt1 | contig 11287 bp, 9 predicted proteins | sample SS_ome_3_FD_132467 | JGI IMG/M metagenome (GOLD analysis project Ga0180435, IMG submission 132467) | Hypersaline lake sediment archaeal communities from the Salton Sea, California, USA - SS_3_S_1 metaG | ecosystem: Environmental > Aquatic > Non-marine Saline and Alkaline > Hypersaline > Sediment...
ACACTTGCTGTAGTTATTTCACTACTGGTTTTGGGTGGTCCGACAACTATGTACTTTGCGCTCACACTTGCGGTTGGGGTGCTTGCAGGCACGTATTCATCAATTGCCCTTGCCGCACCGCTGCTTGTTACGGTCGAGCGACATCAACACAAAGAAGAATAGGAAAACCCCGCACATCGCGGGGTTTGTTGTAGTAGTCATCCTTATGATTCTGCTTCAGTTGCTGCCTGTGCTGGTATCGCTCGTCTTCCCACCTTTGAAATTGTGTATGGACAAGTGTTTCCATGTCCATCCCCATAGGGTCGGTGACAGAGCGGGCAGTGCAGTTCATCAGGTTCTGAGACTAGTTTTGTCTCTTGTTTTTTTGGGCAATGTACCTGGTACTCCATCTGTAGCTCCTATTCTTGTGTTAGAAAAAATATCCACTGGCCACCATACCATGCAGAGATGATTTGTACAGTGCCTATCGTACAATCGTGCCAACAAATGACTGCCCTTCGATGTATCGTGCAACTTGCTTAAGCTTCTTACCGTTCAGTATTGCAACCTCCATGCCGAGCTTATGTGCTTCGCGTGCCGCAACAGGGTCAAACGGAGCATTCAGCCCAGGATCCCATTTCTTGGGGAGTAGGGAACGGAAGGTCTTCCAATCAGTTTCTTTAATAGGCTGTGCGTTCTTGTACTTGTTTGGATCCTTGTCATACGCGTAGTCAATGTTTGAGAGGTTGATGACCTTCTTCGCACCTAAGGTTTTTGCAAGTAGCACCGCATCATAGTCTGTGCTGCAACCAGGACGCCACCCAGCCGCAATGATGACTGACTTGCTTGTGCGAGGTTGCTCACGCGGGTCCTTCACCACATTGGTGTATGCGAGATCTCGAAAAATTGTACGAAGCAGGTGGCCGTTGAGGCGCGTTGCATGTATACCAAGCCAATCAAGGTCAGTGCTTGTGAGCTTGGCCACCTTACTCACTGCTGCTTGGTAGTAACGCGCAGTCTTACCTCCACCGGCAATGATGACAACGCGTCGACCGGCCTTCACCTGACTCCTAACAAATGTATTAAGTTTCTTAAGAAAGGGGACATCCGGCTTGTCGGGGACGATAAGTGACCCGCCAACAGACATCACAATGGTTTCTTTCGTTTTCATAGTCCACAGTATAGCACTATTGCAAAAAAATCTAAATATGGTATAATATAAAAAGGTGAACGTTTTCAATTCGAGCGTCAATGACGCAAAGGAGGTGTATCATGGCAACCGCATGGTACAAATGGAAGTACCCCGTTCTGGCTGTACTGTTCGCTTCTGCCGCACTTGCTGTATTCCTCAGTTTCTTAGTGTTCAGTACCCCCGAGTCACGTTGTGTCGACCTTCCACAGGTTGAGCAGGGGCTGGAGGTTATTGATCAACTTCGGCTGAACGGAGTCCAGCCAAATGCATCGCTTGAGCAGTTTGAACAGGCACGCAAGATGTATCCAATGCACGCGGTCGTGCAGGGCAACTACTACGCGAAAGACAGTATGCTCTACATGTGGCAGGAACCAGATAGTGGCGAGCAGCACTTCTATCGTTTGGATCTTGATGAACTGTGTCCAGACGTAAATCCGCTGCACTATCGTGCTCAGCACATTGTACACGCCCGTGCAGGGAATGTGACTGTTCATTTTGAGGCACAGCTTCATGTCGTGTTCCTGCAGTTCCTACTAATGAGTGCCTTCCTCGTGGGGGCAGCTAAGTGCTTGGAGCTACAGCTGTATGAGCCTGAACCCGAAGCGGTATAGCGCCTTATCCACCCACAATACCCGGTCCCCAGTTGGACCGGGTATTTCCTTTATTTGAGCCGCCAACAACGCTTGACGTAGCGCAATACATAAGTATACTTATCCCCACTGCCAAAAGGAGGGCAGAATGTACTTTACAGTTGAATAGACGAGAACCTATATATTTAGGAACAAGGGAGATGTATTCTCTTTTGTTCCGTCCTTGAGTATCCGTCATGCATGGATGCTCATTAGCTCAAATTGAATTCCTATCTATTGTCAGAGTTTGATCCTAGCTCAGGGTGAACGCTGGCGGCGTGGATAAGGCATGCAAGTCAAGGGGGCTCTTCGGAGCAACCGGCAGACGAGGTAGTAACACGTAGGTACGTACCCCATAGTCAGGCATAGCCAGTCGAAAGATTGGGTAATTCCTGATGGCCCCGCAAGGGTAAAGATTTATCGCTATGGGAGCGGCCTGCGTAGTATCAGCTTGTTGGTAAGGTAATGGCTTACCAAGGCTATGACGCTTAGGGGAGGTGAGAGCCTGACCCCCACCGATGGAACTGCGACACGGTCCATACTCCTACGGGAGGCTGCAGCCGAGAATATTCCGCAATGGGCGAAAGCCTGACGGAGCGACGCCGCGTGAAGGATGAAGGCCCTCGGGTCGTAAACTTCTTTTATGAGGGAGGAAATTTTTGACGTTACCTCATGAATAAGAGGCTCCTAATTCCGTGCCAGCAGGAGCGGTCATACGGATGCCTCGAGCGTTACCCGGAATCACTGGGCGTAAAGGGTGTGTAGGCGGTTGTATTAGTCTCCTGTTAAAGGCCCGGGCTCAACCCGGGAGATGCGGGGGAAACGGTACAACTAGAGGATGAGAGAGGTGTACAGAACTCACGGTGTAGGGGTGATATCCGTTGATATCGTGGGGAATACCAAAGGCGAAGGCAGTACACTGGCTCATTCCTGACGCTGAGACACGAAAGCGTGGGTAGCGAACGGGATTAGATACCCCGGTAGTCCATGCCCTAAACGTTCCTAACTAGCTTTGGGGAGTATCGACCCTCTCCGAGGCGAAGCTAACGCGTTAAGTTAGGCGCCTGGGTAGTACGAGCGCAAGCTTAAAACTCAAAGGAATAGACGGGGACTCGCACAAGCGGTGGAGCGTGTGGCTTAATTCGTCGCTAAGCGAAGAACCTCACCAAGGCTTGAAACCTAGGGGAACACATTTGGAAACATATGTGGCCTTCGGGCTCCTAGGCAGGTGATGCATGGCCGTCGTCAGTTCGTGGTTTGAATTGTACCGTTAAGTCGGGCAACGAACGCAACCCCTGCTGTCTGTTACAAGTGTCAGACAGGACTGCCCTTTTTGGGAGGAAGGTGGGGATGACGCCAGGTCCGTATTTCCCTCTGATGCCTTGGGCGGCACGCGCGCTACAATGGGTGCTACAACGGGTTGCGACGGAGTAATCCTGAGCTAATCTTTCAAAAGCATCCTCAGTTCGGATTGTGGGCTGCAACTCGCCCACATGAAGTCGGAATCGCTAGTAATCGCAGGTCAGCCACACTGCGGTGAATACGTTCTCGAGTCTTGTACTCACCGCCCGTCAACACAAGGGAGCTGGGAGTACCCGACGTCCCGGTTTATCCGGGCCTACGGTAAGTTCAGTAACAGGGTGTAAGTCGTAACAAGGCACGGCTAGCGGAAGCTGGTCGTGGATTAATTCCAATTGGACTGTGTTTGAGCGACAGCTCAACACTGACAAGGCGATTCCTATCCCTCGATCGAGGATAGGATACAGGTATGCAATAGAGCCTTAAATCGTTGCTAGACACTGGGAAAGACCAGGATAGGAAGAGCGCCCAGCCCTAGTTTTGCTACTCAAAACTAGGGCTGGGTAGACGGAACAAAAGAGACAGTTTCTCAAATCATCTATATGCAAACCAAAGCCGCCCGCAAGGGCGGCTTTGGTGTTGACAGAGCGCTCTTGTATGATATAATTTGACACGGATGATACATCGTGTTGTTGTGGTGCGGCCAATGCCGCCAAGGAGATCGTGATGAAAACGTTCAGAACGGTGCGGATGCCGCACCACCTGCCGTATGACCGTCAGCATTTCCCGCGAACGGCCTTTGTGGTTGCCATGCTTGCACTTGCCGTGGCGCAATCTGGTGGCCTCCTTTGAGGGTGCTGCTAGCACATCACCCCGGTTTCATGCCGGGGTGTAGTTTTCTAGTTGAGGGGTAGGGCCAAATCTGGTACGATAATAGTATCTATAGCTATAGATACTATTTAAGTACAATGAGAAAGGAACTTCGAGAAAAAGCTGTAAGGATGCGTGTAGAGCAAGGCATGAGTTATTCTGCCATACGCGATGCTCTAGGAGTTCCAAAGAGCACCCTGAGCTATTGGTTGCATGAGCATCCGCTTTCCGAAGAGCGGATACTCGAACTGAGACGCGCAGGTTGGAAGAAGGGTGAAGCGTCGCGGGAGCGATACCGAAACACGATGCGTGCGAAGCGCGCAGCGAAGGATAAGGAGCGATATAAAGAGTGGATGTCGTATTTTGGAGAGTTGAGTGAGCGCGACCTCATGGTTGCAGGCCTCCTGCTTTACATAGGTGAAGGGACGAAACGCAAGGCCGCACAGCTGTCTCTTGCGAATACCGATCCACAGGCTATCAGGCTGTTTATGACTTGGATGGAATCATGTTTTGGCGTGAGTAGGGAAGAGTTTCGTATACAGTTACATTTGTACGCATCAATGGACCTTGAAGTAGAGCGAAAATTCTGGCAGAATGCGCTGAAGGTCAAGAAGCAACAGTTTTACAAAGGCACCGTACGAAATGCTACTAAGCATAGCTTCTCCTACAGTGCTTCGCACGGTCACGGCACTTGTAGTGTGTATGTCTATGGCGCAGAACGTGAACGCAATGTAAAAATGGCCATGCAAGCATTTCTTGACCTTCAAGATAAGCGCGATTAGCTGTTGTGGTCGTATGGCGCCACAGTAGCAAGCGTCTTCAAGCAACAGATGAAGGAATATTTGCGCGATTAGCTCAGGTGGTTAGAGCGCGTCACTGATAATGACGAGGTCCCAGGTTCGAGTCCTGGATCGCGCACACTCGAACGCTCCCTTTGGGGGCGTTCGTGCGTGAGCCAAGGCTCGAACGGGAAGGGGGTCGGGGAAACGGGAGTTTCCCCGTGGAGGAGAGCAGTGAGCGTAGCGAACGCTGAGAACCGAGTGGTTCTTAGAACGCAGCCTGAGCTGTGCGTAGGCGAGTAGTTTGATTCTTGGATCGCACCACAAGAGCACTTCTTGTTTTCTAACTCGCTTCGCTCGTCAGAAAACTATGTCGCGCAAACAGTTTGATATACAACACCTCGTTCGGATGTTGTATGCTTAGGATATGAACACAGACATACTTATTTAACTGGGCTTCCTCGCCCTGTCTCTGTATGGCCTTTTCGTCTGGTTGCCAAAACATGCAGCGCATGAGCAGCAGGGAGATAGTGGCGATCTATTGCAGGTTCCTCAGAGCAAAACGCAGCGGAAGCTACTAACCGTACTTCGTGGCAAGCGCGGTCTTCTCGTGGTGATTGTGCTTCTCTTGCTTGCGGCATGGTCTGTCGGTGGGTACATAGAGTTCCGACACTTTGTGGAAGAGCGTTTTGGCTACTGGTACGGTGCAGCTTTGTATGTACTGCCAATTGCTGTTTTATTGATTGCATACCTACGATTCAAGCACTGGGCTCAGCGTCGGTACAATCTCAAGTGATTCTCTATTCCGCCCCTGTTCAACTGCGGAGGATCCCGAAAAGGGACTTTGTTTCTTACTACAGCGCGTTTTCGCCCTCTGTCTAGTAGGCACCTCTTCACTGGGTGCTAAAATGTCTAGACGTTTACCTGTGGAAGTGAGGTGTGATTCCTCTACTGTGCCGCAACGGTAATGCTGATCTTTGAGAAGCTAGTCCGGTCTTCAGGTAGACAATCTTGTCCGAGCAGGCATACGCGTAAACATACTTTTGTGTCATCTGCTCGCTGAGCAGTTTTTTATGTCCAAAACAAAGATTGTTGTGATAGGTGTTGGAATAGTCGTGTTCAACGTGATTCTCGCGTTGCTGGTGTTTCTTGTGCCAGTGGGACAAGAACAGGAGTCGTCAGTAACCATTGAACCGACACTTGGTACAACCACTCAAGAAAGCACGACCCTCATACAGGAGCAAGCAGGAAGTGTACCAAAGCAGACAGTTCCATCGTTAGCACGTGAGTTGGACGGGGCTGTAGTGCAGCCTTTGCCACATGTTGTTCCTGTGTTTGCAACAGGCACTGTGCAAGAAGCTATGCTGGCATACGAAGCAACCGGTGCCGTTACCTACAGAGGTGAACAGTACATCGGACTAGGATACTTCTTGACGCACATTAACGGCGAGGCAGGGGAGCGGGGGACGTACTGGATCTTACACATTAACGGTGAGACGTCGAACTACGGAGCAAGCAACGCTCGTGTAGTGCCTGGCGATCACGTTGAATGGAAATTACAAACTAACTACTAATACATGAAACGCATCACTCTCCTGGCTTCAGCTACCGCATACGCATGTGTGGTTGCCCTGCTGGCACTGCCCGTGCTTGGCATTGATGCCCCTAAAGCGGGCGACATAATCCGCGTCGCACAAGACAACATATGCAGAAGCGCTGTGGCTGATGTTGCATGTGGTGCCGTGGTCACGTCGAACGAAGAAGAGGCCGATGAAGAACCTGATAAGGATGGTCTGCAGACACCTGATAGTGGTGCCGCTGACGACCTGCGCCGTAGTGTTGAGATTGAGGGCGAGCCGACAGAAACAGCACCAGACACACACGCGCTCATAGATGAGCTCGCGGCAGAACGTTTCAAGGATGCGGGTGTTGTAGTGCGGACTGCTGGTTCGGATGATGATGTGCGTTCAGATGAAGTGTCTTTCGTGCTCCGTACGGTTGATGATGTTGTGTATGAGATGGATTACGTGCTTCCCGAAGAAGATGATGAACTGCTTGTAGAACCAACAGCTGGCGGTGATCGTGTTGCCGTTTCTGAGCGTAGTGCACTTGCCACACTCATTGCACTCGATGCACTGAGTGATGAGTTTACTATCACTGACCTGCAGCACTATGAATCGTTCGAAAGCCTCTTCCTCAACTGTATTGAGGTACCGAGCGAGAGTGACGATCCGTTGTGCGGGAACTGGCAGTTTGTTGTAAATGGTGACTATCCAAGTGTAGGGCTCGACAAGTACGAACTCGAAGAGGGTGACTCGTTCATGCTGTTCTTTGGTTCGCCACGACGCGTTGTGCTTTCGGCGGATACTATTACCGCAGGGGATACACTGACCACGACCGTGGAGGCGTTTGATGCTGATGCAGGAGCGTATGCACCAGTCACTGGGTACACGGTCGGTGTCACCCAGCCCAATGCAGACAACCCGTTTTCGCCGACTGAGGTAGCGACTGCGGAAGTCAACACTGATGGTCAAGCAAGCTTTGCGCTTGATGTAGAGGGCGAGTATGGCGTCGGCATCCAAGAAGATTTCTATTTCCCACTTGAGTCACTGTCAGTGCTGCCTGCAGGTACTGTCGTTGAGGATGATACTGACACAACAAGCGGTACGTCGTTTGGTTCGGGTGGTTCACTTGTCGATGTCGATGCGTTCTCTGTACCTGCTGCGCAAAGCTTTATTGCAGCACAGCAGGAGCCAGACGGGTCGTTTGGTGGTGACCTATTCACCGACTGGGCAGCGATTGCGCTTGCAGCCGATGATAATGAGCCGGAGGCACTCGTAAAGGTACGCCGATACCTTCTCAATGACACACCAAGCTACTCACGCGCAACAGACTTCGAACGTCGCGCACTTGCACTCATGGTACTTGGTATCAGTCCATACGATGGCACACCGGTGGACTATATCGATAGTCTGTGGGGCTTCTATGATGGTGCTCAGCTTGGTGAGCCAAAGTATGTCAACGATGATATCTTTGCTCTCATGGTTTTTGGCAAGGCAGGGTATACCACGGATGATGCTCGTTACAATCAACTATTCATCCACGTGCGCGACTCACAGATGGCAAACGGCAGCTGGGAGGACGACGTCGACCTGACCGCAGCAGCACTGCAGGCACTCGCACTCTTTGAGGGACCGGGCACAGAGGCCGCCATGGATGCAGCAGAAGTGTACCTGCGGAGCAAACAGGATGACGATGCTAGCTGGGGCAATAGCTTTGCTACCAGCTGGGTGTTGCAGGGTATCGCTGCCCTTGGACAGCGTCCAAACGACTGGGAGACCACCGCAAATCCGCTTGAGTACATGGCAGGTATCCAGGGAGACGACGGTGGCGTGGATCCCGAGGAAGAAATACTACAGAACCGCCTTTGGGCAACGAGCTATGCCGTTCCAGCAGTGCTCGGCAAGACGTGGCCAGAAATGATGAGTCGTTTTGCAGTGCCAGTCACTGAAACTACAGGTGATGAGGGCGGTGAATCCTCTGGAGCCTCGGGTGGTGCGGTGCGGGATGATGACAGTGACATGCAGGTGCCTGCCGTTGGTGCTACAGACGAGGAAGTCACACCAGAGTCGGCCCCTTCAACAGGTGTAGAGACAGTCGTCGAGCCCGCAGCCCCTGCAGACATAACGACTCCAGCTGTTGGGGGACCCGCACTCAGAATTGAGGAGTATGAAGCTGAAGCAGGGCAGGAGCCCGGCACATCCCCCGTCGTGAACGACCAACTCGCTGCCGCTGCAGAGGCAGAAGCTGCAGGACCATTTGCCAACTTCATGCGCTTCCTTGCGCTTGCGTTTACTGTAGCGCTCGCTGGCTTTGTGCTTAGCCGCGTGTGGAAGAAGGCAGTGTAGGAAGTTCGATGCCACCGAAAGACACGAACAAACCCTGCGTTCCGTAGGGTTTGTTAGAAGGGCAGGGTGTGGGTAAGGGCGGCTGGTTCAGGAATTTTCTCCCAGTCCTTCACATCTAGTTTGATGGTACGTTCCTCGCCGAAGTCCTTGTACTTGAGCTCCTTGTGCTTGCGTGCGTAGTCATACACTTCCTTCGTAATCTTCACGTCATCGAGGCAATACTTTCGCACCAAGTCTTCTTTGCCGTCAGCCCACCACTGGACTGCCTGCAAGCCGTGCCCAGACTTGTTCACTCCAAGGGTCGCCTCGGCAACCGTGTCGAGGCGTAGTCTGCGTCCCAGCGCGGCCTTGATCTCAACAAGTAGGTCAAGGCTCTTGATGCTGGTCAAATCACCCGGATAGTATTTGTTTAAGAGTGGTATATCGAAATGGTCAGAGTTGAAGCCGATGAGCATGTCCGCTGCCTCAATGATCTTCCAGAGCTTCGGGAGCTCCTCAACCGAGTATGTCTCGTAGCTGTCAGTAACGCTGTCGTACGCTCCGACGACTGAAATATCGAGTGTTGTGATATCCTTGCCGGGCATCACCCCAGTCGTGGTTTCAATGTCAAAAACCACCTTGCGAACTTTCTTTGGCATGTTGATTATTCGAGTGTTTCAAAAACTACCTCGGCAACCTGTGCTTCAGGCACAGCGTACTCCTTTTTGCTTGCAAGGTGCTTTAGTTTGTAGACCCCAGTCTTTTCTTCGTCCTCACCCACAATTATGCAGAACGGTATCCTCTTTTTCGTTGCGGTCTTTATCTGGTCACCGACCTTTTTGCCCGAAAGGTCCACTGCAACGGTGAGGTCGTGGCGGCGCAGGCGCTGTGCAAGTTGTGCCGCAAAGCTAAACATCTCGGGACTAGTCACGCCGACGTAGAGGTCCACTGACGATGTGAAGTCAGGCAGCAGATTGTGTGTATCAAGAAAGTCATGCAAGGTGACGTCGCCCATGCCAAAGCCAACCGCAGGAACTGGGTCAACACCGAACAGCTCCAGTAGATTGTCATAGCGTCCACCGCCGAACAGGGAACGGTTGTTCTCGGGAGCAGTATCAAAAACTTCGAAGATGGTACCTGTGTAGTAGTCGAAGCCACGCATCAGGTGTGGGTCATGCACGATGTTTGTGATACCGCGACGATCAAGAGTCTCAAGCACATCGAGAAGCTCTCGTCCTGCAGCAGTTTCTGCTATGAGTTTGCGTATGGTGCTTGGCGTGTAGTGTGTGAGTACAATGTCTGACAGCTCATCACCCAGGAGTTCACGCATTGCAACAGCGTAGTCAGTTGGTTTCAGTTTGTCCTTGCGGTCCATCAACCGAATCAGCTTAGTTTGTTTACCTTTGGGGAGCGATGATCCGTGCTCTTTAGCCAATAGATCTAGTGTCTCGGGGATCACCGCACGGTGGTTAACGCGTATTTCAAACTCACTTTCTGTTGCCCCAAAGGCACGCATAAGTTCGTACGATAGCAAGATCATTTCAACATCTGCTTCAATGCTCTTTACTCCAAATAGATCGCAGTTGAGTTGGAAGTGTTCACGTAGACGCCCACGCTGTGGTCGTTCGTAGCGAAAGTTGTTGGCAATCGTGTACCAACGCAGCGGAAACGCGAGCTCACGGCGTTTCTTGGCAACGAGTCGTGCAACCGAAGGCGTCACCTCTGGCCGTAGTGTGACTCGTCGGTCCCCTCGGTCTACAAACGAGTAGGTTTGTTCGTTGAGTATCTCCTCGCTTGTCTTGCGTTCATACAGCTCGCTTGGCTCAAGTACCGACGTAATGTACTCCTCGTACCCAAAATGCTCGACCACATCCTTCATGGTATCGAATAGGTAGTTCTGTATGAACATGTCTTCTGGATAGAAGTCACGTACGCCCTTGTATGGATCGGTTGAGGCCTTTTGTTTTGTGGTGCGTTTTGGGCTTTCCTTTTTTGGCATAGGTGCGGTAGAGTGTACCTGAAATGAAGGATGTCCTCAATCTATACAAAACACGTGGAGAAACCCCGCTGCAGTGCATAGAACGCTTCAGGAAGGCAAACAAAGAGTACAAGAATGTGCCGCTGTCGTATGCTGGGCGGCTTGATCCTATGGCAGAAGGTGTGTTGTTGGTACTTGCAGGTGACGCCAACAAGAGGCGTGCCGAGTACCTCGGTCTAGAAAAAGAGTACACATTTGATGTCCTGTTTGGTTTTTCGACTGATACGTACGACATTCTTGGGGTGCTGAGCGACGCAGTGACACGGGCGAGTCATAAGTACATCAAGGCACCACTTTTGATGGAGTACATAGCGCAACTGCCAGGCAAGCAGACACAGAAGTATCCACCATTTTCCAGTAAACCGCTCGAGGGTGTGCCACTGTTCGTGAAAGCTCGAAAGGGTGAAATCAGCGAATTCGAGTTACCAGAGCATCAGATTGAAATCTTTGCAGCATCTCTTGTTGGTATGAAGCGCGTGAAGGACGAAGATCTCATGCAAGAAATCGAAGAATCAATCTCCAAAGTGAAGGGAGATTTTCGGCAGGAAAAGATACTCGATCTTTGGAAAGATAACCTGCGCGTCTTGTATGGTCTGTCGTTTGATATCGCAACT
>Ga0180435_10006392_pt1 | contig 11286 bp, 7 predicted proteins | sample SS_ome_3_FD_132467 | JGI IMG/M metagenome (GOLD analysis project Ga0180435, IMG submission 132467) | Hypersaline lake sediment archaeal communities from the Salton Sea, California, USA - SS_3_S_1 metaG | ecosystem: Environmental > Aquatic > Non-marine Saline and Alkaline > Hypersaline > Sediment...
GCAACCACTCTGGGTTCACTGTAGACGACATCATCGTCTTGCTCCAGGCACAGATGGCGATTCTTCAGGATGTCGTCTCCGCCTACCAAGCCATCGAGCCTCTTGGAAACGAGCTGATCACCAGCCCGTTCTACCATCCCATCATGCCATTGCTTGTGCAGAATGGTTGGTCAGGGGATGTGCTTGGACAGCTGTATGCTGGTCAGGCGCAGCATGAGCGCCTGCTTGGCAGCAAGGCTGCAGGCGTATGGCCGCCGGAGCAGGCAGTGTCTGAGGAGTCCGTCAGTCTACTTGGACAGGCTGGATTCGAGTGGACAACGACCGATGAAGGGATTCTTGCGCAAGCCTTGAATCGCACCCCCTCGCTGGAGGATTTGACCACAGCCTACTCTTGGGATGGAGTCACCGTCTTCTTCCGCGAGACCGAGCTTTCCAACAAGATCAGCTTCGCTTACGGCAACAAGCTGACATCTGCAGCAGTTAACGACTTCATGGGCGAAATGGAGACGGTCTGGAACGGATTGGAAGATCCGACAGACCACGTTCTGACCTTGGCCATGGACGGCGAGAACTGGATGTTCTTGGCCGGCTATCCGAACAACGGAAGGAACTTCCTCCGTGCGCTGTACGAGGCGCTCACTGAGGCAACTTGGATTGAGACCATCACGCCGGGCTCGATTGTCTCTGATGGGATCCCGACGGTACCCTTGTCAACAGTTCCCGTCGGCTCCTGGGCCGGTGACTTGTCGACATGGAGCGGAGAGTCTGATGAGGATGAAGGCTGGGCAAGACTCGCAGCCGCAAGAGAAGTCGTGACAACCGCTGGCGATCCAGTAGATGCGCTAGAGGCCATCTACGCAGCGCAGGGTTCGGATTGGTTCTGGTGGTATGGCACCGATCAAGACTCGAACACAGACGACCTGTACGATTGGCTCTTCAAGGCCCATCTCACAGGTGCCTATGTCTATGTCGAAGAAGAGCCGCCGTCCGTGCTGAGTCTGCGGCTCATCCCGCCGACCATCGAGAATCTTGGCGAAGCGGCACCTGCCGTTGATGGCGTGCTATCAGATGACGAAGGCTGGGAGGATGCAGTCGTCCTCTCGGGGACAGGCGAGATTCTGCAAGTCAGGCTCGCATATCAGGAAACCAATCTGTACGTGCTTGTCGAGACGGAGACTGATCCTGTGGAATGGATTGGGCAAGAGGACATTTACCTCACGCTCTACACCTCAGGGCGACCTGGCACCGTCGCGAACGTTGCGACGCGCCATTCCGGCGAGCAGCTCGGTTTCGAACTCGCAAGCGCCATGCAGATTCGCTTCGAGAAGCTCAACGAAGATGGATCCGGCCTTGTATCGAAGTATGCTGCAACCAGCAGCGGCGGATGGCGCTATGCGTCCTCCATCGCAACCACAGCCACCCGTGCGGTTCGGATTGCAGACGTTATTGAATTCTCAGTTCCATTCGCAGAGGCAGGGTTTGAGCCAGGCAAGACAACGACACTCGCCCTCACATTGGAGCGCGCTGGTGGATTGATAGAATCCTTCCCCGAGATTCCAGTTCTGGCAGGAATCCCAACCCTGATACAGGGTGTGGAGCTCGCAACCTACGAGGATCCAGCTGGCGACGACTACGGCGTGGGCACCTACACCTATCCCTTAAGCGACCAGATTCCGGAGGACTCGTTTGACCTGCTCTACTACCGGGTCTTCGATGCCGACGATCGCTGGCAGCTCGCGTTCGACTTCGCATTACTCACCAATGAGTGGGGTGGCCCGCAAGGATTCAGCCATCCATTGCTCTATCTGTATTTCGATGTGGCGGATGGTGGCTTGACTACAAGCTACGAAGAGGGAGAGGCAGCGAATGTAGCCTTTGACCCTCAACATCCATGGGACTACTTCATTCGAGTCGCTGGCTGGCCTGCCTACGGGCGACATCTTTGGACTGCAGCTGGCGAGGGGCCCATCTTGGTGGAAGTTGCGTCCGACCCAAAACGCGGGCGCATCATCGTAACTATCCCGAAGTCCGTAATGCCCGAAATCGAGGGCGCACACTATGTACTTGTCGGATCGCAAGACGGGTACGGAGCGAACTATCTCCGGTCGATTGGCAGGGTTGCTGCAGAGTGGGCCGGGGGCGGAAGTCCCGATCCATTCTGGGCACCGCAGATCTACGAGTACCTTGCTCCGTCAGATGCCTCGCAGGAGGAGATCCTCTCCACTTACGACGCTGACCAAGAGCAGTACGCAACGCTCCTACCCATAGTCATTGAATTCGATAATCCCTAGGAGGTGATGTGCCGAAAGAGAGCTCACTCGACACGCAGGGAAGCATCTGAGATGCAGTGAGGGTTCGACCTCAAGGAGGATTTGATATGAAGAGAATTGCACTTGCAGTACTTAGCCTGATGCTAATTGCCGGCCTAGCGGTAATGGCCAGCGAAGCAGGCAAGCTATTGATCTGGGCGGACGACACGCGTACGCCGATCATGTTGGAAGTCGCACAGGACTTTGTCACCACGTACGGTGTGGAAGTAGAAATCCAGGAAGTCGGCCTCGGAGACATGCGCGGGCAGCTGGCGACAGCGGGTCCAGCAGGTGAGGGTCCGGACATTCTGATCGGTGCCCATGACTGGCTTGGCGAACTGATCCTCAATGGCCTCGTTGAGCCCATCGTCCTCGAACCGGCAACGATTGAGGAATTCAACACGGTCGCAATCGACGCTTGGTCCTGGGGCAACCAACTGTACGGTGTCCCCTACGCCACCGAGAACGTTGCGCTAATCCGCAACAAGGCGCTCATTCCAGACGTCCCTGAGACGTTTGCAGAGCTTCTTGATATCGCTGAAGGGTTGACGGACCTTGAGGCCGGAGAGTACGGCTTCCTGATTCAGCAGCCGGACCCGTTCCACACGTTCGCACTGCACACCGCAGGTGGCGGATACATCTTCGGAACCGATGAGAATGGCGTGCTCGACCCATGCGACCTCGGATTGGACAACGAAGGCGCGATCGCTGGCGCCATCCTTCTCGACGAGATGGTGAAGCGCGGGATCGAAATCGCAGGCGCTGGTTACAGTGAAGTCACCGGTGCATTTAACGCCGGAAACCTCGGCGCGATGATCGGTGGACCGTGGACTTTGTCCGATATCAAGGCAGCCGGAATCGACTACGGCGTCTCAGCAATCCCGCCGATTGATGGCAATGCACCCGGCGTGTTTGTCGCCGTCCCGGGATTCATGATCAGCTCGTTCAGTGAGAACAAGGTTCTGGCGAACCTGTTCATCAAGGACTTCCTGATCAGTACCGAAGTCATGCTCGGCCTGTTCATCATGGGCGACCGTCCGCCGGCATACCTGCCTGCACTCGACTTCCTGAAAGGAAACGAGGACATTCAGGGCTTCGCTGCTGCTGCTGCAACAGCTGTCCCGATGCCCAAGATTGCAGAGATGGGTTCGGTTTGGGGTGCTTGGTCCGATGCACTGGCACTCATCGTGAACCAGGAGCAAGACCCAACAACGGCTATGCAGGATGCTGCGGCTGAGATCCGCGCCCTGCTGGGCTGCGAATAGTTGAGCTGGGGCCGCCCTAGGGCGGCCCCACTTTCATTCAATGATCTGGAGACTCTTAGCGAAATACTGGGCCAAGGTCATCATCCTTGGAACACTGGTGGCGGTGTCCATCTACGTCTCCATTTACTTGCTGGGTAAGGGGATGTATATCCCGGCAGCGATGCCTCTGATCGGTTCCGGCTTGATCAGCTACATCTTCTTGTCCAGCAAACGCTATCCACTCCGATGGCTCGTACCTGGACTCATCTTTCTCGCAGTGATGGTGGCCTACCCGATTGGATATACGTTTGTCTCATCCTTCACCAATGTCGGAACTGGACACATGTTGTCTCGAACACAGGCGGTGGATCAGCTCCTAGGCCGCACGTACGCGCCAGCCGATGCACAAACGTACTCATATGCAGCATTTGCCAATGAGGCCGGAGAGCTCGCCCTTGTCCTGACAGCAGAAGGCGAGAGCCTCTTGTACGTCGCTGGTGAAGCGTCATCTATCCAGCTAAGCGATTCCCGATTCCTGGATCAGGATGGTGACGGGAGTGCAGAAGCATTTGGAGAGTATCGTCGCCTGTCGATCGCTCAGATCGTACCTCGTCTCTCAGAGTTGGAGACCTACGCCATCGATTTCGAGGGTGCGGAGATTGGGCTTCGCGATCTAAACACGTGGGTCACACGCGCACCACTCTATGAGTACGACGAAACCACAAGTACGATGACGGACCTAACCACCGGCGTGCTCTACAAAGCAGTTGATGGCATTTTCACGGCAGAGGATGGCTCAGAAATCTATCCGGGATACAGAGTAGGTGTAGGATTGCGCAACTACGCGCGCCTGCTCACGAATCCGCAGATTGCAGGGCCTTTTGCAAAGGTGTTCATCTGGACGTTCGTGTTCGCTTTGCTCACAACGATCCTTAACTTCTCGCTCGGATTGGGGACCGCAGTACTGCTGAACGATCCATTCCTTAGATTCAGAACCCTATATCGGGTGCTGATGGTCATTCCGTATGCATTGCCTGGATTCATCACAATCCTGGTGTGGCGGGGCATGCTCAACGAAAGCTTCGGAATCATCAACGTCATTTTGACGTCGGTGTTCGGCGCAGGCGCACGCGTCAAATGGTTGACGGATCCCATGTGGGCCAAGACATCCATCCTGCTCGTCAACCTCTGGCTTGGGTATCCATACATGATGCTGATTTCGCTGGGTTCCCTGCAGTCCATACCAGGATCCCTCTATGAGGCGGCAAAAGTCGATGGCGCGAGGTGGTGGCAGCAGTTCTGGCGCATCACGTTACCACTGCTCTTGATGCCGCTAGGACCGCTATTGGTGGGGACGTTCGCGTTCAATTTCAACAACTTCACGCTGATCTACCTGCTCACGGAAGGCGGTCCGCCCATTGCTGGCTCGGTGACACCTGCGGGAGCAACAGACATTCTGATCTCCTATACGTACAACCTCGCGTTCCAGGGTGACCGAGGCAATCAATTGGGGTTGGCTGCCGCGGTCTCGGTCCTGATCTTCCTGATCATCGGGACTATCAGTGCAATCAACTTCCGCATGACGGGCGCATTGGAGGAGTTGAGCAAGAATGTATAGCAGACACTCAGTTCTTGGCTCTGTCTGGCGACATGGCATCGTGCTCCTGTTGTGCGCGTTCTCAGTGTTCCCTGTGTTGTGGATCGCATCAGCCTCGTTCAACGCGACCAACAACATGCAAACCCAGCAGTTGATCCCCCCGCAGCCTTCTCTGGTGCACTACAGGGAGTTGCTCAACAGCGAGCGCTATGACTTCTTCGGCTGGCTCTGGAACTCGCTCAAAATCACGCTCATCACTGCATCACTCACTGTCGTGCTTGCTGGCCTAGGGGCTTACTCGTTCTCCCGCTTTCGCTTCAAAGGGAGACGTGTCGGCCTGCTGGGTCTTCTGTTGATTCAGATGTTCCCGCAGATGTTGGCGATGGTTGCCATCTTCCTGCTCATCCTCTCGTTGGGCGACGTGTTCCCGTGGGCAGGCCTAAACACCCACACGGGATTGATTCTGGTCTATCTTGGCGGCGCGATGGGGTTCAATACGTGGCTCATGAAGGGGTACTTCGACACGATACCGCGCTCTCTTGAGGAATCGGCCAAGGTCGATGGGGCATCGCCGTTCCAAGCCTTCTACAAGATCGTGCTACCTCTCGCACGTCCAATTCTGGCAACCATCTTCATCCTGTCGTTCATCTCGACCTACTCTGAACTGATCATCGCGTCAATCCTGCTTCGCTCGAATGACATGTTCACACTGCCCGTAGGAATGAACCTGCTCATCTCGGATCAGTATGGACGTCGCTGGGGCATGTTCGCTGCTGGCGCATTGGTCTCGATGATTCCCTTCCTAGTCGCCTTCATCCTAGCCCAGCGATCTCTGGTCTCAGGGCTTACCAGGGGGTCAGTCAAGGAATGAGATCGATTTCGATTCTTTGGGGGAGGCGGAGTTGCCTCCCCCTCTTCTTCGCTCTGATTGCCATTGTCGCTTCCACCACTGCTGCGGGTGCATCAGATTGGTGGAGCGATACCGTGTTCTACGAGGTGTTTGTTCGAAGCTTCTATGACTCAAACGGAGACGGAATCGGGGATCTTCAGGGCCTCATCCAGAAGCTCGACTACCTGAACGACGGGGATCCGGCAACAACTGACGATCTGGGCATCACAGGCATTTGGTTGATGCCGATCTGCGAGTCTCCGAGCTACCACGGCTACGACGTTACGGACTACTACGCGATCGAGCGCGACTATGGAACCATGGAGGACTTCCAGCAGTTGCTCGATGCTGCCCATGAACGCGGAATTCGCGTCATTGTCGATCTGGTACTGAACCATACCTCTTCAAACCACCCTTGGTTCAAGGCTTCTAGAGGACCCGAAAGTGAGACGAGAGACTGGTATATCTGGTCTGATGGTTTTCCGGGCTACACAGGACCTTGGGGGCAGCGCGTGTGGCACTTTGGAGGCGCTGGATTCTACTACGGCCTCTTCTGGAATGGCATGCCCGATCTGAACTACCGCAATCCAGCAGTCTCCATTCAGATGTTTGATGTCGTCCGGTACTGGCTTGATGAAGTCGGCGTGGACGGATTCCGACTCGATGCCATCCGGCATCTCATCGAGGACGGAGAGCAGCAAGAGAATACCGCAGCCACGCACTTCTGGCTCAAAGGACTGAACGCGGTCGCAAAGGGATGGAACCCAAGTGGTCTGTTGCTCGGAGAGGTCTGGGACAGCTCGGAGGCGATACTCCCCTATTTGAATCAGGAGTTGGATCTGTGCTTTGAATTCTCGCTTGCGGACGCCATCCTCTCAGGGGTCCGCAGCAGCCGCAAGTCCGGCATCGAGGACACCCTGAGATCGATTCAGTCTCTTTACCCCGCAGGTCGGTATGCGACCTTTCTCTCCAATCACGATCAAGAGCGCGTAATGACCACGCTACGCGGCAATGAGCTCAAAGCGCGACTTGCAGGCTCCATCCTGCTCACCCTTCCTGGTGCGCCGTTCATCTACTACGGAGAGGAAATTGGCATGACTGGAACCAAGCCGGATGAGCGGATTCGCACACCGATGCAGTGGAACGAGCAGGAAGCTGCTGGCTTCACGACTGGGAGGCCCTGGGAAGCTCTGGCCAACGACCGTCTCGGACGCTCCGTACTCTTACAGACAGATGATCCTGGCTCGCTGCTCTCCCGCTATCGAGATGTGATTGCTATCCGCAATGCACATGCTGCGCTTCGGACTGGGGAGCTGGTGCTGGTCGATGCGGGCCATCCTGCGCTGCTCAGCTACCTACGTCGAAGCGAGGACGAGATCCTCTGGGTCATTCACAATCTGTCTGCGTTCAAGGCACGTCCATCGAGACTCGTTCCGGAGCAAATGCTCGGTGGACTTGACGCGTTCGTGGCTACAGATCTGCTAGATGAAGCGCACACGATGTCTGTCTCGGTCTCGCTGGAGGGCGATCTCAGGGATGCTCTCCCGTCGGTAGATCCTTATCAGACTCGAATCCTCAAGCTAGAGTAGAGCGAAATGGAGACCAATCGCATGAAACGTGCCGTTCCAAGTTGGGTTGCTGACGCAGTGTTCTACCAGATCTTTCCGGATCGCTTCCGCAAAGGCGGCAAGGGCTGGTCTACTGATCCATTGGCCCCGGCAGATCGAGTTCCGTGCGGTGGGGATTTGGCGGGTGTGCATGAGGCACTTCCCTATCTTGTGGATCTGGGGATCAATGCCATCTACTTCACTCCGATCTTCCACGCAGACTCCTACCACAAGTACGACACCCTCGACTACTACGCGATCGACCCTGCCTTCGGCACGAACGACGAGTTTCGCGAGCTCGTAGCGGCGTTCCACGAGGCAGGCATCCGAGTCGTACTAGATGGCGTATTCAACCACTGCAGTGACAAGCACCCCTACTTCCTGGATGTCTTAGACAAGGGGCAGGATTCGCAGTACTGGGATTGGTTCACGATTCGCGGAGATGCGGTGACTCTCGACCCCGTGCCCAACTACGCGCGATGGGCTGGTGTACGCGCCATGCCAGAGTGGAATCACGAGCATCCAGCGGTCACCGAGTACCTGCTTGATGTCGTGCGTCACTGGATCGAGGAGTACGACATTGACGGCTGGAGACTCGATACCACAGAGTATCTTCCACCAGATTTCGTCCGTGCCATCTACCAGACCGCGCACGGATGTTCTCCCGACATCTATGTGCTCGGCGAGGTGATGGGGCTCGGCACACCATGGTTTAGGCACCAAGCCGTTGATGGGGTCATGCACTACAAGTTCTGGGAGGGCCTGACAACATTCCTTGCCAAGGAACACTGGGATGCTGAAACCTTCTGGCAAAGCATGTACGCACACTGGTACAGCTATCCCGAAGACGCCAACTTCGGCTCCTACACCCTACTCAGCAGCCACGACCGGCCGCGCTTTCTCACAGAGTGCAAGAACGAGATGGACCGACTGCGCCTCGGATTGGCGTTCCAGTTCGGATTCCCTGGACCACCCGCCATCTACTACGGAGACGAAATAGGACTCCAGGGCGGCGAGGATCCTGACAATCGTCGCTGCTTTCCATGGGATGAGAAGCACTGGAACCACGAACTACTGAAGGAGGTTCGCCAGCTCGTACGCCTGCGCATTCAAGAGAATGCGCTTCGGCGCGGAACGGTGAGGAAGTTTCACACCGAGGGGCGATTCCTGATCATTGAGCGAGCCGATGAATCAGTCAGCTTCCTTGTCGCCATCAATGCAGAGCGTGAGATGGCTAGGCGGTTCGCACTTCCTGCCGGCTCCTGGGAGAATGCGCTGACGCTGGAAGCAAAGCGCGGAGATCAAGAGATCCCCGCGCTGTCGTACGCGATCTATCGCAAACGGATCGAGTCAGCTTCCTCCTAGTCAGCCAAGCAGCCGATCGTAGAGTTCGACGTACTTCTTGGCAGAGGAAGTCCAGGAAAGGTCTTCCCGCATGCCGCGGATCATCATGCGTTTCCAGGCCTCTGGTTGCTCGTTGTAGACCTTGACTGCGCGTTCGATCATCGCCATGAATGCGTCCGCGGTCTTCTCCTCGAACAGGAACCCGTTTCCGGTGTCTGCCTCGATATCCAGCTCAAACACTGTGTCCTTCAAGCCACCGGTAGCACGCACGAGCGGAATCGTCCCATAGCGAAGCGAATACTGCTGATTCAGCCCACACGGCTCGTAGTGCGAGGGCATGAGGAACCCGTCTGTAGACCCTTCGATGCGATGCGCCCACTGCTCAGAGAACGTGATCAGCGAAGCAACACGGCCCGGGTAGCGCTCCTGGGCTGACTTGAAGAACTTCTCATACTCGGCAGCTCCGGTTCCCAGAAGCACAAACTGAATGCCTGTATCCATCATGCGATCGAAGGCATCCATGAGAATGTCAAATCCCTTCTGTTCCGCAAGTCTGCTAATCGCGGAGAACAGGGGGACGGATGCATCCACATCCAGCCCCAGTTCCTGCTGAAGCTGCATCTTGTCTTCGACCTTGCCAGCCAGATTGTCAGCAGAGAAGGCCTCCCATAGATGCTGATCCTTCGTCGGATTCCAGGCGTCGACATCGACCCCATTGATCACCCCGAACAGGGCGTCTTCGCGTGAGCGTAGCTCCTGCTCAAGCCCAGCACCTTCGGCGAGGATTTCTCTTGCATAGGTTGGGGAGACTGCGTTGATGAGGTCAACGCCAAGAATCCCACCCTTGAGCAGGTTGATCTGGTTGCCAAGATGGTAGGGTTCGAGGGATTCCTGACTCAAGCCTGTCACAGACGCCTTGGACCAGGGAGACACCCCTTGATAGCCAAGATTGTGAATGGTCAGCAATGTCTTGACGTTTGCGAGCTGCGGCACCACACCGTCTCGCAGATAGGCCGGGATCAGTGAAGCATGCCAGTCATTGGCATGAATCACATCCGGCGTCCATTCGATCGCGCGACAGAGTTCAAGGGAAGCGCGGGAGAAGAAAGAGAAACGCTCCAGCGCATCCTCGTACTCGGATCCTTCGCCGTAGAGCTCCGGGCGATCGAAGTATGAATCGTGTCCCAGGAAGTAGATCGGCACCTCGCTGTCAGGCAGGACTCCTCGGAAGGCAATGCATTCCTTGGATTCACCTGCAATAGGAACCGAGAACCGAGCGACTTCTTCCATGTCAGCTTTTCCCTGTACAGCTCGATACTTCGGCATGACAACCGCTACGTCCACACCAAGCTCGTGGAGTGCCTTGGGCAGGGCAAGAGCAACGTCTGCCAACCCACCCGTCTTGGCGAGCGAAGCGACTTCAGATGAAACAAACAATACGCGCATCAATGATGCACCTCCGAGCCTAGTATGGGATGCCATCTGGAGTGCATCAATGGGTGGATGGGGGACGTCTGTCACGGAGAACGGGGGGACTTATTTCGCGCCGTGAAGTTTTCTAAGAAGTGCTTCAGCTCTGGTTTTCCGCTACAATCGCCTCAAGAAATGGAGCTGAGGGAGTACTATGCCTGAACTACGACGAGGTGCAACCAACCATCGATGGGTCATCGTGGCCCCGGAGCGCGCAAGACGCCCATCCGATTTCGAGCAAAAAGGCAAGGGAAGCGCCGAGCAAGCGCCTGACAACTGCCCGTTCTGCGCAGGGAATGAGGACCAGACACCGCCAGAGGTCTTTCGTGTACCGAACGATGATCTCTGGCACGTCCGCGTAATCCCAAACAAGTTCCCTGCACTCGAGAGCTATGAAGAGCTCGGACGTGAACCAGTGGATGGCGTCTACGACCGCATGCATGGTGTTGGAGCGCATGAGGTAGTTATCGAATCTCCAGACCACAACAAGACGATCCCGGATCTTCCTGAGGAACAGGTTGTCCGCCTCGTGGAAGCCTACATTCAACGTTTAAAGACGCTCATGGAGAATCCATGGTTGCGCTACGTACTTCTGTTCAAGAACCACGGGAAGGAGGCTGGCGCATCCCTTCACCACCCGCATTCCCAGATCATCGCGACTCCGATTGTCCCGCAGGAAGTGCGGAACAGCTTGAACATCGCCAAGGCGTACTACGATCGCAAAGAACGTTGCCTGTTCTGCGACATCATGCTGACCGAACTGAAGAGCGGAGAACGGATCGTCGATGATCAGGACGGCTTCGTGACGTGGGCACCCTATGATGCA
>Ga0180435_10006395_pt1 | contig 11284 bp, 13 predicted proteins | sample SS_ome_3_FD_132467 | JGI IMG/M metagenome (GOLD analysis project Ga0180435, IMG submission 132467) | Hypersaline lake sediment archaeal communities from the Salton Sea, California, USA - SS_3_S_1 metaG | ecosystem: Environmental > Aquatic > Non-marine Saline and Alkaline > Hypersaline >...
CCTGGATCAGGTTGATGCGGCCGATCGCCGGGTCCCACACGACCACGTGCCCCAGGACGGCCTCGGGCCTGTCGGCGTAGAAGCGCGCGATCGCCTCGTGCTCGTCCGTCAGGCCGCGGCGCAGCACGTCCAGGTGTGAGGGCCGCGCCGGCGTCCGCCGCGGCGGCCACAGGAAGCCCACCCACAGCGGCATGTTCGGCCGCTCGTACACGTCCTCGATGTCGGTCGCGTACGGGCGCTCGGCCCGCAGCCGCGCCCACGGCGCCAGCAGCGGCCAGGCGACCGCGAACAGCCGCCGGAACGAGCGGTTGAGGACGCGCGTGTGATCGAGGTGCTCGCCGGCCGACCACTTCTTGGGGTTCGGGCGCGCCCACAGCTCCGCGCCCGACACGTCCGCGATGGCGGCGAAGAGCGCCTCCCGCTGGTCGTGCATGCGCGCCAGGTGGTCGGCGACCCCCGGCGCGGGTTCAGCGTCCGTCGCGCGCATCCGCGGCCCGATCGGGGTTCTGGGGCGAGACGTCGATGCCCGCGAGGCGCACGCCTGCGTTCACCGGACCGGCAGGACCACGCGGGTCTGCAGTTGGTCCGGCTGCACCTCCTGCGGGTCGTTCAGGTAGAACTCGTACGCCGGCCCGGCGTGCTGCAGCCCGTGCTCGGCGATCCACGCCTCGAGCGCCTCGTGCGCGGCGCCCACCTGGTCGTAGGGGCCGACGTGGAGGCACTGCACGGTCTTGCCCGCAGGAATCTCGCCGGCGCGGACGTCCCCCTCGCCCTCCAGCGGCCGCGCGAAGGTGAAGCCGATCTCGAGGTCCAGGTCCTGCATCTCCATGTTGTGGTACGCGACGAACGGCGCGTCGGACGGTATCGCGCCGGCCTTCCCGGCGGACGCCATGACCTGGCCCCACGCGGGTCCCAACACCTGCGGCAGCCGCCCGACGGCCGCCCGCGTGCGCACGACCAGCGTGGGCCGCGCCTGCTGTTCGACGAGTTCGCATCGGTACCCCATGGAACACGCTCCTCTCGCGACACGCGGGCGCCGCCCACGCAGCACCGGGCATCGCCACGGTCGCAGCGGAAACCACTGTGCCCCCCATGCTAGGCGATGGCGTCCAGGGGTTCGCGCAGCAGCTCGACGAGATCGTTCCGGTAGCTGCCCGCGTCGCCGCATGGCGAGCGCAGGCCTCGCGTTCGACCGGTCCAAACGCCCCTGCGTCGCCGCGGCGGGCCACCTCTATCCTGAGTAGACCACTCGGGATTAGCGGGTGCGGCACCTCACGAACGGTTCGGCCGGGCGCGACACTGCCGGCCGCCCGCCGGCGCCGAACACCACGGCGACCCGACACCCACGCGGAGAGGAACGGTCCGACCTTGGTACTCGCCATCGATCGCGCACGCGTCACACCCTTCAGGAGGCCCGCCGAGGCGGTCGTCGTGAGCCACACCTACCCGCTGGCCCTCGCCCGGCAAGGCGAACGCGTCCGCGTCGCCCGCTACCTGGGCGGCCGCGGGATGGCCCGTCGCCTGAGCGAGATGGGATTGGTCGTCGGCAGCGAGGTGCGCGTCGCCCACCGTCACGGCGGGCAACTGGTGATCGTCCGGGGCGACACCCGTCTGGCGCTCGGTGCCGGCATCGCGCACAAGGTCCTCGTGACGCCCATCGGCGCCGGGGACGGCGAGCGGACGGAAGCATGAGGCTTCGCGACGTGGCCGTCGGCGAGACCGGGCGCGTGACCGGGATCGGCGCCGAGAACAAGGCCTACCGGCGCCGCCTCCTGTCGATGGGGCTCACGCCGGGCACCGAGTTCACGGTCGCCCGCACCGCCCCCCTGGGAGATCCCGTGGAGCTGCGCGTGCGCGGCTTCCACCTGACCCTCCGCAAGGACGAAGCCGACATCGTGCGGGTGGAGAGGGGCGTGTGATGGCCGAGAGGCTCGTCGTCGGCGTCGTCGGCAACCCGAACTGCGGCAAGACCACCCTGTTCAACGCCCTCACCGGCGCGAAGCAGCGCGTGGGCAACTGGCCGGGCGTCACCGTCGAACGCAAGATCGGCCGCTTCGCCGTGGAGGGGACCGAGTTCGAGCTCGTCGATCTCCCCGGGACCTACTCGCTCGAGGTGGCCGACGAGGAGGTCTCGCTGGACGAGCGCATCGCCCGCGACTACGTCGCCTCGGGGGAGGCCGACCTCTTCATCAACATCGTCGACGCCTCCAACCTCGAGCGCAACCTCTACCTGACCAGCCAGCTGCTGGAGATGCGCGTCCCCGTGGTCGTCGCGCTGAACATGATGGACGTGGCCGAGGAGGTTGGTCTCGCGATCGACCTCGCGGCCCTGCGGGACGCGCTCGGCTGCCCGGTGGTGCCGGTGGTCGCCGGGGCCGGCAAGGGGATCGCGGAACTCGAGTCCGTGGTGCGCGCGAGCGCCTCGAGGACGAACTGAGCGAGGACATCGACATCGTTCTGGCGGACGCCCGCTACGGCTTCGCCAACGGCGTCGTCGGCCGCGCCGTGAGGCGCCGGGGAACCGTGTCGAGCAGTCTCTCCGACAGGATCGACGGCGTCGTGCTCAACCGCTGGCTGGGTATCCCGATCTTCCTGCTCGCGATGTACCTCATGTTCATGTTCACCGTCGGCGTCGGCGGCGTCCAGGTGGTGGCGACCTTCGTGCCCGTCATCGCCTTCCTCTTCCTGTTCCTCTCGTTCCTCGAGGACTCGGGCTACATGGCGCGGGCGGCCTTCGTGATGGACCGCTTTCTGCGCGCCATCGGCCTGCCCGGCAAGTCCTTCGTGCCCGTGCTCGTGGGGTTCGGCTGCACGGTGCCGGCGGTCATGGCGACGCGGACCCTCGAGCACGAGCGCGAGCGCAAGATGACGATCGCCATGTCGAACTTCATGGCGTGCGGCGCGCGGCTGCCGGTCTACGCCCTCTTCGCGGCGGCGTTCTTCACGGCCTGGGCCCAGCAGCTGGTGTTCCTCATGTACCTCCTCGGCGTCGCGGCGGCGGTCTTCACCGGGCTCGTGCTCAAGCACACGCTTCTCCGCGGCAAGGTGACGCCCTTCGTCATGGAGCTGCCGCCCTACCGCCTGCCCACCATGCGCGGCGTCCTCCTGCGCACCTGGGACCGCACCAAGTCGTTCGTCTTCCGCGCCGGCCGGGTCATCGTCCCCCTGGTACTGGTCCTCAACGTCCTCAACAGCGTCGGCACCGACGGCAGCCTCGGCAACGAGGACAGCGATGCCTCGGTCTTGAGCGCGATCGGCCGCACGATCACGCCCGTCTTCGCCCCCTTCGGTGTCAGCGAGGAGAACTGGCCCGCGTCGGTCGGCATCTTCACCGGCTTCCTGGCCAAGGAGGCCGTGGTGGGCACGCTCGACGCGCTCTACGCAGGTCTGGGCGAGGAGGACGAAGCCGCCCTGCAGAGCCAGGTCAACCCGCGGCCGCTGAGCTGGCTGGGCGATGGCGCCCCGGAGACGCTCCCGGCCGAGGAGGCGCCGCTCGACCTGTTGGCCCTCATGGGCGAGGGGCTGGCGACGATCCCGGCCAGCCTCGCCGCGGCGCTGCAGGGCTGGCTCGATCCCATGGGCCTGAACATCGGCGACGTGGCGGACCCGGTGGCCGCGGCCGAGTCGCAGGAGGTCGCCGCCGGCACCTTCGGCGCCATGGCCACCCGCTTCGGCGGCACCGCCGCAGCCTTCGCCTACCTGCTGTTCGTGCTGCTGTACATCCCCTGCGTGGCGGCGATGGCGGCCGTGCGGCGCGAGACGACGCCTGCCTGGACGGCGTTCGTGGCCACCTGGACCACCGGGTTGGCGTACCTGAGCGCGACGCTCTTCTACCAGATCGCCACGTTCGCCCAGCACCCCGCCTCCTCGGCGGCCTGGATCGCGGGCTGCCTCGGCTTCGCCGGCATCGTCATCGCCATCATGCGCGCCCTCGGACGGCACGCCACGACCCCCCGGCCGGCGCCGGCCGGCGCCCGGGCCTGAGGAGGCGCGCGATGATCCTTTCGCAGGTCCGCGACTACCTCGAGACGCACCGCCGCGCGGCGCTCTTCGACCTGTCGCTGCACTTCGACACCCACCCCGAGGCGCTTCGCGGCATGCTGGCGAAGTGGGTCGCCAAGGGCAAGCTCGTCAAGCTGCCCGGGGGCACGCCCTGCAGCAGCTGCTGCATTTGCGACCCATCCACGATCGAGATCTACGAGTGGCGGGGGTAGGGAGGCGACGGGACCCGCGGACCGATCCAGGCGGCGGCTCGGCTGCCTAGGCCCCGCCCGCCGCGGCATCGGCACCCCGCCCGTCCAGGCGCTCGCGCAGCAGCCCGACGAGGTCCTCGTCGCCACAGGCGTCCACCTCCACCGGGTCCGGCACCGCGCCGGCCTCGAGCAGCAGGCGCGCGCACGCGAGGTGGTCGCGGCCTGGCGACGGGCAGAACTCGGCGCCGTGGATGAGCGTCGCCATGGCGTCGCCTCCGTAGCCGTTGCGCCGCGCGAGGTCGTGCGGCAGCGTGAGCAGGAAGGCGACGTGGTCCGGGAGCCCCTCCCACAGCGCGATGTGGAGCGGCGACATCCCCTGCTCGTCGGCGTGTTGCAGATCGAAGCCGGCGGCGAAGAGCGCGCGCAACGCGGTGAGCGCGCCGGGTCGCGCCGCCAGCCGGTGCGGCAGCGTGCGGTCGTGCTCGCCGAGCGCCTTCGGGTCCAGGCAGCCTGCGTCGGGTGAAACGCCTGCCACGCACGCCGCCAACGCCGCCTCGGTCGCGTCGAGCGGCCGACCGTGCCCGCGCGCCTCGAGCGCGCGCGCGAATGCGTCGGCGCCGTGCACCCGCGCGGTGCCGTAGGCATCGCGGCCATGCCACACGCGCGCGGGGGCGGCGCCGTGGTCGAGGAGCACGTCGGCGATCTCCCGCGACGAGAAGCGCCGCGCCGCGTGGACGAGGCCGGGCGGCGTCGGCTGGCGGCTCCCGTCGGCGCCCTGCACGTACGGATCGTCGGGATCGGCGCCGCCCTCGAGCAGCGAGGCCACCATCGCCGGGTCGCCCATGTCGATGGCGCGCAGCAGCGCGCCGGTGTGGCCAGGGTCGGCCCCGTGCGCCAGCAGCAGCGTCACGCCGTCGCGGTGGCCGAGCTCGGTGGCGTGGTACAGGCTCTCGAAGTCGTCGGGTTCGGCGCCGTGCTCGAGCAGCCAGCGCGCCAGCGGCAGGTTACCGGCATGGCCGAGGGCGCCGTACAGCATGGACAAGCGCGCCGCCGAGCCCGGCTCCACCGGCACGCCGTCGTTGGGGTCGGCGCCGTGATCGACGAGCAGCTGGGCCACCGCCAACATGGCGCCCTCGCGCTCGGGCGCGATGCGGTGGTACTGCGAGAAGCACAGGTGCGCGATCGGCGGGCGCCGCGGCGCGGGCGCGGTGGCGGCCGCGGGGTCGCGCGCCAACCGGGCGCGCACCGCCGCGACGTCGTACGTCGCGAGCTCCAGCCCGAAGGCGGCGCGCGGCAGGTCGGGATGGGCGTCGAGCAGCGCCCGCACCACCCACGCCTGGCCGAAGTAGAGCGCGCGCTCGAGGCGCTCGGCGCGCTGGGCACGGTCCATGGCGGCGGTCTCGAGCGCGAGCTTCAGGCGCGGCCAGCTCGCGTGGCCCTGCTCGCGCGCGATGACGTGCAGGGCGCGCGCGTGCTGCAGGACACGGCCCTGCTCCGACGCTGCAGCGTCCCCCAGCACGGCGCGGACGCGGCGCACGGCCTCCTCCTCGCCGGCGGCAAAGGCGCGGCGGAGTCGCTTGGCTTCCTGACGGTGGCGGTCGAGGTCGTCCTTGGGCACGGTCGTCTCCCCTGGCATACGCCCGCGGGTCCGCTGGGAGGGCGCGGTGGGTCGACGCCGCGGTAGCGACGGTGCTTGCAGCGAGGTGCCCGAAGGCTGTCCGCGGACCCGGGTGCCGCCTCGGTCGGCCCCACGAAGATAGGGCAGCGCGCCGAGGGTCGTCAACCGAGGGGCGGATCGGCCGCGGCGTCGGCCGCGGGCGGTCCACCGAACCCGGCCACCGCCTTCGCCCGCAGCATGACCTCCAAGAATCGTCGCGGCTCCTCGAAGCACGCGACGTGACCCGAGTTGGGGAAGAGCGCGAACTCCTTCCGCGGGGCCACCAGCGCGTCGAGGTACGCTCGCGCGAGCTCCGGGCTCGTGACCCAGTCGTGCGCACCGGCGACGAAGAAGACGGGCGCGTCGACGGCGGGGATCTCCCGCGCGAGGTCCACCCGGCAGAACTCGGGCCACAGAAGCTCCATGTTCCGACGCACGTACGCGAAGAGGTTCCACAGGTCCCGCACCGTCACCTCGGGGCTCATGGCGATGACCCGGCCGATCTCCGCGGCCCGCTCGGGCTCGAAGGTCACCAGGCCCAGGGCGCGCATCCAGCGCCGCTGCACCAGCGTCCCCTGCACCGTCACGAATGCGCCACCCGTCGGCTCGCCCACGGCCTCCAGCTGGGCCACGGCCCTGCCGTTCCCGCGCTCGCGAGCGCGCAGCAGGCAGGCGCGGTACGCGCGCAGCTCCTCCTCGCCCCTTTCCACCACCTGGTTCACGCCAACGTAGGCGGCCACCAGGTCGGGCCGCCGCGCCACGAGCCGCATGCCCAGGACGCTGCCCCAGGAGTGGCCCACCAGATACAGCTTCCGCTGTCCGAAACGCAGCAGCAGACGCTCGCTCAGCTCCTCGAGGTCCGCGACGAAGTGCGCCATCGTCATGCGGTCGCCCGCGAGTTCGCGGGCGACGGACTTCCCGGCGCCAGGCTGACTCCAGTGCGCCACCACGAAGTGCTCCTCGAGCTCGGGGACGAAGTGCCGCATGGCACCCAGGTCCGGCCCGCCAGGACCCCCATGCACGTACAACAAGATCGGGTTCGCCACGTCGTGGCCCCTTAGGGTCACCCACTGGGCGACCCCGCCCAGCCGCATCCGTTCCAGCGCGGCGATGCTCCTGGACGTACCGCCGTGGATCGCCGGGGTCCTACCCCGGAGAATCGAGGGCATGCTCCTGCCTCCTTCTGGTCGGTGATCGACGGGCGCCCGGCAGCCCCGCCGCCCAGACGCAGAACGCCAGCCACGCCTGCGGGCCCTGGATCGCGTCCTCCGGGCAGCGCGACATGCAGCGCATGCAGTTGTGGCACGCGAGCGTCCAGTACGGACGCCGCGCCGGGCCCAGCAGGCGGCGGCCGGGTCGGCGCCGCGCGACCGTCTCCGCCCCCGACCTGACCTCCGCGATCGCCCCCTGGGCACGCGCGGCCGCGGCGAACCGCTCCGCCACCCGCCGCACGTTGCCGGTGCCGCTCCACACCACCAAGTCGACCGCGTCGTAGGCACCCAGCGCACCGGACTCGGGGTTCGGGCACGAAGGGCGGTTCATCGATGGGCCTCTGGCACGCGTGCGACGAGCATACTCGGCCCGGGTCCGGCGTTCCGGGCGCCCCGCCCGCTCACCGCCCGACGCTCGCCGCCCGCCCCGAGTCCGCGTCGACCACCCAACCGCTCACGTCCACGGCCTCGAAGTCGCTCCCCCGCAGGCGCCGCAGGTCGCGCAACGCGGCATCGTCCCAGCGCTCGTCCGGCGCGCCCGACAGGAACCATGCCGAGCCGTTGTCCGCCAGGATCATGCCGTACGCCTGCAGCGCCCGCGCGATCACCCGCGCCTCGGGCGAGAAGCCGCTCAGGTCCGCGTCCGCGCGCAACCGGAACCGCTGCCCCATGGCGGGCAGCGCGGGATCCGAGCGCGACGAGGCGAAGTGCCGCGCCGGCCACACGTACGCCCGCCGCGTGCGCGGCGCGGTGAAGCGCAACGCGTGGCGGATCTCCCCCGCCGCGACCTCGTCGTAGCGCACCAGGCCCGGCAGGATCGGCAGCCCCGCGGCATCGGCCGACGTCCACCCGTCCGGCCGCAGGCCGTACCCCCGCAGGTCGAACACCGCGCCCGACCCCGCCGACCAGGACCCGTCGTCCTGCCGCGCAGCGTCGAAGAGCTCGTACAGCGTGCAGCTGCCGGTCTGGAGGACGAGCACGTGGCGGTCGCCGCCGGGCGGCACCGGAACGCCGGCGGCGGGCGCCCCCTCGACGAACGCGTCCGGCGGAACCGGGTACGGCCCCGGGTCGCTCTCGTCGGCGTAGAGGAAGCTCACGGGGACGGCCGCCTGCCCCGGGCCGACCACGTCGAACGGGATGCCGATCGCTCGGCCCTCCCACAGGCCGGCGCCGAAGTCGGGATGGAGCACGGCATCGGCGCCGATCGACGCCACGTAGGCGTCCGACGCCGGATCGCGCGGCAGGGCGTCGACGCGGACGTTCCACGCGTGGTCGGCCGGGAAGACCGGGCAACCCGCCAGCGTCGGACCCCCACCCGCCACCGGCGCCTCCGCCCAGGCGCAGGCGGCCACCACGAGCAGGGCGAATAGGGAGGTCGCGGCTCGGGTCATCTGCGGGCGATCGTAGCAGCGCCCGTGCGGGGTCCGCAGCGTGCCATGCTCGACGTGTGGCAGCGACCGACGCCCGTTCAACTCGATCCACCGACACCGCCATGACCTGCGTCCGGGACCCCCGTCCGTGACGCGCGGCGAGCGCTTCCCCACCGTCGTCGGCACGAGTCTCGCGGGCACCCAGGTGCGCCTCCCGGACCAGCTCGATGGCCACCTCAACCTCCTGCTCATCGCGTTCCGGCAGGTCCAGCAGGCCGACGTGGACACGTGGATGCCGTATGCCGAGGCGCTGGAGGCAGGGCGCCCCGACGTGCGCGCATACGAGCTGCCGGTACTGTCCGCCGCGTATCGGCTCGCCCGCCCCTTCATCGACGGCGGCATGCGGGCCGCCATCCCCGATCCCGCGGTCCGACGGCGCACCATCACCCTCTACCTCGACAAGGTCGCGTTCCGTGCGGCGCTCGGCGTGGCCGGCGAGGACCTGATCGACGTCCGCCTGGTGGACCGCTCCGGCACGACCCACTGGCGGTCGGATGGAGCCTGGGACGCGGCGAAGGCGGCGGCGCTCGACGCCGTTCTCGCCGAGTCGTCTCCCGTGCGCGGAGGCGGGTAGACCAACTGACCAGAATGGTTATACTGGTCACCGTGACTCCGTGGACCCTCCAAGACATCCAGTCGCGGCTCGCCGAACTCGAGGGCTCCGCGTCGGACGCCGACGCGCAGAAGGCCCGCACGCGGCACGCCATCCTCGACTCGGCGTCCGCCAACTTCGTCCGCCACGGCTACCGCAAGGCCAGCGTCGATGAGATCGCCAGGGACGCCGGCGTCGCCAAGGGCACGATCTACCTGTACTTCGACACCAAGACGACCCTGCTGGTCGCGACCGTAGCCCGGGAGAAGCTCGGGCTGATGCCCCAACTGGACGCCGTGATGGCGCGTCCGGAGCTCGAACGCCTCGAGGCGTTCATCGTCCTGACGCTCCGGTTCGCGCTCACCGCCCCGCTGTCGGGCATGCTGCTGCGCGGCGATCCCGACCTGCTGCGCCAGCTTCGGGCTGCGACGCCCGACGGCGAAACGGATGTCGCCCGAGACCTGGCCTTCGCGGCCGACCTCCTCGCAACGGCTGGTGTCGACCCCGCCCAGCGCGAGGCACTCGCCCGCGTCCTCCTGTCGGTGCTACCTCTGTCCGCTCACCTCGTGGACGCTTCCGCCCGCCTCGGCGTCGACCTCGACACCTTCGTCGCACTCTATGGGCGAACGCTGGCCCGTGGCCTCGAGGCTGCCGGGCGCCCCACTGCTCAGGACACCGCGCCGTGAAGCTCCTCAGCTGGCTCGTCTACGTTCCGCTCCAGATCGCGACCCTTCCCCTCGCCATCGTGGGCGCCGCGACCGTCGCGTACCGACAACTCGTCGTCAGCCAACGGCTCGGCGTCTCCCAGACGGCCATCGAGATCCTCAACGGCCGCTGGACGCTGCACGTCTTCGGCCTGCGCGACGACCCGGGCGTCGCCAGGCTGGCCCCTGCGCTCCGCAACACGTCGACCTGGGGATTGTGGCTCGCCCTCTTCCCGCTGTGGGTCAAGGCCAAGATCGCCGGCGAACCCGGCATCTACCCGCGGCTCGTCCCCCACGACCGGGCGGGCATCGCCGAGATGGTGCCCAGCCGGACGGCCGCATTCGACGAGGTCATCGCCCGGCGCCTCGGAGAGGTGGAGCAGTTCGTCATCCTGGGCGCCGGCATGGACACCCGTGCCTACGGCACCCTGGGCCTGGACCGGGTCGACGTCTTCGAGCTCGACCGCGCCGAGACGCAGCGGCTGAAGCGCGAGACCCTGGAACGGGCCGGCGTCGACACGCGTCACGTCACCTTCGTCAGCGTGGACTTCGCGACCGAGGACCCGTTCGAGAAGCTGACGGCCCATGGGTACGACCGCCGGAAGCAGACCCTGTTCCTCTGGGAAGGCGTCACCCTCTACCTGACCGAACGCAGCGTGCGCGAGACCCTGGGGCGGGTCAAGGCCAACGCGGCCCCAGGAAGCACGCTCGTGGTCGACATCTACGGCGAGCGCATGCTGGCCCTGGCGCGGCGACGCGGCGCCGAGCGGACCCTCGCCATGACCGCTGAAGGGCTGCAGTTCGGGCTGAGCTTCGCCGACGACTGGGACGCGGAACTGGCCGCGTTCGTGGAGAGCGCCGCGTACCGCCAGCGCGAAACCCACTTCATGGGCACGCGACACGACAAGGGACCGTTCATGGTGGTGGTCGCGTTGCAGGTGTGAGCGCCGACGTCCGCGGCGTCACGCCCGGTGGTCGCGCCCACGGGGCTCGTCCCCCGACGGACCCATGGGTTCCCAACGTCAGGCCGGCACAACCCGCCGCGCGTACAGGTCGAGGCCCGCGACCTCGGGGCCGAACAGCGCCAGGTAGTCGTGCCCGAAGCGCTCCGCGTCGCGCACCGCGTCCGCCATGGTGGCGGCGCCACGCGCCTCGACGGTGCCGTCGAGCAGGTAGCGGACGGTCACCGCGACCGCCGCAGCCGTGAGGTCCAGGTAGCGATCGGGCACGAACAGCTCGTCGGGCAGCACCACCGACGCGCGCGCCGGCACGCCCCCCCGGCGGCCAAGAGCTACGAACGCCGCCGCCGGAAGCGCCGCCACCTCCGACGCCGGACGCAGGAACGTCAGCGGATCCCGCGCGATCGCTTCCTCGAGCGCGGCGACCTCCGCGTCGAGCGCGCCGCCTGCCGCCACGCGCCGTGCCCCGGCCCGGACCGCGTCGTCGAACGCCGCGCCCATGCCCGTGGCGGTGACGCTGACGCGCCGCACGCCGTCC
>Ga0180435_10006396_pt1 | contig 11282 bp, 9 predicted proteins | sample SS_ome_3_FD_132467 | JGI IMG/M metagenome (GOLD analysis project Ga0180435, IMG submission 132467) | Hypersaline lake sediment archaeal communities from the Salton Sea, California, USA - SS_3_S_1 metaG | ecosystem: Environmental > Aquatic > Non-marine Saline and Alkaline > Hypersaline > Sediment...
ACCGGCCTCGGCCTTGCGGTCGTTCACGGGCTGGTGAAGAACTGGAATGGCGACATCCAGGTCGACAGCGTTCCCGGACAGGGAACCACCTTTCGTGTCGCCCTGCCCCGTGTCGGTACTGCCACAGAAGCTGCCACGGGAAAGGCCCAATCCATGGTGAAGGGCAACGGGCATATTCTTTTGGTTGACGACGAGGAATCGCTTGTGCTCGTGGGGCAGAAAATGCTCGAACACGGCGGTTACGAGGCCTGTGGCTTTACCTGTCCGGAAAAAGCGTTGGCGCGGTTCAGACAAAACCCGGAAGCCTTTGACCTGGTAATCACCGACATGACGATGCCCAAGCTTACCGGCGACAAGCTGAAAACGAAGATCCACGAACTCCGTCCGGATATGCCGGTAATCCTGTGCACCGGGTATCGGGAAGTAATGGAAACGGCCAAGTCAGGTGCGTCCGGATTCGCCAGCGTTCTCATGAAGCCGCTTTCAATGGATGCGTTGCTGCAGGCCGTGGCCACCTCTTTGACGAGGGCATGAGATTCGGCCGGCGGGTTGCGGTATGCAAACAAAATCGGTATGATGGTGCCATGGGAAATGTCCCGTAGAAGCGGATACCGGTGCCATTGATCAAGCACGTTGTTTCTGTAACCTGGAGGAGTGATGTCAACCGAAATCCGTGTGCTGGTGGTAGACGATGAGCCATCCATTCGCAACAGCCTGGTTGAATTCCTCGAAGATTGTCAATTCGAGGTGTCGGCCGCGGACAGCGCCGAAAACGCCCTGGAGTTGATCGAACAGACGTCCATCGACGTCGCGCTGGTGGATATCCGTTTGCCCAAACTCGACGGGGACTCCTTTATCATCAAAGCCCACGAGCGATACCCCCAAATGCGCTTTCTGATCCATACGGGATCCGTCGAATATAAACTGCCCGATGAATTGAAGCGGTTTGGCGTCACCCACGAACATGTTTTCCTGAAGCCGCAGATGGATTTATCGGTTTTTGAAAAAGCGATCCGAGAATTGGTGCCCGCCTCCAACTAGCCCGCAGCCTGCCCATAGAATCCGATTGGCCCGCCATCTTTCCTGAGCTCGAAATCCTTTTTTTCCACAAGCAGATAACCGCCCTCATGGGACTGGATGGAAAGCCCGATAACGTTCGACGGCTTTTTAGTTGTTGGCGCCGGAAAAAGGTTGCGCGAGGTACCGGGTTGGCAGCGAGATGGCAGCGATTTTTTATGCTGGCGTTCATGGAACGGAAACCGCGTCATCGTCTCACCCGTTCGTTGAGTTGCATGAAGGTCATGTGAACGAACCGGTTCGATCGATCGAAAAACCGAGCTTTTCTACCAGAGCTGCAATTCTTTTCCAGGACCTGAAATTGGTGCCCGGCAAAAAGTTGAGTATCGGATGGGAAAGTATGTTATAAGAGCCCATGGTTTGATTATCCTATTGTTATCGGTTGTTTAAGAGAGAAGTCATCCTAACGAAACGGGGGGCCGGCCGATCTCTTTTACTTCCCTCACCGGACCGTACTGAAGACATATAACGCGGTAGATAGGAAACCGACCGGTACCGTTGTGAGGAAGGGTTGGAATACTCGGTGATCCGTGCAAACAGGGAGCGCGTCGATGGATAAAGGCAATTTCAATCCAAATCCGCAGGAAAGATATTTGGAAGACTACGTGGAAGGGGCGGTTCATGAAATGGGGCCCATTCCCATCAGCGAGGAAGATATCGTCCAGTTCGGCAGGCAGTTCGACCCGCAGGTGTTCCACACCGATCCGAAAAAGGCTCGGGAAACGGTATACGGCGGTCTCATCGCCAGCGGTTGGCACACCTGCGCGTTGTTCATGCGGCTGTTTGTGGAACACTATCTGCCGGACCAGGCCAGCCTGGGAAGCCCGGGTGTGGACGAACTGCGCTGGCTAAAGCCGGTGCGCCCCGGAGACGAACTCACGTTGCGGATTACCGTTCATAAAGTCAAACCCTCCCGCAGCAAGCCGGACCGGGGGGTGCTGTTCTCTTCTTGTGAGATGGTCAATCAGCACGGCGAGGTCGTTGCCACCATGATGGCCATGAACCTGATACTGTATCGCGCAGCGAGCGCGGCCGACCGTAGCTGATTCGAATACGGACGGCGATGAATCGAAAGCGCAAATGGCAAGGAACGGTATGTTTGACCGGATTTTCGCGGAGGGATGTAAAATATTGATCCATTTACATGAAATCCTCACCACTGAAAAAGCTTGTTTATCCCGGTCTCCACTCCGATTGCATCCTGTTGACATGTTGGGTCGCTACATAGAGGGACAATTTTTTTCGAATTTTTCAGGCTCCTGAACATCATGTTACAAACATGGTCTCTCCGGTGACAGGCAGGCAGGGGAAAAAGATCGATTCAGCGTATTCTTCAACGGGCGATTACCCCGGCGAAGCAACCGTCGCCGCGGCATCGGGGATGATTTCGAATTGGCTCTTGAATTGATACCGGTCAGGTCATCATGTAGAACCCGAGGGTCACGTCGCTCGGGTCTTTGCCGGTGAACTCGCAGCCGATGATGTCTGCAGCCACTGACCTTACGATAACTTCCTTGTGAACGGCCGAACGGGCGGTATTGTCCAGGTTGAATTTTACACGGAAGCGGTCCTTGACGCGGAGGTCATGCCGGTCGAAGATTTTGAAGCCGATTCCGTTGCGGGAGAGGTTGTTGATCAGAATTCTGCCCCAGTTGTCCGATTTTGGGGCGATGCGGTCGCCCGGGCCTCGGATGAAGACGCCCTCCAGGCGGACATCTTTGCGGTGCTCCCGACGGAGCTCGATTTTGAAATACATTTCGTTGCCGCAAACGCAGGTCACCTTCAGCCGGGTCCCCAGGCTCCGAATTTCCGAGATTTCGATCAACTTTTGACGATTGCAATTTTTACAGGCCACATTGGCCGTCGTGCCGTCCTTGAGCAGCGCCGTTGCCAGCAGTCCGGGATCATCCGGTTCGCCGGCTTCGATTCGCCACTGGGCTTCATCGCCAGGTGCGGGCGCAGGCTCATTGTCGATCACTTCGATGGGGCCTTCGTATTCGAAGGATTCTTCAGTTTCGGTCGCGGGTTCGGCATCTACGAATTGGAGAATCGTTTCGCGGATTTTGACCGGCATCTTCTCCGTTTGTCTGCGGAGCAGGGCGTTGACAATGGCTCCGCCGACGCATTTGAGCAGATGTTGTGTTTCCCGGGACCACTCGACACTGTGTTTGACGACGTCGCACCCGATGATCCCCAGCAGATAGCGTCCGTAAAACAGCGGCGTGTAGAGCAGCGCTTTGACTCCTGGCGCATGAAAGTTCTCATGAATGCTGCGGACATCTGCGGGCAGTGTTTCGATATTCGTAACGGCAACGGTGTTGTGCTTCTTGGCCTGATTAAGCAGCACGGTGTACTCCCCCAACGCGGCGCCGCGCAACGGGGCAGCCGGAGCGTCTGCGGCATCCCCGAGCCACTCGTGCGTGACGGTCAGGCGCGACCTGTGGTCATGAAAGAGGCAAACGTATACGCGATCGGCCCCCGAGACCAGACCGACTTTTTCCAGAGAGTAGGTGATTACCTCATGGATATCGGCTGTTGACCAGACGGCCAGATCGTCCAGGATGGAAAACAAAAGACTGAAGAAATCCTCCTGGAACTGAAGGGAATCCAGGGCCTGCCGGTAGGGGCTGATGTCCTCAATGGCCATCAACATGCCCGGAAGACGCTGGTTGGGTGTCTCGATGGGGCGCGCGTTGACCCGCGCGGACCATAGGCTCCCATCCTTTTTTCTCAGTTTGATCTCAAAAGGATCCTTATGGTCACCAGAAAAAATACGGCTGCGGTTAATGTAGAAAACGGATTGATCTTCGGGGGGGATAAACATGCTGATGGGTTTTTTCAGCAAAAAGGACCGATCGGCGCCGAGCATTTCGATTGCCTTAGGATTCACGCCGTCGATGAGGCCCGCTTTGTCCAATGAAATCAATCCGCTGGGGGACACCTGCAGCAGGCGCGAGCAATCGGAGAGCTTTTTCCTGAAGGCGTCCCGTTGGTCGGACAACTCCTGGCATTTTCGAGCGAGCGCCTCTGGGTCAGGCCCGGTTTCCTCGGGCGGAACGGAGGGCGTTTGCGGAGGGGCAGTGGTCATGGCAAATATCCTGGACAGGCCGATGCCTGCATTGGGTCTACTGCAGTTTGTTCAATTCCCGGGACGCTTCAAGGGCCAGTTCCGTGTCTTCGGTAAGCTCAATGGCACCCTTCAATGTCAGCCGGGCACTGTTGTAATCCCCCAGCAAACGGTAGGCCTTGCCGAGATTGAGCAGCAAGACTGGGTTTTTGGGGTTTCTGGGGGCCAATTTCTCGAACAGGGCCAAGGCCTGATACGGCCTTCCGGCGGCCAGGTAGACCCGGCCGAGATTCAGCTGGGCAATATAGAACTCGGGCTCCAACCGAAGAGCCTCTTCCAAATATTGCTGCGCTTTTTTGTAATCCTTTTTGTTGAAATATGCCCAGCCAAGATTGGCCAAAGGAAAATGCGGTGTGGCGTATAGCAGGTCGCCAGTCACCTGCTCGAGTACGGCAATGGCTTTGTCCCACTCCTTCATGACCAGGTAGGCACTGCCGAGGTTGTTCTTGGCCACGGAATATTCCGGCTTCAAATCTATCGCTTTCTGGAAGTGGACGATGGCCAGATCGAACTTCTCTTTGGCCATGTAGATCAACCCAAGATCGTTGTGCAAAATGGGGTCATCGGGGTTCAGCTCTTCCGCCTTGTACAATTCAGCCAAGGCGGCGGAGTACCTCCTTTCGCTCATATAGGCTTCACCCAGGTTTCGAGCGGCGTCGGCCTTTTTTTTGTCCTGCGGAGTGACGGAGGCTGTCGGTGCGCAGGAGGCCAGTATCAGCACAGCGATAAGTACAGAGATGATGTTTCGCTTGGGACCGCGTTTCATGGATAGGTTCTCCTTGTAGAAAACAGGCTTCACTAAGAACGACTCTTGTTTTCAATCCGGAAGGGATAGATGCCCTGATCCCGAATGAAAATTTCGATCAGCTGAGGAAGCGGTTTCTCTGTAAACAAAAATTGTACGCCACCGGTTTTGGGAATCAGAACACCATCGATGGCAATGGCCGTGTTGAACTCGGCTGGCCGGTCGGCTCCGTAAAAAACGGGTCTGGCAGTATAAACCATGCCGGCGGCATCCATCAGGCGCCCGATGATGTCCAGCGCATCGGACGCTACATTGATCTGCAGGATTTCCAAGCCCGTATTTTGAATCGCCTCTATTGCATCGCCGTAAAGGTCACCGAAATCGATGAGAATCTCCCTGCCGTTGCCAAAGGATAACAGATTCGAAAGAGCCTGGACCTGAATCCCTGCGTAGGGGAAGCTGATACCCGTATTGGGTGCATAGCTGAACCCCATGACCGTGGCAAACGACTGGATCAGTGCCTTCTGGCTGGAACCGTCGATGGTCCCGGCATCCGGCATCTCTTGAACGGCCATCGGTACGGCAGCGGGCGGGTTGGCTTTGGAGAGGATTTCATTGAGAATGATATCATTCTGGTTCAGGTAGCGGACAATCGCGTCATGGGTCTGTTGGGAGACGTTCGCAATGGGGGTGATGCAGGTATGCCGGGGATTTTGACCGCCTTCGGAAACCTCGGTTCGAATCCATTTGGCACTGACGCGGATGCCGGCCCCACCATCGTCGAAGGAGAGTTGATTGGTGACGGCCTCTTCGGAAAATGCAGCGAAAACGGCTTCAATGATTTCTCCGGAAGTCGCATTTTCACCCACTTTCACCACTTTGACATCTTCCCAGTAGGACTGAATCAAGGGCAAATCCACGTTCATCACTTTGTCCTGAGAGGTCAGAACCACTTTGGAGCCGTTGCCCAAGTCGATCATGGGGTAACGGGAGAGATCCAGCTCAAAATCCTTGCCCTGCTTCATGGGTAGAAAATAGGTTCCCTTGTTCAGCAGGCGCCCGCCGACAACCGAAGCGGCCTCGGCAGCCGGTCCGACATCTTCCGGCTGCAACCGGGGTTGTACTGCCGGTGGCGCAGCAGCAGGGGGTGCCGGTCGGGACGCTTTTTCTCCGGCCGCCTCAGACTCGGCCACTTCTTTTGCCAGATTGCCTTCTTTGTCGAACAGGGCGCTATACCAGCTCTGCTGCCGGATGGACGGATCCGGCATATAGATTTTCTCTCCGGCATAGATCCGGTTAATATCCTTGATCTGGGGGTTGACGGCCTGGAACAGTTTCAATCCCTGGCGGTAGGTCAGGTTGCCGAAGCGGCCGCCAAACCGGTTGGCAATCAGCTTGGAGACCGAGTCGCCCTTTTTGACGGTGTAAGTGCGGACGTGCTTTTTTATCATTTCCCTGGGCTTATTGATCATCACAAAGGGGATCCTGACGATCCCTGAAGACTGACCCGGCAAGGTTCCCTGGGTGAGTTTTTTAAGGGGAATGTCCACCACTTGGCCCGGGCGGATGCGGTCGATGTCTTTTACATGGGGATTGAGGCGCTGGAAAATTCCCAGAAACTCTCTGAAGTCCTCATGAGCGATCTCCCCTTTCTGACGAAAAATTTTGAGAACCCAATCTCCCCGCTCAACCTGATAGGGGTCGCAGAGGATATCCCAACCCCGGTCATAGCGCACGATATAATCCTTGTAGAGCATGGCGCCATGGGTGTCAGAGGCTTGGAGAATCGAGATTCCCACCAGTACCGGCAGGATGCACCGGGCGGTCAGCGGGTGGAACAAAAAATTGAGAATTCTCATGGATAGGGGCATTTGCCTGTTCACCATTTGTTGGGGTTGCATGTGCCTCCAGAAAGACCCATCATTTCCATCCCGATTGCCCGGGATGCCGATCAAACCCTTTTTTTCAATCCGAGGGTTGCGGCAATTTGTTTGGCCACGGCATCGACGAAGGTCTGGAAGGCTTCGGCGTCCAGCGGCTTCCCCGGCTCCGGTACTTTTTCCAGGTGTTCGGGATGCACGTAGCTCGGCAGGTTGACCAAACCCGGGGCCGGGTGGACGGCAAACCCATCGGGAAAGCTGTTTTGGAAATACATGTCTTGGAAGCCCGCGAACTTGAGCGCATGGGCCGTGGAATCGACGATGGCCGTTTCATCCGATGCCACGAAGCCGTTTCGCATGGCCACCAGCAGCCCGGCCAGTGACTCCCCGCCGTGTGTGCAGGCAATATGTCCGTTGCGGTTGGCGGTCAACTGCCAGTCCATGATTTCCTGTTCGGCGACTTCCACGAAGAAGACCCGGGGGCTTCCTGCCGCCTGGTTGTAGCGGTCCACCAGATGGATGACCCGCGGCATGGATACCGGGTTGCCGATCATCGCTGCCTGGGCCACGCTGGGTTTCACGGTCATGGGCACGAACTGCCGTGGGCCGTCTTCGGGCTGGCTGTAGTAACGATAAACCGGATTGGCGTGCACGGACTGAACCCCCACGATCTTGGGCAGGTTTTCGATGATGCCGATTTCCAGAAATTTGAGAAATCCATTCATCACGGCGGTGATGTTGCCGGCATTGCCGATGGGCACCACGACCACTTTATCGGCCATGGCGTAGTCGAAGTCCTGGGCGATTTCATAGGAGTAGGATTCCTGTCCCAGGATGCGCCAGGCGTTTTTGGAGTTGAGCAAGGCCACGTTGTACTGCTCGGAAAGGGCCTCGACAACCTTCATGCAGTCATCGAAAACACCCGGGATTTCAAAGACGTCGGCCCCGCTGCCCAAAGGTTGGGAAAGCTGCTGGGGGGTCACCTTCTTGTGGGGCAGCAGAACCGCCGACTGGATATGCGGCTTGAGATAGGCGGCGTACAGGGCGGCTGCGGCGCTGGTGTCTCCGGTGGAGGCGCAGATAGAAAGCACCTGGTCGACATGCCCCTGCCGGATGAGAAAATTGATATAGCTCAGGGCGCTGGCCATACCGCGGTCCTTGAAGGAGGCGCTGGGATTCTGCCCGTCATTCTTATAGAAAAAGCGGATCCCGGCCTTTTCCTGCAGGCGCGCATTGGCCTCCACCACAGGGGTGTGGCCTTCACCCAGGTAGACCACCGCGTCCAGCGGGATCACGGGACCGATAAATTCGTGGTAGCGATAGATGCCTTTGACGGCCGGAGATTTGAGCATGCAGCGGTAATCGAAGATCTGCCGCCAGGTTTCTCCGTCGATGGATTTGAGGCGCTCGAACTGGCGGTCATGCAGCAGCAGCACGCTGCCGCAGTCCGGGCAGGTGTAGAGGAGCGCCTCGATGTCATGCTCGCTCTGACAGCCCAGGCAGCGGTAGAACAGTTCCCCGCCGGGCCGCGGAATCAGATGCGGGCGGACCGCTTCCGGAAAAAGATCGAGTTTCACGAGGCGATGGCTTCCATTCCGCCCATGTACGGCCTGAGCGCTTCCGGGATGACGACGCCGCCGTCCTCCTGTTGACAGTTCTCCAGCAGTGCCGCCAGAGTACGGCCAACGGCCAGGCCGCTGCCGTTGAGGGTGTGGACCAGGCGGGTACCTTTCTTGCCCTTCTCCTTGAAGCGGATGTTGGCCCGCCGGGCCTGGAAGTCCTCGAAGTTGCTGCAGGAGGAGATTTCCCGGTAGACGCCCTGGGATGGCATCCAGACTTCGATGTCGTAGGTTTTGGCAGCTGAGAATCCGATATCTCCGGTGCACAGGTCGATTACCCGATAAGGCAGTTCCAGGCGACGCAGCACGGTTTCCGCATTGTCCAGGAGCGCTTCCAGTTCCTCATAGGAGTTTTCCGGACGGGTGAACTTGACCAGTTCGACCTTGTTGAACTGGTGCTGGCGGATCAGGCCGCGGGTATCCTTGCCGTAGGAGCCGGCTTCGGAACGGAAGCAAGGCGTATACGCTGTATAGTAGACCGGCAGCAGGTCGGCATCCATGACCTCTTCCTGGTAGATGTTGGTGACCGGGACTTCGGCCGTGGGAATGAGGAAGTAGTCCAGGTCTTCGAGCTTGAACAAATCCTCTGCGAACTTGGGCAGCTGCCCCGTGCCGGTCATGGTTTTACGGTTGACGATAAACGGCGGAAGCACCTCTTTGTAGCCGTGTTCGCCGGTGTGCAGGTCCAGCATGAAGTTGATCAACGCGCGTTCCAGACGGGCGCCCAGGCCCAGGTAGAGGGGGAAGCGGGCGCCGGCGATCTTGGCGGCGCGGGCGAAATCCAGGATGCCCAGATTTTCTCCGATGGTCCAGTGGGGCAGGGGCTCGAATGAGAAATCCGTGGGTGTCCCCACCGTCTTCACCTCCGGGTTGTCGGCTTCATCCTTGCCCACCGGGACGCTTTGATGGGGGATGTTGGGCATGGACATGATCATTTCATCGATGGCCGCTTCACTCTCGGCCACCTCTTTTTCGAGGCCTTTGATGGTGGTGGAAACCGTTCGCATCTCTTCGATGATGCCGTCGGCATTTTCGCCGTTGCGCTTCATTTGGGCCACTTGGTCGGAAACCGTGTTGCGCTGGCGGCGGAGTTCTTCCAATTCAAAAAGGATGGTTTTGCGCCGGGTGTCGTGGGCCTGAAAAGACTTCCAATCAAAGGTGGTGCCACGATTTTGCATGGCCGTTTTAACCAGTTCCAAATTTTCTCTGACGAGCTTGATTTCCAGCATAATTGTCCTTATATTCCAAAGTCGTATTTAAACGGGGCCAACCAACGGGTTGAATCGGCGGTGTCAGTTCGTTTTCCGGGGTGGTGAACGGCGCTACCGATAAGAGGCGAACGCCGAAGATAAAACCAGCCGAAACTTTATCCCAAGTGGTGTGATTAGTCAATAATGATTGCCGGTTGAACCGCCACGGTCCGCCACATTCGGTGTTTCGGCCGGGGCCGGAAACAACCAACAGGGAGATGGTGACAGTATGGACGAAGTCCGGGAGAAAAAGCAGGAAATCAGAAACGAAATCGCCGCGTTTTTCAACTCTCTGGCGGACGATGTGCTCGAAGCCAATACGCGTGTGATCGAGAGCAGACTTTTCGAGTTCGCTAATTTCCTCGAATCCAAAATCGTATTGCTCTACGTGAATGCCGAAAACGAGGTGGCTACGGACAGCATCATCAAACGGGCTTATGAATTCAACAAGATCGTTGTGCTGCCCGCTTTCGACCCGGCCAAAGCAGCCATGAAACTGATGAAAGTGGACAACCCCGCAAAGGATCTGGTCACCGGCCCGCGGGGCATTCTCGAACCAAATCCGGCCCGCTGCAAGCCGGTGCCTTTGGATTGCATCGATATTGCGATCGTACCCGGGGTCGCCATGGACGAAAAAGGCGGACGGATCGGTTCCGGCGACGGTTATTACGACCGGATCATTCCCGACCTGCCCATGACGACCCGCAAAGTGGGGCTGGTGCTGGAGGGGCAGCTGACCCCCCAGGTGCCCATGGAATCCCACGACAAGCATGTGGATATTATCATCACCGAAAAGAGGGTGATCTACAAGATTTAGCGGTTGCGCAAAAAACCCGACAGCTGCATTAGGCTTGCCCCCGCCGTTGTGGAGTATCGTCCCTGCGCTTCGCTTCCCTGGATTCACAAGCCTTGATCTCAGATTTTTGCCCAACCGCCCCGCGCCGGAAATCGAATTCATAGGAAAACGCCTCTTTCACGAGGCGTTTTTTGTTGGTTGGAGGCCTGACGGCTGTTTTGCTCTTCAAGACACTGCCACGATTGACGGTTCAGAGTCCATCGCTCGGGAGTCACCGTCCACCAATCACTGATCACCGTTCACTGATGCCCGATCTGGCATCTTGACCAGATTCGTCTGAATTGATAGACACGGGCAAGGAGAGAATCACCGATGAAATACCAGCGCCTGAGAAATGAAATGGTGACCAAGCAGATCATTGGTCGGGGGATCAGCGATCCCCGCGTGCTGTCGGCCATGCGGACCGTGCCCCGCCACTTGTTCGTCAGCGAGGCCATGATGGATCAGGCCTACGGGGATTTCCCCCTGCCCATCGGTGAACAGCAGACCATTTCCCAGCCCTTTATCGTGGCGGAAATGACCCAGGCCCTGACCCTGGAAAGAGACGATCGGGTCCTGGAAATCGGCACCGGCAGCGGCTATCAGGCGGCCATTCTGGCCAAAATCGTATTCCGTGTCTACACCATGGAACGGATTCACCCCCTGCTGGTACGGGCGCGCAAGCTCTTCGACTCCCTCCATTACCACAACATCGTCACCCGTTATTCGGACGGCACTACGGGCTGGAG
>Ga0180435_10006397_pt1 | contig 11281 bp, 8 predicted proteins | sample SS_ome_3_FD_132467 | JGI IMG/M metagenome (GOLD analysis project Ga0180435, IMG submission 132467) | Hypersaline lake sediment archaeal communities from the Salton Sea, California, USA - SS_3_S_1 metaG | ecosystem: Environmental > Aquatic > Non-marine Saline and Alkaline > Hypersaline > Sediment...
ATTTAAATTAAATAAATCCAAATAATTACATCTACACAATTGAAGTATAGAATGATACGCAATAAGTGCAACCGCTAGCCTAAAAACAATAAGTGGAGCTGCAACAACCATCGGAATCTCATTTGCCATCAATGCGTGTGCGCATTACTGCAATTTAAGGTTGTAAGTGCCTAAAAGGTTTCTTCAATATCCACAACGCCATCAAAATCAAGGTCTTTTTGGCGGCGAACGACCCGTTCGGTCGGATCTAACGCGTCCCAAATATCTGCTTGGCCGTCGCCGTTGGTATCCTTGGCTATACTCGCCAGCCGACCGCCTGCATATCCATACCAAAGTTCGACGATGTTGTCGCCGTCAGCATCCAGTTCTCCGCGCTCTAAATCACCCTGATCGTCATAATACCATTTCAGCTCCCACCTGCCATCCGCATCCCGATCCTCCCGGCTCTGCGCAAGGCGGCCGGCATTATTAAAAGTTTCCAGAAGTTTGACAATTTTACCGCTGCTATCAAAATGCTCCCTTTGTGCCAGGAAATCTTTACGGTAATAGGACTTCAGATCAGGAACCCCATTGCTATCCCTGTCCAGCTCTGTAACCCGGGTCCAGGGTGGTTGATCATAGCGATGAACCAGGTCAAAGGAACCGTTTCCATCGGTATCCTGGCTTATACTGGTCTTTTTTTTATTTCGATATGCTATTTTAAGATCAATGCGGCCATCGGCATTGGTATCCTGTTCTTCAAGCGCGATCTGACCGTTACGATAATGCTGGAAACTATCCATTTTACCGTCATTGGTTAGGTCCCTTTCGATAGATTTGGTTTGACCGTCGGCCTGAAAAAAGATCCGCATGTCAATCTTGCCATTCTGGTCGGCATCCACTTCCTGTGATTGTGGTTTCCCATTGCGATACTTCACCCGGGTTTCACGCACACCATCCTGATCGCCATCTTCTTCCAAATGCGATATGGTGGCGTTCTCATAAAAGACAACTTTTTCAAAGTAGCCGTCCTGGTCATGGTCCCACTGCTGGGTTTGAATCTGATTATTCCGGTAGGTCTCCGTCAGGTCCATATCCCCATCTCCATCCGTATCCCGAAATCTTTGGATGAGGGATTCGTCCTGACCGAAAATAAGTCGTTCTTCGGCATGGCCGTCTTGATTTTCGTCAAAAACTCGCTCTGACAGTTGCTTATCCCGGTACAGCTCCGTGATGGTTGAATCACCGGGTCCAGCCGGGTGTCGAACAACCCGCACAACCTGGCCTTTTTCATAGTGGTAAACGGTATCCAACCGTTGATCGCCGCTGCTGTCTGCTCTGACCACAAGCAGTTTTCCATTTAGATCGAATTCAATCTCTTGATGAACCCAACCGCCTTGATCCAGACGCTCCAGACGCCTTTTCACCCCATTTTTATAGTGATAGCGTGTATGCAGCATACCATCCGTGTTAGAATATTCCTCCAGGCGTACCAGATGGCCGTCATGGTAGTATTGAATCCGATCGATAATGCCGTTGTCATCCGCATCAACCTTTAATTGTATCAAGTTTCCCTGGCTATCAAAGGTTGCGACCTGCTCATTATTACCGTCTTTGTCAGCATCTTTTGTTTTGATCTGCTGTTCAGCCGCATCGGCCCGGAAAGAAACTGAGACCAACAAAATAAATGCCACAAGCATTATAAATAAACGATACATACCAGCATCCACACGATTGATTAAATATAAGCCTGACGCCGCTTGCCAATCGAAGCCTCCGGCGAAGGCTGGAAATTGGGCGAAAGGGGTTGTTTTCCACGTGTCTTGCCTTGCGAGAAATATATGCTGTGCTCTAGCCTGTCAATATATTTCAATTGGTGCAAAATCGTGATATAAATCACGCATGTCATTGATTGTAAATGAAATTTTCTTTAGTATTCAGGGTGAGTCCACCCATGCAGGATTGCCGTGCATATTCATTCGCCTCTCCGGTTGCAACCTGCGATGCCGCTACTGTGATACCACCTATGCATATAACGAGGGCGAGCCCCGGGAAATTAGCGATATATTAACGATTGTGGGGACATACGCTTGCAAACGCATTGCAATTACGGGTGGTGAACCGCTGATGCAATCGGACACACCCGCCTTTGTCTCGCAACTCCTGCAAAGCGGTTATTCGGTTTTATTGGAAACAAATGGCAGTTTTGAAATTAGCCCGGTAGACAAAAGATGTTGTCGTATAGTTGATGTTAAATGCCCAGGCAGCGGTGAAAAAGCCAGTTTTATCACGAGCAATCTTCACGATCTCGGTCCTGACGATCAGGTTAAGTTTGTGATCAGCGACCGAACGGACTATGATTATGCCCGAAATTTTTTGGCGGACCTGCCAAACGAATTGCCGGCGGGCAACCGCCTGTTTTCGCCCAATATGAATCGGCTCGCACCCGCCGATCTGGCCGCCTGGATTTTGGCAGACGGATTGGAAGTTCGCATGCACCTGCAGCAGCACAAATTCATCTGGCCGGGTATCGAGCGAGGGGTTTGACGGAAAAGTTCATTGGGTTCATTGGGTTCATTGAGTTGCTAGGTGCCAAACTGTTTACAGCTCACCTTATAGCTGTAAGCAACCCAACAAACGCAATAAACTCAATAAACACAAAATGACTATATAATTTCTTATTCATTGCTAATATAGACAATTGGAATACAGATCATGTTAAAATTCAAACCCAAAAGGGCTATCGTCCTGGCCAGCGGCGGTCTCGATTCCACGACAGTCATGGCCATTGCCAAGGATCAAGGTTTTGATATCTATGCCCTGAGCTTTGAGTACGGCCAGCGGCACCGTGTTGAACTAGAGGCTGCCAAAAAGATTGCCCGGACGATGGGGGCCAAACAGCATTTGATCGTTAATACCGATTTGAGCCAAATCGGCGGCTCGGCGCTCACAGATAACATTTCCGTTCCCAAGGATCGCGATGATGTCGCGGATTCCGATGAGATTCCGATCACCTACGTCCCGGCCCGCAATACCATTTTCTTATCTTATGCTTTGGCTTGGTCAGAAGTTCTGGATACACCCCATATTTTTATCGGCGTCAACGCCATCGACTATAGCGGTTATCCGGATTGTCGCCCCGACTATATACACGCCTTTGAGCACATGGCCAATCTGGCCACCAAAGCAGGTGTCGAGGGGCTTTATCGTTTGCAGATCCATACGCCGCTCAGCCAGATGACCAAAGCGGATATTATCAAAAAGGGTATCCAGCTCGGGATCGACTATGGTCTGACCCACTCCTGTTACGATCCGGATGAGAACGGCGGTGCCTGTGGACATTGCGATAGCTGCCTGCTCCGGATAAAGGGTTTTGCCGATGCCGGTGTGGCGGATCCGACAAGGTATACTGATAAGGTCAGCGATTAGCTATGAGGTATAAGCAATAAAATCGTGTTCCACGATTTTATGATAACGCGCACCTTTCGCCGCAGGGCGAAAGGCATCGCCAGCAGGGCGAAAGGCCGTCGCTCCAAAACGTAAGACTAAAATCCCTATCTCTGCAGCAAGCAGCGGGGAATTCAAATTTAAAGATAGGAGAGATACGCGGTGCAGGTACTTGCGCTGCGGGAGCGATTCCGCATGCGGTGTTGGATCCGCCGTCGCCCCTTCGACAAGCTCAGGGCTATGGCAGGACAAGTGTTGGACGTTCGATGTTCAGATCCGAAAATATCCCATCTTTAAATACAAATTATTATTTATCTGTCACATCTGATGCAAGGAGGCATACGGATGAAATTGATAATATCCCTCGCCTTAGTATTATTGGCTGTTCTGCTCTATTTTGAAAAAACCGGGAATCGCAAGGGGCTGCTGCCCACCAAGACCCTGCTTTCGCTGCTGTTTATTATCACGGGTTTAACGCAAGTCCAAATCTGGCAGCCGTATGCCGTGATTATCATTTTTGGTCTGGTATTTTGCCTGGGTGGTGACGTGTTTTTAGCCCTACCGCAAAAACGCATGTTTCTCTTCGGTTTGATTTCGTTTCTTTTAGGACATGTCTGCTATGTGATCGGTTTCTTTTGGGTCGCCAATCTCGGGGGCATGACAATTTTAGGCGTAGTCACCACTGGTGTGATCGGCATTCCTATTTACAAATGGCTGAAACCCCATTTGGGCAGCATGCAGAAACCGGTAATCACCTACATCGTTGTTATCAGTTTAATGGTGATTGCGGCCTGGTCGTTGCTGGGCACTCACAGCCTGCCTGATTCAGGCCGGTGGTTTGTATTTGTAGGCGCTGTCAGTTTCTATGTATCCGACATCTTTGTAGCCCGGGATCGTTTCCTTCAAAAATCTTTCGTGAATCGCCTGTGGGGCCTGCCACTCTACTACCTGGGGCAATTTATGATCGCTTTTTCGATTGGCTCCATACGTTGATCAACCGGCAACACCGCCGCCATCCACGACCAGGGCCGTACCGGTGACAAAAGCGGATTCATCGGAGGCCAGATAAAGCACGGCCTCGGCAATCTCTTCCACCGTACCAATGCGGCCCAGAGGCCTGTCGGCCGCCTCAGCAGCGTAGTCATCCCAGGTCATGCCACGCTTGGCAGCATCATCGGCCAGGCGCACATCGGATTTAATGAAAATAGCCTTACCACCCGCCTCGGTGACGGCCTGAACAACCTGTTTTCCGCGCTCTGCATTCCGCCCGGTGACGGCAACCGCTGCGCCCTCGCGGGCAAACCGAACAGCTGTGGCACTGCCGATCCCGGAAGTCCCGCCGGTAATTAAAGCTACTTTGGCTTTAAGCCGCATTTTTTCATCCTTTCATTTTACTGTTTCTCTAATGTCTTGGAGCGAAAAGTTCAAGGATTCGAGGATCCAATAACAGCATATTAGGCAATTAGACTGTTAGACTATTAGCTGCTAACAGCCTAACAGTCTTCAGCCTAATAGCCTGGTTCTTATCGAAACGCGCAACGCGCAACTCGCAACCCGCAACCCGCAACGCGTAACCCGCAACTCGTAACCCGCAACCCGCTGTTACTCGTGAGCCCACTGACTGCATAGCCCCCCGGTTGTTTCGGCCCCATCCATGGTATAAACCTGGCCGGTCGCAAATGCAGCGTCATCAGAGGCCAAAAAAGCAAAGAGCGCCGCGATCTCTTCGGGTTTGGCGTGTCTTCCCAGAGGGATTTTGCGGTTGACTGCATCCAGCATCTCGTTTGTGTACTCGGCCCGCTGCATGGGTGTGAGTACATATCCGGGTGATATGGCATTCACGCGCACCACCGGCGCCAATTCCAAGGCCATGGCCAAGGTCAGAGCAACAACCCCGCCCTTACTGGCGCTGTAGTCGGCATAATGCGGGTACCCTCTGGTTCCGGCGGTGGAGGCGGTGTTGAGTATCACGCCGGAGCCCTTATCCAGCATATGCCGCGCTGCAGTTTGGGCCATATAGAAAACACCGTTTAGATTGACGCCCAGCACCTGGTCCCACTCATCCGGGGCAATATCGACAAAGTCGTGGCGAATGCTGATACCGGCATTGTTGATCAAAATGTCCACCGATCCCATGTGATCAATCGCCTGCGCAAATGCGGTCTGCACCTGACTCCAGTTGGATACATCGGCGTCGATTACGGCAGTCAACTCCGGCAGTTCTTTGACTACCCGCGCGCGCGCCGCTGCAGAACGGTCAAGGATGCAGACCTTGCAATGCTCTTCCAAAAAGCGTGTGGCCGTGGCCTGGCCGATACCACTGGCGCCGCCGGTCACCAGTACATTCTTGTCTTTCAAGCCGCGCATAACGTGCCTCCCTTCTTGCACATACTAATTGTTCTCAACTCCAAAATTTCACTCCTCTCCCAATTATATGCTGTCTGCCAAACCTTTAACTCTTTAATATTTTTGGTTCTTCTCCATTTTAGTTGGAGAAAAGGGATTCAAGGATTCAAGGAGCCCAGGATTCAAGTGTTTGTTTTTAGTGTTAAAGTTGGATATAGTAGGATAATGAACTCAGGAATGAATTGGTTATATTTCACTTAATCCAAATCCCTATATAAATGCCTTAAAACTTTATTCGTATTTAACTTGGACCCTTAAACCCTCGAATCCCTCAGTTAGATCAACTCTTTTGGAGATGGTTTCAAAGCCTGACGGCTTCAGTATCAAGGCTTCGGAGGACTACTTACCATTTAACCGGCACCCGAACCGTGTTGCCGGCCTTGTTTTGAAATAGCAGGTAGCCGTGCGCTTGGCCGTATTGATATATCTCCCAGGTGATGCGCACATCTTGCCGGCAATAATCGATGATTTCACGCAGCTTGCCCGCTTTCCACCAGCGCAGGGCCTGCAACCCATCCGCTGATTTTTTAGCATCCAATGTGACCCGTGCCAGGTGATCCAGAGACAGACGATAACCCAGTTGCTTGTGGATTTCTTGCAAGATATCGAGGGTGGGCAGCTTGTTAAAATCAAAGTCGGAATAGCCGCTGAGCACCTTGTAGTCAAAGCGCTGGATATTAAAACCCACCACGCAATCATATTGCTGCAGCCGGGTAATGAATTCGGGCATATCCTGTTCCAGATATTCGCGATAGAGCTGGACCTCGGCATCGTACAATACGGCACAACTCACCTGCATCAGATCGGCCCGGTGCCATCCGCCCACCTCCTGAGCTGATTTCTGGGTTTCCAGGTCAAAAACACATATGCGTCTGGACGTCGTTGAATTATGGGGTGGGGCTGCTTTTTGGGCTTGTTGATCTACATTTTGAAGGTTCTGATCGGCCTTTTCTTGTTTATTTTCATCAGAAGATGGAACAATTTCACGTTTTTCCTCAGATGGTCTTGTGAATATTTTTTGGGCGCTCTCGGCAGGATCTTTTGCTTTTTTACGTTCGCGATGCGATTCTTCTGTTTTGGCTTTTGGTTTCAGGAGCGGTTTGGGACGCTTCAATGACGGGTCGATCGGCAACTGCAGCAATCCTTTGAGCGTAAATATAGCCGAGGCTTTATCGATGGGTCTGTTTCCAGAGCCGCATTTGGGCGAATGGACACAAGAAGGGCATCCAGCCTCACACGGGCAGGTCTGAACCGCATTGAGGGTTACGCTTAAAAGATCTTTGGCCCGCTGAAAAGCCTGTTTGCTGAGTCCCGCACCACCGGGAATGCCGTCGTAAACAAAAACAGCCGCCGAGCCGATCTGCGGATGGAAGGGAATGGATATGCCGCCCAGATCATTGCGGTCGGTCATTACAATCAAAGGGAACATGCCGATGGCCGCATGTTCGACGGCGTGGATGCCCCCCATAAAATGGAGGTACCTGGACTCGGCCGCCTGCTGAATGGCCGCTGGTATTTCAAACCAGATGCCATCGGTTTCAAACATCAACTCCGGCAGATCCAATGGTACCCGGTTCATTAGCTTCCTATAGCGTATGCGCCACCGCTCGTAACCGGTCACCTGTTCGGTCACCCGCAGCTTACCAATGCTGACTCGTGTGCCCGCCACCGGCTTTTGATTGTAAATTTCCAGAATTTCCGTGTTTTTGTTGGCCCGGACGCGGGTGTAATAATCGACTTCCGCCGGCGTGACCGTGACCGTGTTGGTTTCCAAATCCAAGCTGTCCACCAGGTAGGTTTGACCACGATGCAAATAGACAGCCCCGGGATGGGTTTCTTTAAATACACGATGACCATCGATCTCACCCTTATTCTCTTCATCCTCGCTGCCGATGATGTGGAACTGCTTTCCGGCCCCCCGCAGCTGAATACCGCGCTGGGGTGCCTTTCTGCTCGAAAACCAGGTGTCGCCTTCTTCGCTGCGTAGAAGCTCCCCCGCTGCCTCCAGCTTCGATACCACCGATTGTACTTTCGCTATCTGCATCAGGGTCTCATCCTTGGAAAGCGGAAATTCACTGGCCGCACAAGGAAGATGCCGGGCCAGAATATCGGCATTAAACGGGTTCACCACCGCCGCTTCCGGGCTGCGTTCCACAAAATCATCGGGATTGCGCATAAAATACTGATCCAGGGCATCATCGCCGGCGATTAATATCATGGCGGCTTCTTGACCGCTGCGTCCTACCCGGCCTTCACGCTGCCAGGTGGAAACAATAGTTCCGGGGTATCCCACCAGGATGCAGAGATCTAAATCTCCGATGTCAATACCCAGCTCCAAGGCACTGGTCGTAATAACGGCCAGTAATTCTCCCCGGCTTAATTTATCCTCGATATCGCGGCGTTCTTCCGGCAGGAAACCGGCTCGATAGGCACTAATCCGGTCGGCATACTCACCGGCTTGGGTTCCTGCCCAGATGGCAATCAACTCGGTCAGTTTGCGGGACTGGGTGTAAACAATTGTTCTAAGTTGGCGTTCCAGCGCTGATTTTAACAACAGAATCGCAGTCTGGGCGGGACCATCCAAGGGATCGATAAATATCAGATGTTTTTTACCTTTGGGAGATCCGCTTTGATCGATGGTTTGAACCTCAAGACCGGTCAATTGCTCGGTCAGCTGGGCCGGATTGGCCACCGTAGCCGAATTGAAGATGAACAGCGGCAAGGACTGATAATGCCGGCAAATCCGCATCAGGCGCCTAAAAACCTGAGCCATATGTGATCCCAGAAGCCCGCGGTAGGTGTGCACCTCGTCGACGACAACCGTTTCCAGATCCCTGAAAAAGGATGCCCACCGCGTGTGATGCGGTAGAAAGGACAGGTGCAGCATTTCCGGATTGGTCATGATGACATTGGGCGGTTTCTCCCGGATGCGCTTGCGATGATATGAGCTGGTATCGCCATCATAAATCACGGCAGTGAGTCGACGCCCTTCCAGCGAGCTTGTAAATCGATTCAAATTCAGCAGCTGATCCTGGGCCAGGGCCTTCAAGGGAAACAGGTATAGAGCCTTGGTATCGGGCTTGCTCAGAAACTTTTCAATCACCGTCAGGTTGTAAACCAAGGTCTTGCCACTGGCGGTCGGCGTGGCCACGACCACGTTTCGTCCCTTGCGTATCTGATCGATGGCACGGGCTTGATGCACGAACAGACTTTCAATATGGGCATCCCCGAGCATGCGGTCTATTTGCGCGGGCCAGGAATCCTTTGGTTTACCATAAGCAGCTGATTTCTGCTCCCATACCTTGTGATAGACCACCTGACCGCCCAGTCGTTTGGAGGCTTTTAGCGATATGATATACTCGGCGATATCTTTGGCCGATGCGGTTTCTGAATTATGATTCATGGGCCCATGACACCTGGCTGTATAAAATGGATCTCACCCATAATTTGAATCCGATCCTGATCCGCCAACCACATGGGCGGATCAGGATCGGATTCAAATTTTATGGATAAGTGCTTGATCTTTCAAATTTGTTGATTATAATAGGTTCATTAACTTATAACATGCTCCACGGCAAAATGCCCGTTCTTATCGTCATGTGCCGGGCTGACTGCGGCAACACAAAATATCACTATACATGATCCCATAGCCATTTCAAGAGGATGTCATAAATCTTGGAAGACCCACTTTTATCCCTTTCACAACAATTGCAACCGCTACTTGTTACCCTTGTATCCATCCGTTTCCGATTGCCGAACACTAGCGCGTTAAATCAGAGGATAACGTCATTATGATGGATCAATTGATAGCATTGTTCGTGTTGATCATCCTGTCCGGCTTCTTTTCATCTTCTGAAACCGCCCTGTTTTCCATCAGCAAAACCAGGGCCATACATCTTTCCAAGGACGGACGCAAGACATCCCGTCTGATTCATAAAATGAAGGCCGACCCGCATACACTCTTGAGCACCATCCTCATCGGAAACAACCTGGTGAACGTGGCCGCAGCCGCGCTGGCCACATCGCTGGCCATCGATGCCTTTCCCAATTACGCCGTGGGTATCGCCACAGGCGCCATGACGTTCCTGTTGCTGGTATTTGGGGAAGTGTTTCCGAAGTCAATCGCCACCCGCAACAATCTGCTGATTGCACGGATGGCCATCGTACCGATTTATTGGATATCGATCATATTCTTTCCGGTCATCAAGTTCTTGAATTTCATACCCTGGCTGACCGGGCGCATAAAAAAGCCCCAGTCCGTATCCGAGGAAGAACTGATAACTTTTGTAGAAGTGGTTGAGGAAGAAGGCGAGATCAAAGAAGAGGAAAAGGAACTGATCCACAACATATTTGAGTTCGACGATACCAATGCCTACGAGATCATGACCCCCCGGGCCGATATGTTTGTGGTGGAAGCCGATGAACCCCTGGACACCAAGAGCATCATCGACTCAGGTTTCACACGAATTCCCGTAATCCATGACTCCATCGATGAGGTCATCGGCATTCTGCATATCAAAGATTTGTTCATGAACATGGCCATGGGTTCCCCCCAGAATGATGTGCGCAGCATCATGCGTAAGCCCTATTTTATCCCGGAAAACAAAAAACTGGATTCGCTCCTGCAGCAATTCAAAAAAACCAAGAATCACATGGCCGTCATTGTAGACGAGCATGGAGGTGTTTCCGGCTTAATCACGCTCGAAGATGCCCTGGAGGAGCTTGTCGGGGAGATCGAAGATGAAACCGATAAGGATGAAAAACACATCGTTCGCATCAAGAAAGATGCCTGGATCGTCTTGGGAAAATCGGATATCGAAGATGTCAACGACGTTATCGGCATGAACATTCCCGATATTGCCGCTTATGATACCTTCTCCGGCTATGTGCTGGACACGCTTGGGCGAATTCCCGGTGAAAAGGAAGAACTCACTTTAGGAAATTATACCGTCATTGTCGAACGCAAAGACGGCAATCGCATCAGCAAGTACCTGCTAAGGAAGAATACGCTCCCTTGACACTTGATGCGGAGTTCTTTAGCATCAAGGCTCAAGATTGAACCGTGTGTATGAATAGCTCAGCTCCATTGATGAACCTGAAAAAGGGATGATGCAATGCTAAGCGAAAAAGAGAAGCTTGACAAATTAACTTATCTCGGCATTGAACTCAATCAGGTTCGTGACCTTGACATCCTGATGGAACGCGTCTTGGAATATGCACGCAGCTTTGTTAACGCCGACGCCGGCTCCATCTACATCAGAGATCGCGATGAGGATAGGCTCGAGTTTACCTATACCCAAAACGATACCCTGCAGGCACGGTTGCCCAAAGGCGAAAAGCTTATTTATTCGACCTTTACCCTGCCGATTAACGAAGAGAGTATTGCTGGATATGCAGCCTTCACCGGCCAACTTCTCAACATTCCCGATGTCTATCATATTGACAGCGC
>Ga0180435_10006398_pt1 | contig 11281 bp, 11 predicted proteins | sample SS_ome_3_FD_132467 | JGI IMG/M metagenome (GOLD analysis project Ga0180435, IMG submission 132467) | Hypersaline lake sediment archaeal communities from the Salton Sea, California, USA - SS_3_S_1 metaG | ecosystem: Environmental > Aquatic > Non-marine Saline and Alkaline > Hypersaline >...
AAGCTGCCGGTACCGGCGGCACACACCGTATTCATGACCGAAAAAGTAACGCTGCCGTCTTTGAGTGTTGTGAACTTACTGTCTTGCCCACCGATTTCAATGATGGTGTCGACCTGGGGATTTATCTCAACCGCCGCCCGTGCATGGGCCGTGATCTCATCCACCACCAGATCGGCACCGAAAATACGGCCTGCAAATTTACGCCCAGATCCGGTGGTGCCAGCCCCTAAAATTTGAAAGTTTGCACCCATATCTGCTTGCATGTCCGTTATGGCACCCAATAAATTTTGCACGGCATTCACTGGTCGCCCGGATGTCCGGGTATAAAACCCGGCCACTACCTGACCTTGCCGGTTGATGAGAACGGCCTTGGTACTGGTGGAACCGACATCGATTCCCAAATAGACATGCAAAAATCCTTGGTCATCTGAAAGTGAATCAATATCCTCATAAACATCCACCTCAACCGGCACGGAATATTCATCTCGCTGGGACTGAAACAGATATTGTTTTAGGCTTTTAAAATCCGGATAGTCGGACAAGTGCAATGCAAGCGGTTCATGAAAGTACGCTTTGTCATGGTCTGCGTGAACCAGGAATTCGTCAATTCGGGTGATATGCGTCTTCGGTTGACTGTTGGCCGCATCGATTATATTAAAAGCGGCACCCACAGCCCCATAGTAGGATAACTCGGGCAGAATCTCCAAACCCACCAGAGCGTGAATATGCGCCACCACAGCCTGATTCCGGGAAACGCCGCCGCAAAAAATGATGGGACCCTCGGGTGCTTCACCCACAAAAAGCGTATCCACAATATTTCGGGCCAAGCCCCGACAGAGTCCGTCGCAGATTTCCGCCAGGGTATAGCCTTCCTGCTGGGCATGGACCAGATCAGTTTTGGCAAATACAGCACACCGCGAGGCGATCTTGGGAATCCTGCCCTCATTGGCATGGGCAATACGACCGAGTTCGGCAACATCTTGCAGACTCAATCGCCCGGCTTGCTGATCTAGAAAGCTGCCGGTTCCAGCCGCACATGAGGTGTTGGTTCGATAGCCTAAGTAGTTTCCATAATTATCAAAACGGATTAATCCAAACTTCTCACCCCCCACAATTAGGATCGACCCCACCTTGTTATGAAAATGACGGGCCGCTGTGGTAACCGCGATGCGGTTATCATATCGTTCAGTGGATCTTAGGGTCTTTGGCGAAGATGTGGTCGTCGCTATCTGTCGTACCCGGGATAAATCGATCTCGGCTAGTAGCGTTTTAAGACCTTGGGCTAAGTTGCCGTGGTGCTTACCATAGCGGGTCCATAAAACTTCTTTGTCATAAGTTACTGCGGCAATGGCTACGGCAACCGAACCGATATCCACGCCTAAGATTAGGTTATGGTTTTGCCCCTTTTCCATATCTATAGATGTTTATCAAATTTCGGATAGTATCGGCAATTCTTTAATTTATATAATTATAAGAAGTTTATTTTCTTGCTTGGCTTCAACCTAGCCTAAACTCAAGCTGAAGAGAAACATCATTTTAAAACTCACGTCCATGGTCTCGCCCAATTAAATGTGGCCTTAGAAGATAATGAATTATATATTGAGTTTATCACGCCGGCTGCAAATATTGTCGGCTTTGAACATCAACCCAAAACCGAAAAACAAAAGGTCGCCATAAATAAAGCGATAAATACGCTAAAAACCGGTGACGAACTATTTATAATATCCCAAGGAGCCGGTACCAAACTGATAACGTCTGAAGTGGAGTCCGGTTTAGAGGCTGAACACGCGCACGCGCATGAAAACATGCATAAAGATGAACATGATGCGCACTATTCAGAAGAAAAAAAGCACCATGGAGAGCATCATGATGAACATGACCATCAAGTGCATAGTGATTTTATGGCCGTATATCGTTTCGATTGCAAAAACCCGGACAAACTGACCCATATGGATGTGATGCTATTTCGGCATTTCAAAGGCATCGAAACCATCCATGTGCAGGTATTGACGCGCACAAAGGTTTCTGCCTTTGAGTTGACGGCTAAAAAGAACAGAATAACTTTTTAAAAATAGTTTTTCTTAAGCAATTATCATCAGAAGAAGACAATAACGATCAGAACGCTCCAAACAGGCAATAATTTGTTATGCAAAAGGAGAACTTGGAAACTGCCATTGAAATATCCGATCTGCATTTCGCCTGGAATGCCGATGTTGAGCCGGTTCTTAAGATTGCGTATCTGCAAATCCATCAGGGGGAGCGCATATTCATTCAGGGACCCAGCGGCAGTGGCAAAAGCACCTTGCTGCATCTACTCGCAGGTGTGGTAATTCCTCAAAAGGGGAAAATTCTGATAAATGGCTCATGTATCAACACCTTAAAGAGTAGTGCCCGCGACCGTTTCCGAGCCGATCACATGGGGTATATTCACCAGATGTTTAATCTGATCCCCTATTTGTCTGTGATTGAAAACGTTACCCTAGCCTGCCGATTTTCGAACCGCAGAAAAGAACGCGCAAGCACCCAAGCGGGTGGATTTCAAGAAGACGCCATGCGTTTGCTCAATCATCTGGGCATGGATGGGACCACTGTGTTGAAAAAACCGGTGATCGAATTAAGCGTGGGCCAGTAACAACGTGTAGCTGCTGCCCGCGCCTTGATCGGTGCCCCTGAAATTCTCATTGCTGACGAACCGACCTCATCCCTGGGTGCAGATAGGCGTGAGGCCTTTATTCATCTATTGTTTAATGAATCAAAACGAGACAAGACAACTGTCGTCTTTGTGAGCCATGATACCGGTCTCGCAGGCTTTTTTGACCGGACGATTCGGTTAAGTGACATCAATAAAATTGTGTAACATGTTTTTTTGGAATGCAGAATGTTTACCCTGGCCCTTAAGAGTCTATACAACCGCAAGTTCACTACCATTTTGACGGTGGCGTCAATTGCCCTGAGTGTAATGATGCTTTTGGGTGTTGAGCGAATCAGGAATGAGGCTAAAAACAGCTTTACCAGCACCATTTCTGGAACCGATCTGATTGTTGGCGCCCGAACCGGTCCAGTGCAGCTCCTGCTCTACTCGGTTTTTCGCATCGGCAACGCCACCAACAATATCTCCTGGCAAAGCTATCAGGATATTGCCGGCAACCCCAATGTTAAATGGACGATTCCCATTTCATTAGGCGATTCACATCAGGGGTACCGTGTCATGGGAACCAATACTGATTATTTCGAACATTTCCGATTTGCCGGTGGGCATGAACTGGAAATGTCTGCGGGAGACATATTTGCAGGCGTATTTGATGCCGTACTGGGTGCCGATGTTGCTGATGTGTTGGGATATGAGCTGGGGGATGAAATGATAATCGCCCATGGGGCTGGAAAGGTCAGTTTCGTTAAGCATGACGACAAGCCGTTTAGCGTTGTTGGGGTTTTAAAACGAACCGGCACACCCGTCGATCAGACCGTCCACGTTCAATTGGAAGGCATTGAAGCCATTCATATTGACTGGCAAGGTGGTACCCGCGTTCCCGGACTGTCGATTTCGGCAGAAAAAGCACTGCAGATGGAATTATCGCCCAAAGCAATCACGGCATTTATGGTTGGCCTGAAATCTCGAATTGCCGCGTTTGCCTTTCAGCGCCATGTGAATCAATATCCCCATGAACCTTTGCTAGCAATACTGCCAGGGGTAGCCTTGCAAGAGTTGTGGGACCTCATCAGTATTGCCGAAAAAGCCTTGCTGGTGGTCTCTGGTTTTGTTGTCCTAATTGGCTTGTGCGGCATGCTCCTCGCTCTGATGACCAGCCTGAATGAGCGTCGTCGCGAAATGGCCATTTTGCGATCGGTGGGTGCGCGGCCGTGGCATGTTTTTGCTTTGATCGTGGGTGAATCAGGGCTGCTCACAGTGGCAGGCGTTAGCGTTGGTATCGGTTTGCTCTACGGGTTTTTGGTGGCAAGCCAGACAATTATTCTATCAAATTTTGGGATCTTCATCGCCATCAGTGGATTATCAGCATATGAGCTACTGCTCGTTTTAGTTATTTGTTTGGCTGGTATCATCATCGGTATTATTCCCGGCTATCGGATTTATCGATACTCTCTTGCCGATGGAATGACTATTCGAATTTGAACGCTGAAAGAGTTCAAAAGTGAAAAACAATCAACATCGAACATCCAACATCCAACGTCAAACGCCCAATGCGAAATCGCTCACGCAGAACAGGCGCTTAGACCGCATATTACTTTCATCGATATACGATAAAGGGAAATCTACCATATTCGATGTTCGATGTTGGATGTTGGATGTTGGATGTTCTTTTTCTAAAGATACCAAAGGATTAAGTGTATGTTTAAACCGGATGATCCTAGTATTACTTCTTATATGGCTGAGCGCGCTATCCTGTTTTTCAGTGTGGGCGGATCAGATGCGCCAATTGACATGGGATGATCTGATCCCGGCTCATTTACTTGCCGAAGATCCCATGGCAAAATACACACCGGAACAGCAGGATATGGTGTACTGGGTAATCAATATCCTCGAAACCCTACCAGAGAGAAATCCAGATACCGAGGAATACTATAAAGAGGTTGATGAAGCCCTGCCATCCTTGGAAAAAGCTGGCATCGATTTCAAGGAGCTCATGACCAAGAGAAGGCAAATACGAACATCTGTTGTTGAAAAACTCAATGGTCAACAAGTTCGCATACCCGGCTACCTCCTGCCCCTTGAAACCTCCCAAGGCAGAGTGACTGAATTTCTGCTGGTACCATATGTTGGTGCCTGTATCCATGTGCCACCACCACCACCGAACCAAATCATTCATGTAAAATATAATCAAAAAAAGGGTTATAAAAGTAGCAAGTTATTCGAACCGGTTTGGGTAACCGGTGACATCGTTATAAAGTCCCTGTTGAAGGAACTCTTTTTGGTAGATGGCAGTGCCGAAATCGCCATTGGCTATAGCATGCAAGCCAAAGGCGTTGAACCCTATAAAGAGTAGGGCTGTTCCAAAAAGTTGGCGACCCGTGGAAATTTGGTATCGAACCGTCCGAATTGGAAACATTTGTTGAAAAAACACGGTTTTCGTGTCAAGGATAACAATGGAGCAAGCGTCTAAAATGAAAATCAACTGTGCTCTGACCTTTGACTTTGACGCCATGTCCGTCTGGCTAACGTCATATAAAAGCCGTAACCCGTCGATGATTTCACGTGGGGAATTTGGGGCCATCGGTGTTGCCCGGATCCTAAATATGCTAAAGAGATACGAGCTTCCGGCAACCTTCTTCGTTCCCGGACACACAGCCCTGGCCTATCCCGATTTAGTCAGACGTATGCGTGACGAGGGCCATGAAATCGCTCATCATGGCTGGGTTCATGAAAACCCGGCCGATTTCGATGAATCCGAGGAGCGTAGCAACCTCGACCGCGGTTTGGAAACGCTTCATCAAACCGCCGACGTGACGCCCAAAGGCTACCGCTCACCGTCCTGGGAATTGTCATACCGTACGATTCAGCTCCTTTTGGAATATGGTTTTACTTACGATTCAAGCTTAATGGGCGCTGATTTCACGCCATATTATGCGCGCCAAAATGACGTATTCAACCATGCAAAACCCTACAGTTTTGGGCCGAATGTCGATATTGTCGAGCTTCCCGTATCGTGGTTAATGGATGATTTTGTGCACTTCGAATATGTCGAGGGTGACGCCCATGGCCTGTCAGCACCGTCCAAGGTTCAAGCCATCTGGACTGACGAATTCGAGTATGCGTATGAGCATGTGCCCGGCGGCCTTTATTCCCTCACCATGCATCCGCAGGTTATCGGACGCGGACACCGGCTGATGATGCTTGAAAAGCTGATCGAAGATTTTAGCTCTCGAGATGGTGTATGTTTTACAAAAATGATCGACTATGCAACGAAATGGCGCAAGGCCAATCCACTCAAGGAATGGATTGCCTCCGGTGCTCCCCAAGCAACCGGAGGTTCAGGGCGAGACAAGTTCGGAAACTGGCAACGAGACGAAACAGGCGACGAAACTGTAAAAAATACTAAAGCAACTGTGCGTAAATCTCAGGAAAGATGCAAATGATGATAATATAAACTCAATAGGGGACGTCTATGAAATTATGATTTTCTAGCAGACTTTATAAGAAAATCATAATTTCATGGACGTCCCCTATTATCTATTGCTCCTAGAGGGCAATATTGAATTTTGCTCTGATTATTTTTTCCAGATCTGAATCCAGCTTGGGTGGTGTTTCGTCAAAAACCACGGCTTTGGCCATTTTATTGGCTCGTTGCCAGGTATCCTGAGATCCCTCCTCTTCCCAGGATTTACGGTTGCCAGTGTGGCTGATGCCGTTGCCTTCGAAATATTCTGTTCTAAGGTGTTTCATGGTATGGTCACTCATCAGGTAATGGCCCCCGGGACCCGTTTCCTGAATGGCGTCAAAAGCCAAATGCTCCTCATCAACCGTGATTCCTTTCAGCAGGGCACAACTGCCGCCGATGATTTCATCGTCTATGATGTATTGCTCGTATGCCACCGCGTTCATGGATTCCAGCATTCCGGCCGCATGGTGGATGTAATTGTTACCGCCCATGACGGCTAAGAGGGTGGTAAAGGCCTTTTCCCATCCGGCCTGGGCATCGGGGAGCTTGGCATCGCTTAAACCCGCTGAGGCATAATTGGGGACATCAATCTGCTGGCTGAGCTGGTGCTGGGCGGCCTGCATCATACCGCACTCAATGGCACCGCCCCTGTATCCCATGGTTTTAAGATCCGCCCTTGCCGGAAGGGCTCCGTACAGGACCGGTGCCCCTGGGGCGGTCAACTGATGGAGGCTGATACCGGCCAGTTCCTCGGCATGGGATTGCAGTAAGGTGCCGGCCATGGTCATGGGAGCAGTGGAACCGCTCATGGGGGCCGTGGTAATGGTTGTCGGCACACCCAGTCGAGCGGCCTGTTGGATATTGGCCACACTTTGGGAACAGAATTTTAGCGGACTGATAATCACGCAAGCTGAAATTGAAAATACAGGCTTTGCTTTCAATTGTTCCTTTCCACCAACTACAATAGCAGCAATCTCAAATGCTTCCCTGAGGCTAAAATCGAAGTTACAACCGAACATGATGTGTTTGCTTGTTCCCATCATGGCGGCAAACAAGATATTGGGGTCATAGCGATCACCTGGAATATCACAGGGTGCAACTGCGCTTTGATAAAAGTGGATGTTATCCAGCGTATCAACGAGTTTTGCAATGCGGTACTGGTCCTCAAGGCAAGTTTTCCTGATTTTACCGCTTTGGATGTCAAGGATGGAGACGGTGGTTCCACCGGTCCCGGCATAGACGCGGTCTTTGCCGATAAACATATCGTTTTTGCCATCACGGCTGAAAAGCGTAAATTCCCCGGGCGCCTGGTTAACCATTTCCATGACCAGATCCCGGGGCATATAAACTTTTTTGGCCTGTTCATCAATCCGGCATCCAGCTTCCGTTAGTATATCCAGGGCCTTAAGATCTTCCTCATATCCGATACCGACCTGTTCGAGAATATCGAGGGCTTTCTGGTGGATGATTTCCACCTGATGCGCTGTCAGAGGCTTGTAGATCCCCCCTGTCCGTCCTCCGCTGGTCATATGAAACTCCTTTTTTTGTTGGGTGGGATTATAATAAAAACCGCGCCAGAGGAACCCGCTCGTAAGGGCAGGGGTGAATGCCGTTCAGGCTTTTATGGGGATGCAGGGGGCTTGCCTCCGCGGTTTTGAAACGCGAAATGGGCTGGGCCCATTTCGCTCCCAGGCTATCTTTGGTGGCTTGCCGTCACATGCTTTGCATGTTACAGATGTGAAGATGCCACGTGCGTAAGCGCGTGGCGATTCACTTTAATTCGAGTAGGACCGGACAATGATCCGACCCTTCGATCTGATCTAATATGTCAGTGTGTCCAATGCGATTGGTCAAACTGCTGGATATCAGAAAATAGTCGATGCGCCAGCCAATGTTTCGCTTTCTGGCCGCAGCGCGATAACTCCACCAGCTGTATTTCACTTCCTGGGGATGTTGGTAGCGGTAGGTGTCTACAAAATCCGCTGCGTGCAGATTATCCATGCCGTCGATCTCCACCTGGGTGTAGCCGGCGGTCTTGTTGTAGTTGGGGTCTGGACGTGCCAGGTCGATGGGTTTGTGGGCTACATTGAAGTCTCCGCAGGCAATCACCGGTTTTTTCTTTTCTAAGTTTTTAAGATATTTTAGAAAGTCGGCATCCCACTCCTGACGGTAGGAAAGACGCTTCAATTCACTTCCGGAATTGGGTGTGTAGACGGTAACCAGATAATAGTCATCAAAATCGAGGGCAATCACCCGACCTTCCTGATCATGTACTTCAATACCCATATCTTGTTGCATTGATATGGGTTCCTTTTTGGCGAGGACGGCAGTGCCGGCATAACCCTTTTTTACCGCTGAATTGGAATAAATGTGATAGCCGCCGATGTTTTTTAGGGCTTCCCTGACCTGATCGTCCTGCGCCTTGGTCTCCTGCACACACAGGATATCAGGTTGCATGCTTACCAACGTGTCCCCAAAGCCCTTCTTAACCGCCGCACGAAGACCGTTTACATTCCAGGATATTAATCGCATAAGCTACATTTTTCCCGCGTCACCATTAGGACACGATTTTGAAATACATAAAAGTTAATTGGTTTATGCTAGCGCAACAATACCGTACGAGAAAATTGTCATCAAAATTTGAATTCTTATGCTGACCAGCCACTTTAACGGGTCTTTGGTCATGACCTGCTCTAAGAAATGATATAAATTGAAACCAGGAATTCAAATTTAGTCGAGGATTTCCATAAGCTTCCCACAACACGGCGGAATCCGCTCCCCAGCTTTCAACTTCACATACTTATTACAAGTCTGGCAATAACAGGTGGTGTCCTTGTCCACATAGACGACGGGGTATTCATCTTCGCCTTTTTCACCCTCTACGGCAAAACAGGCTGTATTGCTCTTCGCCGATACATACTCGCCCACGGGTACCAATTTCTGGTTAAAGCGGGCGCAATCCACCAGCATACGCCACAGTCCTTCCAGCATCGTCTTTTCGTGATCGGCTTCAGGTGTAAATTCAACAGTGGTTTTGCTCAGTTCGATTTTCATGGGCATGCCTCCTTTAGTTCTGATTAATTCGTTTTTGGAAACAAGGATAACATATTTCGATTTCGATACCGATGCCGATGCCGATACCGATACCGATACCGATACCGATACCGATACCGATACCGATTATATATACAGTAGAACATATCTATGACAGGCACGCTAACGTTGTCAAGATTCGTCGACGTCCTGATCGATAAGGTATTTAAACTTGGCGAAGGAGGATCGGCTGGACCAGTTTCGGGGTCCGATTATGGTTTCGACCAAATTGCCGGATTTATCTAGAATGAGTGTGGTGGGAAGGGCACGAATACCGAACCGACCCAACGTTTCGCCATCCGGGTCCAGAAGGGTTGTAAACGTGAGGTCTTGAGATTCAAGAAATTTCTTCACATGGGTTGGAGATTCTTTAATGTTGATGGTAACCATGGCAAACGATTTGTCTTTTAATTGTTGATGCAGTTTTTGCATATCCGCCATCTCGGAAATACAACTCCGGCACCAGGTGGCCCAAAAATTGAGGAACACAACTTTGCCCTGGAAATCGGAAAGTCCAATGATATTACCATTTATATCCGCTAAGCGAACATTTGCCCAGCTATTTGAATCCACAATCGGGGTTCCCTGAAATAGTTCCCCCAGATCGATGGATTTTACAGAATCGAATTTTCCCGGCAATAGGATCCCAAGTGTCCCGGGCCATATCACCACAACCACAACTCCGGTGCACATCAACAGGATGCCAACTCGTGCTATTTTCTGAATCTTCCGGCTAAAGCGTACTCTCATTGCTGTAATGATTCTTCCTAAAAATACAAAATTCTATAAAGTTAATATCAAGACGACAGTTATGTCTGGATTCCCTTTTCCAAGGGAATGACGGGTAGTGACTAAGTGCAGACATCAGCAGTCAGGTGTAGGCGATTAGCAGCTTAAAGCTTATTGCTGATGGCTGAAAGCTGCTCCTTTGTTGTCATCCCCATGAAAGCTTTTCGCATCTAGAGAGCGGGGGAGATCCGGTAATTACGATTAGCGGTCTACGTTAAGCCTCGCTTGACCCCTCGAATCCTGGAATCCTTGAATCCTTCAGAGGTACTACCGCAAACGTATAATAGCCGCCAGAATGGCTAATAAGCACGCAATATTCGAAAGGACCTAACTTTCTATCAAATCAGGTTTCATGCATTCACTGCATATTCTGCGCCCGTTAACGGCGACGACACATTCTGAATCTCATATCCTATGGGTTTGTCAGCCACAAGCATACCATCCGAAATGTGAATCAGCCGATGGGCATAATCGGCGCTGGCCCGACTATGAGTGACCATAATAATTGTCATGCCGTTGCGATTCAATCGATCCATCAATGACATTATTTCCTTAGATGTCTGGCTATCCAAATTACCAGTTGGTTCATCTGCCAACAAAACCGGCGGCTCGTTTACGATAGCACGGGCAATTGCTACCCGTTCTGATTCTCCACCAGAAATCTGATTGGGCAGGCGGTTGATTTTACCAGTCAAGTCAACCTGCGAAAGCGCAGCCTTGGCCATCTCCAATTTTTCTTTACGAGTCATTTTTTTCACTGCCAAAGGCAGCATCACATTTTCGATCACCGTGAGATAAGGTACCAAATGAAAGCTCTGGAATATAAATCCTAAAAATTCTCTACGAAAATCAGTCTGTTGCTCCTGGCGCAGGCTATAGATATCGATATCATCCACAACCAAACGTCCGGATGTGGGTGCGCTCATGGCGCCTAAAATTCCCAATAAGGTTGATTTCCCCGCCCCGGACTCACCCATAACCGCCACGAACTCGCCCTCAGCTATTTCGAATCTGATGTTCGCAAGGGCTGTTACGGCCGTATTGCCACTACCGAATATTTTGCTAATACCATCTACATTAATGTAGCCCATCTGTTTTATCTCCATGAAAACATATAAGCATATGTGATCTGTTAGTTTTTTAGCCTTTTAGACTGTTAGACTATTAGGCGGTTAACTGTTGGCATCCTAACAGCCTATTTGCAATTCGAGTACACCGTGCATTTAATAGCTCCTAAATGACTTGCGTACGATCCTCGTTTTATAGGGTTCGTAGGGCATCAT
>Ga0180435_10006399_pt1 | contig 11280 bp, 12 predicted proteins | sample SS_ome_3_FD_132467 | JGI IMG/M metagenome (GOLD analysis project Ga0180435, IMG submission 132467) | Hypersaline lake sediment archaeal communities from the Salton Sea, California, USA - SS_3_S_1 metaG | ecosystem: Environmental > Aquatic > Non-marine Saline and Alkaline > Hypersaline >...
CCAGAGCGGCGTCCCCCGACTTCGCCCTGCGGGCTACGACGGGCAAGCTGCTGCGCTTGCCGCCGCACTCCACACGGTCGCCGCGCCGACAGCCCGCCTGAAGCTCGCGGCATTCCTGACCGGCCACCGGCTCCCACGACCCGAGGGCGCGGGGCGCCTTGTGGGGACCAGCCCGTGGGAAGGGCATCCGGCACGGCCGGCGAGGCTATTTCGCCACCTTGAACTCCGCTTCCTTTACCTCCGCTGTCGGGTTCGGGATGTGCCAGACGTTCTTATCGAGGTCGACTCCGCCGCCCATCTCCTCGATCACGACCCGGTCGACGACGAACAACCCGCGCCGGGCCATCAACTCGAACGAATCGTCGGCTGACCAGGCTGGCGCCGAAATTGATCCCGGCATCGATGTGCCACCTGTATTTGTATCCGTCGGTGTCCTTGCCCTTGCCCACGTACCTGTTGTGGAGCGCGTCGCGCGTCTTCTCCCAGTCGTCCTTGTCGGGATTGCGGTCATACTCGTTCCTGACGAAGTCATACATCTTCGCGGGGAACGATTCGGCGGGGAGCCTCTTGCGCGCCCGCTCGGCCAGCCAGAACGTCTTTTCCTTCATGCCCAGCTTCGGATCGACGCGGGACGCCAGGGAGTGCATGATCACGTAGAACTCCGAAATCCACTCGGCATTGGTGAACGCCGTGGTCCGGATGGGCAGGTGCGCGATCTTCAGCGCCACGTCCGGCCGCGCGGGGGCGAAAAGCCCGAAGATCCCGGTCGTGAGCTGCGCGTCGATCTGATCGTAGTCCTTGTTGTTCCCGGGATTGCTTGTCCCGGGCGGCAGGATTCCCTTCCTCATGAGGTTCAACGCCGCCCGGTTCGAGACCCAGATGGACCTGTTCCCGTCGATATGCTTCAGCCAGCCTTCCGCGATCTGCTCCGGGGTCACGATGCTCCGATTGTTGACGTCAAGGATGCTCTGGTGAATGTACTCGATGTCGGTGTCATCGTCCGCGCCCCACACGCCCGGTTCCTCGACCAGCACGAATTCATCGACTTCAGCCGGCCCTTCCCAGCATCTCCTCCACAAGTGCGTTCATGCCGTCGGAGACGCCGGCCGGATTGGAACTCAAGCCGGCCGCCAAGAGGGCGTTGTCGGCGAGTTGCCGCGCCACCCGGGAGGCAAGGTCCTCATCGGCGTGGCGCAGGGCCGCGACCCGCTTCACCAGCGGATGACGCGGGTTGATCTCGAGACGCGCCTTGGGCTCCGGGACCTCCTGACCGAGCGCCCTGAGCATGGCTCGCGTGTGGGCGTTCGGCGCGTCCTCCGGCAGGAGGGCCGCCACGGGATGATTCACGAGGCGCTTCCCGGAGTCGACCCGCTCCACGCGGTCGCCAAGGATCTTGTTGAGCCACTTGAGGAGACCCTCGGACTCCTCCGCGGATAGCGCTTCGCCTTCGGCCGGCACGTCGTCGAGCTCGATCCCGGCCCGGTTGGCGGCCACGAGTTTCTTTTCCCGGAAGGTTCCCATGACCTCCAGCAGGTATTCGTCCACCGCCTCGGTGAAGAAGGCCACTTCGAGTCCCCGGGCCCGGAAGGCTTCAAAGAATGGTCCGCTCTCGAGAGCCTCCCGCCCCGGTCCGGCCAGGTAGTAGATCTCCTCCTGTCCCTCTTTCATGCGGTCCACGTATTCCCCGAGCGAGGTGACGGCGCCGGCTTCCGTCATCGACGATTCGAAGCGCAGCAATCCCGCGAGGGCTTCCTTGTGTTCCGGAGTCGCCACGATCCCTTCCTTCAGGAACCGCCCGAACCGTTCGAAGAACTGGCGGAACTTCTCCCCGTCGTCGCGGGCCTGCTTGTCGAGGAACTTCACGAAGCGCTTGGTGAGGACGTCGTTCAACTTCCTCACAAGGGCGCTGTCCTGCATCGACTCCCGCGAGATGTTCAAGGGCAGGTCCTCGCTGTCGATCACCCCCCGCAGGAAACGCAGCCACTCCGGAAGAAGCCCCTCCGGATGCGCGTCGATCAACACCTTGCGGCAATACAAGGCCACTCCCGGCGGCTGCGGACCCAGACCGAACCGTTCCACGTTCTCGCCCGGCACAAAGAGCAGGGCGTTGATCGCCAGCGGCGCGTCCGCGCTGAAGTGCATCGTGTAACGCGGCTCGTCCCCGGCGTGCGCCGTGAACCGGTAGAATTCCTTGTACTGCTCCCCGGTGACCTCGTTCTTCGGTTTCAGCCAGAGGGCCTCGACGGTGTTGACACGCTCGCCGTTGAGGTTCACCGGGAAGCCCACGAAGTTCGAGTAGCGCTCGATCACGCCGCGCACCCTTTCCTTGCGGGCGAACTCGGCGTGTTCCTCCTTCAGGCGCACCACCACGCGGGCCCCGCGGCGCTGGCCGTCAGCCACATCGATGGCGTATCCGCCCTGCCCGTCGCTCTCCCATTTCAGATGTTCCGCGTCGTTTCGCCATGAGTGGGTGTAGACCTCGACCCGCTCCGCCACCATGAACACGCTGTAGAAGCCCACCCCGAACTGCCCGATGACGTCGCTCCCGGCCGCCCCGCCCGCCTTCATTCCCTCGAGGAAAGCCCGCGTTCCCGAGTGCGCAATCGTCCCAAGGTTCTCGACCAGTTCCTCGCGCGTCATCCCGGTCCCGTAATCCGCAATCGTGATGGTCCGCGCCGTCTCGTCGGTCGTGATGTTGACCTCCATCGGCAGGCCCGCATCGAACACCTCCGACTCCGTCAACTGGATCATCCGCAGCCTCTCAAGGGCGTCCGAAGCGTTGGAAATCAGCTCCCGGATGAAAATCTCGCGGTCGGTGTAGAGCGAATGGGCGACGATCTCCAGCAACTCGCGGACTTCGGCGTGAAATTCTCTGGTCTCGGGCTCCGTCTTACTCATGATAGCGCAACAGGACGCCCGGGAGTTAGACCCTCCGCGCCGCCCTGTCAATTCACGCTCGAAACACCAACCCTGAAAAGACCGCCGCCATGCCCAGAGTCTGCCTCACCGTCCCCGGCAAGAATGCGCAGCCCTACCGATTCTCCCTCGAACGCAAGGTGGTGCGCCTCGGCCGGGCCGCCGACAACGACATCGTGGTCGACGACCCCTCGGTCTCGGCCCGCCACTGCGAGATGCGCCGCGTCGAGGGAGGATACATCCTCGCCGATCTCGACTCCACCAACGGCATCAAGCTCTCCGGAGACCCCATGGAGGTCATCGACCTCGCCAACGACCAGGAGGTCCACGTCGGGGACGCCCTGCTCGAATTCCAGCTCTCCGACGAGGAACTCGACGACCTCGCAAGGGAGGAACGCTCGCCGCAACAACGCCCCAAACTCCCGCCACTCGACGCCTCCGGCGAAGCCTCCGAAGAACTCGAAATCAAGGACGAGGACTCCGGGGAGGAAAAGGGGGATGAACCCGAAGAAGAAGACCAGCCCCCCGCCGAAGACCGCGAGCCCGGAAAGAAGAAACGCCCCAAACCGAAACGCAAGCCAAAGCGCGAGTCCGAGCCGTCGCCAGAGGCGGAGGGCGAGACTGCGGAGGCGAGGGAACCCAGCGGCATCGCGGACTTTCTGACCACGGTCGCCTTCCTCATTCTCGCCGCCCTCGCCTTCTACCTCGGCCTTGCCAGCAAGCACTTCGCAAACGACCGCGGCATCCTCTTTCTAACAAGCCCTGCCTCCGAGGAAGCGCCTGAGAACCCGGAGTAGTTGCGAACGAAGCGGGGACGCCCCGGCGGCCGCGCCGGTCATCCCCCCTTCACCTGCCCCTCGCCCCGGACCCGATACTGGTAGGAGGTGAGTTCCCGCAGCGCCATCGGGCCCCGGGCGTGCAGCTTGCCGGTCGAGATCCCGATCTCCGCCCCGAAGCCGAACTCCTCGCCGTCGCTGAAGCGCGTCGAGAGGTTGTGGAAGACGCACGCGGAATCCACTTCCCGCAGGAAGCGCTCCGCCGCCGCCTTGTCGTCCGTGACGATGCAGTCGGTGTGCTGCGAGCCGAATGCGTTGATGTGTTCCACCGCCGCATCCAGCGACGGGACCACCTTCACCGACAGGACGAGATCGAGGTATTCGGTCCGCCAATCCTCCTCGGTGGCCGGCACGGTTCCGGCGCCGAGAATGGCGAGCGTCCGGGGGCATCCGCGCAGCTCCACCCCGCGCCCTTTCAGGTTCGCCGCCGCCCGCGGCAGGAACTCTCCCGCCACCGCCTCGTGCACCAGCAGGGTCTCCATCGCGTTGCACACGCTCGGCTTCTGCGTCTTGGCATCCACCACGATCGCCTCCGCCATCCCGGGCTCCGCCGCCCGGTCGACGAAGACATGACAAATCCCGTCGTAGTGCTTGATGACCGGCATTCGCGCCATGGAAACCACCGTCTCGATCAGCCCCTTGCCGCCGCGCGGGATGATCAAGTCGAGATGCCGCTCCATCCCCGCCATCACCTTCACGCTCTCCCGGCTCGTGAACGGAATCAACTGAACCGCCCCCACCGGCATCCCCGCCTCCCCGCCGCCCGCCTGCAAGGCCGCCGCAATGGCCCGGTTCGTGTGAATCGCTTCCGACCCTCCCCGCAGGATGGTAACATTGCCCGACTTCAGGCATAGCGCCGCCGCGTCGCTCGTGACGTTCGGGCGGCTCTCGTAAATGATCCCGATCACGCCGATCGGCACCCGCACCTGTTCGATCCGCATCCCGTTCGGACGGGTCCATTCGCCCAGCACCTCGCCCACCGGGTCGGAAAGGCCGGCCACCTGCCCGATCCCTCGCGCCACCGCGTCGACCCGCCTCTCGTCGAGCCGCAACCGATCCAGCATGGCCGGACTGAGCCCGGCCGCTTCGCCGGCCGCGAGGTCCTTCCGGTTGGCTGCGAGGATGCCGGACGCGTGCGCCCGCAATCCTCCCGCCATGGCCCCGAGGATCGCGTTCTTCCGGTCCGTATCGAGGCCCGCCATGGCGTGCGCCGCTTTCCGCGCCATCCGCCCCATGGCGTGGATCTCTTCCCGAATCTGTTCCGTCGCAGGTTCCGCCGCAGGTTCCGCCGCCTCGTTCATGGCCCCACCCATAGCGGCGATCGGCCGCGGGGGCGAGGGCGAATGCCCCGTTCTGGTCATGACGATCGGCCCCGGAGGGACCACCCATCGTGGCCGGGGCGTTTCCCGCCGCTCACGAAAGCTCCCCGAAGGTTGTTTTGAGGGCTTGCGCGGAGTTTTGCAGCCCGGCTTTCTCCTTCGGCCAGAGATCGATCTCGAGGTGCCGGAGGACGCCTTGGCGCCCCACGACGGTCGGGACGCTGAGGCTGATGTCGCGGATCCCGTAGCATCCGTTCTGGGGGCTGGACACCGGGAGCACCCGGCGCTTGTCGAGGGCGATGGCATGGACCGCCTCGGCGATGGTGGCGCCCACCGCCCAGCCGGCCCCGCCTTTCCGCCGGATCACTTCCGCCCCGCTGCCCCGGGTGCGCCTGAAGATGGTGTTCTGGAAGTTGATGTCGCAGCCCTTCGTCCCCGCGAGGGGCAACCCGCCCACCGTGGCGCTCGACCAGACCGGCACCATCGAGTCGCCGTGTTCCCCGAGAATGAGCGCCTTCACCTGCGTCGGGGGAAGCTCCAGCGCCTCCGCGATCAGCGAGCGGAACCGCGCCGTGTCCAGCATCGTGCCCAGCCCGAGCACCTGCGAGGCCGGCACATCCAGCACGTTCGCCGCAAGGTGCGTCAGAACATCGACCGGGTTCGAGACCACGAAGAACTTCGCGCCGTCCTTGTGGCCCGCCTCCCGGATGCTGTCGAGAATCGAGCGGAAGATCCCGACGTTGCGGTTGATGAGATCCAGCCGCGACTCGTCCGGCTTGCGGCGCGAGCCCGCCGTGATCACGAAGAGGTCGCTGTCCCCGGCCCGCTCATAACCGCCAGCGTAAATACGTTGATCTCCGTAAACCGAGGCGCCGTGAAGCAGGTCGAGGGCCTCCCCTTCCGCAAGGGCCGCATCCACGTCCACGAGCTGGATCTCGGACACGATCCCCGCACACTGCAGCGCAAACGCCGCGTTCGATCCAACCCGTCCGCCGCCGCCGATAATCGTCACTTTCATGCTCAACTTCCTTCCTCCTCAAGCGGTCGTCGCGCGCCCCTTGAATCTCGAATTCCAAATCTGAGGTCGCGATTCTACCTTGATTTTTCGAGGATCTGTTCCGTGATGGTCCGGACCAGGAGCTCGGCCTCCTCGTTGAGGGCGCCGCCCTGATCCGGCGCGCCCGGCGCGGGGACCGGGCAACTCGTGAAGCCGGGACGGAACTCGCTGTTGTCGCAGAGTTCGCACTCCTTCCAGTGCTCGCGCTTGTCGGTCATGCCGAGCGTCTTGCGCAATTCGATCAAGTCCCGGGCCTGCTCGGTCGAGAACGGGGCGAGGTCCTTGCCGAGTTGCGAGGCCACCCATACCGTCTTGCAGTAGGCGTCGATGTTCTCCATCCGCCAGTAGGCGTCCTCGACGTCCTTGCCCCACGTGATGACGCCGTGGTTCTCCATCAGGACCGCCATGTTGTCGTATCCCGCGGCGCCCACCGCTTCCGCGACCTCCGGCGTGCCCGGGGTCTGATACTCCGCCATCCCGACCTCCCCGAGAAAGACCTCCGCTTCGGGCATCAGGCAGGTCGGCGGACGGACCCGGGCCAGCGCGAAGGCGGTGGCGTACGGCGGATGGGCGTGGCAACAGGCTTTCGCCTTCGGCTGGCGCTTGATGATGGCGAGATGCGTGAGCACCTCGCTGGTGCGCTTGCGCCGCCCCGCGAGCTGCCGCCCCTCGAGGTCCACAAGGCACATGTCCTCCTCGCGCATGAACCCCTTCGAGATCATGGTCGGAGTGCAGAGAACGAGGTTCTCGCCCACCCGGATCGTCAGGTTGCCGCCGTTCCCGTCGGTGTATCCGCGCTCCCACATGCGCCGGCCGATGTCGATCATCCGCCGCTTCAGCACCGCGATCTCCGGCGAATCGAAGTAGTCCCGGACCGCGGCGTCGCTCCGGGGCTCCCGCGCCGGGTCCCAGCGGAACTCGTAATCCGGCGCCACCGGCTCCGCCGGGGCGGCCCCCGCAGGCGGACCGGGGGGACCGGAACGCGCCCCCGCCCCGAATCCGTTGTCGCGGAGGAAATCGCGCGCAAGGGGCGTCAGGATCGCTCCTTCCGACAGGTCGCCGGGAGCGCCGCCGCCCGCCACGTGGGCGCGCGCCATATCGAGCGTTACTACTCTTTTCATGGTAGAATCAGTCGTGATAGTTGATGCGGTCGAAGATCACGGAGACGTAGGTGTCGACCGGGGCGGGCGCCGGGAAATGCCAGCTCGCCTCGCCGCCCTCGACGAAGCCCACGATCTCCCCCTCGCCGGCCCCCAGCTCGTCGAACGCCACCACGCTGGGCTCCCCGGAAAGCGGGGCGTTCCACGGGTCGCGGTACTGCTCGCGGTTGAAGGGATTGATGACGAGCCAGCTCCCGGCGGGCAGGTTGGCCACGGTGCGGCTCGGCACGACTTTTCCGATGACGCGTCCCGCTTTCATGAGGCGCCTCCTCCGGTGGAATCGATGATGCCGAAGACGGCGTTGCGCAGCGGCGCGCGGCCGGCCGCCAGTCCCCGGCAGGCGGCCTCGCCATCCGCCGTGACCAGCACCTCGGAACCGGCCCCGGCCCCCAGCCGGTCCACCGCCACCACGATGCGGCCGGTCGGGCCGCCCTCGTGGTCCAGCACCTCGCACAAGAGGTGCCGGCACCCCTTGATCCCGGGGTGGCTGACGGTGGCGGTGGCCGTTCCGACGATGCGTGCCCGTAACATCAGACAATATTCAGGTTGTCGATCATGGCGCAGCGGCGCCGGCGGGTGAAGGTCTCGGGAGTCACGATCCCCTCCCCGGTGGCGGTCGCCACCGAGTAGTTGCCGTATCCTTCCCCGCCCATCCCGAGACCGGCGATGCTCGCGCCGTTCTTCACAAAGAGCGTGCAATCCATGCGACGCCCCATGGCGGTGAGATGGTCAAGGTTCTTCGAGTGCATGATGGCCGAATGCTTGAACTGGTGCTCGGACTGGTAGGCCAGCTCGATGGCCTCCCCGACGTCGCGGGCCCGCACCACCGGCAGGAACGGCATCATCTGCTCCTCATGCACGAAGGGGCAATCGAACGGGCACTCCCCGAACAGGACCTCCGTCTCCGCCGGAACCCGCACCCCCGCGGCGTCCGCCAGAACCCGCGCGTCCGCCCCCACCAGGGCCCGGTTCAGAACCCGGTGCGAACACCCCCCGGCGTCCTCCTTCGTGGTGAAGGCCTCGTCCGCGAGACGCCGCACCTCCTCCCGCTTCAGCTGCCGCGCCCCGGCGCGCTTCATGGCTTCCAGAAACGCGCCGTAAACGCCATCCACCACGAAGACCTGCTTCTCGCCGATACACAGCAGGTTGTTGTCGTAGGCCGCGCCGACGATCACCGCACGCGCCGCGCGGTCGAGATCGGCGGTCTCGTCGACCACCACCGGAGGGTTGCCGGGGCCGGCGCAAATGGCGCGTTTCCCGCTCTTCATGGCGGCGCGCACCACCCCGGGGCCGCCCGTCACGCAGAGCAGGTCGATGTCCCCCGAGGCACACAGGGCATTGAACGAATCAATGGTCGGCTCCTCGACGATCGTGACGACGTTGCGCAGACCGGTCTCGGCCTCGATCGCCTCGTTGAAGACCGCCACCGCCTCCGCCGCGCAGCGCGCCCCCGAGGGGTGCGCATTGAAGACGACCGTGTTGCCGGCCGCCACCATGCTCACCACGTTCGAGGCAAGCGTCGGTATCGAGTGCGTGACCGGCGTGATGCCCGCGATGACACCGAAGGGCGCCTTTTCCTCGAGGGTGATTCCATGATCGCCGCTGAGCCCGTAAGGACTCAGCCATTCGACGCCCGGCAGGGCCGGAATGCCGGTCAGCTTCTCGATCTTGTGATCGAGCCGCCCCACCTTGGTTTCCTCGAATTCCAGCCGGCCCCACTCCTCGGCCTTGTCGCGGCAGAGCGTCTTGACGATCCCGACGATCGTGGCGCGGCCGGCCATGCCCTTCTCGCGGAGCCGTGTCTGCGCCTCGCGGGCCGCGGCGGCGGCCTCCCCGGGGTCCGCGAAGACGCCCCGGCGCGCCGGGCCACACCCGCAGGCCGGCGGCTTCGCCGGCCGCGGCGCCGCCCGGGAACCAGCGGCGGGTTTCGGACCGCTTTCCGCCCGGTTCGCGTCGAGCTGGCCGAGGACTTCCGCCACGACGGACTCTATCAGCTTCGCATCCATGGAGGTTCAGAGGAGTTTTCTTCCGCCCGGCAACCGGCTTCAGGTCTTCTTGTTCCGGCCGTCGTAGAGGGGTTTGCCAAGGATGTGGACGCTGTCCACGATGCCAACCACCGAGGCGTCGGTGGGGACCCCCTTCAGTCCTTCCACCTGGCGGGCCGAACTGCCCTGCGCAAAGAGCACGAACTCCCCCGTGCCCGCCCCGATCGTGTCAACCGCCACGATCGTGTTGGCCCCCTCGCGAAATCTCGCGGGATCTTCGGAGTCCACCAGCATCGGCCGCAGCATCACCAGCCGGCGCCCCGTCAGAACAGGGTCCTTCTGCGTCGCGACCACCTGCCCGATGACCTTTCCCACAAACATCCCCTACTTGCTCGTGGTCCGGGTGGAGCGCGGCTTCGAGGACCGCTGCGGAAGCACCGCATCCAGCCCGCCAACCGGCCGCGCGATGACGTGCGCGCTGACGACCTCGCCGGCCTCCTGCGCCGCCGACGCCCCCGCGTCAAGGGCCGCCTTCACCGCCGCCACGTCGCCTTCGACCGTGGCGCTGACAAGGGCGCTCCCGACTCCCTTCATGGGACCTTTCAAGGTCACGTTGGCGGACTTCAGCATGGCGTCGGTTCCCGTCACCAGCGCGATCAGCCCCTTTGTTTCCAGTATTCCGATGGCTCTTTGCATCATATTGTCAGGTTGCGTGTTCCGAAACGCGGCGGTGTTCGAGGAAACGCGCCGTTTCCCGCGCCACCACCAATTCTTCGTTGGCCGGCATGACCCAAATCCGCACCCGGCTCGAATCGCTGCTCAGGCACTCCTCGGCGCCCCGGCAGCCGTCGTTGCGCCCCGCGTCGAGCCGTATCCCGAACTCCTCCAATCCCGCGCACACCGCGGCCCGAATCCCGGGATTGTTCTCCCCGATCCCCCCCGCAAAGACGAGGGCGTCCAGCCCGCCCAGCACAAACGCCATGGCCCCCACCCAGTGCCGCGTCGAGTGCGCCAAGGCGTCCAGCGCCAGCCGCGCCCCGGCGTGCCCTCCTCCCGCCGCCTCCGTGAGGTCCCGCACGTCGTGACTCACCCCCGACATCCCCAGCAATCCCGACTCCCTCGTCAGTTGGCGCTCGACCTCCTCGAGCGACAAGCCCATCTCCCGCAGCGCGAACGGCACCGCCATCGCGTCAAGGTCCCCCACCCGGTTCCCCTGCGGCAGACCGCTTTGCGGCGTCATCCCCATGCTGGTGCCGGCCGCCACCCCGTCCCGCATCCCGGTCACCGAACTGCTGCCCCCCAAGTGACAGGAAACCACCCGCAGCGGCCGCGCCGGATCAAGCGGCCCCTTCCCGCCGCCCTCGTGATACAACCGCCTCACCCGCTCCGCCACGTCCGGACGCCCGAGCAGCTCCGCCGAACGCTCCGCCACAAACTTGTGGCTCGCCCCGTGAAACCCGTTGCGCCGCACCCCGGCCTCGTGCCAGCTGCCAGGAACACCGTACCGCTTCGCCTCCGGCGCCACCCACTGGTAAAAGGCCGTCTCGAAAAGCGCCACCCGCACCGCCCCCGGGGCCGCCTCCGCAAACTGCCGGATGCCCGCAATGTAGGCCGGGTTGTGCGCCGGCGCCAGCGGCGCCGCCTTCCCGAGATCCTCCAGAACCGCCTCGTCCGCTTCGCGGCACCCGCTCAGCCGGTGACCCAGCACCGTCTTGAAGCCCACCGCGTCGAGCTCCTCCCTGCTCCCGAGGCAGCCCTCCGCCACCAGCTTCCCAAGCCCGTCCCGGATGGCCGCCCCGTGATCGCTCACACGCTCGTACCCGCCCCGCGCCAACAGCTCGCACCGCTCCCCGTCCGCCTCGAAGAGGCGATACTTGTAGGAGGTCGAACCGAGGTTGGCGGCGAGCACCTTCATGAGCGCCACAAGCTGACGGTTAGCCGATGAAGTCTCCCAGACCTCCGAGATCGTCGTGCGGACGCGGAATCACCTGCACCGCCACCACTTCG
>Ga0180435_10006400_pt1 | contig 11277 bp, 6 predicted proteins | sample SS_ome_3_FD_132467 | JGI IMG/M metagenome (GOLD analysis project Ga0180435, IMG submission 132467) | Hypersaline lake sediment archaeal communities from the Salton Sea, California, USA - SS_3_S_1 metaG | ecosystem: Environmental > Aquatic > Non-marine Saline and Alkaline > Hypersaline > Sediment...
AACCTCGTGAGGGCGCGGAAGAAGCTCGCCGGGATTCCCGGAGGGAACTCCAGCGGAATCTCGGCCTTCGCTTTTGTGTCCGTCAGTTTGATCGGATGGACGAGGGGCCGAAGGAGAAGAATCTGAAGCTCGACGTCGCAGTCCACCTTGGGTGCCTCGGTGTGGACTGTGCTGTCCAGCCTCTCCACGAAGCCTGAGGCGTCTTCGAAGAGAACTGCAAGTTCGGCCTGAACCTTCAGTGCGTCACTCAGCGACTCTGAGAGGGCGGAGGTCGACTCCGCATCCGCGACGATTCTCTCAAGCTTCTGGACCTGAAGGTTCGCCTCCTCGAGGGAGTGCTCCAGCATCTCGAGTGCGTCTCGCTCCCCGGAATGCAGGGACTGGAGCCCGTATCCGATGCCGCCGCCGAGGAGGAGCATCGCCAGGAAGATCCCCGAAACGGCACGAAGGGCTCGCCGTTCGTCGGTGGAGGACTTGAGGGCCAGAGCCGTGGCCCCGGCGAGGAGGACCAGCGCTGGGTTGATCAGGCCGGAGAGGACTGCCGTCCGGCTCAGCCCGACCACGAACCCGATGGCGGAACCAAGGAACGCGAATCCGAAGTACGTACGAACCCGGTTCGCGGCAGTGCCAATCGTCCATCCTGCGAGTGCAGTGCCGACGAGGAGGCTGCCGAAGAGGAGCACGTTTCTCTCTCCCCCCCACCACGCGAGTGGCGTGTCTCCGGCATCCGGCAGGATACGGGCGACCGCGCCGAAGTAGACGCAGAGGACCAGCAGGACACCGAATCCGACCACGGCGCTGGCGAGGGTGCGACGTTGCTCATCGTCCTCGGCAAGCGCCGCGGCGAGGAGTCCCCCCGAGAACCCGAGAACGGACGATGCGACAGACTGAACGATGGGATCAGTGCTGGCGCCGGTCGCCAGCCCGACGAAGGCTCCAACCGCCGCCGCGGCGAGTACCAGGTAGGGATCATCACGTCGCTTCGAGCCCCAGATTCCGAACACGGCGATGCCTGCGAAGGCAATCAGGATGGCGGGAAGGCCTTGCTCCAGTCGGAACCAGAGGGGGGCGTCCCGACAGAGGGAGGCTCCGAGGAAGCTTCCCGCGATCATCGGGATCGCGAAGGCTGCCGCCGCCCGACCTGCGTACGGGCGATAGGGCTTTCGGAAGTACAGCAGGCCGAAGAACCCCAGCAGCGTCGGAGCGGCCATTCCCGCGAGCGACTCGCGACTCACTGCCACCCCGAAGCCGGCGGCCGCGCCGGCGGCCGCAATCAGGATGCCGAGAAGTGCTCTGCGTGGAGTCCTTCCGACGAGCCATCCCATCGCGACGATCAGCGCGCAGGTGAGCGACAGGCCGATGGGCTCAGCGAGGAGGCTCGCCAGAGTGATCGGTGAGGGATTTGCGTTCTCGGCGCCGAAGAGCGGAACAGCGAATGCCACGAACAGGATCCCGAGGCACAGCGCAGTGCGTCGTACAGCTCCGGGCATCAACCGCCGGTGTTGAATCATGGGAACCCAGCAGACCGTACCATAGAAAAACGTAGAGGACAAACCCCGAGGGGCGACGGAGGAGCACTCCCCTCGCCCTCTGCCTGTTGGGGTCACGTCCGCTGGGATTGACAAGGTTGAAGCTCGCTCCTAGTCTGGGAGACCCAACGAACGGAAAGGAAGAGGAGATATGGAAGAGCGGATGGTGGCCTACTGCGGACTGATCTGCACCGAATGCGACGCGTTCATCGCCACACAGGCCGAGAACATGGAAGCACTGGAACGAATGGCGAAGGAGGCGACGAAGCAGCTCGGCGCGGAGATGACCGTCGCCGATGCGATGTGCGACGGATGCCGGGCTACCACCGGCCGGCAGATCGGCTACTGCCACGAGTGTGCGATACGTCTCTGCGGCGTGCAGAAGCACATCGAGAACTGCGCGCACTGCGGCGACTACCCATGCGAGAAGATCGAGAGCTTCTCGAAGCCCGGCTCGGCGCATCGGAAGACGCTGGACGGGATTCACGCTTCCCTGCAGGCGAGCTAGAAGACGGCGTTCGCGTCTCGGCTAGTGCAGCTCGACGTACCTCCGAAGTCCCTCAAGGTCGGCTTGCTCGGGCTCCTTACAGAACCGGGCGTCACGGGACTGCCGGATCAATGCCGCGACGCATCGCTCCGCTTCGTTTCGATTGCGGAGGGCGTCGCCCAGCGCCTCGTAGAGCCGGCGGTACTCGAGCTCGATCGTCGTGTTGAAGATCAGCGGATCGTCCGAGCCGACGGCCACGAAGGAGGGGAGTCCGACGCTCGCGACCTGGACGATTGGATGATTCTGCGGCGAAGTGTATCCGCCGATGACCGAGTTCGAACTCGGGCAGACCTCGATCTTCAGGCCCCGTGACTCGATCTCTCCCGACACGAGATCCCGTAGCGCCTTCCAGCGGGCTTCGAGAAGCCCGGCCTTCGCCTCGGAGCGGGGTGGCATCACGACGTTGACATCCCGGAGCTTCGTCTTCTCGGCTTCGTAGAGTCCCCAACAGCAGAGGTAGGTGCGAAGTGCCTTCTCGACATCCGTCAGCTCCTTGTCTTCCGACCGCCTTCGCCTCTGGAGAGCACCCCAGGTCTCCCAGGCGAACCACTCGACCCCCTGACGGTCATGGACGAGGCCGAGATCGAGCAATGCATCGAAGTTGAAGCGCAGCTCGTAGGCACGCCACAGCTTCAGTGGCGACGCTCCGGTGTACGGGCTCGGATCGCCGGCGGGGCCCTCCACCGAGGCTGCCAAGCGGGCCAGGTGTTCGCAGCATGTCTCGATCTCGGCCTTGACGGTGGCCTGGAACTCGTCGGCGGGGATGTCGTCTCGATCCTCGAGAACCTTGATGGCCCTGTCGCCGTGTCGCCTCCAGATCCCCCACTCCCAGATGAGATCGTCCAGATAGACGCCGAGCGTCGCTTCCGGATACTCGCTTCGAAGACCTAGCTCGAACAGGGCGAGGCCGTGTCCCAGGCGATGCCCGCAGTCCTTCGTGAGCCGGGCCCCGACGATCGCCTCATGCATGGCGCGCAAGCCGCCCACTGGGGTCGTCCAGTCCTCCCCGGCGTGGAAGGTCTGTCCGACCTTCGGTTTTCGGGGAATCCGCTCAGGATCCGTCGCTGCTCGGACGAAGAACTGGTAGACGAGGGCGGGGGCCCAATTCGGTAGGGCCGTCTCTCTCCCGAAGGTGTCGAGGCCTCGAACGGCGTCGAAGATCGCGCCGTGACGGGAGCCGACGTCGATGTACCGCTCGACCTGGCGAACGTAGGCGTTGATCTCCGGGGCACCGCGAACCCACGCACGCCGTGCAGCTTCATCCGGTGGCCCTTCCGGGCGTTCCAGCGGCTTCCGGAGGCCGATCGAGAAGAAGACGGACGGGCGTGAGTTCCCGCCGTCGATGGCAGTGTCCGCGTAGTCGACGAAGGCCCGCGCAATCGTCTCAGGCTTGAGCTCCGCCCCCGCGCGGATCTCGAGCCCTTCGACTGCTCCCGTGAGCTCGAGGGCCCGGATGCGATCGCCGAGCTCCCACCGGACCCCGGCGACCTCCCGAAAGCGCCGCGCCTTGCCGAACCACGTCGTGAAAGCCTCCAGGCCCAGGTAGCGCGGGTTCTGCGTCACGCAGTCGTAGACGGTCGTGCGCGCTCGGAGCATCTGGTCGAACGCCAACAAGAACGGGGAATCCTCGCCGAACGGTCGTGCCCTTGCTTCCAGCTCGAAGGCGACGGCGACCTGCTGTGCGTCGAGTGGCGAGAGCGGCTCCGGGTCGACCCCTGGCTCGAGGAGTTCCCTCCAGCGCGAGATGGCCGCATCGGCTCGAGCCTCCCAGTCGAGCTTCTCCCGGTCCTGGCGCAGGGTCTTCCGGATTCGAAGGGCGCACGGACCCGTCGCAAGGAGCGCTTCCCGGACTCGGCGGGCGGCGACGGGATCCTCGATGGCAATCTCCTCGTTCAGACAGCGTCGAACGACGCCTGCCGTCAAGCCGTGCAGGAGGTGAATCCCGAGGGGATTGGCCTGATGGCCCATTCGGTAGCCGATCCACTTGCGCTGCTCGCCGGATCGGGCGAGTGCCTCGAGTCCTTGCGAGAGGAAGCCCGTCGCATCGTCGAGCGTTCGGAAGGTCGGGAGCAACTCGGAGTAGGAGAACGCAGCACCCCAGTGGACGTGCAAGTCCCAAAGACCCACGCCGAAGAGGGCGCCGAGGACCTGCGTGGAGCTCGTCAGATCGCCGGGGCAAGGAAGGTCCGGGTACCGCCAAGCGGCGGCGCAGAGTAGATCGGAAGGGATGTGCCGGGTGAGCAGGAACCACAGGTCCATGCTGGAGCCTTCGGAGACGGCGATCTCTCCGGACTCGCGCAGCGTCAGGTTCCGCGCCGCGAGCTGACGGAGGGCGTCGGCGGCGAAGGTCGGACGCAGATCGTTCTCCCACGTCTCCTTGCGAAGGTCCCCGATCGTTCCCTGCGTCACACCCGATGCCGCCCCTTCGGCTTGCACCCAGGCGAGATGCTCGTCACGCCAGTCCTCCTCCGTCCACGGCTCCCACCAGTTCGGATCGAGCGAAAGGGACCACGGATGAAGAAGGGGCAACGTCATGGTCGCGACCCGAGCTTCCGGATTCACCGGGGGCCTCGGGACTTCTCGGAGGTGTCGCTTCCCGTGGATTCAGCTCCGAAGACGCCAAGGACCAGCTCCCGCAAGGACGGGTCAACCGTGGACAGTTTGGCGAGGATCACTGGGGTGGGACCCTCGGAGAGAAGGGTGTCGGACTCCTCGTTGGTGAGGATGCCGCGTGCCCGGAGTTGCTCTGCGAGCTCGTACTGACCGCCGATCCGGTTCCGCAACGCCTCGGTCCAGCGAGCATGCAGGTCCTGTGCGTTGGCCCGGAAGTACTCGGGATCGAGGATCGCCATCGACTCCAAGTGGTCGGCGAGGACGAAGGCCGTGGCAATCGACTCCGGATTCCACCGAACGCGGCGCCAAAGCATCTCCCATACCCAGTCGGTTCCCTCGAAGCCTCGGAGGAGATCGAGCGCCGGCGGGAGGAGGTTCTCCCGAACCCAGGCGATCGCGTCATCACTGAGCAGGACTCGAGTCGTCCCGTACAGCGCACAGACGGCGAAGTCGGCCACGAAGGCGATGCGGGAGTCGAAGAAGTGGTTCGGCACACCCTGGGCGATGTAGCGCTGCAGGAGTTCGATCGTTTCCTCCTGGCGCCTGTGGGTGGCGGCTCGGAGGAGGTCCGGCGTCGGGCGGGGTCCGATCGGATCGCCGACGTCGAATCGGGTCCCTGTCTCCACGGAGAGGATGAGCTGGAGGTGCTGGGCGAACAGAAGATCCTTGGTCGCCGAACCGATCTCGGCCAGTCGCGCGCCTTGGTGGGGATCGTCGACGTCGAACTCGATCCCCCGGGTGCGATCGACCATTTCGTTCCAGGCTGTTGCGTAGAGGAAGTACGGGAAGTACCAGTTCCAGTCCGGAATCATGAAGAACAGGTCGTCCGATTCCTGGTCGGAGACGGTGATGGTGACCGTCCCGCTCCAGTCGACCGTGCCCCAGTAGCGAATCTCCCCCCAGTGCCCGTCGAAGATCCCCTTGGAGATCTTCGTGATCTCGTGGACGAGTTCGAGAAGCCGTCCGTACTGGACGCGTCTTAGACCAGGTGGGGTTCCATCTTGGGCGGCTCTCGTCGAGGCCGAACGGGTTCCGTTGTCGGTCTCCGGAACGATCCGGAACGATGCGAAGTCGCCGATGCGCACGACACGGGTCTCCGCCATCAGAGGTTCCGTGATCGCGGGAACGATCCCCTCGATGTCGTCTCGGCTGGAGAGTCCCTCGCGCATCCGAAGCTGCGGAACGTCTTCCGCCAGGAGTCGGCGGGTGCCCTCGGTGCGCGTCGTGCGGAACCCGGTACCTCCAGAGTAGGACTTGAGGAACCGGAGGCTCCGGAAGTCAAGCGAGATGCGGCCGGAGGGGAGGAACTCGATCACATCTTGCAGCTCCGAGCGGTCCCGGTGCGACATCATCAGGGAGGAGACGCGAACGAGCCGGTCGAGCAGGTTGAACAGCTCGGAGTCCGCGATGGCCCCGGGGTTGGGGAGAGAGGCAAACGGCCAGAGGACGTCATAGAGGCTTCGCAGGCCTCGCGCGCTGTCCGGAAGGATCTCGCAGAAGTGCGAAGGGACGTGTCCGGGCGTCTTCTTCCCCAGGGAGAGCCAGTCGGAGAGATCGAAGATCTGTGCCAGGCTGCGCCACGGACCTTCCGGTCCAAGTTTCACGGAGTCGAGGAGTTCGACCAGCGGCTTGTCCGAGCCGGGAGGGCAGTAGAGGAGCTTCTCGAGCGGCTGACTCCAGCTGGGGAGAAAGACGCGGGTTGCGGAAGGGACCACCTTCGAGACGTAGTCGTCGATCTCCCGCACCATCGACTCCTGCGTGAGGTACCCGGTTCGCTCGAGCGCCTCGAACGTCTCGTGCAGGGGATCGAGCAGCTTCTGCGCGATGGCGCGAAACATCGCCTCGTCCGTGAAGGCCAAGATAATGACGATCCGCTCGGAGAGCAGGAACCGTCCGAGTTCGCCGATCGCACTCGGAAGAAGCTCCGGATCGAGATCGAAGTCGTCGAGCGCGACGACGAGTAGTGAGTTGTCATCTCGGATCCCGAGGACTTCGGAACGGAAGACGAAGTACTCGTGAAGCCACTCGTGGAAGAGGCGCTTCGAGACGTACGTCGATTCCTCGGCTCGCGTCACTTGCCATCGGTACTCGTCTCCGGACGAGACCTCCTGTCGGACACTCGACCGGAGCGATCGAGCCAACCCCAGCGTGACCTCCAGAAGGGTGTTCTCCAGCTCGCGGACCCGATCCCTTCGCTCCTTGTCCCCCTCGGACTCGATGAGCTCGCGAAGGGCGTCCACATCCTGCCGGAGCCCGATCAAGACGACGCTGCCGATGGAGAGGCTCATCCCCAGGTCCTGCGGCGTGATCGGCTCCAGCACGATGTCGCCGCCGCGGCCTTCCAGGGCCTGGCACGTGTGGCGAAGCAGTGTGCTCTTCCCGACGCCTCGTTGCCCCGAGATCCCTATGATGTTGTCGAACTCAAGCTGGCCGGCGAGCTTCCGGCCGCGGATCGCCTCGACGTAGCTCAGGACCTGGTCGACGTACTCCTGACGCTGGGAGAGGGCCTCTCCGGCTTGAGTCTCGTGTCCTTCGTTTGACGAATCGTGACGTTGCACTCCGACCTCCTCGGGGAATCACTTGCAGAGCAATCTACGCGACCGGAGGAATCGGGTCAATTCCAGCAGACTGCTCGGCTTCACCAAGTGGCGGAGCCCACGCAGCGCGCTACTCGTCCGGCAGCGCGGTACCGTCGATCTCGGGTTCCTCGTCGAGGAGCGGACACTGCACGAGTTTGGCGAGATCCGCAGCGATCGTGATCTGGAAGAACGGTCCTGCGAAAGGTGCCATCTCCGTCGGAAGAGCGGTCCCTTCGGCCTTCCATCGACACCCGACCGTGAACGCGTACCCGGCGCGGAGCTTCAGGTCGAGACCGTCACAGGGCGAAGCGTGCGCGGCCACGAAGGGTTCGATCCAGTAGAGCCAGCTCTGAAGCTTCGTCCGCGACGGAACCAGCAGCGCTTCGTCGAAGCTCGAAGGGGTGTGGTTGACGAGGGTCAGTGTCGCGGTCCCGCCGCCGAGGCCGATTCCGAGGGCCGAGGATGCGCTTCCATCCGACGCTTTCCCCACCTCGACGTGGAACCCTCCGAGGGCGAGCGTCAACCGAGCGTTTCGACCGGGAATGCCAGACGACGTTTCGCCGGTGATCCCGAAGATGCCGACACGAGGGCCGTCGACCATGCCGATGGTGACGGACTGACCGTAGAACGGGACCGTTCCGCAGAGTGCCTCGTAGCCGGACTCGAACAGGGCATCGTTCAGATCGCTGAGGCTCGGCTGCCACAGCGCTCCCACCGCTCCGTTGAGCAGGTAGTCCGGTTCGAACTCTTCCGTCTCCTGTGCCCAGGCGACGGAGCCGATCCCGATCACCAGAACCACCGCAAGCCATCCTCTCATCTTCATTCCTCCACCTTCCTTCTCGGTCTGCGGGTCTCTCCGTTAGGTCGTGTACGCGGTGACGATCCGTCCGACCACGATCAGATGATGATCCCCCTGGGGGTAGTACGTCTCGAGAACCTGTCCTGCTCCGCTGCCGAAGTCGGCCCGCGTCTGCTGGGTTCGAGCGATGATCTCGCACTCGTAGTGCAGGCCGCACGCTTCGAGGATCGGGGCGGAGATCTCCTGCGCCGGGACGAGCGAGAGCGCCGCCGCTTCCGCCTTGTCCATGTCCCGCCCGGACTCCGTCCCGCAGAGCCTCAGCGCATCGGCGAGCTCGCCGGGTCGGGGAACGCAAACGGCGAAGCTCTCCGAGTGATGCACGCAAGTGTAGGTATAGCGGCTCTCGCGAATCAGGACCGTCATCGCGGGAACCGACCAGACGCGACCGACTTGCGCCCAACCGATCGTCATCGGGTTTGCCTTCCCGTTCTCGTCGCAGGCAACGACGAACGCTCCGCCTCCGGCGAGCGCGGCCTCCAGCCACTTCGTCTCCTGGTGCCATTCGATCGATTGCATCGGGCTCCCTTCGAGATCCGGCTAGCCGACGAGCGCAGCGGCGAGATCCTGCGCTTTGGTCTTCAGCTCCGCAGGTAGATCCTCCGGCGTCGTGCAGTTCGGAAAGACCCACGAACCACGGTCGTCCAGCTTCAAGTACTCGACGACACGCGGGTGAACCTGTTGAATCGTGTCGGCATTGCCTTCGATTCCGCCAGCGCAAGAGACCAGAAGTGCGGCGGGCTTCGCTTGCACGAAGGAGCGATGGTTCGGAGTCATGTGATCGCGGGACAGGCAAACCGAGCGATCGAGCAACAGCTTCAGCTGTGCTGCGTAGCTCCACATGTACAGTGGCGAGGCGAACACGATGGCGTCTGCGGCGATCATTCGATCGAAGACTCCCGGCGCGTCGTCTTGTAGGACGCACCCGGGTGCGTCCTGCGACCGGGCACACGCGAAACAGGATCTGCACCCTCCGATCTCGAGTTTCGTTAGATCGACTCGCTCGGGCGTATGTCCGGCTTCGGCCAACGCGGCCTCGACCCATCCAAGAATCGTCGCCGTGTTCCCCTCGGGACGGGGGCTGGCAAGCAGTGTCAGCACTTGCATCGGCATCCCTCCTTAGGGGGTGACTCTACTCACAGCCTCGACTCGGGGCAATCGGGGCGGATTCGCGGAGCTTGGTTTCGTTTGCCAGCCGCCAATTCGGGGGTTTCGGTAGTCCCCTCGCCGGCACCCTGGCGATCCGCTACAGTAGACGCATGACACCGGGTGGGCAGGACCTCTCTTGGCTTGACGATCTCAATCCGCAGCAGCGTTCCGCGGTAACGCACGGCGATGGGCCGCTTCTCGTCGTTGCCGGCGCCGGTTCGGGGAAGACCAAGACGCTCGCCTACCGGGTTGCCTACCTGATCGCGCAGGGCATCGATCCGAGCCGGATTCTCCTGCTGACGTTCACCCGTCGCGCGTCCCATGAGATGCTCCACCGAGCGGGAAGCATCGTCGCTCGGGGCACGTCGGCGGCCGGCCGCGTCTGGGGCGGAACCTTCCACTCCATCGCCAATCGGCTCCTTAGAACCCAGGTCAAGGCCGTCGGTCTCCGCAAGGACTTCACCGTCCTCGACCAGGGCGACGCGGAGAACCTGATGAACCTGATCCGGCACGACATGGGCTTGCACAAGGCGGAGCGGCGCTTCCCCCGCAAACGGACGTGTCTGTCGATTTACTCGCGGTGCATCAACACGTCGGAGGAGCTTCATCGCGTGCTCGAAATCGAGTACCCGTGGTGTATCGAGTGGGAGTCGGAGTTCCGAGAGATCTTCAAGCGCTACGTTGCGCGTAAGCAGGAGCGAAACGTTCTCGACTTCGACGATCTCTTGCTCTACTGGGCGCAACTCGTCTCGGACAAGGGTACCGCCGCCGAGCTCTCCGACCTGTTCGACCACATCCTGGTCGACGAGTACCAGGACACGAACCACCTCCAGGCGGAGATCCTCCGAGGCATGCGGGCGACGTCCGACAACATCATGGTTGTCGGAGACGATGCCCAGAGCATCTACCGGTTCCGGGGAGCGACGGTGCGGAACATCCTCGACTTCCCCTCCGAGTTCCCGGGAACGACGATCGTGACCCTCGAGCAGAACTACCGCTCCACCTCGCCGATCCTTGAGACGGCGAACCGCGTGATCGCGCAGGCGAAGGAGCGGTACACGAAGGACCTGTGGACCGACCGCGGAGGCGGACAGACCCCGCGGCTGGTGACCTGTCAGGATGAGGCACAGCAGGACGAGTACGTGATCGAGCGGGTCCTGTCGCACTACGAGCAGGGGATCCCCCTTCGCCGCCAGGCGGTGCTTTTCCGAGCCGGGCACCTTTCGGACTCGCTGGAGCTCGAACTGACGCGACGCAACATCCCGTACCACAAGTATGGCGGGTTGCGGTTTCTCGAGGCGGCGCACGTGAAGGATCTGGTCGCCTTCCTCCGCATTCTCGAGAACCCGCGTGACGAGCTGGCGTGGTCACGCATCCTCGAGCTGTTCGACGGGGTCGGTCCGGCCACCGCGCTTCGCATTGTCGACCATGTCGCCGCCAACCGGAACGATCCTCGATCTGTCGGGACCTTCGCGGCGCCGCCGGCGGCACGCGACATGATGGAGGGCTTCACCAAGCTAATCGAGGAGCTGATGCCGATGGGGGTTCGGCAACCGGCCGTTCAGGTGGAGCGGATTCGCAAGTTCTACGATCCGGTTCTCGATCGGACCTATGAGAACCCGGTGGTCCGCAAGCGAGACCTGATCAGCCTGGAGCAGATCGCCTCGGGCTACAGATCGCGGCGGCAGTTCCTCGTCGATCTGCAGCTCAACCCGCCGACGTCGACGAGCGATCTCGCCGGACCTCCGATGAAGGATGAGGATTGGCTCGTCCTCTCGACGATCCACTCGGCGAAGGGGTGCGAGTGGGACGCCGTCTACCTCATCCATGCCGCGGACGGGTTCCTCCCCTCCGACATGGCCGCGGGCTCGGAGGAGGAATTGGAGGAGGAGCTCCGCCTGACCTACGTCGCCCTGACGCGGGCGAAGGACTTCCTCTACGTTACGTGGCCGTTTCGCTACTACCACAAGTGGTACGCGCTGTCACAGTCCCACAGCTACGCGC
>Ga0180435_10006401_pt1 | contig 11276 bp, 11 predicted proteins | sample SS_ome_3_FD_132467 | JGI IMG/M metagenome (GOLD analysis project Ga0180435, IMG submission 132467) | Hypersaline lake sediment archaeal communities from the Salton Sea, California, USA - SS_3_S_1 metaG | ecosystem: Environmental > Aquatic > Non-marine Saline and Alkaline > Hypersaline >...
ATTTCATTGTTTCTTTTCGTCCTGCAAGTATAAGTAATAATTTTAAGATTTCAAGGAGATTAAGATATTAATTTAATATAAAAGTATTCACATTTCTTATAGATCACAATTTTCTATATGTCCTTGACAAGGATATTGGACGGGCTTTCCCTGATGGCATCCTGCAGGTGTTCATGGATCTTCGTGATCTTATCGAGTTTTGCTGATTCCGTGGCGATCATATGGTCTCCTCCCAGTTTTTCGAGCCGGGTGTATAGTTCATTCACCGTGATTTTATTGATATCCATTGCAGGCTGGTATGTACGTTGTTTGGAGTTGTCGTTGGCCAGTTCTGCAAGGATACCGCAGTCCACCAGATCGAAAACCAGCTGGTTCAGTAACCGCAGCGGAATACCCAGTTCGTGACTCAGGTCTTCGTTGCTCTTGGCCCTTCCACCCTCCTCGAAATTCCTGATAATGTGGTGTGCGATGACCAGAGACAGCACCCGTTTATTGTCATGGTTGAGTTCAAGGGCTTCATTCTCGAATTCATAATTCTCGATATTCTGGTAGGCGAAACTGATTTCTGCTCCCATCAGGACGATCAGCCAGGTGATCTGCAACCAGAGCAGGAAGAGTGGAATGGCAGCAAAACTTCCATAAAGGGTATTGAACCTGGTCACGCCGACCTGGAATTCGAAATATCCCCACTGCACCAGCATGGAAAGAGTACCGGCCACAATACCGGCAACCAGGGCATACTTGAATTTCACCTTGGTGTTGGGCATTACAATGTAGATGATCGTAAACAGCAGCCATATAGAGGCGTAGGGCACCAGCTTGAGCATGGGCTGGATGAATTCAAAATTATTGGCTGCCTGGTTGATCTTCACTGTAATACTCCCTGAGAGGGCAATGGCAAAGGGGGTGATGATCATCATCGCCAGGTAGTCCGAGAACTTCCGGATGGGGCTGCGTGCTTTCTTTACCTGCCAGATATCGTTGAATGACAGTTCGATATTATTCAGTACCTGGATCACTGACCAGAAGAGAATGATGGAACCGATCCCTGCCACCAGTCCTCCCTTTGTATTGTCGAGCAGGCTTGCGACCATGGTTTTGATCCAGGTGATCATCTGGTCCTGCTCCTGGAAACTACTATCGATGAACTCATTCATCCGGTCCTCAAATCCGAATCCCTTTGCAATCCCGAAGGCCATGGCAAAGATCGGGACGATCGACAGCATGGTAAAATAGGTAAGGGAGGAAGCCCGCAGTGCGGCCCTGTCTTCGAAAAAACCCCTGAACGCATACACATAGATGCGAATTTGCCTGATGACAAAGCGCCTGCGGCTGGATTTTGACTTGAGATCAACGCGGATGATCTCATTCTGAAAAAAGTCCCTGAGTTTCCTGATCATGTTCTGCGAGTAAGAATCTGAAACAAATATAATACAATAAGTTGAGAGTTTGGAAAGCGGAAAATGTACCTGCTTTTTTTTATATTGCAATCCTAATAACCATCCAAAACCAATGCAATGATACACAGCATGCCACTCGTGGTCCCTGTCCTGATCCTGGGATTTTTGTTTTCCTGCAACAGCAGTGATGAACCTGTCTATGATGAGGCAGAGGTTCCCTCCTATACCCTGCCCGGTTTAATGGTGACAGAAGCAGGCGATTCTGTGTCCGGATACGAGGTATGGAATAATGTGAGAAAACCCGAAATACTGGAATTGTTCTCGAAAGAAATGTATGGTCATTTCCCTGATAAGGAGTATACCATCAGCTTCACCGAAAAGGTCCTGTCGGAATACTATCTCGACAGTACTGCAACTGTGAAGGAAATCACCGGGAAAGTCCGAACATCTTCCGGTGGGGAACAGTTCACAATCCTGTATGTTTTTCCCCGGAATACGATGCGCGTTCCTGTTTTTACAGGACTCAATTTTTCGGGCAACCACACCATCGATACACTGGGCGCGATTTCCATTCATAACCGCTGGGTTAGGAACAGTGAGCGTGCACACATTTCCGACAACCATGCATCCCCGGAATCCCGCGGTGCCAGTGCATCACGCTGGCCACTTGCAGATATAATCAGTGAAGGATACGGGGTTGCAACCGCCTATTACGGGGAATTTGACCCTGACTACGACGACGGGTTTGAAAATGGCTTTCACCCACTCTTCGCACAGCCCGGAAAAGGTACGGAAGCCTATTGTCCGGGGGCAATCTCCATATGGGCAAAAGGGATGTCGTTCCTTGCAGATTACCTTTCACAGGATACGGTTGCTGATCCCTCACGCATCATTGCAATCGGTCATTCCAGGCTCGGGAAAACCGCCCTCTGGGCAGGTGCAAATGATGCGCGATTCGCAGCCGTGATTTCGAACAATTCGGGGTGCGGGGGTGCGGCTTTATCCATGCGCCGTTTCGGTGAAAAAGTCAGCCGCATCAACACCGTATTTCCCCACTGGTTTTGCGACAGATTTAACAGGTACAATGACAGGGAGCATAAGCTTCCGATGGACCAACATATGCTCCTGGCACTGATGGCCCCCAGACCTGTATATGTTGCAAGTGCCACAAAGGACAAATGGGCCGATCCGCATGGTGAATTTCTGGCTCTCAGGGCGGCCACTCCGGTATATGATCTCTTTGGGTACCCGCAGGAATTCCCGGAAACACAACCTGCTCCTGACAAGCCCTACCATGGGATCACAGGTTATCACATTCGCTCAGGAATGCACGATATCACTACATTCGACTGGATGATGTATATGCGCTGGTGCGACCAGTGGCTGATCCGGTAAAAAGGTATTCATGCCGGGTATTTCCCCCGACCATGCCCGGGAAAACAAACACTGCCAATGACCATCGCCTGCCAGTAAACCGAACGTTGCTCATGGCCGATTCCCGGATAAATCGCCCGGTTTGTAATAAATCATGGCTATCTTTGCTGTGCAGACGCGCAATCTTTTTTATTCATTTTATTACAATTATTATTTGTGGAAATATATATTTCAGGACTCCTGGAAGGTGCACGGAAGGCCACCGGTCTGACCGTGGTGATTGATGTGTTCAGGGCCTTCTCCCTGGAGTGTTATGCATTTGCCGCCGGTGCGGAGAAAATCATTCCAGTGGCCGACATCGAACAGGCATGGCTGCTAAAAGAAAAATACCCTGGATCCCTGCTGGTCGGGGAACGCCATGAGCAGCGACCCGAGGGATTTGATTTCGGGAATTCACCTGCACAGCTGTTGCTGCACGACCTGTCAGGTAAAACCATCATTCATACCACCAGCTCGGGGACACAAGGACTTGAAAATGCACAGAATGCCGATGAGGTAATCACCGGCAGCTTTGTAAACGCAGGCGCTATTGTGCAATATATAAAAGAAAGAAAACCGGCTACCGTATCCCTGGTGGCCATGGGATATGCCTGCCTGTACCCGGTAGAAGAGGATGACGGCTGTGCAGAATATATCGCCGGAGAACTGAACGGCAATCCCTGTGATTTCCCTGCCATGGTCAGCCAGATCAGGGAAACGAGTGGTGCCAGGTTCTTCCTGCCAGAGAAACAGCATTACGCTCCTGAAGAAGATTTTCACCTCTGTCTGAACATCAACAGGTTCAACTTTGTTCTCAGGAAGGAAACAGAAAACGGACACATGGTCATCAGGAAAGTGGATCCCGATGATTATGGAAAAAAATAATGTAAAGAAAATGGCTTCAATAAAAGAAAGATTTGATAAATGGAAAGCAAGAAAATGGCACCAGAAAGCCGGTGATATCTTCTTTTGGGTATTACTGATCATGCTGGTGATCCCGGGACCGAGGAAAGTAATCGCCACCAACCTGAACAAAGTGATGCTGCACCTCAGGAGACCTTCCATCTCCAATGATGCTGGCACCTACCAGCTTTCAGCAGGCGAATACCAATGGAACATTACCGATGGTGACGGTATCCCGGTAGCCCCTGAAGACCTTCAGGGAGAGGTGATCTTCCTGAATTTCTGGGGCACCTACTGTCCGCCCTGCATTGCTGAAATGCCGGAAATACAGGGTATCTACAACGACTACAGGGACAAAGTGAAATTTATCCTTGTCGCGGCAGAATCACCGCAGAAAGTGCAGAATTTTCTGGATTCCAGGGGATATGAACTCCCCTCCTATTATGCCGGAAGCGGAATGCCTGAAGCGCTTTCAGTGCGTTCCATTCCCACCACATTTATCATCTCCCGCGACGGAAAAATCGTCAGCAAGAAAGTAGGTGCCGCAGACTGGGACAGCAAAGCCACCCGGCGGGTGTTTGATACACTCCTGGAAGAGGGGTAAGCCTCAGTCCGCCGTTTTCCGGTAGTTCATGATCGCCAGTGTCAGAATTGCCACCCCATACACCAGCAGGCTGTAGAATTCACGGGCCACATCTGCAAACCCTGATCCCTTCAGCAGAATCATCCGTATGGCTTTCATGAAATAGGCCAGTGGGTTGAGCAGATTTATTTTCTGTGCCCACACAGGCATACTCTCTGCAGGTGTAAACACGCCGCTCATCAAAATAAAGGTGATCATAAAGAAAAAAGCCACTAACATCATCTGTTGCTGGGTACTTGAAATCGTAGAGAGAAACAATCCGATCCCCAGGGCCACGATCAGGAAAACCGTTGCCATGCCAAAAAGTAACACCAGGCTGCCGCGTATGGGCAGATCAAACAGGAGTCTGCCAATCATGAGCCCAAAAGAGAGTTCAAAAAGTGCCAGGAGCAAAAAGGGCAAGAGCTTCGCGACAAGAAACTGGTATTTTCGCACCGGGGTAACATTCATCTGTTCAGCTGTACCAAGTTCTTTTTCGCGCACAAGGTTCAGCGCCGTCAGGAACATGCCGATAAGGGTAACCACGATCACAAGGATCCCCGAAAGCATGTAGATTTTATAGTCCAGCATAGGATTGTACCAGTAAGCCGTTGAAATATCTATTTCCATCAGCTGTCCCCCCTCCTGCATTCCAAACCATTCACTCCTGATCTCTCCGTTGAAGGCAGCGATGATTTGCGTGCTGTATGCATTGATCAGGCCAGCCTCCGTGGCATTGATGGCATTGATAATCAGCTGCAGGTCGGTGCCACGTTCGTTGATGAGCCGCTCCTCGAAATCAGCTTCAAACCGCAACAGCACATCAGCTTTATCAGAAATGATCATTTCTTCCGCTTTATGTAGATCGAATACCTGTCCTTTTACGGTAAAAAATGAAGATCCCCGGAAATGGGAAACCAGGCGTGCAGCTGTTTCCGAGTTGCTGTGGTCCACCACCACCATGTCGATATTCTTCATTTCCAGGCTGGCAGCATAGACCAGGATCACCATCTGTACAACAGGGACCACAAAGATCACAGGCAGCATGATCCTGTTCCGGAAAATCTGTCGGAATTCCTTCCCCAGTAATGTTATCAGTACGCGCATATCCTATTCGAGCCTGGTTTTAAATCGTTTTACTGACATGAGAATTAAGAAGATGGTCATGCCCAGCAGGATCAATGTCTCCTTCCAGACAAACATCATTCCCGTTCCTTTGAGCATAATATTCTTGCTGATCACAATGAACCAGCGAGCCGGCATGATCGCGGAGACCCACTGCAATATTTCAGGCATGTTCTCGATGGGAAAAATAAATCCCGACAGGATGATCGTAGGCAGCATCAGCCCGATCATGGAGATAATCATGGCCGTTTGCTGCGATTTTGCTACCGTGGAGATGAACACCCCAAGCGAGAGCGCAAGGGTAATGTACAGCAGGCATTCGAGAAGCAGCAATGCGACACTTCCCAGCACCGGTACGCGAAAGACCAGGACCCCCAGGAGAAGAATCGTGATGGCATTGACAAATGAAAGGACCACGTAGGGTGTTACTTTGCCCAGGATGATCTCCCTGGGCTTCAATGGAGAAGCAAGCAGTGGTTCCATGGTACCGAACTCCTTTTCCCTGGCAATGGTCACCGAAGTCATCAGTGTCGAGATCAGCATGAGGATCATGGCCATCAATCCGGGTACAAACATATACACACCGCGCAATTCAGGATTGTACATCATTCTCGACCGGACATCAATCTGCCAGGGCAACTGCACATTGCCCCCACGGTCTCTGAAATAAGAGGAGATGATCGCCTGGGCGTAATTGACCGAAAGCACCGCAGAATTAGCATCCGCCGCATCCACCACCAACCGCATGAAGACTTTCCCTTCGTTTACAATCGTTTTTTCAAAATGGGGTGGAAATACGAGCACCAGCCTGGCCTCCTGGCTCCTGAATACCTCCCCGATCTGCTTCTCCGAGTGCAGTGTACTTGTATGCACAAAGTACCCTGAGGCAAGCATTTTGTCTGTTATCTCCCGTGAAACGGGATCACCAGACATATCAAGGACTGCCAGCTGAACATTTTTCAGGTCATTGCTCACCACGTATCCAAAGACGATAATCATAACCACTGGAAGTCCAAACAGGAACACGAGGGTACGCGTATCCCTGAAAATATGCCTGAACTCCTTGATGATAAATCCCCTGAATCGCTTCATTTTTCTACTCCTGTTTTATTTGCGTCCTGCAAGTATGCCGTATAGCTGGTCCAGGCTGGTCCTTGTGAAGTCGCTGATATTCTGCTCAGTATTTTCCAATTCCTCTTCCTCCAGCGTGGTGATCAGTCCCACTACCTTCATCCCGGCGTTGCGTGCGGATCGGATCCCTGCGATGGCATCTTCAAATACCAGGCAGTTCCCGGGCACCCTTCCAAGGAGCCTGGCCGCCTTGAGGTAGATTTCCGGTGAAGGTTTGCCGTTCTCCACACCCGATGCATCCACGATGGGATCGAAATAATGCCGGATCCCCAGCGTTCCGAGCACGAAATCGACATTTTCGGAGGGTGCCGAAGTAGCCATGGCCACGCTGAAACCCGATGCCTTCATCTCCATTAACAGGGGTTCAAGTCCTGCCACCGCTTGCAGGTCCGGGGCGATCAGTTCACGGTAGATGGCCTCCTTTTCTTCTCCCAGCTCCCTGATCTCGTCCGGGCCGGGTTTCCTGCCCATGATCTTCTCAAGGATCTCCCGGTTGGTATTCCCGAACCAGTAACGCGAATCCCCGCGCTGGTAGTTGAATCCCTTTCGCCGGCAAAATTCTTCCCAGGCCCCGTAATGATATTCCGCATTATCAACGATCACCCCGTCCATGTCAAAAATAAAAGCATACCTTTTCGTGTCCATCATTGCATTCCGTTTTTTGCCTTCCTTGCAAGTTGCAGGAAAACCTCGTTCATGTTTTTTGCATTGTAACTTTTTCTGAGTTCCCTGGGCGATGCCAGCGCCTCTATGTGGCCGTCCACCAGGATCGTGACACGGTCGCAATATTCTGCCTCATCCATGTAATGGGTGGTGACAAATACCGTGATCCCCTCCCTGGTGGCTTCATGGATCAGCTCCCAGAACTGGCGTCTCGTAATGGGATCAACGCCGCCGGTGGGCTCGTCCAGGAAGACCACCTTCGGTTTGTGGAAGACTGCCACTGAAAATGCCAGCTTCTGTTTCCACCCCAGCGGGATCATGCTGATGCGCCGGTTCATGATTCCCTCCATCCCCAGCCGCTGCAACAGCTCGGATTCCCGTTGACGGATCTCCCTTCTGCCCAACCCGTAGATACCGGCATACAGCCTGATGTTCTCCGATACGGTAAGATCGTCGTAGAGGGAAAACTTCTGTGACATGTACCCGATGTTCTGTTTGATCTTCTCGCGTTCCCTGTCAGCATCGTATCCTGCAACAACGATTTCCCCGGAAGTGGGATAGGATAGTCCGCACAGAATTCGGATGGCCGTCGTCTTCCCGGCACCATTGGCTCCCAGGAAACCGAAGATCTCCCCTTCCTTCACATCAAAAGTAAGGTGGTCGTTGGCCACGAATGTCCCGAACTTTTTCACCAGGTTGTGCACCGATATGATGTGGTTTTCTGTCATCTTTTTTTCTGTTCACCTGCGCCTGGAGGAAATAAAGGATCTGAAAGCGATTCAGCTGCCATTAACTGCATAAAATAGTCTTCGACACCGGGCGGACTTTCCTTCCATTCCAGCCCGGGAACATCCCACTTGTGCATCTCTTTACCCAGGGCTTCCATATCGGATCCCTGTCCGGTGAGCACGTGAATCTCATCGCCAAAGAGCCATGCGCTGGCATCCGGGGCCTTTTCCCTGATCAGGCCCAGGTATTGGTAAATAGGTCCTGAGGAGCTGAAAACGAACATCCGTGTACCCTCCCGGAGCGTTAACTTTGCAGGGTCGCTCACCGCCATCAGTTTCCCATTCTGCACCAGTCCCACCCGGTCGCACATGGCGGCTTCGTCCATATAGGGAGTGGAGACCAGGATGGTGATTCCCTCCTGTTGTATCTTTTTCAGAAGGTCCCAGAATTCTTTCCTCGATACAGCATCCACGCCGGTGGTGGGCTCATCCAGCACCAGTAAACGGGGGCGGTGTATCAGTGCGCATGACAGTGCAAGTTTTTGCTTCATGCCCCCTGATAGTCTCCCTGCCAGCCGGTCAGCAAAAGGTTCAATCTGTGCATATACATCTTTGATAAGGTCGTAATTCTTGTCGATGGTGGTCCCGAAAACAGTGGCATAAAACTGTAAATTCTCTTTCACAGAGAGGTCCTGGTACAGGGAAAAACGTCCGGCCATATAACCGAGGATCTGCCTGATTTTTTTGTATTCTTTCCGCACATCCAGTCCGGCCACACTTGCTTCTCCATTATCTGCATGCAGCAAGGTGACCAGGATCCTGAACAGGGTGGATTTTCCTGCGCCATCCGGACCGATCAGTCCGAATAATTCACCTTCTGAAGTACTGAAGCTGATATCATCAAGTGCCTGTACCTCCCCGAAAGTTTTTGATATGTGTTCCACGCGAAATGACATGCTGACCCCCGTGATTTAAAATTTTACCTCGCCGGGCATCCCGATCTTCAGTCGCCCGTCGTTCTTCACCTCCACCTTCATGGCATAGACCAGGTTGACCCGCTCCTCGCGCGTCTGGATGATGCGGGGTGTAAACTCTGCTTCGGAGGCGATCCAGGTCACGGTCCCCGGAAGCTCTTCGATTCCCCCGCTGCCATCAAACCTAACGGTAACCTCCTGCCCTGTTTTTGCCTGCGAGAGTTGACTGCCACTGATATATGCCCGCAGGATGAGCCGGTCCAGCGGGGCGATCTTGTAAAGGACCTGTCCCGGTGCCACGATCTCGCCCTCCTGCTTGTATTTCTGCAGTACCACCCCGGGGGAAGGATTGGTGACGATGGATCTTCGGATCTGCTCATCCAGCTGACCGGCCTGTACCTGCTGCGTTTTCTGCTCTGCAGTGATGGTTGCCTTCTGTGTTTCCTGTGCTTTGATCTGCGCACGGACAAGCGCAGTACTGCCTTCCAGGTCGTCCTGCTGCTTCTCCGTAGCCGCACCGTCCTTACGCAACTTTTCAACACGTGCCAGTTCCCGCTGCAGGTTCTCAAGCTGAACCTCCTGCGAACGAATCTGAGCATTTACGGTCTGCAGGCGGGTATCCAGCACCTGCATGGAGGCCTGCAGGAGTTCCCGTTGCAGGTGGATCAGTAAGGTATCGATCACACCCACTGTTTCCTGACTTTCCAGTTGCTGTCCCTCTTCCACCGTAAAGGATACCAGCTGGCCCTGACCCTGACCGGTGACCATTACCGGGATACTCTCAAAATTGCCATATGCATCCGACATATTCTTGTCATTGTTGCAGGCAGTCAGCACCAACGTGACCGCCGCGATGTAGTTCAGTATTCTGTTCATGATTTGACTGTTTTATAATGTGCCTTTCAGTAAATGAATGTTTGCCATGGACTGCAGCAACCTGATATGGTGATCGTTACGCGCGATCCTTGCAAGCTGCTCCTCGTTCAGCACCTGCATGTATTCCGTGGCCGAGATCACGCCATTGTCGACTTTCGATGCCGCTGCAGCAGTAATTTCCATGCGCATTTGCAGCATCTTGTCGTCCAGCGCCATGGCGTTCCGGTAATGTTCTGCCTGCGCCAGTTCATTTTCAATTCCGGCGCGTACCTGTATGCTGAATGTTTCCTGCGCATGTTCCAGGACCTGCTTTTGTTTTTCCAGGACCTGCTGCTCCCTGCTGACCATGTTCCAGTCCCAGATGTTCCATTGTACCCGTGCTCCAACCATGTAATAGCTGTCGACCTGGTCGTTCAGCATGTTGTAGCCCGGCATACCCACCCCTGCCTGTCCGAATGCAAACAACCGGGGCCTCCGCTTCACCTGCTGCAGTTCCTTGCCGGCATCGAGGAGTTCGGCGCTGCGCCGGAAACAGGTGATTTCAGGACGTTGCAAGCTGTCGGCTCCGTTCAGTTCCAGCACCGGCTGTTCAAGCAGGGTCGTTTCGTGGATGTCCTGTCCCATGTACACGGAAAGTGCACGCAGGGCTCCTTTGCGACGGGCATCAAGCTCAGAGATTGACTGCAGTGTTTTGAGCATTTCCACCTGGATCACCTTCAGGTCCGATTCCTCCGCCACACCATTCTCCACGGCAGATTGCAATACTTTTTCGCGTGCGCTGAGGTTCTCCAGGGCGACGACCAGGTTTTTCCTGTTGGCCTGCAGCATCAGCGTGGAGAAAAAGATCCCTGCCACCTGCTGTTTGAGCGCATGGAGGTCCACCTGCACCTGCTGAAGGGCCACTTCAGTGGTTGCCGACTCATATGCACGCCTGGACCTGGAAAGTCCTCCGTCGTACAGGACCTGGCTGACGTCGAGATTCAGTCCGAACTGCTCATTGGGCATTTCGGGAAAATCGAACGAAAAACCTGGCTGGTCCAACTGAAGTGAGATCACATCCGACTGGTAGGTCGCTTTTCCATTCAAGTCAAGGCCAGGGTACCAGGAACGCTTTACATTCTCCATTTTCAGTTGACCCTGCGCGTCGATCAGTTCCCTGTCGAGCAACCTGGGTGCATTCCCAGCAGCCATTTCCAGGCAGTCGCGGAATAACAGTGCATCCTGTGCCTTTGCCTGTAAAAAGCAGCAAACCATTACGATAAGCAGGTATTTTCTCATAATTCAACGTTTTTAAACATGGCTTCGGTCATTTTTGGGATCAGTTTCTTTCGCTGTTCCATGGCATCGATGTAGGCCTGCTCGTCACCCTGGTACATAATCGAAACCAGCATGGGTTTGGCGGCAAATGGAAAAATACACATGGCCAGCAGGTTCATGATCA
>Ga0180435_10006402_pt1 | contig 11276 bp, 9 predicted proteins | sample SS_ome_3_FD_132467 | JGI IMG/M metagenome (GOLD analysis project Ga0180435, IMG submission 132467) | Hypersaline lake sediment archaeal communities from the Salton Sea, California, USA - SS_3_S_1 metaG | ecosystem: Environmental > Aquatic > Non-marine Saline and Alkaline > Hypersaline > Sediment...
GATGCTTGTTACGGGTGCAATCGACGAAACCGCAAATCACACACGCTAGAGCATCACTCGCGGATCCAAGACCAGAAAGCACAACCCCGCTCGAGTTGAACGGTTAGTTTCTTCTATTACAGAAAACTGGCAGGATTACCAAAATTTGCTTAGTATGCTAAGCAGTGAGTCGGAACAAAATCACATTTTTTACGCGATTGGCGCATGCAAAACAGTCTGATTTCTTGTGCATACAGAATAAATGTGTACGAATAGTTCTCGATGATTGCGGGTTTGGCGGGAATGCGCTTTTAGCTTACAAATAACAGACCGCCGTTCAACAATCCTGCCGGGATACTCCGCCAAGCCACAAACCCGTAAAATCACAGGCTCAATTTCGCAATGAATATTCACGTGGTTCAACAACACGACAGCATACCGTCCTGGACATCAACCGACGATATCGCTCGGTTCCTGCACGAGACGATGCGACCCTACGAAGACACTGTCGAAGACATTCACCGCGCCCTCGACTACGCTTTCGGGACCCAAATCGGCAAAGGTGGGTTCTTGGTGCTTGGCGAGAGCAACGAGAGGCTGGTTGGGGCTGTTGTGATGCTGAACACGGGCATGCAGGGATACATACCCGAAACCGTGCTGGTATTCGTGAGCATACTGCCGGAGATGAGAGGCACGGGACTCGGCACTGAGCTCATACAACGAGCTTTGGACGAAGCTCACGGCAACGTCAAACTGCACGTAGAACACGACAATCCGGCGAAGCGGCTCTATGAGAGAATCGGTTTCACTTCCAAATACGCGGAAATGAGATACGAGAAATGAACCGCCTCATCATAGACCTTCCTGAACTGCGTCACAACCTGGATGCGATCGGAAGCTGGATGGACCGGTTCGGCGCCAGATGGAGCGTCGTCACAAAGGTTCTCTGTGGACACACCGACGCGCTGAAGGCTCTACAACTGATGGGCGTGCGTTCGATGGGGGATTCGCGACTGGACAACCTGCGCGCTATCGAGCGAATCGTGCCGGACTTCGAATCCTGGTATCTGCGGTTGCCGCATGTGACGGCCGTTCCGGAGATCGTGCGGCTCGCTGACGTCAGTCTCAACAGTGAGATCGAGATCATAAAGAAGCTGAACGATGAGGCCAAGCGCCAGGGCTACACTCATCGCATAATCATCATGATCGAGGTTGGAGACCTAAGAGAAGGGATACTGCCCGGTTCCTTGGTGGAGTTTTACGAACAGGCGTTCGATCTCTCCAACATAGAGGTCTTGGGTATCGGGGCGAATCTCGGGTGTCTCGTTGGCCTTGCACCGAACATCGATCAGTTCACTCAGCTGGTCCTCTACAGAGAGCTGCTAGAGTTGCGGTTCAAACACAAGCTGCCTCTCATTTCCGCGGGGTCAAGCGCGGTCTTGCCGATGATGCTGGACGGTACACTGCCCAAGGCGATCAATCACTTCCGAATAGGTGAGAGCATTTTCTTAGGCACAGACCTGGTCAACGGCGGTACACTCAACGGCCTGAGCGACAGGGTCGTGATGCTCGAGGCGGAAATCGCCGAGATTCAGGAGAAGGGCCTTGTACCGCTCGGTGAAACCTCAAACATCACTCCATTCAACAACACGAATGGTGGTGACTACAGACCGGGCCAGAGAGGCTACCGCGCGTTGGTTACAGTGGGTCAACTCGATACTGACATAGAGGGGTTGATTCCGGTCGACTCGAGGTATTTGATCGCCGGTGCGAGCAGCGATATCACGGTGGTCAACCTCGGCGAAAACCCCGAAGGGCTATCGGTCGGTGACTCGCTGAAATTCCGTGTCAATTATTCCGCATTTCTGCGCCTAATGAGCGGCAAATATTTCGCCAAAGAGGTGCGGCCTGGCCTCGATGAATTCGACGGCTCGTTCACGAGCACGAAAGAGACCGCTGTCAACCCAGTTCTCAGGGTGATCGGCCAATCACGGTCTTGAAGACCACGTTACGAACGAGCATACAGCGGGGCCAAACTATCACAACGTAGTCGGAGAGGGATCTCGTGAATCAGGATACGCTGACTCAGCACTACGAACGTGACAAGCGCGTCTGGGATGACTGCGCTGAGACATATGAACAGGAAATCGTTGAGGGACATCCGGACGTAACAGCATATGAGGCATTCGAGGAAGACTTCTTTGACCGCCTTTTGCTACACTTGATTCGTGACAAAGGTCGGCAGGTTCACCTCTACGATGTTGGGTGCGGATCGGCACGCCTGCATCTTCGTTATGGACTCAAGGTCTCCGACGAAGACCGGTTTGAAAAAGAGGTGAGAGAGTCAGTACTCAATGGGCGCCGTCTCAACCCGGGCTGCCAGTACGATCCCGTGCTTGCGCACGGACTCGTTTCGGTCGGTGGTGTCGATTTCGCAGCAAATATGATCAAGCTTGCCGAACATAAGATGGCGTTTGCGGGTTTGACTCACCTCACAGACGGAAGGTGGTATTTCGAGGAAGGATCAGCGTTCGATTTGGAGCCGATGCCCGCTGATCCATTGCCTGTGGTGGTATCCGTTTGCAACAGCATAGGCGTGACCCAAGGCCCTACCGGTGCAGTTGAGCTATTCAAGTCTATGCGGCGCGCGGTCGAGAGGTCCGAGGGGATTGCGATAATCAGCGCCTACCGCGCCGAGGCAATTGAGTCTTTTGCACTGGGAAACTACGAGTCAACGATGAATGTTTGCGGCCAGCCCCGTTGGCTACGGCGAGGCGAATACTCGTCGCCCGACTTTACAAAGCTTCCACTCGCATATAAAAGGGCACATGATCCCAATCCACGAATCACCGTCGACGTCCTCGACAAAGACGGACAGGTCGTAGAGAACAGCTACGTTTTGGAGCGCGATCCGGCTGCCACCAGAGAAACGATCGATACGGCGCACATAACAACCCATACCGACTACGAGTCTCATTGGTACAGTTTTGCGCAATTCGATGAGTGGATAAACCAACTTTGGGATCGGTCCAAATCCTATCACATCTCAGGGAAATCCCTCGATGCGCTCCGTGGCGAGCCGGCCCAATTCGCAATACTGGATATGGGAGGCTGGATCGACGACCTGTTCAATCGCTGGGGGATATAGACCGGTAGAATCTCCGTAACTGAGAGGAGTCAGGCCCCTGTCGGACCAGCTGATACTCTGGTTAATCGTTGGCGGCTACATCGGGTTCATCTTCGTTAAGGGAGTATTGAAGTTCCGGGTGATCCGCGACGCGGACGACTACCTGGTCGCCGGCCGCGAGACACCTTGGTTTCTCTTGTTCTGTACTATGGGCGCTACCATCATCGGTGGCGGCGCTTCCATCGGAGCAATCGGCCGAACCTACGATTGGGGCATCCTCATGCTCCTGGTTTCCGCCGGCTGGTACATCCACCTCATCTTCGCCGGCCTCGTCGTTGCGCCAAGATTTCGAAGGGCAGAACTCTATACAGTTGCCGGTTACTTTGGGCACCGCTTTGGCGAGGGGCCACGGTTGCTGGCTTTGGTCCTGTCGTTGCTGTTTTCCGTATTCATTGTGGCGGTACAGATGGCTGCGTTCGGAACCGTATTGTCTGCAATACTGCCCGAGTTCTCCGATGCGCAGTCGGTTCTGAGATGGGCGATCATCATCGGCGGTTTGCTCGTAGTCATCTACAGCACTGCAGGCGGGTTGATGGCCGTTATCCACACTGACATTTACCAGTTCATAATCCTGTTCGTCGGCTTTGTCATTACTGTGTTTCTGTGTATCCCAGGAACAGTCGACATCTGGAGCCAGGCGAGGTCAGCCGTACCAGAGGAGTTCTTCCAGTTGGAGGGTGGCAGAGGTTGGGTCTTCCTCTTGACGACGTTTTTGGCGTTTCTCTTCGGCGAGGCGTTCGCTCCCGGCTACGCAACTCGATACTGCGTCGGCAAAGACGTAAGGCACACAAAAATCGGAATAGCGGGTGTCGGCGCGTTCTTGGCACTGACATTCCCAGCCATTCTCTTCTTCATAGCTCTTTACGCGCGCCTACATTTTCCGGACATCGAGCCCCAACAGGCGTTGCCAATGGTGGTGACCGAGTTGAACAATCCTTTCGTGGGAGCGCTGATCATCGCTGCCCTACTCAGTGCCGTGATGTCGTCCGCCGACTCCGCTCTCAACTCGTCCACCGCGATATTCGTGAAGGATCTGTTCGAACACCAGCTCGGTTGGGAGGACAAAAAGGACGGGAGGACGTTGCGGATTGCGCGCTTGTGTTCCGCAATACTGGGTGTTGCGGCGATCCTGATCGCGGTGGCTTGGTCGGACATCATCGACCTGTTGCTCTTCACATACCACGTCTGGGCGCCGGCCATCATTCTTCCGGTGTGTGTGGGTGCCTTGTCAAAGGAACGCTCACCCCAACTGACCAAGAACATCGTCGCTACGATGCTCCTGGCCACTGTCGTGACCTTCGCTTATCGATTGACGTCCTACAGTGAAGAGTTTGATCCTGCGGTGTTCGGGGTGCTGTTTTCCTTTGTGGTCTTTTTCACACTGAAAGCTACGATCCTCCGTACAGGCATTCCTAACGATGCCGTCGAGTAAATCGATCAACACCGAACGCGTCGATGTTCATTGACGCTCTGCCATCGAGGATGATCTCAGCCAAAAGCTTCCCCGAGACCGGCCCCAACGTCAGACCAAGCGTGGCGTGCCCGGTGGCGACGAAGAGACCACGGACCCCGGGCACCGCACCGACTGCCGGATAACCGTCTGGAAGGCAAGGACGCAGACCGCACCATTCGGACCTGGAGCTTTCAGCCTGATCGTCATGTAGATAGAGACTCGCGGACCTGGAAAGCTGCTCCAGACGCGGTTTGCGCAGATCGAGGTTCAAACCCGAAAACTCGAGTGTACCGGCGTATCTCAGAAAGCCGCTCATCGGTGCGCAGTAGACCGACCGTTCCCCAAACATCACGGTCTTGCCGAGCGTGGGTGCGCCTGAACCCGGCTCTCTGTCTCTGTGATAACCTTTCGCGCCCTGCAATGGCAGCCTCAACCCGATCGGTCCGGTCAAGAGGGCGCTATGGGCGCCCGCAGCAATCACCACATGTTCCGCCGGGATCTTTCGGCCGCTCGATTGGACTACTCCTCGCACCACGCCATCGTGCAAATCAACCGACTCGACTTCGCAGTTCGTCTCGAATTGCCCCCCGTGCCGACCGCGTCCTTTTCCAGAACGATCACCTTCAGGCCTCGGTCAGCCAGGTGATACGCCACTGCACAACCTATGACTCCGGCTCCAACAACAATCACATCCGATGTCTTGTTCATTGCACGGTACCCTATCGGTCGAAACTCATCTTGAGAGTCGCTTACCCAAGAACAATGTGCAACGTCTGCCAGAACAACATTGGGAGTAGCCACAACTCCAACAGTTGCATTAAACTCCCAGAGCCATTCGGGTGTGGCATCGATTTCACTGCATGCAGCGATTGTTCCAAACCAACGGAGAGCGTGTGGCAACGACAAAAGAACTCGGACCGGCGGCCCTTCGCCGTACTTATGAACCAGACACACTTGGATTCAAGACCACCGACGAACTCGATGGCCATCCCGACGCAGTTGGGCAACCCAGAGCTGTTGCCGCTATCGAGTTCGCGACCGGCATAGGTAGAGCCGAATACAACGTCTTCGCATTGGGTGCGACAGGAACCGGTAAGCACTCGCTCGTCGAAAACCACCTGCGCAAACGAGCGGCCGAGCGCCCTGCACCGCCAGATGTATGCTACGTCCACAATTTCGAGCAGAAGGACGAGCCCAAGATACTCATTCTTCCTGCGGGAACCGGCAAGGCGTTCAGCAAAGAAATGACCAGATTGACCGGCAGCCTCCGTTCCGCCCTTCGAGGAGCATTCGAGAGTGAGGAGTACCAAACGCGCCGTCAGACAATCGAAGACGAGTTCAAGGAACGCCCGCGTCAAGAACTGAAGGAAGTAGAGGCACGCGCGCGGGAAGAGGGTCTCGTTCTGTTGCGAAGCCCATCCGGAATTGCGTTCGCACCGACTCGTGATGGCGAGGTGATGTCGGGCGAAGAATTCCAGCAATTGCCCCCTGAGGAACAGGAAGGGATTCAGCGAACTGTCGAGGCGTTCCAAACTGAGGTGCAGATGGCGCTGCGCGAGATGCCCAGTTGGGACCGCGACCGGCAAGAGAAGGTGCGCGATCTGGAAAAAGAAGTCATTGGGCTTGCAATCGAGGACCTTCTAGGCGGCGTTCGCAATCGCTACGAAGAGTACGAACAGGTGGCCACTTACCTGGACGCCGTTCGCGAGGACGTTGTCGAACATGCCAGGGACCTGGTCGAATCGGAAATGCCGCAGCCGGAAGGCGGTCCAACGCCGAACCAGCCGCCGTCAACGCCGATTTCACTCCGCAGATATCATGTGAATCTGGTCGTGGACAACAGCAAGACGGAAAATGCTCCGGTGATCTACGAGGACAATCCCTCGTACGACAACCTGGTTGGCCGCATTGAACATAGCGCACGCTTTGGTGGCATGTTCACCGACTTCACACACATCAAGGCCGGTTCACTGTGTCATGCCAATGGTGGATACCTGATGGTAGACGCACAGAGGCTACTCCAGGCGCCCTTTGCCTGGGAAACACTGAAACGCGCACTTCAATCTCGCCGGCTGCAGATCGAATCGCCCGCCCAGGCGATGAACATGATGAGCGCAATGTCGCTGCTCCCACAGCCTCTGGACCTCGACGTACAGGTCGTATTGCTCGGAAGCCCGATGATTTATTACCTGCTGAGCCAGCAAGATCCGGACTTCGATGAACTATTCAAGGTTGCATCCGATTTTGCAGAGAGCATGGATGCGACCCCCGAAAATTGCGACGGTTACGTGCGCCTGCTGGCCATGCTTGCCAAGAAAGATGAACTTCGGCCATTCGACAACACCGCAATGGCGCGACTTCTGGAACACAGCACCCGTATTGCCGGTGACCAGGACAAACTGACTGCACGCGTTGGGATACTACACGACGTGTTGCGGGAAGCAAATTATTGGGCCGGCCAAGCCGATTCCGACGTCGTATCGAGCAACCACGTACAACAGGCCATTGACGCCCAGATCCACCGTGCCGACCGCATTCGCGAGCAGAGCTACGAGCAGATCGAGCATGGAACGATCATGATCGATACCGACGGGCGCCAGGTCGGGCAGATAAACGGCCTCGCGGTGATCGCTTTCGGCAATCTGGCGTTCGGTCGTCCCAACCGACTCACGGCCCGGGTCCGCGTCGGTAAGGGCGACGTTGTTGACATAGAGCGAGAGGTTGAGTTGGGTGGCCCGCTCCATTCCAAGGGTGTGCTCATACTCGGCGCTTACCTTGGCGCCAACTACACCGATGACAAACCGCTCTCCCTTGCGGCAAGCTTGGTATTCGAGCAGTCCTACTCTGGCGTCGACGGTGACAGCGCATCTGCGGCTGAGTCGTTCGCCCTGCTCTCGGCCATATCGAAGGTTTCCCTCAGACAGGACCTGGCAGTGACGGGATCTATGAACCAGCACGGCAGAATCCAGCCGATAGGTGGTGTGAACGAGAAGATCGAGGGATTCTTCGACGTCTGCAAATCGAGCGGCCTAACAGGTTCACAGGGTGTCATAATCCCCGCGACTAATGTACGTCATCTCATGCTGAGACACGATGTGGCCGACGCTGTCGCGGCAGGACAATTCCACATCTATCCGATTGAGACGGTCGACGAGGGAATCGAGCTGCTCACCGGGGAAGACACGGGCGTACGAGACGAGACAGGGAAGTATCCCGACGGGACCTTCAACAGAAAGGTTGCGGATCGTCTCGCTGAAATGGCGGACAAAAGGCGAATCTTTGACAGCCCCGGCGTTTCCGAATCATTGCGTTCAGGATCGGAGGGACGCTAATGCCATTCAGACGCATAGTGGTGGCTCTCGACGGCTCCCCAACCAGTCTCGCCGCGCTGGAAGCGACCGCAGAACTCGCTTCTGCCTGGGGTGCAGAAATCACTGGGCTCTTCCTGGAAGACACCAGCTTGCTAAGAATGGCGTCGCTGCCATTTGCTCAGGAGGTTGGATCGCATTCCGGGGCATTCCGGGCGTTGAACGTCGGGCAGGCCGAGCGCGAACTGCGCTCTCAGGCAGACCGTGCCCGCAACACTCTCTGGTATGTAGCTGAGCGGTTTAGGCTGACCGCCTCATTCAATGTGGCCAGAGGTACTGTTCAGAAGGAATTGTTGAAAGCGTTGAATGAGTCGGACATGCTGAGCATGGGCAAGGGCGGCGGTTCGGTGGCGGGAGGAGTTGGTTTGGGCACAAATGCCAAGGCCGTGGCAGCATCGGGTACCGGTGTCGCGATGCTTCATTCCCACGTTGCCAGGGTATCGGGACCGCCGGCCGTGATATACGATGGATCGCCGTCTGCCGTCAGAGCCTTAGAGATTGGTGGGGAGTTCGCCTCCACACTCGGCACTTCGCTTCTGGTGTTGTGCCCGGTCGAGGGAGAATGCCGCGAAGAGCTGCAGGAAAAAGCGAGCGCCACCATTCGAGACCCGCGCACCAAGTTGGAGTTTCGTCCGCTCGTTACCCGCAGTCCGCAAGACATTGCACGAAATGTCCGGTCTTCAGGTGCAAATATCGTCGTGGTGCCTACCAAGGGACCGGTCTTGACAAAAGAGACGGTCGAAACCCTGCTGTTCAGGTTCTTTGGGCCGGTAATCCTCGTCGGCGAATCGCAGACCGAGGAAGGCGACGGTGAAGCCTGATATTCTCATCAGGATCCGGCTGAGGATTCAGAAAAAGACTGGTTGAGTCCTCAGCCATCCGACCCGAACTCGTCAAAACCATGGCACACCTGTACATTTCGACCCTCGCAAACAGATATCTCGAAATGCAACAAGGTCGACACTCGTTGAACCCGACCCTGGGGCCGAGATAAGGACGTCTATGAGCACCAAGGAGCGCGTATGCGAACCAAATCATCCGTCTCAGTCTTCCTTCCACTGTTTTTCATTATGATCGCATTCTCTGCTTGTACACCGGGGAATCCGTTACTCGAGGAGGAGTGGGACACTCCCTTCGGAGTTCCACCGTTCGATCGCATCGAGAGCGAGCACTATCGGGAGGCCTTCAGAGCCGCGATGGCCGAGCATGCGGAGGAGATCGACGCCATCGTCAACAATCACGACGATCCGACTTTTGAAAACACGATCGAGGCGCTGGAACGCAGTGGCAGGATCCTAAGCCGAGTGTCGAGAGTTTTCGGCGCAGTAAATGGAGCCCATACCAACGACACGCTCCAAGAAATAGCTCGCGAACTCGCGCCAGAGAGAGCTGCGCACGGCGACAATATCGCCTTGAACGAAGATCTCTACGCGCGCATCAAGTCAGTCTACGACCAACGAGAAGAGTTGGACTTGAACCCGGAGCAAATGAGGCTGTTGGAGGAAACCCACAAAGGATTCGTGAGGAGTGGAGTGAACGTCGAGGGCGAGGCCAAGGAGAGGCTCAGGGAGATCAACTCCGAGCTTGCGGAACTTTCGCAACGGTATTCCCAGAACCTGCTCGCCGAGACCAACGATTTCGAGTTGCATGTAACCGACTCCAGCGATCTCGGTGAGCTGATGCCGGCGCAGGTCCAGGCGGCGGCCGAGGAAGCGCGGAGGCGCGGCCACGACTCAGGTTGGTCTTTCACTCTGCAGCGTCCGAGTATCAATCCCTTCCTGGTATATTCCCCGAACCGGGAATTGCGGCGTCAGATCTTTATGGGCTACGCAATGCGCGGTGACAACGACAACGATCAGGACAACAAAGATATCCTGAGCCGAATGGCGTCCCTTCGCGCGGAGCGCGCCGCCCTGATGGGCTACGAAACACACGCCCATTTTGTCCTGTCTGACAACATGGCCGAGACTCCCGAAAACGTGTACGACTTCCTCGACCAGATCTGGACGCCCGCCCTGAGCCGTGCGCGCCAGGAGCGTCGCGATCTGCAGCGCATGATGCGTCAGGAGGGAATCAGCGGACGACTCGAGGGTTGGGATTGGCGCCACTACACGGAAAAAGTGCGCAGGGCACGCTTCGACATCGACGAGGAAGAACTCAGGTCATACTTCGAAGTGAATGCCGTGCGAGATGGTGCATTCGACATAGCGAACAGACTCTGGGGCATCACGTTCACCGCACTGCCCGATCTTCCGCGTTGGCATCCCGACCAACAGGCGTTCGAGGTGAAGGAAGCCGACGGCACGCACATCGGCATCATGTACATGGACTTTTTCACTCGTCCCAGCAAGAGGGGCGGTGCGTGGATGAATGCGTTGCGGTCACAGTCTCGGTTGGATGGTGAAGTACACCCGGTGGTTACGACGAACTTCAACTTCCCCCCGCCGGCCGGTGATCTGCCATCGCTGATCTCTTTCGGGGACGCATCAACCCTGATGCACGAGTTCGGCCACGCACTTCATGGACTGCTCTCTGACGTAACCTACGTTTCGCTCTCAGGTACCAGCGTGCCACGTGACTTCGTTGAGTTCCCGAGCCAGATGATGGAACATTGGCTGGGCGAGCCCGAGGTGATACGATCGTTCGCCAAGCACTACGAGACCGGCGAGGTCATCCCGGACGAGCTGCTTCAGAAACTCAACGACGCAGCGCAGTTCAATCAGGGATTCACGACAGTCGAATACCTCGCTGCCTCCTATCTGGACATGGCATGGCACACGCTGACGGAGCCGGTGGAACACGACGCACGCGAGTTCGAGAACGCCGAGATGGACAGACGAGGGTTGATTGACGAGATAATCCCACGCTACAGAAGCACGTATTTCTCGCACATTTTCGCAGGCGGCTATTCGTCAGGATACTACAGCTACATATGGGCAGAGGTGTTGGACTCTGACGCGTACGGCGCATTTGAGGAGACCAGCACGTTCGATCAGGATGTGGCCTCTCGTTACCGCGAGAACATTCTTGCCAAAGGCGGCACTAGACCGGGAATGGAGTTGTATCTGTCGTTCCGCGGTCGCGAGCCGACAATCGACGCGCTACTCAGGAACCGAGGATTGATCGACAACTGACGCGGTAGCGATCGAATCGACAGTCCCAGGGCTCCTGGCAGGCTATGTCCTGCCAGGAGCCCCACTGTGGCCCACAGTCACGAGAATCATTACCTTTGCGATGAAATGACCGAGCCGCCAAGGGACACGAAATCGTTCACGCCGGATGAGATGAA
>Ga0180435_10006403_pt1 | contig 11276 bp, 15 predicted proteins | sample SS_ome_3_FD_132467 | JGI IMG/M metagenome (GOLD analysis project Ga0180435, IMG submission 132467) | Hypersaline lake sediment archaeal communities from the Salton Sea, California, USA - SS_3_S_1 metaG | ecosystem: Environmental > Aquatic > Non-marine Saline and Alkaline > Hypersaline >...
AAACCGCAAGACGGCGCAGCATGAGTAATTAATGGGCAATTCCGGAATCCCTCCGTTCACAACTGTCGTCGGGCTCGATCGCGAGCATATCGAGGAACTGCGCGCGGTCTGGCCGACATGGGTGGCGTTCCGGCCGGAGATCATGGCGAATCCGCTGCTGTTCGTGGTGGATTCGTTTTCAGAGATCACTCACGAAGAGCTACAGTGGTTCCATCATCCGAACGCTCAGGTCAAATGGTGGGTCGGTGATCCGGAGTCTTCGCAACCGCAACGCGACCGAATGCTGGCAGGGCTGGTTCATTCCGTTGATTTCGTCAGGACGCCCTACTACCTGAAGCTCGACACTGATTGCGTAGCGATCGGCCCCGGCCAGTGGATCGAGTCGCATTGGTTCGAGAACGACCCGGTATTCGTCACGTCGCCGTGGGGCTACACGAAACCGGCGGACGCCCTCCATCGGCTGGACAAGTGGGGGGACGCCACGCCGGAAATTGCCGTGTTCCCACGACTGAATGTCCCATTCGATCCGGCGGCACCGAGGGTTCGCCACCGCCGGATCATCAGCTACGTGTTCTTCGGCCGGACGGACTGGACGCAGAAGATGGCGAGCCTGGCGGGCGATTGCCGTCTGCCGGTCCCGTCGCAGGACACGTTCTTGTGGTACTGCGCGGCCAGAAGAGAGGATTTCTTCCGGACGGTGAAGATGAAACGGTACGGCTGGCGGCACATCAATGGGCTGAGTCGATTACGAGCGGAGTCGATGCGGGCGTTACAGCACACTGAACAGGGAATCGGAGCCGGGGCATGTACTTCGTAGTCTGGCAGGAAGAGCCGAAACGAGACAAGGACGGCAAGGAGATCCGGCCCGCCGGATTGCGCATTGACACCTGCACGAAGGAAGAACTGCTCGACCGGCTGGTGGGCGAATCCGGCAGGGAAGCCGACCCGTCGGAACTGTACTACGGAACCAACGAGACGATTACTGAACTGCCGCAACCGCCAGCCCGATTTCCCGTCGGAAAACTGCTGATTGTCAAAGGTGAAGTAGTGGAGCCGAAGCCGAAGCGAGTGGTGACGGAATTCGAGATCAAGTAAGCGAGGAAGTGAGTGGTCCATGGTTAAAGAAGTTCCCAAGCAACCCCAGTCTCCTTGGGGCCTAGTCCTAGTAATCGGGGTTCTGGCTGGCATTTCCGTAGCGCTGGCCGCCGTGATGATCTTCACTGGTGAGCCCCATGTGATCGTCGAGAATCCCACCCCATGGCCAGGTGAGTCGGGCTTTCCTTACCTGACCTTCCGTGACGAACAAGACCGATTCATCGTCTTCCGGCCAGACACGGACCAAGGAAAGTGGTACGACCGACGATACCAACAATGGCATGAATGGCATGGGGTCAAGATATGCCAATAACCCGATCCTCTGCCGCCCGTTCAGCAAGAGAAGGTGGTAGCGTGAAGCACAAGAACATCGGCATGGGCGACACTTCCCCGCTGATCGACATCCTCCACCGGGAACTGACGGAGATCCGGTGCGGTGTCGAGGTCGGCGTTTATCGCGGCGATACATCCGCGTTACTGCTCCGATCGTTCCCGTTGCTCCGACTGGTCATGGTCGATTCGTGGGCGGTCTACCCCGAGGATCACCCTTACCGAAAGAGCGGCGATGGCTGCGCTCGACAGACGGCGGAGCAGCAGCAGGCCAACTTCGACGACGCGATGCAGACCACGGAATTTGCCAAGGACCGCCGGCTCATCATGGTCTTTGATTCCGTCCGGGCCGCCGAATCGTGGAACATCCCCACCATCAATCCATTCCACGAATACCCGCTGGACTTCGGATTCCTTGATGACGACCACACCTACGAAGGCGTTCGGTCGAGCATCCTTGCATGGTGGTCGTTGATTCGTGAAGACGGAATCCTGGCCGGGCACGACTGGAACCATCCGCGAGTTAGGAAGGGGTTCTTCGGGGTCAACCAGGCCGTCGAAGAATTCGCGGATCGAATCGGGCAGAAGGTGAACGTAGAGGGGCAGGTGTGGTGGCTGCGGAAGACGGTTGAAAGTGGGGATGGGGAGTAAGGGGGATCGAGAAGTGGAAGAGCATTCTGTACTAGCGATTGTGACGCTGTTCCGGCGGCCAAGGAACACGCTGCAAATCGTAGAAGCCCTGCGGAAGCAAACGCATCCGTGCAAGATCGTGGTGGTGGACAACTCGCCGGCGGACTACGGCGACCGTCGCGACTATGTCAGGTACGGAAAAGCACGTCAAGGTCTGGATAACCTGCATGACAGTGGGCGCATCGACGACATCTGGCGGTGGACCAAGAACTCCGGCCCGCCGTGTCGATTCGCCCCCGCCTTCATGCGACACGACTGTCAGTACGTCGCCTTCTTCGACGACGATCTGCTCCCTCGTCCGAAAGTCATCGAGCACTACCTGGACACCGCGGATCAACTGCAAGGTCGGTTCGCCACACTGGGGCAGGTTGGCCGGCAGTTTGCGAACGATTCCGGCAAGTGGGAATACGTTCGCCAGAACGTCAAACTGCAGCGAGACCAGCCAACCCCAGTGGACATGACCGCCCGGGCCCATTTCACTTGGGCCAGCCACATGCCATACGTCTTCATGTTCAAGTGGCAGTTGTTGGCGACGTTCGGCAGCGGGCTGTCATATTGGGAAGACGATCTGTTGCTCTGCTGCGGGGCTCAGCGAGGCTGCGGCTACCCGAGCTACCTGATTCCCGCCACCGATGACACGGACAATCGCATCAAGACATGGGGCATGAACGATGCGCATGCTTACGGAGCCCACCCGGATCACGTCGACCGCCGGTCGGAGTTGATCCAGTGCGCGGCCACGCTGGGCTGGCAGTCGAAGTGGGCGAAGATCACTAGGAAACAAGAAGAGCGAACGCGACTCGAAACCGGAACGTGAAAGTCATATAGAAACCGGAGCATAACACTATGCCAGGACCAAAAGTCGAGGCCCCGTGGGTGCTGACTGTCGGGGGGTTCCCCCGCACAGTTCAGGAGATCGCCAACGAGACGCAAGAGAGGGGAAAGGAAGTGGCTGGCTATCGGCCGATGCTCATGACCCCCGGTGGCGTGTCGTTCCCCGCGACGATCCGCCAGCGGCCGGTCGGCACAGTTTATCATGTCCAGATCGGCTACCGCATGCTGCTCCTGCCGGGCGACCGGGAGATTGCCACGCCCGGCGGTTGGACGCGGGTCGACCAACTGGAGGCCGGTGGGCAGGCGGTAGTGCGGGCCGGGGGCAACGATGCCTCGGCGGCCGTCGACGGGATCAAACTTGCCCAGAGCCACCGGTTTCGGATGATCGAGCATGTTTCGGTGGCGGGGGCGGACGCGGCGACGATCGCTTCCGTGAATCTGTGGGCTGCCACCGAATTCGTAGGCGACAACAACGAGCCCTACGAGATCAACGGAATCCCGATGCGGAACGGATCACAGGAGGATTGACATGCAGCCAGCGTTACGAGTAGTCGACCAAGTGGCCAACATAGAGGTTGACGAAGCGATGGAGCCAGCGGACGAATTGATCGAGCCGCCGAATACGTCATCGGCCTGTCCGTCGGACTGTACTTGCCAACCATCCGCATTCACGCCCATGCCCTTCGCTGAATCACTGTTCGGCGGGTTGTCCGAGCCTCGCATCTTGGTCGTCCTGACCAATTACCGCCGGCCGGTCAACGTCGCGATGACCATCGGCGCCATCCGGTCAATGCCGCATCGGTGCAAGATTGTGGTGGTCGACAATCACCCGCCGGACTGCAAGGCGAGCCAGTTGCCGCCAGCCGTTGCCGAGGAAGCCGACGACGTATGGACGATGCAGGACAACTACGGCCCACCGTGCCGGTTCGCCCCTGCATTACTGCAGGACGACTGCGAATATGTGTGGTTCCAAGACGAGGATATTCTGCCGCACCACGGATTACTGGAGGCGTTCCTGCATGCGGCCGAGCAACTTGACGGCAGGTTCGCAACGCTGGGGACCATCGGCCGACGGTTCGAGCGGAGCAAATTCCGGAACCCCAGAATCACCGGCAGGATCGCTTACCAGCCGCATGATGTCCCGCTTGCCCCGTGCCTCACCATGGTCGACATGACCATTTCGGCCCATTTCGTGCGGGCCGACATGATCCACCATGCGGTCGCGATCCGGTGGGCGATGCGAGACCACAATCCGGGGCTCGTGGAATCCGCCGGGCTGCACGAGATGGACGACTTAGCGTTGTGCTTGGGCATCCAGCGGGAAAGCAAGTATCCGAGCTATCTGCTGCCCGAAGGATTTCCGCCGCATCGGTTGCTTGAGGAGCCGTCGTTGAGTGGGATTCCCGGCCACGTTACCAAACGCACGAAGTTTGTGCGGGCGGCGGCGGAGGTTGGGTGGGAATCGCTGATTGAGAAAGCACTGGCGAGAGCCGAGAGCCTGCCGGAAGCCCCGCCAGACACCCCACCGGAAACCCCACTGGAAGCCGCCGAAACCGAAGAGCCAACCACAAGCAACTAACGCCATGGCCGAAACCATCCTCTACGATCCGGTCGCACTCACGGACGCCGCCGTAACGGTGGCGACGTTCGCAGAGCACGTCGAGCGGTGCGAACCGCTCTGCCACTTGCGATACGGCGATGGCGAATTCGTGTCACTGCTTGGCCGGCGGGAATGCGGGATCAAGAAAGGATCGAATTGCGACGGGCACCAGTGGATGGAAGACACAATGGGGGCAGAGCTTGCGACAATCCTTCGGGAAGTCGCGGCCCTGCACCCGGACAACCAGCGGATCTACGTCGGCCTGCATTGCACATGGCATCAGCAGCAGATTCAGCCGTGGATTGTCGGCGAAGGACTGAAAGACAAGGTCCACTGGACCGGGAACATCTTGCTCCAAATGGGCCTGAAGAACATGGATACGCTCCGGCTGTTCAAGGCGATCCGCTACTATCCCGGCCGCGTCGTGCTGGTCTGCAATCCGGCGGTCCAATCGGCAGCGGAAGCATTCCATGCCGGCTGGGTGGCCGTGCCGAAGCGAAACGCCTACGCCTCCATCAAGGAAGTGACGGAGATTTGCCTATCGGAGGCCAACGACGCAGCCGCCAACGACGGCATCCCGCCGATGTTCCTTGTGGCCGCCGGCATGGCCGCCGAGCCGATCCTGTGGCGACTCTACAAGCACAACCCCGATGGGCTGTATTTGGACATTGGCCACATCCTTGACGCGATCATTGACCGGCCGTCGCGAGGTTACACCCGCCGGGACAAGGGCGGGATTATGAAGGTGATCGAAGAACACTACCGGCCATTTTTCGAGGGCGTGTGACCATGAATGCAGACGACCTGACCGTTGTGTTCCACGCATGCGACAAGTATCTCCACTTCTTCGACGGTTGCATTTATTACTTCAAGAAACACTGGAATTGGACGTTCTGCGACAACGTCATCTTCGCGAACGAACGCCTACCGCTACGAGGAATCGCCCCCTTCAGGCAACTGTTGACAGGGGCAGGCGGGTGGGGTGAGCGGCTTGCGGTTATCTTGGATCAGATAACAACGCCATACGTCCTCTACATGCAAGAGGATTATTGGCTTACGGCAACCCCAGACATGCCACTGCTTTATCGGTACTTCCTGGAACACAACTTAGACGGCTTGCGTGTCCAACCAGTCAGCAAGAGTGACGCAGAAAAGTCAGGACCAATGCCATCGGCCGGAAGCTATGGCGTCTATCGCGTGACCAACTCCTGGCAACCGGTAATCTCCCACAGACCGTGCATTTGGAAAAGACGAGTATTCAAAAACACCCTGCGAGGGGAGCGTCGTCCATGGGACCACGAGCGGTACGCTACGCGTAGAGCCAGGCAGGCGGGCAAGCGAGGCGAGTTCCCGTTGATTGCCGCAGCAAATTGCGGTTGGTTTGCGCATGTCGGCCACAGATGCCAGATAAGCAGCGTTGGAAAGGCGATGAGAGACAGCATTCCGGATGATTGCCACATCAAAAGCGGAACGTCGCTCTCCGAGCAATGAGGCAGACGGGACAATGAGCCAAGCAGCAAGCGGATTGCCGAACGTCGTCAACACTGTGCATCAGACACAGCCGGTGGTGATCCACTCGCCCGGTCGCCCGAAGGATCAGCATCCGATCTTCAAGCCGATCTGCGATGAAGTCTTCGGCATTCCGGAGGCAAGTCGTCCGTGGTTCGGCTGCCCGACGGACTTGACGATTCTGACATGGAGCAGCGAGCCGGCCGGCGGGAAGAAGCAGTTGCTCGAGAAGTGCCTGGATTGGCTGGGGGTTCCGTGTACGGTGCTGCGGACGAATCGAGAATGGCGAAATTGGTTTAAGATCCCGCTGACCGCGCAGGCGCTGCCGGAGGTCGATACGCGGTACGTGATGGGCATGGACTCGACGGATGTGGTGATGGTTGGGTCGCCGGTGGTGGCGCTGGAGCGATTCAAGCGGCGGCAGCGGCAGGACCAGCAACCCGCCTGCAAACTGTTATTCGCTGCCGAGCGCAACCACTATCCACGCAGCCGGGAACTTCGCCAAGCAACCGCACGCGAGCGAGAGTCAGCAGAGATCGCTGGGGAAATGCCGTTCTGCCACCTGAACACCGGCGGCTTCATCGCGGAGACTCACGCAGCGATGAAGTGGTTCCGCGAGGCATGGAGCCGGCCGCGGGCGAAACGGGTGCCGAGTAGCGATCAGGGCGTCTGGCGGCAGTTCTACCGAGAGCGAGAGTCGAACGGAGAAGTTGCGATCGACCGGCGGTGCGAGATTTTCCAGAACGTGACGCATTACGATCCGCCGGATGTGGTGGAGGTATTGAGGCGATGAAACCAAAGGCTGAATCTGGCGTCGTCTACTTCAACCACGGCACGAAGCACTGTGCCCGGCTGGTGGTCTCGTTATCCACGCTCCGCCGGACTGGCTACCACGGCCCGGTGGCGATCCTGGACACCGGGCACGAATCGGCCACCGGAATCCTCAGCCAGATCGTCGCCGAGTTCAAGGTAAGAACCGTTCGCGTTCCACTCCAGCAGCACCGTCGGCACTCCGCCTACGTCACCAAGTCAACGCTCTGGCGGCATTCGCCGTTTCGCGTTTCGCTGTTCCTTGACGCGGATACCATCGTTCTCCGTGATCCGACCGCCATGCTCGATTGGGCAACCGACCCCGCTGGCCCTGGGATCGTCGTGCCTCGGTTCGGCCGCTGGGACACGCACCACAAGATCATCAAGCACCGGCTGTCCCAGTGGGCGAAGATTAAGGCGAGCAAGACGAACGTGCAGTCATTACTCCGCCGGGCTCTCGATCATCCGTGGCCAGCGGTCAACACCGGCGTCGTGGCGTGGCGGAAGGATGCGAAGATCCTGCCCGTCTGGGAAGACCTGTGTAAGTGCGGCTGGCGGGCGTCGTTCACGGACGAACTGGCGATGCAATTGCTGATGACGACCTTCGATCATGTGCTTGTCGCTGATCGATACAACTGGACTCCGATCTACGGACAAGCACCGTTGGATGAAGTCGCGGTTGTGCATTGTCACGGGCAGAAGCACTGCCGCCGAAAAGAGATGGCGGATTTGTGGCTGCCGGAGTTCTGGCGGGCAATCACGGACGACACCGCCGGGATCAAGGATTGGGCACCCGCCGGAGACAAGCGGCTGGCGGTGTATCTGGCGGAGATGGATCAAGAGATGGGGATTCAGACGAAGCAGAAGAAGCAGGCGGCGTAGGACACGAGAAAGGCAGGCCGGGGGCAACGGCAGAAATGGGACACTCCACGGATCGTTCACGATCAACTCCGTCGGCTCTTCCAAGCCTGGAAATCGTGGTCCACGTCTGGGCGGGGCAGTTGGCTCAGTATGCGCACTTCGCGCACTACCAACTATCAAGTCTGTTCCTGAATCCGCCGGAGAAGTGCCGGGTGACGCACACAACCTGTCATTGCCTCGAAGACGATGCAACAATTCAGTTACTCAGTGTCTTCATGCGAATGCAACCGCCGGAAACCGTCAACCTTCGGTTTCACCTAATGGAACGCTCGCGGCTCATGCGTCGGGCCATTGGCCGAAACGAACGCACCCGCATGACCACTGCGGACGTCGTCTGGTTCGCCGGCTGCGATTACCTCTACGGCCCCGGCTGCCTCGACGCCATCGCCACCGAGGCCCTCAAGCACCCGAACCGCGTCTGCTTCCCCCGGCAAATCCTCCGCAATAAGTCGCACGCCGACGGGGATCGACTGGTCGCTGAAGACGCGGCCCGCGTGGCGGCCAGCCCAGCCCACTGGGGAGCGTTGATCCAGCCGAAGTGCGACTGGGAGCCCCAGCGGATCAACCGGCCGATCGGCTGCCTGCAAATCGTGTCCGGCGACCGGGCGAGAGAGAGAGGGTATTTGCCGAACGTCGCGAAGTATCAAAAGCCGGCGGAGACGTGGAAGCGGACGTTTGAGGATCGGGCAGCGAGGGCGGCACTCGGGCCGGAGAAGCAGGGAATCGACGTACCGAATCTGTATCGGTTGCGGCACTCGAAGCAAGGGCGATTCGCGGATGCAGGCGGAAATGTGAAACCAGGGAAATTCAAGAAGTAGAAGCAAAGCAGGACGGACGAACAATGGCACTACAGCCCAGTAAATGGTTCGTCGGCGTAACGGCCGTCGATCGAGACCCGCCGACTTTGCCCGGCACTTTAGAAAGCCTCGCGGAGGCCGGCTGGGATGAAGTGAAGGTGTTCTTCGACTGGAAGCAGCAAGGGCCGATGGCGACGTTCAAGTGGGCAATCTCCAGCCTGACTGGTGATGCCATGAAGCAAGTCTCCGGCTCGGTCGAAGATGCCATCGCGCACGCCGATGAACTATTGTTGAATTCCTGGCTCGCGGTGTTTCAGGACGACGTCGAAGTGGCGGCCGGGCTGAGGGGTTACATGGCACCAACGGTTGCGTTTTCCAAGCCTGCGGTTTGGTCCCCCTACATGCCGTCGCATCTTCACAGGGACGAGCAGAAGAAGCACAGTTGGCGGATCGTCGATCTCAAGAAAAAGCCGTCATCGCACGGCGCACTCTCCTTGCTTATGCCGGTCAGCGTCGCGGTGAAGATGCTCGGGGGCTTGCCGAACCCAACCGTCGATCCGAAATACGCAAAGCAGGTGGACTTCTGGGTCACCCGCTGGTGCCGCGAGCAAGGCATATCCTATCACGCGCATCAACCATCGCTGGCCAAGCACACCGGAACGACGTCAACACTTGGCGATCCCGGCGGAGTGGACGCATCCCGGCAAGCGAAGTGCTGGCAGCCAGCCGTCCAGATACCCGACCGCATCGAACAGCTTCAGTAGGAATCGACCAATGCGGATCATCCAGCGGATCAAAGCAGCATGGGCAGCGCTCACCGGCAACGAGCAACCACCGCAGCCCCCGCAATCGCCGCCAGCCCCCACTACTTCCGCCCCCGGCTGCGTCATCGTCCGCGCGTTCGTGTTCGGCAAGTGGCGGCAGGTGAAGCTCGGCGATGCCGTCGGTTTCCACGTCCACGCCGAAGCCATCGACAACGCTAATGATCCGTGCCTCTGCCTGATTACGGCCGCCGAAGTCGCCCCGGAGGATGCCGAAGCATTTCGAGCCTATCAACGGGCCAAGTTCACCGAGGCCATCCGTGCCGACAACCAAATCCAAAACCAGCCCCAGAACCAAACCTGAAAGGACTACCTGTATCATGCGATACGAATTCGATGCTCAATCCCTGCAAGCCCTCGTCGCCGACGCCAAGACCGCCCCGCGGCATTACTCGATCCCGCCGGCCATCCAGACCGTCAACCCCGTCAACCTGCATTCCGGCCTGCCGTGCGCCGGCTCCGCAGTCTGGTTCGTCATCCACGACGGGGTCTACTGCATCGGCAATGCCTACCCGGTCGGCGAGCCGGCGGTGTTTGCGAACGACTCCGGCCCGCTGTTCGTCCCGATCGGCCGGTGGGCTCAACAGATCGACGTCGACCACTGGCTGTTCGATCGCCGCTTGACGGAGGCCGACAAGATCATCATCACCCCGGCGGAAGGTGAGCAGTTCACCCGGTTGGACATCTCGAGCAGTGATCCGGCCCGGGCAGAAGAGTTCGCCCGGCTGGCTCGGCAGCACGCCGTCACTGGGTAGCGGCTCCAGCCGGGTTGCGGCCTCCGCCGGGCATCGCCCAGTTGCTACAAGCCGCATGCTCAAGCTAACACTTTTGGGGTATTTTGCTCCAATTCTCGGGGTAGGGATTCCCCCTGCCTTAACACGCCCTTAGCATCCTGCATGCAGTCGACTGCATGCAAACCGCTGGTATTCCCGTGGAAACCACGTCGCCACCCACCCAAAAGCTGGGTGAATCAATCTTCTCAGCCTCTTGCGGCAATCCTTTGCTAGCGGATAGCCAATCTGGTACATTGCAGGGGCTTGAACACAACACAACAGCACAGGAGCAGCGGCCCCTGTCGGTTCGGTCGTTCACCCCCCGGAAACGGGAGGTGTGCACGGGAAACCGTGGCCGGGCGTAAGCTGTTGCGCCCAAGCAGATCCGGCGGGGGTCGCTGCCCCTGCCTGCCCCAAACCAGGGGGGATACCGGAAGGTGTGACACAGGATTGTCACCGATGGAACAAGTGGCCAGAAATTGGTACTTGACACGGACGTGAACGCATGTATCCTAGGGACATCACGCCATGGCGGCGTGGTCCGCGAGGCCGGCGGCGGACGTCGGCCCAAGGGAGATAGACCCGATGGGAGATACGTGTAGTCTAGTCATTTCACCTGACAAGAAGGTGGAATTCGTTTGCGGGGACGTTCCGCAGTCGGTGGTAGGGCTTCGCTTCGTCGATATTGCCGTGGAACACGACCGTAGCACGCTCGAGCGAGCCTGGGCGAAGTGCCACGCGACCAGGCGGCCAGTGACTTATCAGGCGGCCGGAGCCATCACGGGCACGATATGGCACACACACATGGCGCCGCTGCCCGATGGCCGTGTTGTGCTGTTCGGCGAGGCGATTGATGCCGGCTATTGTGTCGCCGTTCTTCGGGGCGACACAGTTATCCGGAGAGCCCACAGAAGCAAGGAAGAAGCAGAAGCGTTCATCGAGAGCTATAATGCCACGATGGAGGGCACGGAGTTTCGGGCTTGCTACTGTGACGATATAGCAAAGCGTGTGCTGCCGATGGGCAGTAAGCAGAAAGACGGCTTGCCGCCGTGCGGAGGTGAACTGGTGGATAATCAGCCCAGTTCCCGGGCGATTC
>Ga0180435_10006407_pt1 | contig 11273 bp, 7 predicted proteins | sample SS_ome_3_FD_132467 | JGI IMG/M metagenome (GOLD analysis project Ga0180435, IMG submission 132467) | Hypersaline lake sediment archaeal communities from the Salton Sea, California, USA - SS_3_S_1 metaG | ecosystem: Environmental > Aquatic > Non-marine Saline and Alkaline > Hypersaline > Sediment...
TCCGTATTACAAATGTGTCCAAACAACTAGTGGGTTCATGTATTATCATGACCGAGCAATGCAACGGCCGCCGAGTCCAGAATTTATAATTAATTCTACATATATTGTGTTACAACGTCATGGATGGAAGCCTGAAGCGTTTATTCATGCGGTATCAAACCCCGTTACAATTTCTTCCGCAAGTGGAAATTACAAGATCAATCCTGCATACATAAAAGCGTTAAAAATCACTGCGGATACCATCACTGCGTATCCTACTTCAATGCCTTATCGCGGAGATACTGCCGATTTGAATACCGATTACAAAAACATTATTGCGAATCGACGTACTGAAAGTGATGCAGGGACTAAGTTACTCACTGGAGATTTGAGTGACAAATATACATACTTTGGTATGCTTTCGGCAGAGCACCATAGCATGGTACAAGCGATTGGAAAATCAGGCGTACCAGCGGCTAATCATGGAAAGTTTGATTACTGGGACCCAAAAAAAAATATTGGTACGGAAATATTTGGGGATATCGGTATTGATAGAAGTGGAGATTGTGAAGACTTTGACAAGATGATTGCTCGCATTGTGTGCGGAATCAAGTCTAGCAATTGCAGCCATCCATTGATTCAAGCACATCAAAATATTCTTTCACGTTACACGGCGTTTTCTGTCCTTAGTAGTGTCACTTCTAGGAATGTCAAGGAGGCACATTCTAAAAACGAAACCCTTAGCCTCAGCAAAAAAGACAAAAGTGATTTGAAATCCAAGGGTATCACTAGCGACGGATTGACCAGGGATGGGGATATCGTCATCGGAAGCAAGAGAGATATTGAATCCGGTATAGGTGCTCATATGTGGGGCATTCTCATCCCAAACGAGTATGTATTGACCTGCATACAAAAGTATAGCAGTTCACTTGCAACACTTCCTGATGGCAGTATTTTACCTGAAGATATACAACGTCACATTGCGGAAGAAGTGTTACACCGACCTATTGTTGATTCTGAAGGGAAAGCTACTTTTACTGTCCGGTATCCAACGGTTCCTGTCAAAAAAACACTAAAAAAAGCTGCCAATGAAGCATCAAAGGCAGCGAAAACTACGTCTCGTAAAACGAAAGAGGCAGTGAAAACCACATCTAGAAAAACGAAAGAAACTGCTCAAAACCTGAAGAGACGATTGCGGAAGAAGGGGGAAACCTACGCTCCTCTTAGCAAGGATGAATACCGCGCGGTATTGAAGAAACGTAGCAACATGGAATACGCTTTGATGACTTTGACGCTACGAGCACAACGGACCGAGAAAGACAAAGACGTTAAAAAGGCGGAAAATCAATTTTATAAGCTTCTAAAGTTTGATCAGCGACACGGGTTGAGTCCCCACGATTGGGCTCAGAATTACAAAGGGAGCGTATGGCCAACACAAGTTCCTGAGCTCACCGATTACATCGACAAGCGCATTGCTCGTCCCGACAAATGGGAAGAGTATGTAGTTCCGCATGGTTTTTATTACACCGGTATGGATATTCCTGAAGAGGGATTGTCATTTATCGAGGCTTCGGATGAAAAAGGGGATATTATGCATCCCTCTTTCCTTCCACTCCATCCGCATGTGGTCGATGAAGCTGAGTCCTATTTACGGAAGAAGGATCCTGTGCTTGTTCTTGAAGGAACTGGTTTGGCCGATTCTATGATATTGGCGCACGAGTATTACATGGACGAACTTGAAGATAAGATTGAAGCGGAAAATGATGTCCTTCTTGAAATTGAGGGATCTATTAGGTTGATTTCCGCAAGTCCCGCAGGGCAAGCCACCGCAGAATCCATTCGAGATAACCAATCCGTATTTTCCAAGGTCTCCATGAAGCTTGACAATCTTCGTTTGGTCAATCCGGAGTGGCATGTGCGTGTTTCTCAGTTTTATCGCATGCCTTCGGAGCTTTACGTCAACTTGGCGAGCCGTACCGATTCTATTGTGGTCCCCAATATCCTTTCAAAGTACTATACACGCGAACAAAGAAAACAAACCAAGAGAATTACCGGACCACCATCTCATGATATTGAAGGAAAAGAACCTATTGATCAATTTACTCTGAACCGCACTATTCCAGTGGAATTGTATTCTTTGGATAGGCACGGAAAGAAAACCGAAGAGAAAAAAGAAGAGGATCCAACATATGGAATCCACATAAGCGATTTGGTCCAACGCAAGGAAAACATTGCGTTTATTAAAGGAGTGGATACCACCAAAAACGAAAAGCGAGTGGCCAGAGACGTTGTTCGTCACTTACCTCCGTCCATTTTCCTTCGAATTGCGGATAGCGATAAGGAAGAAAATGCGGAGAAATTGGTGGCACGATACGATAGTATTCTGAAACAGACGATGGAAAAAAACAATGTACTTTCAAGGGGATTTTTCGGACATATTAAGAAGAAAAACATGTACGCTCGTCTGGAAGACATGAATGAAGAAGATATGCGCAAAATGGGCAAATATTTTGGTTCCAATGGATTTGTTCGCGCAGTGGAAGCAAATCTGGAACCTTTTAGCAACGAGCACTTTCAAATACGTATTACGGTAGACATTGATGTGAGTGGAACGAAACAACTAAAGTTGGAGTCCAACACACTTGCTGAAAATTTGTCTCGGTTTGACCCTGACAAAGGTAAAGACAACGAATCTGAAAAGGATGTGGCAGCGTTTATAGATGAAGACCTATTTGATCCTTCCAGTGTTTACATGATTAATCCTCCGGAAGAATTGCTTGTTTGCGCGGATAAAGATCAAGTGCACGAATTCTTGGTGAATACTCTAGCAGACATTATGCAGGAAATGCCCATGTAGTTTATTTTACATCTATGTAAAGACGTTTATTTTTATCATTTTTTTCCATAACATTTTGAACAACGCCGTAATGGATGTGTACGCTGCGTTTAGTAGAACTCACGAAAAAAAAACACCACCCCCTTCCGGAAAACAAGAAAACAACGGTACAAAAATACATCAAACCGTTAGACATAAGTTGAGACATAGGGGGGGTACAATCAATGGCCAACGAACCCAAAATACAGAATCAGGGTTTTTGGGACTTATTAAAAAATATAACAATACTTTCTACAATGAAGACACGGATAGCGAAGAAGAGAGTGAAGAATATAGCGAAGAAGATAGCGAAAAAGAAAAAGAAGAGTTAAAACCAGCCGATTCGCCATTGATAACTTGTTTGCCTCCGATTCACGATTCCACGTTTTTAATGACAGCTTCAGACCCACCGAACCGGCGCCCTCCAATGATACCCAATTTAAAAGCGGAGGAACAGCTACATGTCATTACTAATCATACTACTAATCAAATTGATGAATCATTGGGATGTGGATTGGGTAGTGCGGAAGATAAAGAAGGGGAAGATTTACAGATAGTCGAGCGTTCAATTGAACTTATACCGGTTACAAAAAACCCCATTATCCCTTTTTTTGAAGAAACTGCCGTAGTATCCAAAAAAAGAGAAGAGGAAGAGGAAAAAGAACGATTGCGGAAAAGGCCTATACATGTGAAAGTGAAAGATTGGATAAAAGCAAAATGTATGATCATTTGGTTATATATCAAATGGATATACAACGAAAGTGGAGAATATATTTTTGTAAACACATACGAAAGATATGGGTTGGTTATTTGGTACAAGATTTTGGCTACTTTACAATGGATATTCATGATCGTTGCTCCACGATCCGGAAAGTCTAGGAGGAGGTATGGACATCTTTTTAAACCCATAGGTGTTATGGATAGATCGGACCGAGGTAACGGAAAGGGACCTCACTTTATCAAAATTGTGGAAGATATCAATCGATATTTTATGTGGGGAAGAGATATGCACAAATCCTTTATCAAGGTTATTATTTTATGTATAATTACCGCGCTTGTGGTATATTTTGGATTCTATTACGTAACTACCACGGTAGAATTAAACACCAATATACGGCCGGTATTTTATGATGACGAACGAGGCATGCTAATCGAAAACCTGTACAATATTCCTCCATACAAACCGGGGCACGATCATGATACTCGGTACTTACTTTCTCCGGATAACATCGAACCCTCGACAACTCAACGTTTGCACAAAAAATACGAACCCTTGACAACCCAACGTTTACACAAAAATTATGTGGAGATATTCACAAGAAAATTTGGACGCGTCAATATCAGTATTGCGGAATTGGTTGTTAAGATGAAAGAAGATGCAAAACGGTACTTATCGATGACGCCTTCCGAAGATGATACTTCCAAACGCGAAGGAATAGCTAGAAATTGTATGTGTGCAGTTCATTATGGTATTCCTCTTAATATCATCCTGTATACCGGATCAGATGGAGAACAAGAGCATATTTTTTATGAACCAGAAATAACCGCATTTTCTTCGTTTGAAATTCGGGGCGCTTTGGTTCAAGACCCGCTGGGTGTACCTCCGATGATAAAGGCAATAGAAAACGAAATGAATATGAAAGGATGTCCGTGGAACGGATACACTTCACGATTGCAAAGCATTAACGAGCGCGCGTTGACTTACCGAATTCCGCAGATGGTGCAACATTATAGAACGCCCACGTCCATCACCCGCAATCGTATTTACGTTGAAAAAACTCATTGCGGAGAAGAAGATAACACAGAAAGCAATTGTCTAGTTGATATTCAAGAATCTACATACAGGGGAATGGTGACTGATTTGACACACCACATTTACAAGATAGCGGGTAATGGCGGAGTGCGTATGTATGATAGAGAAGACCCGACACGAGACATATCCTCTCTTCCGCAAGAAATCAATGAGTACGTTATACCTGAAGATTTCCTAAAAAATCTAGAAGTGAAAACCAACCCACAAGAATTTGCGGAAATGACCTTTGCATATTCACACATCGTGTTGCGCGGGCTTTCTCAAGATGGAGAGCGATTTACTGCCATAGAAATCCCCTCACCTGGATCGATATGCATACAGCGGTGTCTCTCCGCAACTGACGCCCTTTTATTTTTGGATTTACACGGAGGAGACATCAGTAGTGCATGTGGGGCTAGGCGACCAGACGAATTGTAAAATCTTTGCGATTATAAATTAAAAAAAACAATAATCTTATAATATTATTATATAGGACAAATGCCTATCCGAATCAATATACAACCCAAAATGAACCCGCCAATAAAGGAAATCTGTTCCAGTGTTATAACCAAACAAGTTCCACAGTGTATGTTATATACAAGATCCACGTCTCCCATTTCCTCATCCTCATTTGTTTTAATTATTTCGTTTGTTTTCATCCGTTTCGTTTTCTTTGGTCCCTTTTGGATGTCACTCGTTGTCGTATTCCTCAATATGGTCATGTAACACCGCTAAATTCATTTGCCCCCAAAACCCAAATCACAAGCAAACACAAAATGATTAAAATAGAGGCATGCAAATGAAATAGAATTTTAATAAACAAAAATAACATTTTAAATTATCACTTTTCATCCTCTGGTAAAGGGTCTTCTTTGATACGCACGACAAAGTTATTTAAATGGGTATTTTGTACAATGAAACCAAGATCTAATACTACTTTTTTAGCCATGTCTTTGTTGATCGGCAAAGCGCCTCTACAATCAAGATTACATACAATATTGGTTCCATCCACATGATAGTTGTTTTTGTCAGCTAATATGGGTACAATCAAGGCTTTGGTTCTTTTGTATTCATCCAATTTCTCCCTCCTCAAACGATCGCGGAGATCCTTTTGCATGTCCCGCAATTCCGAATGCACCTTTTTCCAATCAACTTCCTCTGCGTGAATCATATTAAAATGGAAAATGTAAAATACTCCCAGGAACACCCAAATGGAAATGACACACATACGCACACGCACATACAAACACACACACACGCAACTTTACAAATTTAGTGCAAAAAAAAATTTCATTTTCATTTTGGATGAAAGCAAATAAATTTTACCGTTCCAAATCATACATACTTTGTGCACGCACTTATAAAATAGAGAAGCATCGCGATGCAGTGGATGGGCCAGTTTTACGTCATCCTTGTAGCGGTACTTCTTCTGCACTTTCCACAAATTGCGGAGGGAGGATGGTTACAAGAAGTAATTCCATCTAGGTTAGAGGGAAAGACGCGAGGACATAGCATACACGTTGCGGAAGTAAAAGTAGGTACGCCTCAACGGACGTTTCGATTGGCGTTGGATTACTCTGGGGATAAAGTGTACACTATTTCTGCACAAACAGAAGGAAAATCCATCACGTATCATTCGGGAACAATGACTGACGAAATAATTCTTGGGGGGAAAAAGATGAGGCTTCCATTTGAGCATGATTCTGCGCGGGTTTATGGAAAGATTGAAGGGTCTAATCCCGACGGCCCTCCAATCGATGGGTTGCTGGGCGTGGGCCCATCATCTCCGATTTGGCTTGTGTGGAAACAGGCTACTTTCGGGAGCGGGGCCATGACTGTGGGCGGAACGGCTGATGTTATTCAAGACGCAGACAAGTTTGGAAAATTGGAGCAAGGCAATCAGTTGAAAAACCACATTGAATGCACCATTGGATTTGATGGAATGTGTCTAACACAAGCATTGGTCGGACCAACTAAAGAGATTGTTATTGTTGATTTTTCTTTTGAGACATCACGTACCCTTGTACCACCTTCGGTGTATGACGCCTATACCGCAGGACTAAATGTCTTTGAAAATGGCATTGACGAATGGAAGGATTTTCGGATGGAATTTATAAATTTGACATCATCTTCTCCGAGGTCTTCTATAACGTCATATATACGCAAAGAGGATATTATTGCACCTACGGACCTTGGGCACAACGAACTATTAATGGACGTATCTCCTGTCCCTGGCGTAATGTTTATTGGTAGACCTGCGTGGAGAAGTTTCTTTGTTATTGTGGATTGGGTAGAGAATACCGTTCGTGTTGTAAATTGGACAGTGGAGAAAAGCTACGAAGGATACGATGGGTTTATCTTGATTACTTTCCTTCTGATAATGGTATGGTGGAAGGGAACACCTGATGGAGAATGGAGAATAGAATGGTCTATGAGACCATACAAAGTAGCTTCGGTGGCCTACGTCACAGTTTTTGCTCTCATAACGATATGGGCCCCAAACACACGATCCGCAATTTCTCCGTTCCTTCTATTCGATGTTTATACGCAAGTGAGTATATACGGATTTCTAGTTCTGTTATGGTCCGGAATTGTCTTGCACGTGATGATGCAAAAGGGCTATGGACCAACGTCTTTTTGGATTTTCCATTTCATGGGGTTAACTCAATCGGAAGAATCGTACATGAGCAAAGAATATACGCGTCTTCAAGGAGTTACTCCACCACTCCAGCCACCCACTTCAGCAACACAATCTTCATCGATTTTGAGCGGAGCGACAAGTTACAATGAATACGCTAACCGAATTCAGCTTTCCAGGCGCGCGGGACAAGAAATGCGGAATAGGCAACGTGGATCACACTACCATCCAACTGCTGAAGTTGTCAGAAACACACATTCTCCGCAAATGGCCCAAAACCACACGAGGTCGTATTCGATCGGATCCAATAGACCCAAGTACAGATTGTTGCTGCATCACCGTACAGAAGGATACATGTATTATTATTACTACCCAATTGGATCGCAACGTCTTTGGAGCCTGATTACCCTTTCGATGGAGACCGTGTTGATACTGACAGTACTTTTATCTTGGTTAACTACGCGAGAGGATACCCTTGCAGGGTTTATGTCTCTCTTGTTTGCCTCTCTACTATTTGTCAATACCGTTTACCACGCGATATGTTTCCTTTACCATCGTGTGGGGGAAATGTCTATTGCGTGGTACGGATACGTTGGGATATCATTGATATTTATCATTTTCACGATTGTCGTGGTAGAACTCACCATATTGTATCCATTCATCCATTTGTACTTCCAAGAGTTGACAGCAACTCCTTCCATACTTACCATTTTGTACATTGTGTTGTTAACTTTGTTTGCGGAATATTTGGCCCAAACAAGGCTGACACCTCATATTACTTTAAATTAGTAAACAGAAAAGAATAATGCACGTACATAAAAATTACAATTATTTTCTTTATTATCATTGTTATAGGTGCGTTCTTCTCCGCAAATCCATACCATTTCTCCTAGTCTGGTAATTAACGTTGGGTAAACGATTATTAATAAATCCTCCATTCTTAATACTTCCTATACTCCGTTCGGGGGGAAACAGTTCTCTTTCTTGTCCACTTACCAAAACCCACCATAAGAATAAACCTGCCGAAAACCCAATAACAATTCCCGCAAAAGTAGTCAATGATATAGCAACCACACAATATGTATCACAACAAGTGTTTCCGAATCCCCCACACACGCCGCATTTGTCTTCGGTTGCAGTACCTCCTACCACGCCATCACATCCTATTGTGCATTGTCCACAAAACAAATCATCACTATCCGGAATTTTGCATTGTCCACCATATGGAGATGATTGAAACGTTCCAATATCCTCTGGGGAAATAATAGGATCTCTTATCACCATGGGCGCAATTACCGAATTTGCGGAAGAATGAACTGGACCGAGAAGTTTACCTTCTCCGCAAATCGCAAGTACAAATAAAGCGCATTTCCAAAGTAATCCGCTCATTTCATACCGCATATATTATGTTATTTATATTACTTTTGTCTAACAACAAACGTTGTTTTGTTTTTTTTTTATCCATTTTAAACCCCATTTTTCTCATTTGGACACTTTACTAAGAATAAACTTAAATACTTAAATTACAGACAAGAAAGTATAAAAAAACAAACATCAAAAAGTATACTTGTTTTTGTGATTACTTTATTTGACATACTAGAACTACGAGGAAGAATATCCAAATCGCGCCAAGGTTTGTGGAATTAACAATAATTATTTAATTATGCATAACCTTACCGATTTCGAGTGGCTTTCCTTATTTGCACTTTTTGTCGCATGGACAGTGAACCCATTTGATGGGAAATGGTTTGGAGGGAAAAAAGCGCGGAGAAGATACAGGGATTTAAAGACATCACTCATAAAAATTCCTTCATACATACTATCCGTAACCTGGTTCGTCATGTTCTGCGTTGTGGCCACATCCATGTTCCTATACCTGAACTTCTCGCGCCAGAAGATACATGATAGGACTCTCTATGATGCTACACTTGCCATTGGTCTGATCGTGAACTACTTTTTGGTTAAGACATTGTATTATGTATTGATCAACCGCGGATACTACCTGTGGTCGGTGGCTCACGCCGTCCTTGTTTGTCTGTCCGCTTGTGCTGTTGAGGTACTCATTTGGATTCATTTTGGAAACAACGAAAACAATATTGCCGCCGGTATACTGTATGGTATTTACGTGGTATGGACTGTAGTCACCATAATCGGTACCATCGATATTGCTTACAATAATACGTCCAAATCCTTTTTTGGCTTTGAAGAAATTGACCCCATGGAGACTGATGATGACCCTGAAATGATGCAAGGTAATCCTCCAGTCACCTCCAGAATACATGGAAGAAATGGGTGGAATAGACGTCTTCAGCAGCGCCAGCGCAGGCGTATGGGCGTATGAACATTTCAATGTAAAGAATAATGAACGAAAAAAAGTAAATTTGTGTCGACTTTTTTATATCGTTTTTACACGTCATTGCACTCAAGACCTACGCTTTCGCGGTTTGGGTTTAGTACCAGATTTAATTTTCCTTGGCGTACTTCTACGCCTCTTTCGTCTACCACTACTTTTTGCTGTACTTGCACTAGTTATGCTTGTTATGTTAGCCGTTGGGGAATGGGTATTCCCTTCACCACGAGATGATGATGTATTCCTTATACCGTTCTTATATAGTGTATTTTCTCTTTGTTGTTGGTATCTTTTCCTCACAGCGTAATCATAAATCCTTGCATAGGAAGCCGTTTTTCCCTTTACTCCTGCGGGTGGAGGAAGCTTGTAACATTTAGGAACTTGACAATCACTATCATTCACGTGAATTACATATCCATCAATATCGGATATTCCGTAATGCCTCCGCATCGTTTCTATAGGCATGATAAGCTGTAGAAAGGCATGTCCCAATGGTGTATTATCGATCCCAATTCTACCGTTTACCTTACGTTGTTTTGTGCTAGGAGCATGCGAAAACACTCCGTTCGAATACCCAGTCTTCACTTCAAAAAAAACCAACCGACCGTTTTCATTATTTACGCATACCATATCCACTGCGGTGGCATATCCAAGCTGGGCGTCCCATATTTCTAGTTCTCCCCATATTGGACGCACGTTCCACTCTCGTGCCATCTTTCCAATGATAGACACAGCAAGAGGATCAGGATAATCTACCATTTTACGAAACCCATGTATACCCATACGAGCGTGAATTTCCAATTGTTTATGAACTTGTTCGCCAAGTGCCGTACCAACTCCTCTGGGATCATTAACCATCATATCAATTTGATTCCAACTATCTCCGTAAACTGACTTCCTAGAACGCGCTCGATATTCCTTGCTAACTTTTAAGCTTGCGGAAGTGGGTACAATAAGGGTTTTTGCCCTAGCTTTTTTTCGAGTAAGATCCTTTCGAGCATCAACCATATGTCTACGTGTATCAAACTCCGGATAAAATATAGATTTGAGCATCTTGTTGATTCCAGAAACACGCTTCCTAACCCCACGATTCTTATCTACCAAAACATCTCCATACACAACTCGTTTAGATTCCTCTATAGCATCGAATCCTTTCATACCTCCTTTTCCATACACAAAACTGTTTACCACAAACCCTTCCATACCCTTTCGTTTTACAAAACGAACATAGTTGTGTCTTTTGTGAAGTAAAATGTTTGTCGCAATCGGGCATTTCACAAAAACTTCAGGATTGGTTACTTCCAATTCCGCAACTCTCTTTAAAAGTTCCGGGCGATTTGTGCTTCCACCCGCGGCCCTTTTCCGATAATAATTTATCCAGCGACTATCTCCCAAGTGTTCTATGTTCATTTTTACTTTTTCCCTTTTTCCTTATATCTTATTTGAAGAAGTGAAAGATATGTAAATAATAAATGAAATACACTTTGTTTTTTATTGTTTTCCCTTATTGTTATCATCGCCATGGACGCTATAAATATAACCCGCTTTTATAATAAACACTCCATTTTGATTTTTTTCGATATGCGAAAATGAACAAATTTCTCTTTCTCTTCAAATCTTAACTTTCATTTTGGGTTAA
>Ga0180435_10006409_pt1 | contig 11272 bp, 5 predicted proteins | sample SS_ome_3_FD_132467 | JGI IMG/M metagenome (GOLD analysis project Ga0180435, IMG submission 132467) | Hypersaline lake sediment archaeal communities from the Salton Sea, California, USA - SS_3_S_1 metaG | ecosystem: Environmental > Aquatic > Non-marine Saline and Alkaline > Hypersaline > Sediment...
ACCTTCGCTGAGGGCAAGGCCGACCACGCTTCCTTTGGCATCCGGGTAGGGGAGGCCGTAGTCGACGAATTCGACAAAGTCTTCGCGGTAGGTGAGTGCTTCGGTTGTTTCACCGTTTTCATCCAGGATCTCAAGACGGGGAACTTCGACCAGGTGGAAGCGCGGATTAAATAGAGCCTGGATGAAGGTCTCTTTCTCGCCACCGGGGAAGAGACCGATCTCTTCCATGCGTTCGGCGATATATTGGGCGGCGGCGCGGTTGCCATCTGTGCCGCTCTCGCGGCCTTCAAACTCCGGGCTGGAAAGAGCGGCGATATTTGCCATGGCGCGCTCAGCTTCAAACTGACTGGCTTCTTTGCTATAAAGCCCAAGCGGCGTCTGACCGCGGAAGAGGAGGACGGTTGCCACAATGGCAACGGTGGCAAAGATGGCTGTATAGCGGTTGATGAAGCGGTTGAGGCTGATGCGGCTGGCTTCCAAAAAACGGCGCAGACCTTCCCCAAGGATATTGAGGCTGAAGATGGAAAGGAAGAAGAACAGCCCAGGGTACCAGGCCATCCAGCCGTAGCTGCGCCACCAGTCACGGATGTTTGATAGCAGAGCGCCCCATTCAGGGATATCGGAGTAATAGTAGATACCGGCGTTGCCTTCGACGCGGAATCCGCCGCCGAGGAAGATGTTCAGGAAACCCAGCTCAGCAAGCAGCATGAGGACAGAGCCCATCTCCAGCACGGCGAGGACAACGATGGAGGGCAGCAGGTGGGGCAGGATGTGGGTATTGAGGATGCGCCCTGAGCGCGCGCCGACGGCATGGGCGGCTTCGATGTGTAGTTTGGGTTTTTCAGCGATGACCTGCCCGCGCACGTATTGGGCGATCTCCCCCCATCCAACGATGCAGAAGGCAATGATGAAGACCTTCATGCCTTGCTGGATGCCCATGCCAAGGATGAGGAGCATGGCAAAGATGGTCACAGGGAAGGCAGCCCACACGCTGATGAGGCTGTTCAATAGACGGTCGAACCATGAGCCGCGCCACCATCCGGCGATCATGCCGAGGATGACGCCCAGCAGGACGCGGGCGATGGTGGCGAAGAGGGCCAGGGTGAGGGTTTGGCGGCCGCCGTGGAGAACGAGGGATTGCACATCTCGGCCTAAAACGTCACTGCCCCAGGGAAAGACCGATGAGGGTTCAAAGGGCGGGCCAGTGATGATGCCTTCGATCTTGAGGATGCGGTTGGTCTCGTAGGGGCTGACATCGGTGAGGTTGGGACCGTAGATTGTAAGGAAAGTCCAGCCGATGACGAGGGCGATGCCCAGCAGGAAGAGGGGGTTGGAGAGGGCACTGCGCAGGATATGCACACGATCAGAGACACCAGGATCTTCACGGTGCAGATCGATGTGCGCGCGGGCATTTTCCAGTTTGTCGGCCATTTCCTGGCCATCATCTTTTTCAATCTGTGGTTTGCGGTTGGGAAAAGGGTTATTCAGCCAGGCAGTGATGGCATGCGACCAGCGTTTGATGCGCTCTCGCAGGGTGATGTCGTGGTGTACGGTTTCCTGGTTTTTCTCACGCAGGCGTGGATCAAGGATGGGATAGAGGAAGTCCAGGCTGAGGTTGACGAGGATGAAGAGCAGGCCGAGTGAAACCGTCAGGTCGGTGATCAGGAAGGGGATATCCAGTTGAATGGAATCGAGGATGGCTGAACCCAGCCCGGGCCACAGGAAGAAGCTCTCGACGACAGGCAGACTAGCGAGGGAGTAGCGCAGGGAGGTGCCCGCAGTCGTGAGCACAGGATTGAGGATATTGGGCAGGGCATGCTCGCGGATGATCTGCCGGCGAGATGCGCCTTTGGCGCGCGCCGAGCGGATATATTCCTTTGTCATGACATCCGAGAGAGTCACGTAGGTAACCTGCATGATCTGGGCAAAGGGGCGCGCAGCGAGCACAAGGACGGGCAGGACGAGGTGTTTGTCCCAGCCGAAGCTGTGCGGTGGCAGGATGGACTGGCTGAGCTCCATCAGGCGGGTGATCTTGAGCACGCCAACCCAGAGGAGCATGGCGAGCAGGAAACTGGGCAGGGAGACGCCCAGGATGGAAGTGAAGAGGATGAGTGGGGAGCCAAATTTGCGTTTGCTGAGGGCGGCAGTGATGCCGAGCACTACGCCCAACACAGTGGCCAGGAGGAGGGAGAGGAAGAGCAGCCCGGCGCTGTTGATAAAAAGGGTGCTTACCAGTTCTCTGGCGGGCACAAACTCGCGGTGCCAGATGTACCCCGCGGGGTGGTTGAAGAGGTAATGGAAGGTCTGATTGAGGATCTCGGCGGCTGTGTTGAAGAAGCTGGTGGCGATGCCGCGGCGGCCCTGCTCGGCCATTTGCAGTCCCAGAAGGGTGAGAATGATGATGCCCAGGAGGATGAGGGCACTGGATGCGATGCGGCGCAGAATGACCTGCCAGCGTTTTTGATGGGTGTGTTTTGCAGCGGGGGCGGGGGATGTCACGGATGGCTCCTCAAGGTGGCGGTTTTTAACGAAATAATTATACGGGGAAAGTGCTTCTGAGGGTACTGGTGGGTTGACCAGTATTTAAAGATCATCCCCTTCCGCTTCGCGTTCCCCAAATTGTGAAACAACTGCAATTTTAGGGAAGCATATGGTGATTTTGCAATTAACGCTTATTGATAAGAAAAGGAGATGGGTTGGGTTTGGATCTTAGTCTGCGGACATGGCACAGCGGAAACCGGCGCGGTGGTTTTGGCGAACAAGGTGGGAGGAATCGCGGAAGAAGGTCTGGGCGTGCTGCCAGGGGGAGTTGAAGGAGCCGCCGCGCATGACATGGTCCATCACGCGGGTGGGGCCGGTGGGATTGTGGTCGGGAGAGGTTGTGTAGTAGTCAAAGGCAAAATAGTCATTGAGCCATTCAACGGCGTTGCCGGCCATATCCAAAGCGCCGTAAGGGCTGGCGCCATCCGGAAAGCTGCCCACCGGTTGGAGTTGCCCGTAGCCGGCTTCACTGGTGTTGGCTTTTTTTGGATCCCATTCGTTTCCCCAGGGGAAAATGCGGCCGTCGGTGCCGCGGGCGGCCTTTTCCCATTCAGCTTCGGTGGGCAGACGTTTATCCAGCCAGCGGCAATAGGCGTCGGCATCGCGCCAGATGACGTCTACCACGGGCAGGTCCGGGTCTCCGCCGGGGGTGAACGCCCAATTGACATTCGTGTAGCCGGTTTCCTCCAGGAAGGCAGAAAAATCGGCATTTGTGATTTCTGTGCGGTTGATCCAGAAGGCATCCAGGTAGACGTCATGCTGAGGCCCGTGAGAACGGATGTTGTCGTTATGGCCCATCGTGAACCAGCCGGCAGGTACGTATACCATTTCATCCTGAGGCTGTTGTGCAACACAGGCGGTCAGGCACCCCAGGCTGAACAGAAATAATGTGATCAAGCAGCGCTTTGACATAAAAACACCTCCAAAAGGCTGGCAGAGCAGTTTTTGGGGGTGTGAAGTCTTTGAGCGGTGCGGTTGCGCGTGCGTCGCTCTGGTTGGTTAATTCCATTGTAGCAGGTTTACCCACTTTTCCCGGCTTTTTCTCCCCATCGCCGGTAGGATAGGATGAATGGGGCTATTTCATAGCCGTCCTTTCGGGCGCAAGCCTTCCACAAAACACTGGATACCTATGTGCTCCTACGATAGAAAAGGGTGAATTCTGTTGGATGAATAGATAGAACGAGATTGAAAAGGTTTCTTAGAGAAAGACGAAATGAGTTTATTTCTACAACACCATCTCCCGAATGGCTTTCACGATGGCAAGGGGATCGTTGCGCTGGATGAAGTGACCGCTCTCTGTTAGCAAGATGTGTTTGCCGAGGGGCGGCGGGGGGAGAAGGCTGGCGTGCAGGTCGGCCCAGGTCTGGTGCAGGCTTTGGCGCAGAGTCAGAGGAGCGTCCATTTCGTTGAGGTTGGTGCCGGAGGTGAGGATGGTTAACGGTAGTTTTGGCGGCAGGTGAACTGAGTGCATGGCGGCGATGCTGGCGGGGAAATCAATGCCTTCGCGGTTCTGTTCAGGGTGTTTGTAGCCTTCGCCCCAGAAGGAGCGGAAGCGCTTCAGGGAGGGGGATTCGTCCTGAGCCTCTGGGGGCAGGAGCGCGCTCATCGTGGTGAACTGGCGCTCGTGGGTGGGATCGACGAGCACCAGGCCGGATACAGTCTGTGGTTGGGCAGCGGCCAGGCAGCGCACGATCCATCCGCCGATGGACTGGCCGACGAGCAGCCGGGGGGGCGAGAAGGGAAGGGCGTGCAGGAGACGGTACAGGTCATCCGCCATGTCCTGGATGGTGCGCGGTGTGGGGGCGGGGTCGCTGCAGCCGCGCCCGGCGCGATCATAGCGCACGACACTGGCGAAGGCGGCGGTTTGTTCGTAGACAGTTCCCCAGTCACTGCTTTCGGCTAGCATGCCGGTTTCAAAGACGACGACAGGCGCGCTGGCCCTCGCATGCGGTTGCATTTCGAGGGCCAGGGTTCGTTCGTTGATCTTGATGCGGGTGGTGGTCATTCCAGGGATTCGGCAAAAGCAACCGAGAAACGTCCGCCAGGGAGTACTTCAATATTTGTGAAGCGTGAGCTAAAGACGACGGGATCGTCCTGTTGGTATAGGAATATCCAGGGCGCATCCTGCCAGACGAACTGGCTTAGGGTGCAGTACAGTTCCTCGGTTTCGTCTTCATCCAGGCTGGCGGCAGCGCTGCGGATCCAGGCATCAACATCCGGGTTGGTGTAATGTGAGGCGTTGAGGGGACTATCACTTAGCAGGAGCTGGAAGGTGTCGTTGGCATGTGGAACATGGCCGGTCCATTCGAATAGATAGAGGTCATAGATCTGTTCTTCGCGGGGGGCACTGAAAGCAGCTACATAGCTGTCCCAGTCGAGCGCCTGGACAGTGACTTGGAAGCCGAGAGAGCGCAGGTTGTTGGCTGCTGCTTCGGCGATGGCTTCTCCCTGCTGGATCTCTCCGGCGGGGAGGATGAGGGTGAGGGGCATGTTTTGTGGCACTTCGAGGCCGTCGGTCAACAGAGAGGCTGCCATTTCCAGATTCTGAGTGTAGGGCAGACCGGCCTGGCATGCATTCAGGAAGTTCTCTGGCACGGGCGAGGTGGAGGTAAGGGCGCGGTCTTTCAGGATCTCAGCAACGATATAGTCCTGGTCGATAGCAAAGTTGAGGGCATGGCGCATCCTGACATCATCCATGAAGGGGCGGTTGATGTTGATGCCGATGAAGACCTGGCGGAACAGTTCCCCTTCTTGCACGACCATGTTCTCATATTCAGTCAGGATGTTGAAATCGTCCGGAGGAAGGTCGAGGGTGAGGTCGATCTCACCGTTTACAAGCATATTCTCACGGGCGAGAAAGTCTGGTACAGACTGGATGGTGATGATATCCAGATAGGGAGTAAAGTTCCAATAGTCTGGGTTGCGGTGCAGGACCAGGTTGTCAATGCCGTTGTATTCATACAAGACAAAGGGGCCGGTACCAATGGGGGTGAGGAGCCCGATATTGTTGTAATCTTCTGTTTCGGGGGAGATGCTGCTCGGTGAAAGCATGCTTAAATGCACATTGGAGAGCGCCATAAGGAAATCACTGGAGGGAGCATTGAGATAAATGGTGATGTGGTAGTCGTCGATGATCTCCATCTCTCGGATATTGGTCATCACTGTGCGAGAGATCATAGGCGGATTGAGGGCCTGGAGGCGCTCAAGATTGAATTTGACTGCTTCGGCGTTAAAGGGGGTGCCATCGGAGAAGAAGACACCGCTTTGCAGTTCAAAGGCATAGCTGAGGCCGTCTTCGGAGATCTCCCAACCAAAAGCGAGCAGGGGTTCCACCTCGCCGGATTCGGAAAGGCGGGTGAGGGTCTCGAGCATATAGGGAAGTACGTTGACCGCGTTCTGTGTGAAAAGCGGATCGAAGGTGTCGATATTTTCGGGAATGGCAATGCGGAAGGTGTCCTGTTCTCCTTCCGGCAGGGGTTGAACGCTGCCCTCGTCAAGAGGGACGGGTGTGGCCAGGGTGGCGGATTCGTCGATGGTCACAGGCTGGATGGCAGAAATGACCGGGGAGGCGAGTTCGGTGAGCTGAGAGCTGGGTTTACAGGCTGCCAGCAGTATGGTAAGGAGCAAGAACGGGATCAACCGCCGGATAAGTTGGTTACGCATATGGGGGTACTCCTTTTTTGGATGGCAAGGCATCCGTAATTAGCAATTTTGAACATTTTTGATTATAGCATGAGGAGGTGTGAGTTTTTATAATTTTTATTAAAAATTAATTTGAGCTTGTGGGCATATGTAATTCTTATCTTCCCCTTTGAAGTTAATCCAGGAAATTATCAACTCTTATCCATAGAAATCCTGGAAAGTGAAGAGAAGCCAGGCTGTGATCCATTGGAGGGTGAGGATCAGGGTGATGCCGCTGCGTTTGTTTTGGGTCAGGCGGGCAGCTTCGCGGGCGGCGAGGAGGGCAAAGAGGGGCACCATGAAGAGCCACAGACGCTGGACTTCGCCGTTGGTCTGGCCGAAGATGTTGAGCGCGCCGTAGGTGAGGAAGAAGGCCGCGGCGAGTTCGTCGAGCGGCTGTGACCGGCGGCGGACGCAGGCGATCAATGAGCGGAACATCTGACCCAGCAACAGCAGGATGAAGGGGAAGCCATTCCAGGTAATCAGTTCTGCATGGTTGAGGAGAAGGGCGTGCAGCCACTGTTCCATGCCGGGGGTGTATTCCTTGGCGCGGCGGTGATTGGCCATGGCGTTGGTGTAGCGCAGGAGAATGTCATAGTTGAGCACCAGGCGGAAGAAGAGGAAGGCTGCCAGCAGCCCGCTGCCAAAAGCGAGACCCAGCTTGAGACCCTTTTTAAAGGGGTGTTCTTTGGGATGCAACAGCATTTGCAGGCAAAGCCACAGGGGGATGAGTGGCACGAGGGCCAGCAGGGAGAACCCCAGATAGAGAGCCAGGTAGACGGCTGCGCCGGTGAGCAGGGCAAGAGGCCAGGATTTTTTCTCCCAGGCATGCCAGGCGAGGAGAAGTACGCTGGCGAAGACCAGGGGGTAAAGAACCTGATCGAGAAAGAGCGGAATCAGGAGGACAACCGGTGCGGCGATATACAGGGCAGCGGCGAGGAGGCCTTCTTTATCGGTGATACCGAGTTTGCGTGCAAGGTGATAGATGGGCAGAAGGACAAGGAATGCGAGGAAGGGGAAGATGTAGGCGGCGAAGGTAGTCAACGAGAGGAAGCGTCCTGCACTGTCGGCGGCGGGCAGGAAGAGATTGGCTGCTTTTTGGGTGAGGATGTAGATGGCAAGGACACCGGGCGGTTTGGTGCCCAGGTACCAGTCGTCGCCGTAATCATTTTCATAGGTACGCAGGGCATGCCACAAGCCGGGATCTTCAGCCGCGGCTTCGGCGTAGCGGTTGAAGACCGAATCGGCGTACTTGAGGCGCAGGGATTCAAACCCGCCGCCGGCCAGAAAGCCAAAGCCGATTTGCAAGGCTGCCCCCAGCAGCATGAGGATCACCAGATTGCGCCGGATGTGCTTACCGTTGCGGAAGAGGAGCCAGACGATGGCGACGGCAGAGAGGAGCATGAGCGGGAAGAGCCACACAGGCTGGGGAACTTCCTTTTGCCAGAAGTACCACTTCCAGCCGCGGATGACGAGGAAGACTTTGAGGCGCAGGAGGAGGACGCCCCAATGAAAGAGGGCAGCAGCAGTCAGGAGGAGCATGCCCGCGGCGCGGCCAAAAGCGCCTTCCCGGCGTAAACCGCGGTAGGTGTTGGCATGTACAACGCCCCACAGGATGAGGGTTTGAACGCTGAGGGCTGTCATCCACAGGGAGAGGGGCAAGAGGCGGTTGAATGTTGCATATAGTCTGGTGAAGAGGTTTATCCACTGAGGGCGTTCGCTGAGGAAGATTTCAGCGGAAAGGGAAAGTGGCGATGAGAAGAAGATATGGTATGCGGTGGCAAATAAGGCAATCAGGGCGAGCAGGATGGTGAGGGGAAGGAGAATACGCTTTTCGATGAGCCAGGTTTCGGCAGGTTTCAGCAAACGAGGCAGCGTGGGGCGGCTGGCGAGGGTTTGCCAGGCAGCCCAGGTTAGGATGGCGGTGAGCAGGAGGGCAACGGCGATCAGCGCCAGCCGCGAGGCAGAATAACCCAGCAGGAGTGCGCCTTCGGACGAGGGATCTTTGAGGAGAAAGACAAGTGCAAGCAGCCCTTCGAAGGCGGCGAGGGGAAAGTAGTAGCGGGTAAGTTTTTTGGCTTTGGGCTGCATAGGCTGTCCTTGGTTTGTGGTCTGATGGAATTGTACATTAAAAGGTCAGTCTATGCTTGATTCGACTCTCCCCTAAAATCGAAGATTATGGAGGAGAAGGCGCCGCAGGCGCCAGAGGGGGTATTGTTTGATGTTTGATTTGCGAGTCGCTTGTATAATACAAACAGTATGCAAATAATGAGGAGAAAGGATGATTGAAAATCAATTTATGCCTTTTCTGGAAACAGTGCTTACTCCGAGACGATTGAAGCATTCTTTGGGTGCAATGCAGGTGATGGGGGAGTTGGCAAAGGTGTATGGGCTGGGGGTGGAAAAAGCACAAACGATTGGCATTTTGCACGATGCGGGAAAAGACTTGCCGCCACAGATTCAACAACAGCTTGTCAAGGAAGGCAATATAAAGATTTGCCATGCCTGTGAAGAAAACTATCTTTATTATTTGCATGGTCCGGTGGGAGCATATCTTGTGCAAAAAGAGTTGGGAATCAAGGATGCGTTGGTTTTAGCCGCTATTGAGACTCATACCTTTTATAGAAGCAGTCCATATTTTCATCACCCTTTATGTTGGTGCATGCGGTTCTCGGATATGCTGGAGCCTACGCGGAATTGGGAAAATGAAAAATTGATTTTATGTTGTGCAAGACGTTTGAGAAAACTTGCATATTCAGGGAGATGGGAAGAAGGGGCCTTTTTACAAACTGGCGTGCTGATCAAATGGTTTGAGATTTCCAATGTTCCTGTGCATCCCAATATGAGGCGGGTCAAGGCGCAGTTGGGGGAGAAGCTGGGACTGGATGAGTCGTTTTTAGAAATGTAATTAATAAAGTCTAGTTGGGGAGATTTGCCATCCAATAAAGCATTGGAGACTTCGCAAATCGCCCCGGCCATGAGGATATTTTTTTGTCATACAAAAAAAAACGGCTGGCCTATGCAGGCCAGCCGGTAGTGTGTACGTTGTCTGTTCGCTCTAGAAGAAGTGGATCATGGCGATGATGGGGGCAAACAGGGAGGAAACCAGGGACATGACGGTGATGAGGGTGTTGAGGGAGGGACCAGCGGTGTCTTTGAAGGGATCACCAACGGTGTCGCCCACAACGGCGGCTTTGTGTGCTTCGGAGCCGGGGCCACCATGCTGACCGGTTTCGATGAATTTCTTGGCGTTGTCCCACAGACCGCCGGAGTTGGCCATCAGCAGGGCGAAGATGACGCCGGTGAAGATGGCGCCGCCGAGGAAACCGCCCAGTGCGTCGGGGCCGAGGAGGAAGCCAACCAGCAGGGGGAGGCCGATGGCGAGGAAGGCGGGGATGACCAGGGAGGTCAGGGCACCTTGCGCTGCCAGGCTGACGCATTTCTTGTAGTCAGGCAGGGATGTGCCGGCCAGGATGCCCGGGTCTTCGCGGAATTGATCGCGGATCTCTTCGATCATGTCAAAGGCATTGTGGGTTACGGAAAGCATCAGCAGGGCGCTAAAGAGGGGCGGGGTGCATGCGCCAAGCAGCACGCCAGCCACTACCAGCGGGTTGAGCAGGCTGATGGTCAATTCCTGACCGGAAGCCGCAATAACTTCCGCGTAGGCATTGAACAGCGCCAGCACGGTAAGGGCGGCAGCACCAATGGCGAAGCCCTTGGTGATGGCTTTGGCGGTGTTGCCGGCTGCATCCAGGGTGTCGGAACGTTCAATGACTTCATGGTCCATGCCGGCCATTTCGGCGACACCGCGGGCATTGTCCACAATGGGGCCATAGGCGTCGGAGGAGACGATCATGCCAGAGACGGAGAGCATACCCACGGCGGCGATGCCGATGCCGTAGATGCCGCTCAGGCCGTTGGCCTCAGCCAGGAAGAAGGAAGCCAACGTGGCAACCACGATACCAATGATGGAAGGCACAATGGAAACCAGACCGTAGCTGAAGCCGGTGATGATGGTGATGGCGGAGCCGGAACCGGAAACTTTGGCAGTTTCTTTCACGGGGGTGTTGTCTTCGGTGGTGTAGTAGTCGGATGTGAAACCGATCACCACGCCGGTAGCCATGCCCACCAGGGTTGCCCACATAACGCCAATGTTGAAGCCGCCGAGCAGGACGAGGGGGACGACCATGGCTGCAAGGAAGAGACAGGTGAGGATGGTGCCGCGATTGAGGGCTTTACCGGGCTTGCCGTCTTTGCCCACGCGCACGAACTGGACACCGATCAGGGAAGCGAAGATACCCAGGGCACAGATGATGAGGGGCAGGATTGTGTAGCGGTAGGCTTCACTGACGTCACCGCTCAGGCTGTAGGAAGCGCCGATGAGCATTACGGCAACAGCGCTGGCGACGTAGGAGTCGAAGATATCAGCGCCGGTACCGGCCACGTCACCCACATTGTCGCCAACATTGTCGGCCACAACGGCTGGGTTGCGGGGATCGTCTTCGGGGATACCAACTTCGATCTTGCCGACGAGGTCAGCAGCGATATCAGCGGTTTTGGTGTAGATGCCACCGCCGGCTTTGGCAAGCAGTGCCAGGGCGGAAGCGCCAAAGCTGAAGCCGAGGACAACTTCAGGGTCGCCAGTGAGCAGGAAGATGAGGCTCATACCGATGATCGCGAGACCAACGGTGGCCATGCCCATCACGGTGCCAGCATAAAAGGAAACCTTGAAGGCGTTCGCCAGGCTTTCCTTGGCGGCAACGGCGGTGCGCACGTTGGCCTTGACAGCGATGCTCATGCCCATGTAACCAGCCAGGGCGGAGCAGATGGCGCCGACGATGAAAGCCACGGCCATTTCGATGCCGCTGAGGACGCTGCTGCCGCTCATACCGAATACGAAGGCCAGGATAATGGCCATCACGGCTGCGACGAGGGTCAGGGCCATGTAGAGGCGCTGCAGATAGGACTTCGCGCCATCTTCAATCCAGGAAGCAACTTCCTGAGCACGCGGGGTGCCTGAATCCTGTTTCTGGACCCAGAAATACAGGTA
>Ga0180435_10006411_pt1 | contig 11270 bp, 8 predicted proteins | sample SS_ome_3_FD_132467 | JGI IMG/M metagenome (GOLD analysis project Ga0180435, IMG submission 132467) | Hypersaline lake sediment archaeal communities from the Salton Sea, California, USA - SS_3_S_1 metaG | ecosystem: Environmental > Aquatic > Non-marine Saline and Alkaline > Hypersaline > Sediment...
CCGGGGGTGGAGATGGGAGAGGAGATGACGGTCACCCTCCGGTCCAGCGCGGCTTCCAGCCGGCTGCATGACCTGCTGCACCTGGTCGGGGAACTGCAAAAAGCCACGCCCGACCACTTTGTCTACCAGATCACCGCCGGGGGCGTGCAAGCGGCCCTGGAGCAGGGAGAGAGCGTGGAAAGCATCACCGCCACGCTGGCCAAGCTGACCGGCCTGGAGGTCCCCGCCGCGTGGGAGGAGCGAATGCGCGCCTGGAGCCAAAACCACGGCAAGTTCCACGTCTACGACGACCTGACCCTGGTCGAGCTGGCCGACGATTATGCCCTGCTCGAGCTGTTGGCCAATACATCGCTACGCGAAAAGATCGTCTACCAGTTCTCGCCTCGCCTGCTGGCCATCCATCCGGAGGCTGTGGATATGCTGGTCCAGGAGATGGAGAAACAAGGGTACACGCCCCGCGTGGAGTAGAGTCGATGACCAACGTCAGGCAGCTTCTGGAGATATACCACTTTTCGATACTGAAGCACATGGCAAGCTTGCTGGACGTCCCCGTTGCGTCCGCGAGCAAGGCGGCACACGTCCGTGCCCTGGCGCCAGTGCTGCTGACCCCAGACGCGATCAAGAAGGGGCTCGCCCAGCTAGGAGAGCGAGAGATGGCGGCTTTGACCGCGATCCAGCGCGCCGATGGGCGGATCGAAGCCAACCGGCTGCGGCTGCAGCTCTTGCGACAGCGGGTCATCGAACCGGATCCAAGAACAACTACCTACTATACGTCCTACCGCAGCGACCCACTGCTCCCGGAAACGCACCGGACACATTTCCAGTCGGTCATCGGGCGGCTGATGGCCGCGGGGGTGGTCTGCGGCGAGGGCATCGTCGAGGAATCCTACTCTACGCGCACGCGGATCTATTACGACAACGTCCAAACGTTGTACATTCCCGAGCCGGTCGAGTCCGTGCTGCCCGAGGCTCCCCCTGCAGAGATCCGCACGATGCCGCTGGAAAGCCTGGCCCACGTCCACGAAGGGTCAGCACGCGCCTTCCAGCGGGATCTCTATTTCTACTGGAGCACCGTCCGTGCCAACCCCCTATCGCTCACGCAGCAGGAGCGCCTGTACCGGCGAGATCTGCGCTTGGTCAACGATGCCCTGCTCCAACCGCTGGAGCTCGGCTCCAGGGACGAGCCGGACGTGCCCCGACTGCTCTTCTTGCGTCTCTTGCTGACCGATCTCGGCTTGCTCAAGGTGGACAGCTCGCGATCCGAGCAGCCCACGCAGGTCCGAGCCAGCGAACTGCCCCCATTCTTTGGCGAGGGGCCGCTGCAGCGGATCCGCCAGACCTTTACGCATTGGCGCGACGGGACGTTCTGGAACGAGATGCTGAGCGTTCCGGGCATCACCATCGTGAACAGCGTATCGCGCCTGGAACCAGCCCCCAAGCAGGTGGTGGACGCACGCAAGCGCGTGCTGCAGCACATCGCCGAGTTGCACAAGGCCACCGTCCAGCGCCGCAGCGCGCAAGGGTCGGCGCAGCAGGGGAAAGAGGAAAGGGCGCTCGTGCCCCTGGCCGACGAGTGGACCCCGATCGCGGAGCTCCTCGACGAGCTCCGGTCGCTCGACTACGACTTTTTGCTCCCCCGCGACCACAGGCCATCCCGGTCAACCTACTATGCATACTATGGCTACACGCAAAGCCGCTCCCCCTATATCAGCTACGGAAACGAGATGGGGTGGAACTTTTCGCCCGGCTTCCAGGACGAGGCCGAGGGCTGGGAAGTCGTCGAAGCGGGCTTTATCCGGGCGATCCTGATCGAGCCCCTGTACTGGATGGGACTGGTCGACGTGGGCTATGGGAGAGGAGTCGGCGAGGCGCTGCTGCCCATCGCCTACCGGCTCACCGCAGTGGGCGCGCAAGTGCTAGGTGTCGGCCCGCAGGTCAACATTCCGCAGGGGGAGGGCCGGGTCGTCGTCCAGCCCAATTTCGAGATCTTTGCCCTGGACCCGATCAGCGATATGGCCCTGGCCAACCTAGACCAGTTCGCCGACCGGATCAGCGGCGAGCGCGCGATCAAGTACCAGCTCAGCCGCGAGTCCGTCTACCGCGCCCAGCGGAACGGGTGGACGGTGACGCAAATCCTGGAGAGCCTGCGCCGGATGAGCGCCCAGACGGAGGAGGGGGCGAGCGGCGCCTCCCCTGCCCTGCCACAGAACGTGGTACGCGCCCTACAAGAGTGGCAGCAGCTACACGAACGGATCACCATCCGTCCCCACGCCACCCTGCTCCAGGCCATCGACGAGGCGACGATGGAAGAGGTGACCGGCGACCCGTCGGTCCGTCGCTACCTGGCCAACCGTCCCGGAGAAAAGGTGGCTATCGTCGATCCAGAACCGGGCAAGACAGACGCGTTGATCCGCACCCTCCAGAAGGCGGGCTACCCGCCCACGCGCACCCGGTCGCCCGCCGACGCCGCCCGGCCTTCCCTGACGGCCGGCGAGGATGGCCAGCTCCATTTCGCCACCCCCCTGCCCAGCATCTATCTCTTTGAGCAGATCGCCCCCTTTACCGGGCAGGACGAGCAGGAACGCTATTTTGTGACCCAGTCCGCGGTGCAGCGAGCCGTCGAACAGGGGCTGAACGTCCAAGAGATCCTGAGCCGTTTGCAGACGCTGCACGTCGGCCCCCTGCCCCAGCAACTGGCGGTCAAGATCCGCGCGTGGGGTCACTACTATGGCGACGTGGCCATGGAGACAGTCACCCTGATCCAGATCCAGGACCAGGAGACGCTCCAGGAGCTGCTCGCCGAACCGGGCGTCAAAGAGATCCTCCAGCCCTTTGCGCCGAGCAAGGACAAGGCACTTGCCCTGGTCGCAAAAGGGGATGCTGTGCGACTACACGAATTCCTCGCCGAGCGGGCCATCCACGTGAAGGGAGGCTTGAAGTGACTGCCACGACCCAACCGCACCACCGGGCAGAAGGACCGCTGCAGGAGTTGCTCCTCCGGCACCCGGAGCTGGCGCCCGCCGCCGAGGCAGTGCAGGACGCTCACGACGCGATCGCCAGCTCGCAGCGCGGAGGAGGGTGCCTCTACCTCTGCGGCAACGGCGGCAGCCTGGCCGATGCGCTGCACATCAGCGGGGAGATGCTCAAGTCGTACACCCTCCCCCGCCCCCTCGGAAAAGAGATGCGCGCGCGGCTGGCCGGGGCAGGCCCTGATGGCGCGATGCTGGGCGGCGTCTTGGAAGAGGGGCTACGCGCCACAGTCCTGGGCCTGAACCACAGCCTGGCCAGCGCGCTGGAGAATGACGTGACCGTGCCGGCGATCGGTTACGCGCAGGAGGTGCTGGTCATGGGGCGTCCGGGGGACGTGCTGATGGGGATCAGCACCAGCGGCAACGCGCAAAACGTCTGCTATGCCGCCCAGGTGGCGCGGGCGAAGGATATGGCCGTCATCTCCCTCACCGGGGCAGGTGGTGGAAAACTGGCACCGCTGGCCGACGTGACCATCCGCGCCCCCGCCACGCGCACGGACCGGTTGCAGGAGCAGCACGTGCTCCTTTACCACTGCCTGTGCGAGATGCTGGAACGGGAGTTCTTTGCGTGAGCGCTTTTTCGTCGCCGCGCAGCCGCGGGCCGCAGCCCCCCCAGGAGCCGAGTCCCTTCTTCGACGGCACCCGGGTGGGGTTGGAAGGCGCCATGCTCGCCGTCCTGGCGATTGCCATCCCCGCCGGGCTGCACATCGGGCTCAGCGCGTCCTTGAGACACCTGGTGCGCTTTGCCGAGGGGGCAGCCGGCCAAGGTAGGGCGTTTGCACCAGTGCCCTTTCTCTTTGCCTCCCTGCTCGGCATCGTGGCCCTCGGCGTACTGCTCTTTTTTGCCAACGCCATACCGACCATGGCCTATGGCATAGGCCTGGTGGCGCTCATGCTGCGCTGGCCGAGGAAATGGCGGGGGTCCGAAAAGCGGGTAAGCACCGTCACCGGCGCCCTGCTGGGCCTGGCGGTGGGTCTCCTGGTCGCGGCAGCGGGGTCCCTGCTCCTCGACATCGGTCTCAGCTGGGGACTGTACGCCCAGCTCCTCCGGTGGCCTGCCATCTTGACCATTGATGGCATCGCCCTCTTGTGGCTGACGATCACGCCGGTGGCCCACGCCGTCGCCGGCGCACAGCTGGGATGGAAAGTGGGCAAACAGGTCGAGGATTTCTTCCTATACCGGTTCTGGTAGCGGGCCGCGCTCCTCTTCCACCTCTTGGAGCGCCTCATCGATCTCTTCGCGCATGTCGTCGTCCTCCGTCTCCTCCATGCACGCCTGGAGCCGGGCCACGGCCTCCGGGCTGCCGATCGACGCCAACGCCTGCACGGCTGCATAGCGGACCCGCTCCTTCTTGTCCCGGAGCAGGAAGGCGATGTCGTCCACGGTGCCGGGGTCGCGGAGTGCGGCGAGCGTTTCCAGGGCCAGGCGGCGCGCCTTGCCCGAGCTGTCCTGGAGCAGGTAGATCAGGTCGGGGACCGCCTGTCGCAGCGCCTCCATGGTCTGCGGGTCCTCCTCAAAGGCATCGACGTACGCGCGGATGGCCTCTAGGGCCGCGGCAGAGACCTTGGACCAGGGAGAGTCGAGCGCTTCCAGCAGCGCCGGGATCGCCTCCCGGCGGGGGTACTCCGCCAGCACCCCCAGCGCTGTCCTGTTTCCCCCCGCTGCAGCAGCAGTGAGCACGGAATAGGCGCGCGCGCCCTCTCGTTGTGCCAGCGCCTCCACAACGAGGGCGTTGATCTCTTTGCTGTCGTCGCCGTATGCCCGCAGCAGCAGGTCGAGCGATCGCAGATCGTCCAGCTTGGCCAGCGCGCGGACCGCCTTGGCCCTCACCCGCTCATCGTCGTTCCGCAGCAGGCGGCCCAGCCGCTCCACATCATGGGCGGCCGTACGCTCCAGCATCTCGGCCGCCGTCTCGCGGACCACAGCGTCGGCATCGGATGCGCCCTTTTCCAGCGCGGCGGTGGCGCGGCCGCCGCCCATCTCGCCCAGGGCCAGCATGCCGCCCCGGCGCGTCGCCGGGTTCTCGCTCCGCGCCGCCAGCACGGCCGCCGGCAGGGCGTCCTTGCCCAGGTCGCTCAGTCCTGCAGCCACAGCTTCCTGCAGCGCCATGGCGCGCTTGACAGCGTCCTTGGCGGCGCGCTTGGCGGCACCCTTTCTCGCTTTCAACAGACCGGCATCAAAGGAGAGGCGCGCCGCCAGCACCGGAATCGCTCGCTCGTCTCCGGTGGCACCCAGCGCACGCGCCGCCGCGCACGCCGTGTCCAGCCGGGGATGGTCCAGCAGGGCGATGAGTGTGTCGTAGGCCTCGGCCGCTTCCGGGCCAAACGCGCCCAAGGCGCGCACGGCATCGGTCACGGGCAGGGAGCCGTCCTGCGCTCCTTCCTCGCGCAAGAAGCGAACGAGAATGGGCACGATGGACGGGCCTGCGTCCACCAGGGCGCCGATGACGGCGGCGCCGATGACGGGGGCAGCGCCCGGGGCGGAGAGCGTCTCCTCCCCCTCATCTTCGGCTTCCTCTCCCTCCCAGACCCCCATTAGCACCGGGAGCAGGTACTCTTCGCCGGCGCAGACGCGGCCGACCAGCTGATCGGTGCGCAGGCGCAGTCCCTCGGCGGCATAGGCGCGCACCTCTTTGTCGGGATCGTCCAGGAGGCCCAATAGATGGGGGGTAGACGCCGGTGCGTCGACGTGGCAGAGGCAGCGTGCCGCCTGGCGACGTACCTCGGCTTCCTCTTCCTGTGCCATGTCGGCGGCGATGGACAGGACGTCTTCCCCACATGTGCCTTCCAGCGCGGCGAGCGTCTCGGCTCGTAACTCGGGCGGAAAGGACCGGTCGTTGAGCGCACGAACCAGGCAGGCTCTCGCCTCCGCGCCGCCGGCCCGTCCCAGGGCGCGTGCAGCGCCGGTGCGAAGGCGCAAAGAGGTCTTCTCTTCCTTTGCCGCTGGCGTCTCTTTTCCCGGGGGTTTTCCCTCATACACTCGGCAGAGGGGCGGCACGGCCGGATCGCCCAACTCGCCCAACGCCTCGACAGCGGCCTCGCGCGTGGTGCGATGCGTGTCGTCGAGGAAGGGCAGCAGGGGAAAGAGGGCGCGGGGGTCGCCGATCTGGCCGAGGGCGCGGATCGCCTCCCGGCGCACCGCATTGGACTTGTCGTCCAGGCAGGCGAGGAGGGCGGGGACAGCTTCGCGGGCGCGCTCACCCATGCCAGCCAGTGCCCGGGCGGCACACCGCCGCTCGCGCGACCGCTTGCTGCCCAGTCCCTTCTGGACCAACGGGGGGATGGCGGGCGCCCCGATACCGGCCAGCGCTGCCAGGACCGCGGCCCGCTCCTCGTCCTCGACGCGGTAGCAGAGACGGAGCAGCGGCTTGACCCCTTCCGGGGAGCCGATCTGCCCGATGCGGGCAATCGCCTCGCGGCGCGTGCCCTTCTTTTTCAATTCCTTCAACGCCGACTTGAGATCCGGCGCCTGTGGTTTTTCCGATTCTTTGGCCATGGTCTCCTCCCAGCAATGAACGCGCATCCGGGCTGCGAATGGCAGCAACCGAGATGTGGCACGCACATTATAGCATGGATGGCACGCGCGACCAACAGAAGGAAAAACGACAACGAATTTCGACACAGACCCGTTTTCTGGGAGAAAACGGGTCTGTATTGAGCTCTCCTGCTCCAATTCAGCGAGAGGGCGCCGTGCGCGCCATCCAGCCTGCGGCCCATTGGAGGACCCGCAGTGCCTCCTGCCGGGTCATCAACGCCATCTGAATGTCGTCGGTGGCCGTCGCGTCGTAGCACTGGATGTCGATAGCCAGACCCTTGGGCGAAAGGCGCCCGATGACGCGATCGAGCTGATCCAGGGAGAACTTGCGCAGGATCAGGCAGGCGCGCTGCTGGATGTACTGAATGGTGGGGAGGATCTCCTCTATGGGCGGCCCGGCCGGATAGTCATTCGTGATCTGGATGGCCTGAAAGGCGCCGCTCGCCGCGATCTCTCGCGCCATGTGGAGCGCGCCACTGTGCACGTGGTACCAGACAGCGTCCAGCCCCTCGACGAGCCGCACGTCGTGGGTGAGGACCATCTCGCGGAACTGCTGGGCCGAGATCATCTGCCCAAAGTCCTCTTGCAGGGCGATGCCCTTGCCCGGCACCCAGTAGTCCCACCCGGTGGCCGTCCCGCCGCCGTAGGTAGGGAGGACCCGCAGCTTGCGCTGCACGATCTCTTGCCAGACCTGGGCACAGTGTGCGAACAGGCTTTGCACCTCGTCCGGCCGGTCGTACAACGCCAGGGCGAGCTTTTCCTCGCCCAGCATACGCACCACCATGTCGGCAGGGCCGTCGAGTGAGGTCGCGCTGACGGCGTACCGCCCTCGACTGAGCGAGACGAGTGCCCGGTCTACCTCCAGGACGCGGTCAAAGCGCCGCACCACGCCATCCCAATCGACCCCACGCCCGTCGTCGATGCGATCCAGGAGCGGCCGGACCCACGGAATGCCCGCCGCGACCTCTACCGGGGCGCCAAGGAGCCAACCGGTCACTGCCAGGCCGCTCGGGGCCGCCACTTGCGGCAGGTTGTCGTCGGGAAAGCCGGCCCGCTGTGCGAACTGGGCTTCGGCCGGTCTCACGCGCTCGGCGACGTACGCGAGGTCGAACTGCCGGTCGAAATCCTCCAGAGGGGGGAGGTGGAGCGCCTGCAGCCGGCTGGCCGGGTCTCCCTGGAAGCGGACGACCATCGGTGGCCTGTCGGCGACGTCGTGGCGCCAGAATGCCCTCCAACGTGCCAGGCTGTCCTGAAGGTTGTCTTTGAACTGCATCGGGGTCGCTCCGTTCTGGACGCTGTATCTGCACTCTGACAACACTGACATCATTTAACGGTCACATGAGAACCCGCGAAAACAAAGGTACAGTGTGAGGGGTTGCCGTGGTCGGGACATGCCGTTGCGAGGGTTCGCCTCTACAGTGGTGTGGCCAGAACCTGATCTTTGCTGACAAAGTCGTCTTGCCGACCTTCCCGAATGGCGTTCGCCAGGCCGATCTCTTCCATCGCCTCTAGCATGACCTCATAGAAGAGGTCGCTCTGCTCCTCCAGCAGTTCAATGAGCACCTCTTTGAGCAGTGCCTTGGCTCGCTCTTCGCTGATCGTCAGTTCCACTTTTCGCCTCTCTCTCGATCAGAGTCCGTCGTCATTCTATCACTGACCATGCATTCCTGCAACTTCCAGGCCATGTCGACCTACGCTTGTCAAGAAACGTGCACCCGGCGTATAATGGGAACAGGCTTGTGGTCTCTCCAAACGGAGGTGTGACATGAGCAATGTACCGGATGTTGTGGAAAAGCGTGTCCAGCTCTCTGCCGAGCGAGCCGATCGACTGAATCGTCTAGCCAAGCTGCATCGTGTAGATGAAGACCAAATCATCGAGAAAGCGCTCGACATCTTTTTCACGTTAGCCGACCTCTTGGACGAGAGCGCCGAGAGACAAGGCTGGTCGTTGCTTTCGGATGCCGCTCTCCAGCGCGTGTGGGACAACGAAGCGGATGCCGCATACGACAACACTTGATCCTGCTCGCATTGTTCATCGCATCGGGGCTTTGACCGCGTCGGATTTGGCTCAGGTCGATGAGCGATTGCGCGCGGCTCTGGAACTGGCGGAGCTAGCCGACTAGACCCGACGTCACTTGTTGTCCAGTTTGAGGCAGATTAGGCCGAGAGGAGGGCAGTAAGGACCCGTTTTCTCCCAGAAAACGAGTCTGTTTTGCGCGTGGTCTGGAGACAAACGAGTGTGTAAGCATGGGGGGAGAAAGGGTCAGGAGATGAACGCCGAAGTCCGGTATCACATGCTCCGTCCGGGGCAGATCGTAGCGCGAAGGGAGGCGTGCCCGGTGGGCTACGTGCCCCTGGGGACGCTGGAGTGGCACGGGCTGCACAACCCGGTGGGGACGGACACGCTGCAGGCAGAAGGACTCGCCATCCGCTGCGCGCAGAAAGGGGGAGGACTGGCCTTTCCCGCGCTCTACTACGGAGAGAGCCGCACCGATGCGCTGATGGAGGCCATGGCCCAGGATCGCGCGCAGATCGCCGAGGGGATGGGGCTTTCGCCGGCCAACTTTGACGCGGACAGGCAGCCCTTTACCGCCACCGAGCAGGCGCTGAACTACCACAAGCTGCTGCTTCACATCCTGGCGGAGGTCGAGTCGCTCGGCTTCCAGGTGGGTGTGCTGGTCGCGGGACACTATCCGCTGATCGATCACGCCCGCGCCGCGGTGCTGCAGTTCAACCAGCGGCGGTACGGCGGGGGCGGCAGGATGCTGGCGTGGGCGTTCGTGGACTATCTCCTGGTGCGCCACCAGTACGACTGCGCCGGTGACCACGCGGGGGGCTGGGAAACGTCGCACATGCTGGCCCTCCATCCAGAGACGGTGGATCTCGGCTGCCTGCCCGACAAGGGCGAAAAGCTGGTGGGCGCGGGAGGGCGGATGGCGCCCCAGGACGCCACCGCCGATTTCGGCGAGGAGACGCTGGAGGCCGCCGCTGAGGTCGCGGTTCGCGAGGTCCAGCACCGGCTGGAGCACCCCGAGCTCTACCGCGGTCACGGGAACGGCCTGCGCGAGGGTCTGTGGCGGGAGACATGATGAACGAATACCCCGAGAGTCCACGTTCAGATGTGGTCGACGTCCTGCACGGCGTAGCGGTGCCGGACCCCTATCGCTGGCTGGAGGACCTCGACTCGGCGCAGACCCGCGCGTGGATCGAAGCACAGAACGCGCTCACATTTGCGTTCCTGGAGCAGATCCCGGCTCGCGAACGGATCCGCGAACGGCTGACCGCGCTCTGGAACTATGAAAAGTATGGGGTTCCTTTCCAACGCGGGGGCCGCTATTTCTTTACCTACAACGACGGGCTGCGCAACCAGAGCGTGCTGTACTGGACGCCGTCGCTCGACGCAGAACCTCGCGTGCTGCTCGACCCCAACGCCCTCTCCGAGGACGGCACGGTGGCCCTGACGGGGACCGCGGTCAGCGAGGATGGCAAGCTGCTGGCCTACGGGCTCTCCTCGGCGGGCTCCGACTGGCAAACGTGGCGGATCCGGGAGGTGGACACGGGGCAAGACCTGGCGGATCACCTACAGTGGGTCAAGTTCTCGGGCGCCTCCTGGAGCAAGGATGGTGGCGGGATCTATTACAGCCGGTACGACGCGCCGGAGGAGGGTGCCGAGTACAAGGGGGCGAACTATAACCAGAAGCTCACCTATCACCGGATCGGCGAGCCGCAGTCCAAGGACCGGCTGATCTACCAGCGGCCAGACGAGAAGGAGTGGGGATTCGACGGGAGGGTGAGCGAGGACGGCGACTACCTGATCGTCGAGGTGTGGAAGGGGACAGCACGCGAGAACGGGCTCTTTTACCAGGACCTGCGCGGCGGCACGGAGGGGGGCGTGGTCGAACTGCTGTCCGCATTCGATGCGCGGTACGTGTTCGTGGGCAACGATGGCCCCCTCTTTTACCTGCTCACCGACCTCGACGCGCCGATGTCCCGGCTGATCGCCATCGACGTCACGCAGCCGGAGCGGGACCACTGGCGCGAGATCATCCCCGAGTCGACCGACGCCCTGGGCTGGGTGTGCCTGGTGGGCGACCATTTCGTGGCCCACTATTTGCACGACGCACACAGCGTGGTGCGCGTGTACGACAAGACAGGGGGGCACGTGCGCGACGCGGCGCTGCCGGGGATCGGGTCTGTGGAAGGGCTCAGGGGACGGCAGGAGGACCCGGAGGCGTTCTATGCCTTTACCAGCTTTACGACGGCGGGGACGATCTACCGCTACGACGTGGCCACCGGGGAGCAAACGTTGTTCCGCCAGCCCAAGGTGGACGTGGACCCAGCCGACACCATCACCGAGCAGGTGTTTCTGCCCAGCAAGGATGGCACGCGCATCCCGACCTTTCTCACCTATCGCAGGGGGCTCGAGCTGGGCCCCAACACGCCCCTCCTGTTGTACGGCTACGGGGGGTTCGACATCCCCCTCACCCCCTCCTTCCGCGTGGGGAGCGCGGTGTGGATGGAGATGGGAGGCGTCTTTGCCCAGGCCAACCTGCGAGGCGGCGGCGAATATGGCAAGGCGTGGCACGAAGCGGGCATGAAGGGGCGCAAGCAGAATGTCTTTGACGATTTCATCGCCGCGGCCGAGTGGCTGGTGGAAAAGGGGTACACCTCCCGGGACAAGCTGGCAATCTGGGGAGGGAGCAACG
>Ga0180435_10006412_pt1 | contig 11270 bp, 11 predicted proteins | sample SS_ome_3_FD_132467 | JGI IMG/M metagenome (GOLD analysis project Ga0180435, IMG submission 132467) | Hypersaline lake sediment archaeal communities from the Salton Sea, California, USA - SS_3_S_1 metaG | ecosystem: Environmental > Aquatic > Non-marine Saline and Alkaline > Hypersaline >...
ACAGGCTCCCCTTCTGCCCGGGCTGCCGGCGCTCCCCCCAGTAGCACCAGAACTGCCGTGCAGACGGAAAGAAAAAGCAATGCTCGCCTGATCAATCCCTTCATGATGCATCTCCTCGTTGTTTTCTGCGATGTGTCCGGTTTTCGGCACTGCGCCTGCGCGATTCCCAAGCAATAACCATGCCCGAAATACGGTCTGTGTTTTCAACCATATTTTTCCGGCCTCGAGGCCGCTCAGCCGGCGGCATTGCGAAGTTTTCGGATTTGTCACTTCCGATTGGAAGATCGTTCGGAAGCCAGAGTTCCGTTTATCTGTGGTGATGCTTCCGGTCGTGGCGCAAAGCGCCACCTTCTTTGGCTGTTGCAGAAACGGGCTGCCATCCTGTAAATCGCCTGCAGGCCTCTATGGCCGGTCTTGACAAAGTATTCGGTCGATAGATGCATCCGGGGCGCGGTCATGAGTCCATGCCTCGTGTTTTTCGATGGCACAGGATTTGCTGTTTTTCCGCCGGATCATCATCGACCGCCTGGACGATTCAAATCGAATCACCATCGACTCTCTGAATGGAAAGGGGTTGCCCTATATGGGGTTCATCAGCGTCAGGCCGTATCAGACCAAAAGGCCGTTCAGGGCTCACAGATCCTTTCGGATGCCGACCGATTCCGGACGAGCCATCGGTAAAGTCCTCTGGAATTTAATGCTCATCACCGGTGGCAGCATTATCTGCGCCATCTGCCTGAACGGCATTCTCGTCCCCAAGGACTTCATGAGCGGCGGATTTGTCGGCATCAGCCTGGTAATGAATCATTTTTTCCCGTTTATCCCGATTCCCGCGGCATACGTCATTCTGAATATCCCGGTGTTCTGCCTTGGCTGGAAATACGTCGGCCGCCGCTTCTTTGTCTACAGTGTCATCGGTACCGCTATCTTCGCCATGGCGGCAACCAGGACGCCTTTTGTTGTCCCGGTGAACGACAAGATTCTCAGTGCCATTCTGGCGGGCCTGCTGATGGGCGCCGGCAGCGGCCTTATTCTAAGATCTTACGGATCCGCCGGCGGCATGGATATTCTTTCCATCATACTGCTGAAAAAATACGCCGTTCGCCTTGGAACAAGCATCCTGGTGCTGAATGCCCTGATCATCGGTGCGGCTATCTGGTTCGTGTCAATCGAGAGCGCGCTTTACACGCTGGTCTATTTTTATGTCAGCACCCAGATCGTCAATCTGGTTGTCAACGGTTTGAGCCAGAGAAAAGCCATCCACATTATATCGACCCGATGGGAAGACATCAGGCGTGCCCTTATGGCGTCGCATAACCGGGGCGTCACCATGGTAGATTGTTCCGGCGGTTTTTCCGGACGCCAGATGCAGATGCTGTTTACGGTAGTTCCCTTCCAGGATTTGTCCGGACTGAAACAAACGATTCATCAGATCGATCCATCTGCGTTCGTGGTGGTCAGCGATACGCTGGAGGTCATGGGCAACCGGATCGGAAATCAGCCCCACTGGTAGAGCGGTCCGCTTTCGCATCCATGCATTGCTTCCTGGTTTTCCAGCACTTCTGGCTTCTAAAAATGGTTGACGGAACCGGGGGAAGAGGGCAGGCCTGACAGACAGGCCTGCCCCGGTGGTTGGCTGAAGACCCTCAGGTCTGCGCTTTGTTTAGGCGGCTACCTTCGGGGTCTTTTCCAGCTCAACCGTGCCCGCATTTTTGTTGACCAGCCCGCTGAAAAGAACCAACTGTGGATGCCCGTCCAGGCTTGCAAAGTCTTCTACCTCGATCTGGTTTTCCCTGGCGGCACGCGGGTCGTAGATCCGGATGTCATGCACATCCCGATTGTTTTCGCGGGGGCGCGATACGGATCTCAGGCTCCAAACCCAGTCCGGGTCTTCCTTCATTTGGGTAACGAGGTAGATGCCGATACGATCGGAAAGTTCCCTCGGCCGATGAGACCTGGCCCTTTTCCCGGCTGCGTTCTTCGCATTGCGTTTCCAGAATGCTAATTTCATTTTCTCTAATTCCTGTCCTGAGGTGGGTATGTGTCTTTTAGTCGTTGGCGCCGGCCAGCAGCTCGAAGGATTTGATTACAATGACTTTCATGCCTTCCTCCTCTGCGACAGTGCCTTTGACGGCCATTTTTTCTCCGCTGTACTCCATCGCCTCGGCCCCAACGCCGTCATCGGCAATCTCGTAAACCTGGCCGGATTCATCCACCAGCTGCCCGTCATCATTGATCGTGCCCTTTATATTCAGTTCCTCTGACGCAACCGTCATCGAAACGGCCCCAAGTCCGACAAAGAAGACGCAAATGAAACCGATGAGCACTTTGTGATAGTTTTTCATATCATGCCTCCCTATGTTTTTTCTCTTCGAAGCCGGGCAGGCCATGTTCAGTTACTGCTGACCGGCTCCAGGTCCACTTCGTAAAACCCGATGGCCTTCAACCGTAAAATTCCCGGTGCCGCCAGATCGCCGTCTACCACCACCCTTTTCCGATAGTAACGCTCCAATTGCACCGGCGGAGCGTCTGTCTGGATGGGGAATTCGGATTCATCGGACGTTGCAAGAATAAGTGCGGTCACCTGGCCGTCGTCATCCCAGTCCGAAGGTAGAAGTATCCCCTCTATACGCATAACATTTCACGCTCCGCAGTTGTGCTGGCATTCAGTAAAATACCGTGCCTGCACAAGGGGCCAGCAACTGCCGTGCCAATTTTACAACTATCCGTTATGTATATATATTTTATTTTGAGAGGGAAGCGTATGAGAAACTGCAGTTCCGACTGCTAACGATCCGGGACGGAAAAGGGCCGGTTTTGACGGAAAACTAACGCAGTGGCGATTCGGAACGCGGAGATCCGGAATTGCCCTGAGCAGAACCGGATATTCCGACCTGCAGCCTTCAGGGGCGATGCTTTCGGATGAATGCGGTTGGAGAAACCAGAAGGGGTCGTCGTCTCAATGCAGTTGTTTGAATTCTTCTTTGCGAAGGCCGTATTTGTTCATCAACTTATTGAGCTGCCGGGTCGTGATGCCGGCCTCTTTGGCGCTGTCGTTGATTTTGCCCCTGTTTCTGGCGAGCGTGTCTTTGAGGTAGCGGCGCTCTATTTCTTCGACCGCCATCAGGCGCGCTTGGGCAAGGGTTCTATCGGTTTTCATCGGCAGCAGGGTGGCACCCGGGTCTTCCTCGAACAGCTCGGCCGGAAAGCTCTCGGGGGTCAAGATCTTCGACGTTTCGAGAATGGCCGCTCTTTCCAGCAGGTTCTCCAATTCCCGAATATTACCGGGCCAGCCGTAACGCCCGAAAGAATCCAGCACCAGCGGGTGCACCGCTTCAATTTCCTTGTTGAGGACGGGCCGCAGTTTTCGCAGCAGCACATCACACAAATAGGGAATGTCCTGCAGCCGTTCCCGCAGCGGCGGGATCTCGATTGGGAAAACGTTTAACCGGTAATACAGATCCTTGCGGAAACTTCCCTCTTCACACAGTGTTTTCAGGTCGATATTCGAAGCGGCAATCACCCGTGCATCGGCGTGAAGGTCCTCTTCGCCCCCGACTCTCTGAAAGGTGCCGTCCTGCAGGATTTGGAGCAGTTTGATCTGGGCCGCCGGGGTGACGGTTCCGATTTCGTCCATAAAAATGGTTCCGCCCCTGGCTATTTCGAACTTGCCCGGTTTGCGCCGGATGGCGCCGGTGAATGCGCCCCTCTCGTGCCCGAACAATTCACTTTCGATCAGGGTGTCCGGGATGGCCCCGCAATGCACGCTGATGAACTGGGAGTCCCTGCGGTTGCTGTGGTGATGAATCAGCTTGGCCATCAGTGTTTTTCCGGTGCCGGTTTCGCCCACCAGCAAAACACTGCTGCGGGTGGGGGCAACAGAGCGAATTTTACTGAAAACCGCCTGCATGGCGGCACTGTCGGTTTTGACAAGGTCCAGATAGTCCGACTGCCAGAACTGATCCCGCAGATAGGAGAGTTCCGACTGCAGCCGGTTGGCCTCAAGAATGGATTCTGAAATGAGCTTCACTTCTTCCGGGTCGATGGGATAGGTCAGATAATCCCGGGCGCCGGCCTTGACGACCGCCACCGCTTTTCGGATCTTCTCCAGGGGCGCCATCACCACGATGTCCAGCGACGGGTAAAGCGCCCGGAACGGCTTCAGCAGATCGTCGTCTCCGCGGGATTCGCCCCCGCCAGTGTTTTTGTTCAGGACGCCCAAATCAATGAAGACGAAATCGAAGCGCACGTCTTTGAGCAGGTGCATCGTTTGCTGGAAACCGGTGGCATTATGGATTCGATAGTCCGAATTAAAGCAGGATCGAATCGTTTTGCAGGCAGTCTCGTCCCGGCAGGATACGAGTATGTTTTTCATGGCAACTTCAGTCGCAGGGGTTGGTGAATGATCTATTTTAGCCATTCTTTTCGAATAACTCAACCGAATAGAAGCTCCCGGGCCGGGCGTCAGTCCTTTTGGCCGGATGAGGCGCTTCTGAATTCTCGATCGGCTTTCGCCACCATCGGCACCGGTACGAAAAACCGGACAAATGAAAAAGGAACTGCAAGTTCCGTTTTGCGGCAGCCAACTCAATTTTATTCATCATTTCGGTTAGATATAATTTGGCATGTGCATTGCCTATCTGCATGCCAACAAAGATACCCGGTCTTCCGGTACGATGCACGGAGGTGTCGCAGATGCTTCCCATGATGGATGACCCCTTGTGGGTGGAACATCTGGATCACCGGTCTTCGCAGACCGCTGAGGAAAGAAGAACCAACCAGCGGAACATCTGCGAAGTTTCCGTCAGGTGGTCCCGATTCAACACGGCGCCCACATATGAGGGCGCCCTCAAAAATTACAGCAACAACGGGGTGTACATCGAGCTGAACGACGCGCTTCTCCCCGGGACCTACCTGCTGGTGCAGGTCGAGAAGATCAACAGCGTCGATGCCCCGAAAGAAGCGGGCGAACGCCTGCGAATGAACGGCATCGCCGAAGTCAAATGGTGCCGGGAATTTCAGGAGGGAATCGGTCAGCGCTACGGTGCCGGCCTGCGATATCTGGTGCCCCTGTAGTGGTCGTGCGCTCTCCCGGATTTGTCTGTCTCGGGGGCGGCATTTGCAGCCATCGCTATTCCCTCTTCATTGACTTCGCCGGCATTCAAACGGGCCGGGCTCGATGGCTGGCCAGGCCCCATGCGGTGGCCTTCTACCGAGAGGCCGCCTCATTTTTTTTGATCACCCCGCATCCGGACATGAAGGTTTACAAAGCAGGTTCGCCACGGTAATGATGAAGCGAGGTTCTATATGAAAATGGATCATGACGATTCGGGGCGGGCCAATCCGCCGCCCCTGGACCTGATGGACGGCGCCAGCGGTCTTGCTTCGCAACTGGTGCGGGACGCCGATTCCCAGCTCAGGATTTCCGCCGACCCCGGCCGGCCGCTCGACCATCGCCTGGAAGCCTACGAGGACATTATTGACTCCGAGGTCGGTGACACCTCTCTGGTGAGGGCCCGCAATATCGAACGACAGGTCGGCCTGCGGCAGATTTATCTTAAGTTCGAGGGCGGCAATCCCACCGGTACCCAGAAGGATCGAATCGCTTTTGCGCAGGCCATGGATGCACTTCGCCGCGGATTCGAAACCATCTCCGTAGCCACCTGCGGCAACTATGGGGCTGCCGTTGCGCTGGCGGCATCGATGGCCGGGCTTAAATGCAAGATTTACATCCCGGAAAATTACCACACCAAACGGATTCGGGAGATGGGCGAGCTGGCGGCTGAAATCGTGCGGGTACCGGGAGATTACGAAAGCGCCGTGGCGGTCTCATCGGCCGAGGCGGAAAAAGAGGAATCCTATGACGCCAACCCGGGTGGTGAAAATACCCTGCTGCAGCTGCGCGCCTACGGGCAGATTGCCTACGAGATATACGATGATCTGCGGGATGCGCCATTTGCCGTAGCGGCGCCGGTTTCCAACGGGACCACGCTGGCGGGGATATACAGGGGTTTTTTGAGCCTTTACCGGCGCGGGAAAACATCCCGCATGCCGAGAATCGTGGCCGGGTCCTCTTTTCGCAAGAACCCGATCACTCAGGCATTTTTGCAGGAACTGCCTTCCTGCCCCGACCTGAACCCGCAGAAAATTCGGGAGACCAGCGTGAACGAGCCCCTGATCAACTGGCATTCGATCGACGGGGATGAGGCGCTGGACGCCATCCGCTCCAGCCGCGGTTGGGCGGCCGACGCTTCGGACCGGTCCATGCGGTTTTATGCTAAATTGATCCGTGAAAAAGAGGGGCTGCAAATTTTGCCGGCCTCCAGCGCCGGTCTGGTGGCGCTTTTGGACAAACATTTCAAGGCGGCACTGCCACCGGACCGTTTCGTGGTCGTGCTGACGGGGAGAAAGTCGTGAACCACACGCCCGAAGGAAATGCAATCGTTTACTGCGAGGGAGGCTTTAAAACCCCGAACGGCAAGACAGCCCATGGCCTGGTGCGCTTTACCAGGCGCTACCGGATACTGGCGGTGATCGACTCCGTTTTTGCCGGGCGGGACGCGGGAGAGGTGCTCGACGGCAGGCCGAGCGGCGTACCGGTCATGGGCGATATTCAATCAGCCCTTCAGCGATTCACCGCATCTGGCGGCGCGCCCACCCATCTGGTGATCGGGCTCGCGCCGGACGGCGGCCGGCTGAGCGGCCATGCCAGGGCCGATATCAGAGCCGCCATCGGGAACGGGCTGAACATCGACTGCGGGCTGCACGACTTCATTTCGGAAGATCCCGAACTGGCAGCTCTGGCCGCTCAAAAGGGGATTGTCATCCGCGATGTGCGCAAGCCGCCCCCGATCAGAGAGCTGCATTTTTTCTCCGGCGACATCGAGAAGGTGAATGCCCTGAAGATAGCCGTTCTGGGCACAGATTCGGCGGTGGGCAAGCGCACCACCGCCTGGAAGATCGTCCAGTCTTTTGAAGCGGCCGGCCAACAGGCGGAAATGATCGGTACCGGTCAAACCGCATGGATGCAGGGCGTTCGTTTCGGGGTCATCATGGATTCTCTGATCAATGATTTTGTGGCCGGTGAAATCGAGCACGTGGTTTGTCGGGCCTGGGAAGAAAAACGGCCGGATATCATTGTCGTGGAAGGGCAGGGCAGCCTCATGAATCCGGCCTATCCCGGGGGGTTTGAAATCCTGGCCGCGGCACGCCCCGATTTGATTGTTCTGCAGCATGCACCGGCACGCAGGGATTACGACGGCTTTCCCGGATATCCGATCCAGCCGCTGGCCCGCCAGATCGAGGCCATCGAATTGCTGGGCGGCAAACCGGTTGTGGCGATTACCATCAACCACGAGAATCTCGCAGACGCGCAGATTCCTCTGGTTTGCGACGCGATTCAAAAAGCGGTCGGGCTGCCGGCCTTCGACGTGCTGCGGGATGGCGCCGATCAACTGGTGCGGATATTGGCGTGAGTGACACCCGGCACCCCTGTGGACAGTTCCGCAGGCCCTGACCGGTTTGGTGGTCAGGGCCTGCGATTCAGTCAGCGTTGGTGGTAGACGAAATAGAGCGAACCAATGACGATTCGAGCAAAAGAAAAAAAAGGTCATGCCGGGCCCGCTGAAGATCCGCTGAAAGTTCTGGTGGTTTTCGATTCGCTGGAGGTGGGGCCGGTCAGGGTGGAAGCCAGGCGGCTGGTGGCCCCTTACCGGATTGTCACCGCCGGCCGTTCGGAAAGCACCGAGTTGATCTACACGTTCGAAGAAAAGGTCTTCGACCCGCGAGAGCCCGAATCGCGCAACCTGGCGGAAATGATCGCGGTGCAGGTTGCCCTGAACTACGGTCTGTTCTGCCGCAAAATGGTGTTTTACGGCAGCTTCGACGAGCTCGACCGTCGTTTCATCCGCGCGATGGCGGAAAACACCGCCCGCGAGATTTATGTCAAAAAGTTCCTGGCGCCCAACCCGTTTCTCGTCGGTGAAGCGGCGCGGCTGCCGGCGGTGAAGCAGAAATACTATCTCCGGGCGGCGCTGGAATTTCCCGAGGCCGGTCCGTCTTCCGGGTCGGGCTGGCGGCTGCTGGGCACCGACAAGCGCCGCCACTGCGTCTTGTCGAGCGGCGGTAAAGACAGCCTGCTCAGCTTCGGTCTGCTCGATGAGACCGGCAGCGAGGTCCATCCCGTATTTGTCAACGAATCGGGCCGGCACTGGTTTACGGCCATCAACGCCTACCGGCATTTCCGGGAGCGCTACGCCAACACGGCGAGGGTTTGGGTGAATTCAGATCGTGTTTTCAACTGGATGCTCAAGCGCCTGCCGTTTATTCGTCGGGATTTTGCCAGCGTCCGCGCCGACATCTACCCCGTCCGTCTCTGGACGGTGGCTGTTTTTCTATTCGGAGCGCTGCCGCTCATGCGCAAAAGGGGTATCGGGCGGCTGGTCATCGGAGACGAATTCGACACCACCGAAAAGAAATCCTTTCAAGGCATCCCCCACTACGACGGTCTCTACGACCAGAGCATCTACTTCGACCGGGCGTTGTCCCGCTATTTTCTCCGCAAGGGATGGGCCGTCAGCCAATTTTCGATCTTGAGACCGCTGTCGGAGCTGCTGATCGAGAAAATCCTGGCCGAGCGTTACCCCCGGCTGCTGGCCCAGCAGGTGTCCTGCCATGCGGCCCACAAGGAAGGCGATCGGGTGCATCCGTGCGGCCGTTGCGAAAAATGCCGACGAATCGTTGCCATGCTGACCGCCCTGGGGGTTGACCCGCAGGTGTGCGGTTACAAGGCATCCCAGATCAGCGCGTGTTTAAAAGGTTTCGTGGACCACGGCACCCATCAGGAAGAAACGGGCATGCGCCAGGTCGGTCACATGCTCCTCGAGAGAGAGGCGATCGCGGCAACCGGGGATCGTCTGGCGTTTTTCAGCGAGAAAAGCGAGATTCTCAAACTGAGATTCGACCGCAAGAACGCTCCCTTGGATACCATTCCGGTCGATTTGCGGCGGCCGCTGCTCGAGATCTGCATGGCTCACGCCGACGGTGCGGTCAGGCGTGTCGGAAGGCGCTGGGAGCCATTCGAACCGTTGTCCGATCCGGATATCGAAGTTCCATTTGCTTTCGAAATGAACCCGCAACAGTCTCCCCGCCCGGTGCAGATGAACGGCGCCGCACTGAGATCGAACCAGGTACTGTGGGGCGAGCTCAGTTGGCCGCTGGCTGAAAAGCGGCTTGCCCGAGTGGATGTCGCGCTTTTACCGGTGGGCGCCATCGAACAGCACGGGGCCCACCTGCCCCTGGACACGGACGCCTTCGATGCCGAGTACCTGGCACGCAGGGTTGCCGAGGCATGCAGCGATCCCAAGCCCCTGGTGCTGCCCTTGATTGCCTATGGCGTTTCCTATCACCACGATGATTTCAAGGGGACCATCAGCATTTCCAATGACACGCTGGCCAGTTTGGTTTACGAAATCGGGATCAGTGTGGCCGCCAACGGGATTCGTAAATTGGTCGTCATCAACGGGCACGGGGGCAACAGCCCGGCGCTCAACTATGCGGCCCAGATGATCAACCGCGACGCGAACATCTTCGTCTGCGTGGACACCGGAGATACCAGCGACGCAGATATCTACAAAATCATCGACACCCCCAACGATGTGCATGCCGGAGAAGTCGAAACCAGCACCTCGCTTGCCGTGCGGCCCGATCTGGTGGACATGCAACAGGCGGTCCGCTCGATTCCGGAATTTTCGAGCCACTATCTCGATTTTACCTCCAAGCGGGGGGTCTCCTGGTATGCCGCCACCAGCAGAATTTCGGCCGCGGGCGTCATGGGAGATCCGACAAAAGCGTCTGTCGAAAAGGGGAAAAAGATCTGGGAGATCTCCATCGCTCACCTGGTCGGGCTGGTGGAGGACCTCAAAAATCTCAGCCTCGAAGAAATACATCACCGCAAGGATTGACCTGCAGGTACCCCTATGAAAATCAAAGCCTGCCACATATGGCCGGTGACGATGCCGTTAGCCGAGCCGTACACCATTGCCTACGAGACCATCAGCCGTGTCACCAATATTTTCATGCGCCTCGAGACCAGCCTGGGGGTGACCGGTTTCGGCTGCGCGGCCCCGGATTTGCAGGTGACCGGGGAGACGCCCGAGAGCGTCATGCGCGTTTGCCGGGAGACCGTTTTCCCGCAACTTGTCAACACGGACCCCCTGCGGGTTGCCTATCGGCTGGAAAAGTTCGCAGCACTGATCGAAAAGCACCCCTCGGCGGTGGCCATGGTGGATATAGCGCTGCACGATGTACTCGGCAAAAAGGCCGGCCTTCCCCTCTACCGGCTGCTGGGCGGTTTCCGCACGCGCATCATGACCAGCATCACCATCGGGATCCTGCCCGTTCCGGAGACGGTGGCCATGGCAAAGGCTTACGCCCGAAAAGGGTTCCGGGCGATAAAGATCAAGGGCGGCGATGCGATGGAAGCAGACATCGAGCGTGTCGTCGAAGTCAGGGCGGCCCTGGGAAGCAAAATCCAGCTGCGTTTCGATGCCAACCAGGGGTATTCTGAATCCGAAGCCCTGCAGTTTATCGAGCTGACCCGCAAAGCCGGCCTCGAATTGATCGAACAACCCTGTCACCGCAGCGATCTGGGACTGCTGGGCCGGCTGACAGAAAAGGTGCCGATACCGGTGATGGCCGATGAGAGCCTGATGAACCTGAGGGATGCGTTCCGCATGGCTCGCGGCGGGCTGGTCGACATGGTCAACATCAAGCTGATGAAAGTGGGCGGCATATCCGAAGCGTTGCGGATCGGCGCGGTGGCCCGGGCTGCCGATCTGGAGGTAATGATCGGATGCATGGATGAGGGCGCTCTCGGCATCGCCGCCGGCCTGCACGTCGCCCTGGCGAGGCCGATGGTCGCGTATGCGGACCTGGACGGGCATCTGGATTTGATCAACGACCCCAGCGACGGGGCTGTCGTCCTTAAAAACGGCTGGCTCTACCCGACCAGTCGCCCGGGGCTCGGTTTTGACATCCGGGACCGATAATGAAATATTCGGGTTCATAGGATCAAAAAGAGCTGTCCCCAACAGCTAAAGTGTAGGAAAAAGAATGCTCAAAAGACCGCTTTCGCCCCCTATGGAAATACTGTGGAACCTGTTGCTGATTACACTGGGCAGCATTTTGTGTGCCGTGGCGATCAACGGGATTCTGGTGCCCAGACAGTTTCTGGCCGGAGGCTTCACCGGGCTGTCCCTGCTGCTGCACTA
>Ga0180435_10006413_pt1 | contig 11269 bp, 10 predicted proteins | sample SS_ome_3_FD_132467 | JGI IMG/M metagenome (GOLD analysis project Ga0180435, IMG submission 132467) | Hypersaline lake sediment archaeal communities from the Salton Sea, California, USA - SS_3_S_1 metaG | ecosystem: Environmental > Aquatic > Non-marine Saline and Alkaline > Hypersaline >...
AAGACGGCGCTGGACAACCGGCTACCCGCTCCGAGTCCGAATGATTTCGGTAACCACAACCCCTAACCAGCAGTCGAAGGTGCGCCGCCGGTAGCCGGTGCCAGACCTTCGGCGATAGGCCGGGAAAAGGGTCCGCGAGACGGTCCGCGGGTCGACTTCACCCACGAACCGCATTTCATGCCGATGGCCCCGCCGACGCGGCCCTCACTTCCTCTTGAACACGGCCCGCCAGCCGGTCGGGCGGATCGGGATGTCGGGCGTCCAGCGGCGGATCATTCCGGGCGATTCGGTGACGAAGAACACTCCGGGTTCGACCCCTTCGGCAACCTTGAGAACCTGCGCCGTCCGCTTCCTGGGAATCACGATGTAGAGTTCGGTCACCTTGCCGCGCGCCCCTTCGCCCTCGAAGATGGTGACCCGAAAGCCCTCTTCCCTCAGGGCCGCCGCGATCTCCGGCCCCTTCGTGTGGGACAGGAACTTCACCGCCACGTGGCCCATCGCGATGCGCCGCTCGATGAAGATGCCCACCACGTTGCCGGTCGAGAAGCCGAAGGCGTAGAACACCGCCAGCAACGGCTCCTCGACGACCTGGTTTACGATCGCCGTGATCACCACCAGCCACGCCGTCACCTCGAAAAGCCCCAGCACAAAGGCGGTCAGCATCCGGCCCTGCACCGTGGCGATGGTGCGCACCGTGCCCAGCGAAACATCAAGCACGCGCGCCGCAAAGACCGCCAGGCCGGTAATGAGCAAGGTCCAATCCACGCCAGCCGGGCTATCAGGAAATCCCCGGCCGGAAAAGCCCGTTCTGGCGGCTCGAACGGAGCCCGCCCGGGACGTGGGAGGCGCGGGATTTGCACTTGGGATCTCCGCGGTAAAGGGGTACTTTCCCCATTGTGAAGTTCGTGCTGTTGTTTGCCCTCGGAACCGCCCTCTCTTGCGGAGCGGGTGCGGACGAAGAATCTCCTGAGCCGGCAACCGGCGCCCGCCCGGTGGACAGCCGGGAAGATGCCCCCGCGAAGAAGCCTTCAGACTCCCCACCAAGGGACCAGGGCAGCGGCCCCGACAAATCTCCCCAGACCGATGAGCAATCGGACGAGCCGCGCATCTTCGGTTGGAAGGAGTGGGTCTGGATCGAGGGCCGCGAGAAAAAACTCCGTGCCAAGCTCGACACCGGCGCCCTGACCTCTTCCCTGCACGCCGCCGACGTCAAGGAGTTCGAGCGGGACGGCGAGAAGTGGGTGCGCTTCACGGTCTTCGACCCCAAGCGCGACGACCCGAAGGTCGATCGCGTCACCATCGAAGCCCCCCTGGTCCGGAAGGCTTCCATCAAGAACTCCGACGGCCAGACATCTGAACGCCTTATCGTGCGCCTGCGCTTCCGCCTCGGACCCGTGACCCGCACCGCAGAGTTCTCCCTCAACGACCGCGTCGACCTCTACCACCCCGTCCTGCTCGGGCGGTCGGCAATCCGAACCCTCGGCCTGGTCGACGCTTCCAGGCAGTACCGGGTCACCAGTGGAATGGACTGAGATCCTCGTCACCTGCCATGAAGGGGAACACCTTGCTGTGGGTCTATGTGCTCCTGCTGGTCCTCGCCGGCGGCGGGCTCTTCATCTGGAAGGTCGTGGTGTTGCGCCACCCGGTCCGGCCCGGCGTGACCCACGACCAGTGGCTCCTCGAAGCTCAGGTTTCGTTCCGCGCCTCGGACGAAACCCCGGTCCGCGTCTCGCTGGCCCTCCCGACGCACCTGCGCAGTCAGGTCCTTGCCAGCGAGGCGGCCTCCGTCGGCTATGGATTCGTCCGCGACGACGGTCCTCCATGGCGGGCGGTCTGGACCGCCCGGAACCGCCGCGGAGAACAGCGCCTCTACCTGCGGCTGCGCCTTCCCGCGAGGGCCATGGTCCTGCAGCCATTCCCGGCCGATGGCGCCCCGCGACCCCGGGCCCCCAGCCTGAGCGGCATCGAGGCGGAAGCTGCCCGCAACCTCTTGCAGGATGCCGGGCCCCGCTCCTCGGGCCCCGAATCGCTCCTCCGCCTCCTGACCCGCCGCCTCCTCGAGGCCCGAGACGATCCCGAGGCCCAAGTCCTCGGCGCCCATTTCAAGTCGCAGGCCGCCGACCGCTGGCTCGAAGCCGCCGTGCTCGAATTGGCGGCCGTGGCGGGGGTCACAGCGCGCCAGGCCTATGGCCTCTATCTCGAACCGGAACCCGTCCGCCAGGACCCGGTGCGCGTTATCGAGGTCCTCGACGACAAACAATGGATCGTCTTCGATCCCCGCCGTCCGGAGGAATCTGCTCCTCCGGGGCTGGTGGTTTGGTCGCGCGGCGGCGACGCCCTGCTTCTCCTGGATGGCGGCCGGAACTCGGAGGTCACCTTCTCGACCACCCCGGCACGACTCTCAACCGGCTCGCTCGACTTGCAGGGTGAGCAGCCGGTATTGATTTCGCTCTTCAACGCCCTGCCGCTCGGCGAGCGACAGGTCTTCCGATACATCGTCCTGATTCCGCTCGGCGTGCTGGTGGTGGTGGTGGCCCGCAACGTGGCGGGGATCGAGACCTTGGGGACCTTCATGCCGGTTCTGCTGGCCCTGGCCTTCCTCGAGATCCCGATCGTGCAGGCTCTCATCCTCTTTGGTTCGGTGCTGACGGTCAGCCTCCTCTTCCGATTCCAGTTGTCGCGGCTGCACCTCCTTGTGGTGCCGCGGGTGGGAGCCTGCGTGGTCGTGGTGGCCCTCCTGATGCTCCTCCTGAGCGTGGTCGGCAGCCGCATCGGATACTCGAGCAGCCTGCGGCTGACGCTCTTCCCGATCATCATTCTGGCGTGGACCGTGGAACGCATGTCGCTGCTCTGGGAAGAGGAAGGGGCCGGTGCCGCCCTCCAGCAAATCGTCGGAAGCGTCGTGGTGGCCAGCGCCGCCTATCTCCTCATCGGCCACCGCGTCGTCCAGCACCTCATCTTCAACTTCCCCGAACTCCTCCTCCTGGTTCTGGCCGCCATCCTCCTGCTGGGACGCTACACCGGATACCGGCTCTCGGAGCTGATCCGTTTCCGAACCGCATCCGAAACGGATTCCGGAACATGAAGCCGCTCCTCGCCATGCCATGGTCGCTGACGCGGCGCGGTATCCTGGGGATCAATCAGCGCAACGCCGCCCTGATCCTTCCCCTCAACGAACGCCGCCACTTCCAGTCCGTCGACAGCAAGCTGGCAACCAAGCGGCTCGCAGAAACGGCAGGCGTCCCCACCCCTGCCCTGCTCGGCCTGATCCAGCGTCCCCGCGAGTTGTTTCGCATCGCGGAAGCGGCCCACCAGGGCGCCTTTGTGATCAAGCCGAACCGCGGGAGCGGCGGCAAAGGCGTTCTCGTCATCAAGGGAGTGACGCGCTTTGGCAACTCGATCCGTCGTTACCTCAAGGCAAGCGGGCTCGAAATCGAGGAAACCGAGCTCCGCGGACACGTGACCAACATCCTTGGGGGGCTCTTCAGTCTCGGCGGACGCCGCGACGTCGCCCTGCTTGAGGAGTGCATCACATCCCACCCCGATCTGGCGGATCTCAGTTATCGCGGCGCCCCCGATCTGCGGATTGTGATCTACCGCGGCTATCCGGCGATGGCCATGTTGCGGATCGCCACGCGGCGCTCGGACGGGCGGGCCAACCTGCACCAGGGGGCCATCGGACTCGGCTTGGACCTCGGGTCCGGGACCGTGCACCACGCCTGTTGCGGGACCTTCCCCTTGCGGGTGCATCCCGACACCGGTGAATCGCTGCTCGGACGCATTGTTCCGGACTGGCAGATCGCCCTCCCTCTCGCGGTCCGGGCCGCCTCCCTGACCGGCCTCGGATACCTCGGGGTGGACCTCATGATCGATGCCCGCAAGGGGCCCTTGCTCGTCGAAATGAACGCCCGCCCCGGACTCGCCATCCAGCTCGCGAATGGCACCGGCCTCGTCCCCCGCTTGCGCGAAATCGACGCCCGCGCCACCCGCCGCCCCGCCGAGGAGCGCGGCGATCGCATCGCTTTCGTCTGCGAACGCTTCATGGCAAATGCTTCGTTTCCCGGCCGGACTCCACCTTTACTCTCGCTTGAAGACCGCCCGCCAACCGGTCGGGCGGATCGGGATGCCGGGCCTCCAGCGCCGGATCATCCCCGGTGATTCGGTGACAGCGCCTTGGCAAGCGGCGGGATTTGGAGTGCGGTGGCAAGCGCAGCAGCTTGCCCGTCGTAGCCCGCAGCCGTTCGACAGGCTCAGGCCCTGAGCTGCGTCGAAGGGGGCGAAGTCGGGCGACACCGCTTTGGCGGAGCACGGTCCGCCCCCGCCAAAGCGCCGTCGCCGTCCCTTGCGGGACTCTGCCGGCGCAAAGGGGAGCAGCCGGGTGCAGGGGCCGGGCGCCTGCCGGGCGCCTCGAAAGGTGCCCTTCGAGGGGACGCCGGGATTTCAGGCAGTCTCTCAAGAGTGGCGCTGATAGTCGGCCGCGATGGCCCGGGCGTGATCGAGGGAGTGCGCTTCGTGACGAAAGACGACGCCGGTGGGGAAGCGCCTTGCCGCCGCACCCGAGCGGAGGTCCTCCTCGGTGGCGTCGGCGCGGACCAGGGGGATCCTGCGCCTCGCGGCATACTGATAGAGGGTATCGAGGTCGTTCAGCAGCGGCTGGCCAAGGTCGAGGGAGAGGCAGGCGTCCAGCTCCAGGCAGGCCGCGGCAATGTGTCCGAAGTTTCCGCAGGAATGGATGGCCCCGCCACCCAGTTCGGCCAGCACCCGCTGGTCGTGGGGAGCGACGCTCGACTCGTACATCTCTTTCGAGATGAGGATGGCGGTATCGTCGCGCAGCAGCAGGTTGCCCTTGAGGAGGACGGCGTGCTGGTGGGAGTATCCCGCGAGCGGTTCGGACAGGTGCGGAGACAAGTGACGGGCCACGCCCACCTGGGCTTCGACCAGCATGGCGAAGACCCGATCGGTCCGTTCCGGCTCGATCACAAGGTCGAGGAAGATGTCGCCGCCGCGCAGCAGTTCGGCCGTGTCGATCGGCCCCTGCAGATCGGGCATGACCACGGCCACGCATTCCTGCAGGGCGGGATAGTCGTCGAGGGTGGCCTGGTAGAAGGCATGGGTTTCGAGGACTCGCGGGACGAGTCCCTGCGAGAAATCCAGCGGATCGCGGTCGAAGACTTCCTGGAACGACTCCTCGCTGTCATAGCCGAGGACCCAGGGGGGGTCGTCGAGGTGCTGCTCGATCCGGGCTCCGAACATCGAAGCGATGATCCCGGTGCCAAAGTTGGCGCGGACGCTGAAGGGAAGGTCATCGCCCACCTCGTGGTGATGCACAATGCTCATGTTGAAGCCGCACAGCAGCTCGTTGTGGAGCATCTTCTCCACGTCAACGAGAGCCTCGCGGTGAGGGAAGGGGACAAGGCGGCCTTCGGCCGGGGGCGGATAGCTGAGCGCCAGCGGTGGGCGGTCCACCTCCTCCCAGTCCAGGGCCCGGCGGTAGCGCTCGCGAATGCGTGTTTGTGCCGCCGGATCGACCCGGCTGTCGAGGTATTCAAGCAAGTCCCGGAGACGGTCGTTCATGGCAAGGTCGATCGATCTTCGCCCGGCGCCTGGGGCCAGGGGATCTGCAGTCAAGTATCACGGATTCCCGCCCCGGCACAGGCTCGGACCGTTGGGTGATTTTTGGCGCCGAAGGGGAACGGGTCGGGAGACCCGTTCTCCGGCTACCACCGTACAGAGAATGCCTCGGCGTGGTCTGAGGGAAGTTGCCTGTGGAAGGACATGGGGAGGAAGCAACTCGAAATTCATGATTGGGTGTGATTGCGGCCAATGCTGTGGAAGATTTGACGTTGCGCCTTGTAAATCCGAGCGGCTGGAGCGAAAAGACCGGCAGGAGGGAAGGAACCCTATCGGAGCGACCAGCATGCGGAAGCGCATAGTAACGACGGTTCATCTGGCAAGCGCGTGGCTCCTGTCGGGGCTTGGGGTGCCGGCGGATGTGACCACGCCCTTCACGTCCGGTCCCCAGGAGTTCGCGGGCACCCGCTACTACTGGCTGGCGGAGTGGAGACTCGAAGTGACGCTGCCAGAGGACACCGCTGCGGATGACTGCTTCGAGGTGCTCTTCGGTTCCAAGGGCTCGGCGAAGCGAACGATGCTCTACGAGTCCGGCGGACGGAAGGGGACGCTGGCCGATGTTCGGGAGAAGCCGTTTGAATGGGTCAGCGTCCCCCTTGGGGAGATGACCGCCGGACAGAAGGTCATCCTCTCCGGCAAGGGTAGTGAGCGGGTCGCCTTCCTGGCGGGGGTCCGCGTCCGCGGCAAGGCGACCGGCCAGTTGGCGGTCAAGCCGGTGCGGGTGGCGACGATTTCCGCGGCCCACCGGGGCTCCTCCGGTTGGGCCGACCTGCCGGGGTTCGAGATGAGCGACGAAGCCCGGAGGCTCTGGGAGCCGTCGCCCGGAAAGCCGGACTGGCGACGGGCCGAGCGGAGTTCCCGGTATGCCGGGATTGCGCTCGACAAGGTCCAGCGCTGGCTGCGGGAATGCTGTTTGCCGATCCGGGACGAAAAGTCGGGTCTGTTCCGCGCCACCGGCCCGGTATGGAACTACAACGACACGGCCGCCGACTGCTACCCATTCTACGTCTGGGCGGCTTACTTCACGGACCGGGACGCGCTCCGCACCGTGATGCTCGACACGCTGGCGGCCGAGCAGCGGCTCTGCAACCACCTGGACCGTTTGCCGGTCCCCTATAACATGGACCGCGGCGAGAAGATCGAGACCGGCTACGACGCCATGATCTTCGGCGCCAGCGAATACGCCAAGGACGGTCTGGTGCCCATCGTCGAGGTCACCGGCCGGAATTCGCCGTGGAGCGCGCGTCTCCGCGGGATTATCGACGACATCTTCAAGCACGCCCGCTACGACACGCCCCACGGCAAGATTCCCTCGAAGAACATCGAGGTCAACGGCGAACTCCTGCAGATGCTGCCCCGGTTGTATGGCATGACCGGCGACAAGAAGTACCTCGAATGGGCCCACCGGCTGGCCGACCACTACCTGCTGCCTGGCAAGTTCGTCCCCTCGCGCCTGTCGGACCACGGCTGCGAGATCATCGGTGGTCTGGGGCTGCTCTTCGCCGTGGACCACGGGGCCTCTCCCGAGAAATGCGCCCAGTACCGGCCTCACCTCGAGGACATGTTCGACGAGATCCTGAGGCGAGGCGTGAACTCGGACGGGGTGATCGTCGGCTCGCTCCAGAGGACACCGGGCCCTCACGACAAGGTCCGCCTCGGCGACGGGTGGGGATACGACTTCGTGGGCTTCCTGGACTATGACCTCGCCCTTGGCACCCGCCGCTATCACGAGGCGGTCCGGCGTCCGATGACCAACCTGCTGAAGCCGCGCTACCTCCGGTTCAACTGGGACCACGGTTCGCGCGACAACGTCGCCGATTCCGTCGAGGGCGGACTCTACCTGTTGCACCGCATCCCGACCGCCGAGGCGTTTGTCTGGGCGGATCGCGAGATCGCCACGCTGCTGGTGGACCACACCGATCCGGAGCGGCTCTGGGGCGTGCACAAACTCGAAGCGAACACCGTCCGCACGGTCCTGATCCATACCATGCTGCATACCCGCAACACGCTGGCCCGCCCGTGGAAGCAGGGGCTTCAGCTCGGCGCGGCGCCATGCGGCGACGGGATCTGCGTTCTCATGAAGTCGGACAAGCCCTACGAAGGCCTCCTCCAGTTCGACGTGCCCCGCCACCGAATCGAAATGGGGTTCGAACAGGACTGGCCGCGCATGAACGCCATCCCCGAGTGGTTCACGGTCGAGCCGGATGACATGCACCGCTACCGCCTCACCGACGCCGACACGCAATCCGCCACCATCCACTCCGGCAAAGCGCTCCGCGCCGGCCTGCCGGTCCGCCTCGCGGCAGGCAAACCGCTTCGCCTCGTCGTCCGGCCCCTGCAGTAGCAGTCTATTCGAAACTGAACGAGAAGAGCTTGGAACCACGCAGTTCGAAGCGCAGGCGAATCGGTTCGCCCGCGAGCTTTCCAAGTGAGAAATCGCCGTTCCACTTCACCTCCGCGTCGGTCACCGTCTTCGCAATCAGCTCACTTTCGGCCAGCTTGTTGTTTTCCTTGTCGAGCGCGATGATCTTGACGAAACCCGAGGGCGCCACGTCGGCGCTGACGCGGAGCGGGCTGCCCAGCACCGTGACCGGTTTCGTGGTGACCGACCCGGTCTTGTTGCTTCCGCCGGCGATCTGCTCGTATCCCGCGAAGCCGTCGGGGCGCAGGCGGGCGAGGCAGAAGAAGCCGTTGCGCCAAGCCATGAAGCGGCCGTCGTTGGCGCCGTAGTAGAGGAGGATCCCGTCCTTGCGAATGATCGGCACGGAGGCGAAGATGCAGCCCCAGTCGTGGTCGCCCATGACGGGGCCAATGTAGCCTGCGACCTGCTCTTGTTCGGATGGGGTCCGTCCGGGCTCCACCATGGCGCCGCGGCCGGTGAGTAGCGATGCCACCAGGCAGGCGATCGTCACGATCCGGACCGGCCGCAAGCAGGTGTTCTTCATTCCTGGATGCATGGTGTTGGTGTTCACCGCAGTCCATGTCCGCGGCACCGGAGCGGGCAACGGTCTTGGATCGGCCCCAGATTTGACCCTACTATCGCGTGGCGGCCAGGCCGGTTCAGGGACGGTTGCCGTTGTGGCCGTATTTCCATGCCGCGTCGCGGAAGGCGAGCAGGTTTTCGTAAGGGGTGCGCGGGGAGGTGTTGCAGCCGGAGCCGAAGAGGAAACGGCGCTTGTCTCCCATCGAGGCGAAGAGATCCCGCACGTGCCGATCGATGCGGTCGATGGCGCCGGGTCCGGACCACTCCTGCTCGACGGCCGTCATTCCACCACAGACGATGAGACGACCGCTCAGGGCCCGCGCTTCGTCCAGCCGCCAGTCGCCGAGGGGCGGATGGGCCTGGCCTTCGACGCAGTCCAACTCGGCCTCGAGAAAGAGTGGAGCGAGGCTCTTCAGCCGGCCGCAGGCATAGATGAAAAGGTACTTTCCCCGCCGGTGGACCATGCGGGCCATATTCTGCAGGACAGGCAGACAGAATTCCCGGAAAAGGGGCGGAGTGTAGAACAGGCTGTCCACATTGTCGGCGACCTCGAATACCCACAGGTCGTCCTCGTCGACGACCTGTTCCAGGAGTTCCAGCGAGCGGCGTTCATGGATGGCGGCCAACTCGCGCATCTCGTCGGGGTGGTCGGCCAGGAAGAAAACCGTCGTTTCGGGGCCGGCCAGTCAGTGGGACTTCCTCAGCGGCGTGGGCAGGAGCTGGAACAGCACGAGGCCCGACTCGCCGACCTTGGCGAGTCCGTTTGCGAGGGCGGTCCTGTCGAGGACCCACTCGCCGTCTTCCATCCAGCTGCGCACCGCCGCGTATTCCGCGTCGAAGTCCTTCCACCAGTGCTCGGACTCGAAAGGGGCGCCGGACTCCGCTTCGTACTTCCAGGCGTGCGTCAGGATGCCGTCGGGTGTTCGGACCGTCTCTTCCCGGACGCTTCCTCCTTCGAAGCATGCAAAGGAACTCCAGGCCGGTTGTCCGGCGAGCCGCTCGCCCGTGAAGCTGACGGTGCGCTCGCACCGGTGAAGAACCTCCGCCGCGGCCAGGCCGTCGAACTTGGAGAACACGTCGGCCTCCAACAATCTCAGCACCTCGACCGGATCGGTGCACCCCCGCAACGGCTCGGGCAGCCCGCCTCGGGCCTGGTTGACGTGGAACCACTGCCAGATGTTCGGCACAAACGGCACCCGGTCCGGCTTGCCGCCGGCCAAGGCAGCCAGGATCCGTTCCTTTCCCGTCATGATGGAGTCTCTGTGGGCTCGCCGGAGGCGCGTGATCCTTTTCGCTCAGATGTGGATCCCGTCTGCTTCGTGCATCCGGGCAACCTCTTGTTCGACGGGCGAGGCTCCTGCCCATTGAGCCAATCCGGCAATTCTCCGTCCCCGGTCATCCCGCCTTCCAGCAGCCATGCAAGGTTGAACCGCGCGATGGTCCCCCCTCCTTTCGGGCCGCCCTCGAAATGGAGGTAGATCCAGCCTTCGCCGGGAGTTCCCGGCCTGCCCGCGGTCAGCGAGGAATAGGCGAAAGCCCCTTCGAAAACCAGGCGCTTGACCGGCCAGGTCGTGCCGCCGTCGAAGCTGGCCCAGACGGTTCCGTGATGACGGCCGGAGGGGCTCTCGATGTTGCTGAAGATGAGGATGTCCCGTCCGGCGACCGGCAGGCGCACCAGTCCGGCCATCAGGCCGTAGTCGCGGACCTGGTCGCCGTCCGGCAGGATCTCGCAGATGGAGAGGTCCTTCCAGGTCTGGCCGCCGTCCTCGCTCCGGGCGGTCCAGCGGCGCCGGGGGTTCTCGCCCTCGGGCGCCCAGTGGCGACGGGAATTGTAGTAAATTTGACCGTCGGACAGTTCGGCCACGGTCGCCTCCCCCGTGCCCATGGCCGGGAACGGGTCACTGGTCTTCCAGGTGGTGCCGCCGTCGTCGCTGTAGATGGCGTTGGTGTAATGCTGCGGCCAGCGCGCCTTCTCGTTCTTGCCGGCGTACCAGCGGGAGGGGCGCAACAGGCGGCCCTTGTGCCTGCCATGGCGCAGGGTGATTCCGTGCTCGTTCATGCACATCGAGGGGACGTTTCCTTTCTTGTCCGGTGCAATGACGGTGTCCCGGGCGTGCCATGTCTTGCCGTGGTCCTCGCTGCGATACAGGGTCAGTGGTGCGGGCGGGTGCCTGTCTTCCACGAAAGCCAGGACGTGACCCGAGGTTTCGTCGACCGTCAATCCGCCGGCGTTCAATCCCTTGCCGAGGAGGATTTCCGGGCCCCAGTTCGTGCCTCCGTCCTCACTGCGGCGCACCCGGACCCGGCCCCACCCCCACATCGCCAGGACCGTGCCGTCCATGGCGACCACGACGTTGGGAAGCCGCTCGCCCGGATAGAGCTGCTGCATCTCGAGCTTCGGTTCTCCAAGAAACGGGTCGAGGGGCCCTTCGACGGCGGCGTCGGCCGCGGTGAGTTGCGGCGCCAGCATCGCGATGGCGAGGGCGACTTTGGCCGGATCAGGGTGATGCCTGTTCATGATGATAGTGCTATCTTGCGTCTTTCGTTCTCATGGGACTTTCTGGAGTGCCGGAATGAGGTAGGGCGGGCTGCTATTTCAATCGTCCCTTCCCGCCCACCGTGTCGGTGGGGCCGGTGAAGCCCGGGCCGCCGGCC